>Ga0209382_10013549_pt1 | contig 10021 bp, 8 predicted proteins | sample SoiMetdeltSBSDD5_FD_187599 | JGI IMG/M metagenome (GOLD analysis project Ga0209382, IMG submission 187599) | Bulk soil microbial communities from a Populus tree surrounding site in Tennessee, USA - Soil MetaG P. deltoides SBSDD5 (SPAdes) (version 2) | ecosystem: Environmental > Terrestrial >...
GGTAGATCAGGAAGAACGCCGCCTGGATGCCGGCCGTGATCGGATTCACGAAGAGTGCGACGAGCACGACGACGGCCGCCCCCAGCGTGCCGCCGATCAACGGGATCAGGTCGAAGAGGGCCACGACCAGCGCGAGCGCGACGGCGTACGGCATGCCGAGGACGGTCATGACGACGTACGCGGCGACGCCGGCGATCAGGCTGATGGCGAGGTTGCCGTTGACGTAGCCGTGGATGGCGGCCGCCGACCGGCCCAGGAGTCGGCGCAGGCGGGGGCGTTGGGCCGGATGGAAGAGGGTGAGGCCGGCCGCGATGAAGCGGTCATTGTCGAGCAGCAGGAAGAAGGTCAGCAGCAGGATGGAGATGAGGGCGGTCACGCTCCCGAAGATACCCCGGGTGACGGAGACGAGCGGGCCGGCGGCGACGCTCAGTTGCCCTGGCAGTGCGCGGGCCTGCTCTTGGAGCGCCTCGACGTGGCCGCCGAGCCCGTAACGCGGATGGCGACCTCGATACCCTGGGCGGGCTGGAGTCGCTGGTGTTCAAGAGCCTGGTCCGCCAGCAGGATGCGGACGCGCGAGGCGAGCCGCGCTTCGGGATGCTGGAGACCATCCGCGAGTTCGCCCTGGAGCGGCTGGAGGCGAGTGGCGAGACTCCCGAGGCTCGCCGGCGCCACGCGGAGCATTTCGTGGCGCTGGCAGAGGAGGCCACACCGTGGTTGACGCGTACCCAGGGCGGGATCTGGCTGAATCGGCTGGAGGTGGAGCACGACAACCTCCGCGCGGCGCTGGTCTGGGCGGACGTGGCCGGAGACCCCAACATGCTCGCGCGGCTCGCCGCTTCGCTGTGGTGGTTCTGGTGGATGCGCGGCCACTTCGAAGCGCGGCGCTGGCTCGGTCGCGCCCTGGACCGCGCCACGGCGCATGACGCCCGCCTTGCGCTCCTGGACGGCGCCGCGAATATGGCGTTGTTCCAGGACGAGCACGCCAAATCTATTGAACTCTGGTCGGAGATGGTCGCGATCGGGCGAACATACGGCAACCAGTCGGCGGTCGCACAGTCGGCGGTCGCACGCGCCCTCGCCCGCCAGGCGTATGTGATGCGGATCATGGGCGAGATGGAGCAGGCCGTCGCGGCCTCGGAGGAGGCCATCGCGATTGCACGGCAGCGTGGTGATAGCCGGACCACTGCGTATACGCTGCACGGAGTCGCCCAGGTGGCAATGGGATGGCACGATCTCGATAGAGCCGTGACCGCCTGGGAAGAGGCGCTCGTCAGGTTCCGGGAGGTTGACGACGCGTTCATGGTCCCGCACACGCTCTGCAATCTCGGGGTGGTGGCGATGATGCGCGGCCGGCTTGACAAGGCGATGCCACTGTGCAGCGAGGCGCTGGTGCTGATGCGGCAACGTGACGATCGGTTTGCGCTCCGCTTCGGCCTGATGTATATGCTGGTGATCGCGCAGCGCCTGGGTGACGCCGAGCAGGTGTTGGCGCTCGCCCGAGAGGTGCTGACGTTGAGCATCGAGCAGGACAGCCCGGTGACGGCGTCAAACGCGTTGGATGGTATCGCCTGGGCGGTAGGCCGCAACGACGATGACGCCGCCTGCGCCGCGCGGCTACTCGGTGCGGCGCAGGCGCTGCGCAGTGCCGCCGGCGTCGATCTCAATCCGCTGCAGCACCCCCTCCACGAGGACGCGGTCGCCGCGACGCGGGCCGCCCTTGGCGAGGAGGCGTTCGCCGCTGCCTGGGCCGAGGGGCAGGCGATGACCCTGGAGCAGGCGGTCGCCTACGCCCTCGAAGCCGAAGCATCTATGTAAGCTGCCGGGCGATCGGTCATCCGCCCAACAGCGTCGGCGTGAAGCGGCCTCTTCCCGGATCAGCCCTTCTCCAGCGACACTTGCAGCATGGCCGTGACCTCAGCCGCTCAGGACCGCCCCCTGCGCGAACTGCGCGGGGTGGTCGAGCGGATCACGTACCAGAATGCCGAGAACGGCTTCACCGTCGCGCGGCTGGCGCCCGAGCGGCCGGAGTCGGAGGCTGAGGCCGCTAGAGGCGACGATCGCCTGGTGACCGTGGTCGGCACGCTGGCGGACCTGACGCCCGGCGAGGCCATCGTCGCTCACGGCTGGTGGCGCAACGACGCCAGGCACGGCTGGCAGTTCCAGGCCAGGGACTACCGCACTGCCCTGCCGGCCTCCGTCCAGGGGATGAAGAAGTACCTCGGCAGTGGCCTGGTCAAGGGCATCGGGCCAGTCAACGCGGGCCGCATCGTGGACGCCTTCGGGGAGGCGACGTTTGACGTGATCGACGCCGACGCGGGCCGCCTGACGGAGGTAGCGGGGATCGGTCCGATCCGCGCGAGCCGGATCGCGGCGACCTGGGCCGAGCAGCGGCACATCCGCGAGGTCATGGCGGCGCTCCAGGGCTACGGCATCTCGACCTCGCTGGCCGTCCGCATCTACAAGAAGTTCGGGGACAAGAGCGGCACGGTGATCACCCAGGAGCCGTACCGCCTGGCGCGCGAGGTCTGGGGCATCGGCTTCAAGACCGCCGACAAGATCGCCAAGGCCGTCGGGATCGCCCACGACGCCCCCGAGCGGCTCCAGGCGGGCGTTCTGCACGCGCTGGGGGAGGCGGGCGACGACGGGCACACCCTGCTCCCGGAGGCCGACCTCCTCACCCGCGCGGCGACCCTGCTCGGAGCCGAGGCGCCCACCATCGCCGCCGCCGTCGGAGCCCTGCTGGAGAGCGGCGACGCTGTCGAGGCGACGACCGAAGGAACGGACGACCGTCTCATCGCCCTGGCGCCGTTCGCCCGCGCCGAGTCGGGCCTGGCGTCGCGCCTGCATGGCCTCCAGGGCGTCAGGATGCTGACCCGCGTGGCGTCGATCTTCGGCAGCGTCGCCTGGGACGCCGCCTTCGGCTGGCTGGTCGACCGCCACGGCCTGACGTTGGCTATCGAGCAGGAGGCGGCGGTGCGGATGGCGCTGACCGCGCCCGTGTCGATCCTGACCGGCGGGCCAGGGACCGGCAAGACTCACAGCCTGCGGGCGATCCTGACTCTTGCCCGTGCGAAGGGCGTCCGCTGCCTGCTGGCCGCTCCGACCGGCCGCGCGGCGAAGCGGATGGAGGAGGCCACGGGGCTGCCCTCCGGTACACTCCACCGCGTGCTGGAACTGCGCCCCGGCGGCAAGAGCGGGCGCGACGCCGACAACCCGCTAGAGGCCGACCTGGTCGTGGTGGACGAGGTCAGCATGCTCGACGCGCTGCTCGCCAATCAATTGGTCAAGGCCGTCCCGAGAGGCGCCCACTTGCTGCTCGTGGGCGACCCGGACCAGTTGCCGAGCGTCGGCGCCGGCGACGTGCTGGCCGACCTGCTCCGCTCCGAGCGGTTCCCCGTCACCCGCCTGGAGCACGTGTTCCGCCAGGGCGCGGGATCGGGCATCGCCCTGAACGCCCGACGGGTGAACGCCGGCGAGATGCCGCGCTTCGGCGGTGACGTGACCGACTGCTACTTCCTGCCGGCCGAGGACCCGTCGGCCGCGTCCCGCCTCGTGGTCGACCTCGTGGCGGAGCGGCTGCCGCGCCGCTACGGCTTCGGCCCCGGCGAGGTCCAGGTCCTCTCCCCGATGCACCGTGGCGAGGCCGGCGTCGGCGCCCTCAACGCCGTCCTCCAGGAGCGGCTCAACCCGTACCGCGACGGCCTGCCCGAGGCCAGGGGCGGCGGGCGGGCGTATCGCCCCGGCGACCGCGTGCTCCAGCTTCGCAACGACTACGACCTGAAGGTCTTCAACGGCGACCTCGGGACGGTGCGGGGGCTCGACCCGGCCGAGCAGGAGGTCGTGCTCGACCTGGACGACGGGCGCGAGGTGAAGTACCCGTACGCCAGCCTGTTCGCCCTGACCCATGCCTACGCGATCTCGGTCCACAAGGCCCAGGGCGCCGAGTTCCCGGCCGTCGTGATCCCGCTCGTCACCAGCCATGCCCCGATGCTCGGGCGGACCCTGCTCTACACGGCCCTGACGCGTGCCCGCCGGCTGGTGGTGATCGTCGGCCAGAAGAAGGCCCTATTCCTCGCCGTGCGGGATTGGCGCCGAGCGCCGAGGCACACGGCGCTCGGCCGGCTTCTCGATGGGACGTTGCGGTTCGCGTGGGGGCGCGGGGATGACGGCGTGGCCGATCCGACCGACGATCCCTTTGTCGACATCCTTGCAGGATCAGGTTCGGAACCCTCGGTGGCCTCAGGTCACCCTGAGGTGCTGGAGACTACGCAGTCGGAGTGGTCAGCCTCGCGGACTTGACAGCCGGGACACCGTCGCGCACACTGCGTCCACCTCTGGTCCTTGGTACGTTGGCGCGGTCATTGACGAACCAGCAAATCCTCGGCGTGAGCGGTGGCGACCTCCTCCGTCTGAGCCATGAGATCAGGCCCGTCGCCGCTCTGTGATGTGGGTCAGGGCCAGGTGGAGCGGTGCCCGCCGCCGGTCGCATACTCGACCGTTCATGCACCGGATGACTCTTAGGAGGCCCACCCCTGCCATGACGCATCCCCTAACTCGCCGCACCCTCTTCATTCGTGGCGGTCGGCTCGTGGTCGGGGCGGCCGTGCTGTCGGCGTTGCGTCCGTCGCCCGGCTTCGCACAGCCGTCGGTCGACACCGAGGATCTCGTTGACGCGGGCGACGGCTTCCGACGCGGTAGAGGAGACGGGGCGGAGGTCGGTGCTGGACCGCGCGGCGCCGTGGTCAGGCCGACGAGAGACGGTGCCACCTTCGTCTCAACACCCTTGCGCGGCTCGATGCCGTTCACCCATATCGGGCTGCATTGGGCCACCATCACGCCTGGTGGTGCCGACCCAACGTTCGAGCTTCGGTCAGGTCCGGACGGGGTCACCTGGTCAGACTGGCAGCCGGTCCAGGTCGAGCGAAGCCCGGAGGACACCCGCGTCGACGATGCCTTTGGTGGCCTGATCTACGTGGGCGACGCCCGTTACGTCCAGTATCGTGCCCGCTTCCGCGCGGCTCGCGGCGGAACGACGAGCCTCCAGCGGGTGACCGCCACGGCCATCCACTCCAAGCCCGTGGGCGGGACGAGTCCCCCGCCTACGGTCACGACGGTGACCGACCAGGACGCCGGGCGCAGCCTGGGGGTCGTCCGACGCGAGGACTGGGGGGTGGACGAGGCGGCTCGGTTCTCGGGTGGGCGAGAAGTCTGGGCCGAGATGTTCGTGCCGGCCAAGAAGCTGGTGGTCCATCACACGGCCACCCGCAACAGCTACGCGGACCCGGCCGCCGCCGCCGCCGAGGTGCGGGCGATCTTCCAGTATCACGCCGTCCAGCAAGCCTGGGGCGACATCGGCTACGCCGCCATCATCGACAAGTTCGGCTTCATTCACGAGGGGCGGCACGGGCGGGGTGGCGATCCGGGCGACGCCTCAGCGACGCGCGAGATCCTGAGTAGCGGCGTGGTCGCCGCGCACGACTTCGCCCACAACTACGGCACGGCCGGCGTGGCGCTGCTTGGCAACGCCACCGCGAAGGACTGGCCGATGCGCGCGGCGAGCGGCCCGATGTGGGACGCGCTGGTCCGTTACGGCGTCTTCGAGGCGGGGCGCCACTTCCTGCGGCCCGTGACGACGGGCGGCGCCCCGGCAGCCTCGGACTTCCTGCGCTCCGATGGCACCTGGACGATCGGCATGCGCACCGTCTCGGGGCACAATGAGACGTCCGCCACCGCCTGCCCAGGCACGCCGGTCATGAACCTGCTCCCGAGCCTCAGGACCGCGATCCATACGGGCCTCGTCGGCGTCAGCCGCACCGGCGTGCAGTTCACGTCAACGCCTGGCGGAACCCAGGTGGCACGCGGCACGCGGCTTTCGTACGCTTGGCAAGCTGAGCCTCCCGAGGCCGGCTGGGCAGTTGCGGGCTATGAACACTGCTGGGAGGGCTGGAGCAAGCCCGCCGGCAGCGACGACATCCACTATCTCGTGGGGTACCAGACAGATGGGTCCGGACAGATAGTGTCGCAGCCGCGTGCACGCTGGACGGTGGTCGACCTGAATACCAAGACCGCCAGTTTCGCCCCGAGCCAGCCAGGACACTATACGTTGCATGTGCGTGCCGTGCTCAGCGGCCCCGGCGGGGTGACGCGGCGCGGCGCCTATGAGGCCAACCACACCGTGCTCGTCACGTAGCGTGCTCCGTTCAGGGGTGCGCCGACATGGTTGTCGGCACCTTTGACTTCGTCATCGCGCTCGTAGGTGCCGTAGCCGAGGCTCGGCAGGACGCTGTGCCACACGGCTCTAAGCACTGCTCTGGCGCCTTCCGGAATTCGACCCTACTTTGGCGTCTTCGCAGGACTTTGGGTTCGGGCAAACTGCTTGAGCCGGCGCCATTCCGGCTGGTTTCGGGAAGTCCAAACCGTCGTTTCGCACCTCTGACATCATGGCGCCAGAGTAGTGATAAGAACACCCCACAGGCTCGGCTCCCGGTTGGTGGGGCAGTTCCTGCTCCTGGCCGCCCTGTTCTACACTGGGGCCGAACTGGCCCGGGCGACCAGCGTAGTGTTTGCCGGGCAACCTCGTCGGCATGCTGACCCTGCTATGGCTGGGGGTGGTCCGGCTGGAGCACGTTCAGTACGCGGCCACCCTGCTGCTGCACCGACTGAACCTTATCTTCATCCCGCTCTGTGTGACCCGCGGGGTCACCGATCGTCTCTCAAGTGAGGGTGTGTCCGATTCACCCCCTCATCGGAGGGAGGCGAAGCTCCAACGGCCGTAGGTACACGCGTTTCGCAGCAAGCTGACCGCCAGTCCGGCGATAGCGTGGGTCCCGAGAGCAGCTGCCGCCACGACGCAGAGCACCATAAACACGTTGACCGCACCGCCGTGAAGCCCCAGCATCAAGTCCTCGCGAGCCAGAATCACGCCGGGAAGTTGCGCCGTAGCCAGGATGAGCAGCCAGGTCGTGGGGCGCATCCGGTCGTCCCACGGATTCAATCTTCCCGCGATGGCGTGGACGGTATGATGAGACACGCCCCCGACGTACGGCGCCGTTACGAGAGACGTGACCGTAATGCACGATCGGGAAGCAAGGTCGAAGATTCGCGCACGCGGGATCGTCCGTCCCTGTACGAGCCGGCGATCGTTACTTGTAACGGACAGACTGCGACGGAAGGACGGCGAAGGCCAGGGATACCGGTGAGCCGCGAGCAACGGTGTATCGTTTTGGTTGTCTTCCACGGCTACAATCAACGAGTTCTCGGTCAGAACCCGCCCCTAACTCGCCGCTGCCAAGAAGGACCCGTGGCGTGATGCAGGCTTGCAGGGCACGAGGAGTACAGCGACAGATGCGCTGCAGTGAAGGGTGCCGTGGCTGATCGTTGTGCGACCCTCGTCAAGACGACGGATGCCGCGAGCGCGGCATCGTGCTGGCCGACGCGCTTCGCCGACTTACGCGAGCCGGCTCTGAAGTCCACGGTGAGGGACGCATTATCGGATTCGATGCTGTTGCCTCGAGCTTGTTCGGCGATCTCGCGTGCCTCCACGGACGTTCCATCCAGGAGATCCTCCGTTTCGTCGTGCACTCAGGTGGCACCGATATGCAGGTCAATTGGGAAGGTCGCATCGTGGATGCAGCTCTTCGTACGCTGGTCGTCGAGGTGAGCGGCGCGAGGATTCTCAGCATCCCACCGTCGATAAGGGACGTGTACATCGTCCACAGCGACGCCCAACACGGGGCAGCGAATCGGTTGCGCGAGCAGGTCCTGACCGGCGTAGCCCAGGAGCTCCGGGGGCCCCTGTCAGCAGTGGCCGACATCCTGGACAGCCTGGAATCGGAGCATCGCAAGTTCAGCGAACACGACATCGACCCGATGATATTGTGCTCGGCTCGGCGCAACGTGTTGGGCCTGCGCGACCTGATGGCCGATCTACTCAACCGCCGACAGCAGTCAGGCGGGCAAGGTCCGCGTCGATCCGCGAGCGGTTGCGTTAGCCACGATCGTCAAGGACGCACTCCTGGCCGAGCAGCCACTCAGCGCCCTGCGGGAGCAACGCATCGGGTCCGAGCTGACACACGATTTCTCCCATATGCTGGCCGATCGGCGCTCCGTGCGGCAAGCGATGGCCCATCTGCTCAGGAATGCCTCGCAGTACCGTCCGGCCCGCCAGCCCATTCGGGTATGGACAGGGCGCGCCGACGGACGGGTCCGTGTCACGGTCGACAATCGTTGCCCAGGCATACCGGCCGAGCGGCGAGCGAGCCATTTCGAGCGATTCTATCGGGTGCGGCTCGGCTACGACGAGCCCGGGATCGGCCTCGGGCTGGCGATCGCCAAGGGGATCATCGAGGCCCACGGTGGCAGTGTCGCGGTTGAGACGCAGATGAACGTGGGGACGAGCGTCTGGTTCAGATTGCCGGAAGCGAGGGTGCCTGGTCTGTGAACATCCTGGTCGTGGAAGACGATCGCGATCTGGTCGACCTGCTGAATTTTGCGTTGCGCCGTGCGGGGTTCGGCGTGCAGATGGCGCACGATGTGCCAACGGCATTGCGGATCCTCGAGCAATCCGAGCCGGATCTGGCCATCGTGGACCTCAATCTGGGCTCAGGGAGCGGCTTCGACGTCCTCAAGGGCCTTCGCCGGCGCAGCGAGATCCCCGCGATCGTACTGACCGGGCGACATGCCGAGGACGACAAGGTCCAGGCCTTCGAGCTCGGCGCCGACGACTACGTCGTGAAACCATTCAGCCACCGGGAGTTGATCGCCCGTATCCGCGCTCAGATCAGGCGGAATCGGCGGACGACACCCACCGCGCAGCCGGTCGGCCGGGAGCTGGCGTTCGGTCCCCTCAAACTCGACGCCTCGGCACACAAGGCGACCAAGGACGGCCGACCGCTGGACCTGACGATCACCGAATTCCGCCTGCTCGAGTATCTGATGATCAACGCCGGTACCCTCGTCGCCACGCGCACGATTCTGAAGCAGGTCTGGGGGTACGAAGATGCCGGCGCGACGGATGTGGTGCGGGTCACCGTCTATCGCCTCAGGCGCAAGATCGAGGACCAGCCCGATAATCCGCAGCTCTTGCATACTGTCCCCGGCGTTGGCGTCATGATCGCGACGAAGGAGAGCTAGGTCCTCTCAGGGCGCTTAACGCAGATTCTGGTCGCACTACGCTGCAGGCGACGTCCAGGGGGCGGGCCGTCAGGTTCACCTGGCCAGCACTCCCATCGTGCCGCACCATGCATCGGGCTGCGACCGGACTGTACGCCCAGCGGGCGGATTGTACGAGCATGTTACGGGCCTGTCATGGCCTCGCACGATTCCCCGCCTTACAGTGGTTAGCGTTGTGACGACCGAAGGCCGAACGGGCATCTTGGACTTCCTCTCCGACGTCGATCTCTTCGCGACGATCCCGTCCGAAGCGCTCGTTGCACTGGCGCGACGTGCGGAACGGCGATCGTTTCCGGCCAAGAGTCAGCTCATGCGGCAGGGCGAGGTCGCATGCTCCCTGCACGTCATCGTCAGTGGCCGCGTCCGTCTCGAGAGATGGCATCCGGCCCTTCGCGTGCCGATGGAGCTTGACGAACTGGGGCCGGGCGACGTTGTCGGCGAGCTGGGACTGCTCGACGGCCAGCCTCACGCTGATACGGTCACGGCGATCGACGATACGGAGACGATTGCGCTGGATACCGCGGCCGTCGCCGGTATGGTGCTCCTGTTTCCGGATGCCTCGGAGGTGTTGCTCGCCGCCGTGAGCCGGCGGCTGCGGAGCCCGGCGGAGCTCGTCGAGCGAATCGCACGCACCGACGCGGGCTGAGATTCGCTGGCTGGTCCAACGCGGGCGTAGGCCAGTGGAAGGGCTCGCGAAACCGCATGTGCGTCGGTGCCGCGCGTGGAAGCGTGGGCAGGCGTGTCCCTCGCCGCCAGCAGTCCGGAGGTCGGATCCGCGCCCCTGTTACGCGATTGTTCGCCGTCCGAGGCGAAAATGACGCCTTTTTTCCAAATTGTTACGGCGTCGTAC
>Ga0209382_10013551_pt1 | contig 10020 bp, 16 predicted proteins | sample SoiMetdeltSBSDD5_FD_187599 | JGI IMG/M metagenome (GOLD analysis project Ga0209382, IMG submission 187599) | Bulk soil microbial communities from a Populus tree surrounding site in Tennessee, USA - Soil MetaG P. deltoides SBSDD5 (SPAdes) (version 2) | ecosystem: Environmental > Terrestrial >...
AATGATCAACTTGAGAAATTGAAGCTAATATTAAGAGGTGGATCTCTTGAACAAGAACATGATTTAAGATGTTTCATTTGTACCAAAAAAATACGCGATGGTGAAAGGTTTAATTTTGAGAAGAACCAACACGACTATTATCATGTAGAGTGTTGGAAGAAATTAAATAATAAACAATAAATAATAATAATAAAAATTCAATTAAATCTTCGTATTATGAAACTGTTAATAATTATTTTTGACTTTAGTAGATATCCCAGATTGTGGACGATCTATTCATTTAGATTCTAGTTTTTATACGTAAAATACAGATTTAAAATCGATGATAGAGGTAAAAAATTCTGGACTGTGACTTTATAATGCAAGAAAAAATGGGATGGAGATGCACTCTTATTTAGAGCTGAAAAATTCATAACAAGTTTGCGTTGTAAAGATCGCAAGCAGAAGCATAGAACCAGACCATGGCATCGATCCAAATTAGTACATATTAGAAGAATATATACTAACTATTTCGAGCTAAGAGACACCCGAAGTATCCCTTCTATTAGGGCCATGCTCTACGGATTTGTGATAGCTCAAAACATATGTGTCCTCAAATATCTTACCACATATCTCACATTTGTGTTTCTTTGGATTTGGAGTATAGACAGTTCCCATATCTCATGTACTAATAATATTGACAACTTACCAAATTAAGCTTACAGACTCCAAATCGTCGCCGCAAATTTGCATTTTATATAGACGGGCAATGATAGTTTCTAATGCGAATCGTGTTTTGAATAAATATTTCGGCTGTTTACTTATGTACAAGGTTAAAGGCCAGGATTGGAACTCTATCAATTAATTGGAATAGCAATAGGAATCATGACTGTAGCTGGTATTTACTTTATGATAAAGAGACAGGATAGGTAGAATATTTTTGTGAAGAGCATAAGGCGGCGCATATGCCTACGTGATCATCAATAAAAAAATAATTTACTGGTGGGACCAGTGAACTCTTTTGATGAATGATCCCACCAATAGATTGGTTTCAGATCCAAATTAAGTATTCACAACATAATATATGAATAGAACTGGTGGACCAATCAGATAGTGGTCCCCATTATAAGAATGACTCACCAGCGAAACGGTTAATTTCAGTTAGACAACAATAAAAAAAGAAGGAAATTTTTATTTCATATCCTGTATTGTTTTGAATATCTCCAAATTTTGCAGAAGTCCCGCTGCTACCGTATTCTTTACAACCTCTTTTGGGTCTTTGATATCCTTCATTGCATCAACAAGCCCCTTAGGGTCTTTAACATCACCTAGTTTTGGATAAGCATCTTTTAACGCTTTTATCAATGGGTCAACATCGATTTTTACCGCTGCTACCACTTTCTTTTCTTCCCCAGTTGCATTTGTCGCTCCTGCAGTGGCATTAGTCTGATTCGTCTGATTTCCTTGTGCATTAGCCTGGCCGATTGGGTTTGCTATCATTGTTGCTCCCAGCAGCACTGCCATCGAAGCAATCAAGACTGCGAATTTTCTATTTAGTTTCGACATTGATCAAGATATGGCCAACAAATTATAAAATGATTTAAGCAACTAGTGGGTTAATGTGTGTTTAAGCGATTGAACAAGAATCAACCCCATCGCCCACTAGTTGCGGTGGTTTACTGTTTATAACGTAAATAAAAAGGAGTATGATAAAATCTTATATAAAAAAGAATCAAGTTTTTTCAAATTCAAAATTTCTTATTTGGCTTCCACTGGTGCTAATGTAATCTTGTTATCAACGGCCGCTATCTTGGTTTTTAGGTACGTAGTGAATGCTTGTTCTGTTGCTTCACCAGTACTATTTGCATAAACATGTACCGATAGTCTGATCCCTTTTGCGGTATCTTCAATTTTAATAGAGTGTGTATATTGTGGTTGCTTTGGCATTGATTAATTATTCATATTCATTTTTAATCTACTCCGTAAAAGTCATTACAGCACTCAGAACACCATTGATGCCTATGTGGATCGTCAAAGTGATCACTCGTATCCTCTATTTCAAATTCATCCCTACAAGAATGACAAACGTATTCTGTCATCTTTGGCTCATTAATTCCTTAAGGTCTACCTTGATGCCTATCTTCTCAAGTTTGGCCAGTACTGCTTCTGAAGTGTATATTCGAAGCCGATAAACTTCATACCGAAGTAAGAATTTTGGATTGGATTTTTTATAAAGTTTGTAGTAACGAAATAAAAAAGTTTGAAAGGTTATAACATAGAGTAACCACGATAAAGGTGTGCCCATGGAAGATCATTGCGCTGATTGTGGGCATAATCGAGAGAACCAAATGTCATTTAGTGGCAGAGCAGATTGTGATTTCCCTGAGTGCAATTGTCATGAATTCAGAAAAAAGAAAACTCCCAAGTTTTGATAATTTAATAGATGCACTAAGGTTATCCCTCAAGGGTTACAATATTAAATGATTATTGAATTAGCGAAAGAACTAAAGGCTTTCATAATAATTCTATACTATCTCATTCTAAGTTAATAAAGCGTCAATATTGTTTTGTAGTGGTATGCAATATTTTGATCTATGACAACTATTACAAAAGACTTTGATACGTATCAAATCAAATATGCTAGTCGAAAGGTACAGACAAGTTCGGGTTTATCGACTTTATATGCTGTTATTACTTGCCAAAGTGGCACAAATCATGTCCAGGTAGGAACGATATGGTTTCTTGACACTCCACTTCAAGATAGTTCATATACAAATAACATAATTACCATGTGCCTTGATATTTCACGCTTTAATGACATTGTAACCCTTCTTCGATATGAGAAACCGTTTAGGATGTACTTTGATGATTCCAAAAAAGAGGCATCTATCCAATCCTTTAGTCATGAAGCAGTAGGCGAACAGGAAGGGGTTTGATTAGGAGAATATTCCCTTGATAAAGAACAAACAAGTTATGATGATTTATTACATGCTCTTAGACTTTCATTGAAGGGATATCAAATAGAATAAAATTATTTTTTAAATAGAAAATCGCATATATACGAGTAAGTGAGGCTGGGTGCTGGCGTCTTTCTTCAATGATGAACAAGTCCCCCCGCTAAGTTTTGTGTGGATTGTAGTACAGGTCTATTGTCGACACAGTTTAAGAATATGTTAATCACTAGTGGGATTAGAGCCGTACGCGATAACGGACGAAGATAATCCCACCAGCGAACGTATAGATGGTCTGATGTTCTACGTTGGTGATTTATTGAACAATACAATGTAAAATAATTTAATGTCGACCGACGGAAACCAAAAAATCGATGATTCCGCGCTTGAAACTCAATAATTTCAATTAAGCATGTAAACTAAATGCACGTGAAAAGTAAATTTCAAACAATTCTTTCTGTAACAAAAATTAAGACCGTATTTTTTCTTGTTTCATTGCTTATCAACCGGCGCTAATGGAATCTTTAGGTCTGAAATTAGGTGATGTATTAGAATGGGAAACGTTCACACAAAACGGGAAAAGGGCTGTACGAGTGCAAAAGTTACAATGAATTTTTGACTCGCATAATTTTTTATTTTAGATCCCGATGCATAATTTTTTATTTTAGATCCCGATGCAATGCCGTTGAAGTGTTAAATAATTTATTGTATTGTATTTATCATGGCTGCAGATTCGTTTGAAAAAGCAAAGAAGGGTATAAAAGATACTGCAAAAGGTGTTAAAGATACTGCAAAAGGTGTTGAAGATACTGCAGGAGGTGTTCATGAAACTGCAGGAGGTGTTAACGAAACTGCAGAAGGTGTTATAGAGGGAATTCAAGATACTGCAGAACGTGTTATAGCGGGAGTTAAAGATACTGTAAAAGGTGTTAAGGAAGGTGTTAAGGATACTGCAGAAGTAGTAGACGCTGACACATATACTGGTTCGGACGACGAAAGGGAAAATAGAGAATATAATGAATCCGGAAGCAAGGAACCGATGAATACTGAAGATATAGCGGAACACGAGCCAACGGCAGTTAAAAGAGATCAAGGTACAGATATCGCAGACGAAGGCCAAACCGGTACAGATAGTCCTGAAGCACGTGAAAAATTTAAGAAAAGTGGAATGACAGATACAAAATAAAATATCTCCCCTCTTGTCCTATGCGAATTAATGAAAGAGGATGTTAAAGGGATAATAACACAAAAGGAACTACTGGATGAATTTTTTATCAGGTTAGTAGTAACGAAATAAAAAAGTTTGAAGGGTTATAACTCATCATAGGTAAAATATCTCGTGGCTTCTGAATATTGCTTAACATGTGGACATACAAAAAATTCACATGTTTTCGTCGAAGAACAACATGTGTTAAAAGATGGAGAAAAGAGTAACAATTACTGCAAGGTTAAGCCTTGCGATTGTAAACAATTCAGAATATAGTTTGAAAGGTTATAATATTATTAAAAATCAAGGTGATATCGGTATATCTGCACCTATATGAGAATAATAGTCCATAACAAGGCTACTGAGACTAATATAAATGTATATATAATGTATATACACGACTAAAGTTTATGAGTAAAAAGATGTTAGGCGAAGAATTTGAATTTACAGTTCAAAAATGTGGTAACTCTGGACACGTACGGTTATCTAGTAAATGGATTGGAAAAAGAATTAGGATAAGAATCGAAGAGATAGAGACAGCGGCTAATCATAAAACTAAAGCAAAATGGCCGTCTACCTAATTTTTTTATGTCTTAGTTTTACTCTTCTTTTGTTTTGGCTGATACTGTTCTCTTCTAGCAATATAGTTATCGATTTCATCTAATCCTGCTGATGCTGGAACTTCCTTGGATTCTCCGCCCACTACATATTTAGTGTAACTGATAACTGTGCTAAGGCCTTCTTTTTCGGGATCAGTTTTATTTTTCTTCTTTTCGTTCTTTCTGTACTCTTGATCTTGTATTCTTCTAGCAATATAATTATCGTTTTCATCTAATCCGGCATTTTCATTTACATTTTTCATATGATGTTCTGTTGTAAATGGTGGGATCTCTTTCTTTTTCATTTTTTCCTTCTTTCTATACTCTTCGTAGCCCTTATTACCGTATGTAGAGGGAGATTTAACATTCTCCTCAGAAGCTTCAGTATTACTCATAGAAACTTGATGAACAACATTCTATTTATTTAGTAATTAAATAACTATCTGCGATATTTTCTTTCTAACTTCTGTATTTTAGCTTCTATGATCTCGATTTTAGATTTTTCAATTTTCAATATGCACAGATGTCAAATGGCATATCGAGTGGAAATATGACAAATGCAACAATGCCAAATAAAACTAGTGGTATTAATATGAGTGGCGAGCCTTAGAAACTTACACAGGAAAGAAGAATTAAACGTAAGAATGGGCCAAAAGAAACAACTCAATTTTGTAAATTATAAAATACTTTAAAACAGGCGAGATGAACTATTGTGAATCCTTCATTGTATTGTTTATAGAACTCAGGTATGCAAATAAATTGATACAGCATCTTTTACAAAATCATGCTCCAGCGTTACTGGCATAACGAATAGAACATTAAATAGGAATCTGAGGAGGACCACAATCACGATAATCACGATTATAATCAGTACGATATAAAGCAGCGTGTTTAACACCATGATAGTCTAAGTACATAATTGTATAAATAACTTTGAGGTAGCGGAGCTCGAGTTCGATTTCAAAGTGTCAACTTATTTAAACAATATTGTGCAATTAGAGCATGACATGGGCGAGGGGATGATCAATCTGGTAACGTTATTGAAAGGAAAAAAGTAGATGAAAAAGAACACTTGGAGTTTTGATATGATGTTTGGTGACCTTACACAAGTCATCGGACAGAAATAGTCCTGCAATCATAAACATATCAAGCAAGATCGCAATATTAGAATAGTCGCTTCTTGGTAACAGTCAAGCTCAACACCCATCCCTTTTCTTAGGAGGCTAAAATATTTATATTAAATGTTGAACCATAGATCACATGAGCAATATAAGAAAGTGGGAAGATATCGTAAAAAAAGAAGCAAGAGGCATAAATGACTTTGATCTAGGAGAAGTACATGAGGTGGAACCGGAGATCGTCGTTACCAAAAAAGGGGTCGTAGATAAGGACAAATTTTATCTCCCTAGAAATCTGGTAGAACGGTTTGATGGCGACAAAGTCTACTTTTCAATAACTAAGGAAGATGCTGAGGCTTACAGGAAGGATTAATTTCCATCCTGGGTCAGCAAACCGTTCTTATTTTTAGTCTGCTTTAGGGTTTGACTAAATCTTGACTGTACTCCAATCCCTGCAAAATCAATTTTTATTGTTACATACCAAGAGTATATGCGGATAAATCAAAAATTCTTATAATGATGGAGGTATAAAAAACCCAAATAACAAGTATTAAGACTGAGAATATAAAATATGAGATCTACTCTCTATACTCGCGAGGTATTCGTTCTTCATAATAACCTGCATTCTTGTCCGAGTTTCCAGACAAATGGAAGACAGAACTCCAGTTATTTTCTAATTAATTCTCATGTCTTGATACGGCAATACCTAGTATCCTTGTTTAAGGTTCTAATAGTCATCCGAAATTTCATTTGGTCTTATTGTGGGCTTTGGCTTTGTGTTCCCGTTACAGGAAATATACTCCATCATTAAATTTCTAACAAATGAAAATACGGTAGTCGAGGTAACCCAAGTATTGTCCATTTTCCAAAACAGGTCTTTTCTTGAGTCGGCATTAGGATGGCATGCCTTAGCCATGATCAATATGGTACAACAAGATTATTATGTGATCTAACTTTTTGCATTATTTTACTCTTTTTGTTACAAAGTTGATACTAAAGTGATATGACTCTCCTAGACAAATATAATTATAGACCTCAAAGAAAGTTGTGTGATATGTGGACATACGAGGGCTAGGCATATAATCGACATTCTACACAATGACAGAAGTTGCTTTATGCCCTACTTTAGATGTAAGAATTCCAAGGGTATGCCCTACTTTAGATGTAAGAATTCCAAGGGTGAAGGGAATGGAAAAAAGAAAATTGTCAGAAAAAGAGTTTGACAAGATAGCCAAATTTTATGTTTGCCTGTTAAGGACAAGCACGAGTTGCGCCCAGAGGATCTCCAAAGAAGAAGTGCTCTCTTTCACAGTTCTGAATCAACTTGGTTCCGCATAATAGACCCTGATGAAAATGCATGAATAATCGAGAAATTAGAATGCTCCTAGGCCATAAGATCGGTTTAACCCGATATCTTACAAGCCTATTCTGGACGACACGGCGTCCGAGTATATGAAGGCAGTAAGCAAGCTAAGAATAAGCAAAGAAAATAGACTTTAAGAAAATTGAAGCTTGGAGGTAGAGAAATCAAAACTTGAAATGATAGCAAAAGATGTTCTATCTTGAATAAAAGATACAATAAATTAAAGCACTAGTTTTATGTATAGGTTCTGTGGAAGGTGAAAGCGACTTATGCACTTGTGGTCATGCTAGAGCCCAACATCAGCATTTGTTAGGAACGAAGGTAAGGTATCCATGTTTACAATGCACATGTCCTGATTATAGGAGATAAAAAATAAATAGATTTTCTATAGGTGGTAATGGGATTTTATGAGATTTTATTATCCGTTATCTTATCATCGCCTAACTATCGGTCAAATTGCCCCATATCTGTACAGCAAAGCCGATGCCGATGGCTAATAACACTGCGCCTATTTGAGCAACTCTTGTTTCTAATAATCTATGTCTTTCTTCATAGACATTTTCCTCACCCCGGTTTTGAGATTCTTTCTCGATTGTTTTCTTCGATCTAAAAATCCTACCATAGCCAATTAGGACCGATGCTATTAAGTTCATTATGAGACCCGAGAGGATGAGTATTTTTGTCAAGAATTATCTATCTAAGTCGCAACTGTTAATTATCGCCACTAATGCTTTACCTGTCCAATTTTCCTTACTCTTTTAAATTCTTCATTGTATAGTTATTAGAAGTCAGGTAGGTAAATAAATTGAAACAGCATCTTTTACAAAATCGTGCTCTAATGTTACTGGCATAACTAATAGTACGTTAAACAGGAATCTCAGCAGGACTACAATTACGATAATCACGATTATAACCAGTGCGACATAAATGAGTGTGTTTAAGACCATATTAGCCTTAGCGCATAATAGTATAAATAACTGTGAAATCCATCTGAGTCCTTATTGTCCTTATTCAGTGTCAATTTATTTAAACAATATCGTGCAATTAGAGCATGACATGGGCGACGAGATAGATCAATCTGGTAACGTTATTGAAAAGAAAAAAGTAGAGGAAAAAGAAACAAGATGCGATAACTTCGCGAACTACATTTTATTTAAATGATAATGGCTATTTGTTGGTATTATGTCCCATAAAGAAATGATTCAGGAAAAAATTGGACTAGCCTTAGGTTTAGAAACAGCAGCGCAGCAAACCGTTGAAACGCTACATTCAAGGGGACTACTAAAACCAGGCCACATGAGGGAGAATTTCCAAGATGAGAAATGAAGCAGCTAAACAGGAATTTGAAATGCAGGATTTGGTACAAGAACTGTCAGATTCCGACGGATTTGATTCCTCAAAATTTAAAGAGAATGCAGTGGGTACAGTTTTGAAGACATCCCTAATAATGGAAACGAATTTGGGCGACAACCCTGATACACAAGAAGCTTTAGAGTTTCTATGTCTGATGGAAGGAGTAGAGGTGATGAATTATAAAGTTCTAAAGACTACTGCAAAGGTACTGAACAACAAGCGGTTTCAAAGTAGGCTGAAGTCAATTCTCAGGGAAATAAGAAGTCATTTAGATTGCACAAAACTAGCTAAGAGAAATGCTTTATCCGAATAGCCTGCACTTGTGATTTAAGAATGCTACAAAGAACCGAAGTCCCTAATTGGCTTTGTATCTAACCCGTAAATATGCCTAAGTTGAAAAAGCTAAAGTCGTCTTTGTTATGGTAATCACCTTTTTCAGTTTATGGAGTACAGTTCCCCAAATTAGGAAGTGTCTTAGAACTAAAAAAGCTGATGATGTCTCCAAATGGCTAATTATTTCTCTGATAGGTGGACTTTCGTTATGGGTTCTTTATGGAATTGTAAAGGAAGACGTAATAATTGCTACCGCAAATGCTATCGGCGTTTCACTAAACCTTTACCTTTTATTTCTAAAATGGAAGTATACTAATTCCGAGATTACAACTAGGCACGATAAGAATCTGTAAATGTTTATACCAAATGTGTCGTGTATTAACTGACGACGTGATTATGTTTTACACAAAGGCACTTGGTGTTGCTGCATTAGGTATGTTTGTTTTCAACACATGGTAGCAAGTTGTAGCACCCTGTACTGTATCTCGCTCCTAATCGTTACTTGCATTAGATTTGTGATTCACAATTTAGAATCAAGATTTCTTAGAAAAAAATACTAGGCCGGCTCTTCCTCGTCCTTGTCTTCGTCGACCATTTCTGCTGCTTCTTCCCTTAGGTTCTCAGCGGGCCCAGTCGTTTCAGGATCATTTTCAGCGGCTCCGGCCTTTTTTTGGTTTTTCTGTGCTTCATCCAGATCCTTACTATCGTCTTTTGTTTCGCTCATAGTATATACTGATGCGCAACAAAGGTTAAGTAGGTATAAAAGTATAATCGAATCAAGCTACATTAAAGAAAGCTCCATTTCAACCTTGCAAAAAAAGAATAATAGAAGGAAACTGAAAAAATGCGAAGGGGATAACTGAAAACAAAAATCAATCAACGTATAGAATGCGCTACCATAAGTTGAGTATATCTAGACAATATGAAAAATTAAGGGAAAACCTGTCTTTTTTAAATACGCTTTTACTACGAATAGGAATTCTGTATCAATCAAAGTATTGTTGAATCATGGTAACCATACTGTGAACTACATTATTAAGACCGTACGATGAGATCTTTACTGAAGAACATAAAGTGCATATACAACAGTAGGTGACGCTGGGGCTGGCCTCTTCTC
>Ga0209382_10013552_pt1 | contig 10019 bp, 3 predicted proteins | sample SoiMetdeltSBSDD5_FD_187599 | JGI IMG/M metagenome (GOLD analysis project Ga0209382, IMG submission 187599) | Bulk soil microbial communities from a Populus tree surrounding site in Tennessee, USA - Soil MetaG P. deltoides SBSDD5 (SPAdes) (version 2) | ecosystem: Environmental > Terrestrial >...
GCCAACTGCCGGCTGTCCGGCGACCACGACGGAACATTGATCGTGCCCTGCCCGCCGAAGAGCTTGGCAAGGACTTGAATCTCGCCTCCGCCGACGGGCATTAGCCGCAGCGTCACATCCTTATTCGCCGGATGCCCTTTCACGTCTTTTTCATACGACAGAAAGACAACCCACTTGCCGTCGGGCGAAGGGTGCGGAAACCAGTTGTTGTACTCGTCTGAGGTGACCTGCGTCTGCTCGCCGCCGTCGGTCTTCATTCGCCAGATTTGCATTGAGCCCGTCCGCTCCGAGTTGAAATAGATGTATTGGCCGTCGTGCGAATAATCGGGGCCGTCGTCAAGGCCCTTCGCCGTCGTCAACCGCCTCTCTTCCCCGCCCTCAACTGGAATCGTGTAGATGTCGTAATCGCCGTCGCGTTCGGCGCAGTAGGCTAACGTCTTGCCGTCCTGCGACCAGCCATGCCAGTAAGACGGCGCAAGTTGCGTGACGCGCCGAGGCGTTCCGCCGGCGATGGGCAGCACGTAAATCAACGAGCGGCGCTGCTCCTGCGATTGATCGCTAATGACGAGTTGCGAGCCGTCGGGCGAGACGCCGTGGTCGTTGTTGCAGCGCGTGGCGAAACCTGTGTCGAGAGCTTGCGGTTCGCCGCCGCCGACCGGCAGCTTGTAGATGCGCCCGCCCTGGTTGAAGAAAAAGTATTTCCCGTCGCGCGACCAGTTGGGCGCTTCGAAGTGTATGCGTTTGGTGTGGACCACGCGGCGATCTTTGGAAGAAATCGAAATGGTCTCCAGCGAGCTTTCGAGGATCGGCTGCGGGCGCTGCTTGATCTCGACGTTCGAGAAAAGAGCCTTCTCGATGACGTTGTTGTCGTGCGCGCAGACGCCGAGGCCGACATAAAACGGCTCAGTCAGCTTGATCCTGAACGAGCCGCCCGCAGATTGCAGCGCTTCTCCTTCGCGGGCGACGGACATGAAGACGTAATCGCCGCGTTTCTCGATCTGAATCCGTCGCGGCGACTTCATGTTCGATTGAATCTCGCGCGTCGGGCCACCCTTTATTTCTCGGTATTGCAGCGAGGTCAGACCGTCGCCGTGCAGCGCCGCGTCGGCATAGGCCGAATCGGGGTCGAGGCTCTGGCGGATAATCAAACAGGCCTTGCGATGCGGATTGCCGCCGGCGGCGACGAATTGAACGTCGGCGGCGATTGAGAGATCGCCTGAAACGCGCTTCCAGACGTAGTGAAACGCATCGGTCGCGGCCCACATATTTTCGCCGCCGCCGGCAATGGCGTAGGACTTCTTCGCGTCGTCATATTCGACCGAGCCGGGCAGCTTGACCGCGCCAATGTCGCCATTCTTCTCGAACAGCCCGAGTTTATTCTCTTGTGAAGAAATCCTCTCGGTTTGCGATAGCAGCGCGCAGCTCAAAGCCAATATGAAGATTGTAGTGAAAGGTTTCATATCGGGTTGGGATCGGTTCCTCCTCCTGCTTGATCCGACCTATGATCAGTTTGCGACTGCATGTACGGGAAAGTGGCGCGACCTCCGGTAAGGCTCAGGTCGCTGACGCCCGTACCGCCTAGTGTCCCAATGTTGCCCGGTTCGATTTAGAATTTCACCCGCTCCAGATAGCGCAAACTCAGCGGAATCTGTTGCGCCGAAGTTGGTGATTCGTCTTCGATGAAATACCACTTCACCCCGGCCCTCTGGGCAGCCTTCAAAATCGCGGGCCAATCCATCATTCCCGTCCCGAGCGTCACGTCATTATTCACATCCGATTTTCCGGTAAGGTCCCCGGTCTGCACGCCCTTTTTCATGTCCTTTACGTGCATTAACTCAAACCGGCCACCATATTTTTCGAGCAGCTTAACAGGGTCCTGTCCCGGATGAACGATCCAGAAGAGGTCCATCTCGTAGCGCACGAATTCAGGTTTCGTCTCGGCCATTATCAGATCGAAGAGCGTGCCATTGCCGTGCGGCTGAAATTCGTAGCCGTGCGTATGGTAGAAGAATTTCAGGCCGTGGCGGCTGAGCGCCTCGCCCGCGCGATTGAAGACGGCGATCGCGTCGCGCGCCGTCTTTTCGTCAAATGGTTCCTGATGCGGAATCCACGCGCAGCCGGCGTATTCGATACCGAGCGCCTTCGCTTCGCGCGCGACTTCTTCGACGTTGTCACGGAAGCGTTCAAACGGGAAATGGCCGCTGATCGGTTTCAAGCCTTTGGCGTAGAGCTGTTTTTTGAACGTCTCCGGCGCGATGTTGTATGCCCCGGCCAGTTCGACATACTCGAATCCGAAGCCGCGTGTTTGATCCATCGTGGCAGGGACATCTTTGGCGAACTGTTCGCGCAGGCTGTAAAGCTGCAAGCCAATGGGCCCTTTGAAACCCGGGCCGATTCCGGCCGGATATTTATTGAGCGCCCCGATGTCGGTCAACCATTCCTGAAACCGGTGATGCCAGGTTCCGAACGGGATTCCGTCACGAGGCCTGGCGCCTCCCCCATGTCCGCCGCGCCCGTAAATGTGCAACTCGACCGGGACTCCGACCTTGAAGAGCGAATTGAAGAACTCGACCGTCTGCCGCGCGTGAGACGCGTCATCGACGCCCGCGCTGGTTAGAAAGGCCGGGGCCGCGTCCTTAGGCGCCGTGATGTCCATCGAAGGCGCCCAGCCCGCGTAGACCAGGCCGACGAAATCGGGGCGGCAGCTTTCTCGTTCGATCGGGTCAGTCGCCTCAGGCTTTCCGCGATCGAACCGGATGTCCGCGAGCGCGGCGAGAGCGCCGCCCGCCGAAAAACCAAGAATGCCGACGCGGGTCGGATTGACGCCCCATTCTTTGGACCGCGCGCGGACGATCCGGATTGCGCGCTGCGTGTCCTGCAGCGCTTCCCCCTCCACCGTATATTTGTAGTTCGGCGTGAACGCCAGGCGATATTTCAAAATGAAGACGGCCACGCCGAGGCCGCGCAGCCATTCCCTCAAATCGTAGCCTTCCGTCCCCACGTTCAATTCCCGATGGCCGCCGCCCGCCGCGACGATCAACGCCGCGCCGGTCGCCTTCTCGGGCGGGGGCAGAAAGACTTCGATGGCTGGGTTGTGAATGTTCTTGACCTGGCGGATAACCTGGCCGGGCTGCGGCTGCGGCGGATTCGTGATCTCCTTCTCGCCGGCGCCTTGCAAAGTTGCGGCGCCGCTCGGCCAGAGGTAAACCACCTGTGGCGCCTCTTGCGGAGTCGGCCCCGCAGCGAAGGCCGCCACGGCCATCAAAGGCATGATCAGTAAGATTCTAAGACGAAGCGTTTTGCGAAGCATCGTTAAATCGTTCCTGTCAATTCAGCGTTACGAGTGGTTGCCAGTGTGACAACAACAACACGCATTATGGCCGAGAAAATCACACTTGCAATCACTCGTCACGCTGAAAGTTATAAATTGAATAATCAGCGCCGGGAACGGTAGCGAGAGCGCATCTATTAATTAATCGGCGACCTGCGGGACGATAAAGCTCTTCCCCAATCCCACGTGTTGCGGAGCAGCGAGCGCGGCTCGATCGATCGTCGCATTGGGGAGTTCCACGCCCGCCACCGCTCGCGGCGCAGATACAGTAGTAATCAGAAGATCAGTTTGAGCGCCAATTGAATCTGGCGCGGGCTGTTCCCCTGACCGCTGACGGTACCGAAAGCGCTGTTGTCAACTGTGCCGTTTGGCCCGGCAAACCGTACGCGGTTGAAGGCGTTGAAGAATTCGGCGCGGAACTGGACGTTCCACTTACCCTCTTTGAAGTAATTGTTCTTGAACAGGGAAAGGTCGAAATTCTTCTCACCGTCCATGCGCAGATCGGGCATCACGCGCGGCGCGTTGCCGAAGGTGAAGGCCGGCGTGAGCGTAAAGGCCGACCGATTGAACCACTGCAGGAGCTTCTCGTTCTTGCTGCCTTCGAGGTTCGGGTCGCTGCCGTTCCATGTCGGGCGCTGCGATGGATTGAAGAGGCCGACCGTGTTCGCCCCCTGGTTGATGATGATCGGCACGCCACTCTGGTAAGTAACGATGCCGTTGAACTGCCAGCCGCCGACCACCCAATTCAGCCCCGGATGCCAGTCTTTGCCGAAGCGCTTGCCGCGGCCGAACGGCAGGTCATAGACAAAGCTGCTGACGAAGCGATGGGCGATGTCCTGCGAGCCGATGGCGCGCTCGGCGGCGCGGTTATAGGCATCCTGGCGCGCGCTCGACTGTCCCAGGAAGCCTACCGTCGTCGAAACGTCGTCAATCAGCTTGCTCCAGGTATAGGCCGCCAGGAAGCTCATGCCGTTTGAGAACCGCTTGTCGGCCTTGAGCGTCCCGCCGTGATAGATTGAGAAGCCGTAGGGCACGCGGAAGGCGTTGATGCCCGTGTATTGCGGATAGGGGCGCAACAGTTGGCCGCGCGCAACCGTTGCGAAGCGCATTGATGACGACGGGTTGGTGATGATTCCGAAGAAAGGATTGGCGACCTGATTCTGCAACTGCGTCCCTAGGCTCAGGAACGAAGCAGGCAATTGCGATTGGGTGAGGCCGCTCTCTCCGTTGAGCAGGCGCGTGCCCTTGCTGCCGATGTAGGCTACTTCAAACAGGATGTTCCCCGGCAGTTCGCGCTGGACGTTCAGGTTCCATTGCTGGATGTAAGGGCTGGCGGGATCGGGGATCACGCCTTCGCCGATGCCCAGACCGATGTTGGTTGCGGCGCCGAGCGAGGTACCCGTCGGCAGGTTGAAACCGCTCGGAAACGGGTTGTCGAGGAAGGCGATCGGCGTCCGACCGTCCAGGCTGACGACCATATTGCTCGAATTGCGATAGCCGATCATCCCCGACGAGCCGGTGTGCCCGGCGGCTTGGAGTCCCGAAGGCGCGTAATAAATGCCATAGGCCCCGCGCACCACTGTCCGGTCCCCAAAGTTGTATGCAAAGCCGAAACGCGGCCCCCAGTTGTTCTTGTCTGTCGGCGTTTGACGACGGTTATCCGCGTCAACAAAGCGAATCGCGCCTCGCAACGCCGCTTGCGTGAAGAATTCGTTGGCGGGCACACGGCTGGCGATCGGCGAGATCGCATCGAAATCGAAGACGCTGTAGCGGTTGAAACGCTCGGTGCGCGGCACGTCCAGGTCGTAGCGCAACCCCAGCGTCAACGTAAGCTTTGGCGAAACCTTCCAGTTGTCTTCGAAGTACCAGGCCCAATAGGGGCTGGCTGAAGCCGGGCTCGGATCGTGGCTGATGTTGCCGTTGTTGGGCACGCCGATCAGCAACGACGCAAGGCCGAAGCCGGCGGTGCTCGAGCCCTGGTTCGGATCGCGCTGCGTCCACAGCGGCTGGAAGCTGTACTGCCCCGACGGCTGGCCCAACTGCAGGAAGTTGAGCATCAGCTTGCGGTAATCCATCCCCATTTTTAGCGTATGGCGCGCGTAGGTCTTCGTCACGTTCGCGTTGAAGGTGTGCGTGGTCTGGAAGATCCCCAGATCGTTGAAGGTCTCTTGTCCCAGCGACGAGAGGCCGCTGACATCGAAGCGCGGGAATTCCAGCGCGTCGGCCACCGCCTTGATGCTGGGCGAGAAGCCTAGTTGCGTAAAATCAAAGCCGGTCGAAAAGGGCGTGCGCACATTGGTCTTGCGGTTCAATCCGTAGCGCACGTTTACAAAAAGTGTCGGATTGATCGTGTAAAGATTGTCCACCGCGACGCTCTTGGCCGTGTTGACCGTTGGCCCGGCGTTGTTCGGCGTGGCCAGATTTCCATAATGGTTGAACGGATCGCTCATGTCCTCGAACTGGATGGAGAAACGCGCGAAGGCGCGCCAATTTGAAGAGATGTTGTGATCCACGCGCGAATCAACGCGGTTGCTCTTGCTGATGTTCGTGCCCGTCGCAAAGAAGTTGTTCTGCTGCGTATTGACGTTGGTCGGCGTGGTGTTAGGCAGCGGCCAGTATTGCATCAGGTTTCGCGCGATATCTTTGATCCGGTCCTGGCAGATCACATTCGGATGCTTCCCATCGCAGCCCATGAATTGATCGCGTGTGAAGCGCCCCGGATTGTTCGGATCGGGCCTGGTCGTCAGCGGATCGTAAATGATGATCGGCTGCCCGGCGGCGTTGCGCAGATTGGAGAAATCGCCGCCCCGCCATTCTGGCAACGGCACGGTGAACGAAGCCGCGCTCGCCGTCCCTTGCCGATTGCCTTCGTAATTGACGAAGAAGAACGTTTTGTTATTGATGAGCGGGCCGCCGACATTGCCGCCGAATTGATTTCGTTTGAAGCTGCCTTTCTTCTGCCCGGCGCGATTGGTGAAAAAGTTCGTGGCGTCGAGCGCGCTGTTGCGATGGAATTCAAAGGCCGTCCAGTGAAACGTGTTCGTGCCATTCTTGGTCACGAGGTTGATGACGCCGCCGCCGAGCCGGCCGAATTCGGCGCTGACCGAATTGGTCTGCACGCTGAACTCCTGCACCGCGTCCACCGAGGGCGTGTAGTTCAGGTCGAGGATCGAGACGTTGTTTTCGGCGTTGACGTTCGAGATGCCGTCAATCGTGACTTCGCTGGTGGCGTTGCGTCCGCCGCTAATGAACGGCGACGAACCAGGCGCGGGAATCACGCCCGGACTCATAGTCGCCAGTGAAAACGGATTGCGGCCATTGAGCGGCAGGTCAACGATTCGTTTGTTTTCAATTGTCTGGCTAACGGTGGAACTGGTTGTTTCAATCGCCGCAGTCCCCGACGCCGAGACGCTCACCGTTTCGCTTGTCTGGCCGACATCGAGTGTGAATTCCACAGCGCGAATCTGCTGCACATCAATCTTAATTTCGGCGACGGTCGAGGTCTTGAACCCGGACTTTTTGATCGTTACCCGGTAGACGCCTGGCGGCAATTGTGGCGCGATGTAATGGCCGTTGCTCCCGGTGGCCAGATTGATCGTGACGTTGGTGTTCTGGTTTGTGATGGTGACTTCGGCGCCGGCCACGACCGCGCCGCTCGAGTCCTGCACAACTCCCTGGATAGTGCCGGTGAATTGCTGCGCGTGCGCGGGCAGGCCAAATCCGACGAGCAGAAATGTCAGGTTGAGCAGGGCGAATCGCATGATGGGTGATAGTTTGGACATGGTATTTCTCCTGAATAGACTGGGTTTTAATAATCAGGTCACAACGTTCATTCATTGAGACAGTTGTCGCCTTCAAGAGACCTCCTTCCCAAGAAAGCGCCCGAAGTTTTTCTCCTTAATATTTTGTTTTCCTGTTCGTTTTTCTAGACTTCTCTATGGTTAGATCAGAACAAACCCAGCGATACACGAACTCCTGAACCGGCATTGATTGATGATTCGGAATCGGTCTAATATGCGCCAGCAAAGCCCTAAAGTACGATTGATAGGTCGCGTCGTTAATTGAGCATATCGCCGCGAAGTCCTGGAGTCCTTTGGATCAGATAAATTTTCAGTAAAGGCCGGTGTAAAGATCATCTAAAGACGGCTTATGGGACATTCGGAGCAACAAAACAATCAGTGTTACGAATTCGGCCCTTTCCGGCTCGCCACCGCTGAGCATCGCCTTTACCGAAATGGTGAGGTCGTCTTGCTGCCGCCCAAGGAATTCGATCTGCTCCTGCTGCTGGTGCAAAATCCGGGACAGGTCATGAACCGGGAGAGCTTGATCAAATCATTGTGGCCGAACACAGTCGTTGAAGAGGCCAATCTGAACGTTCACATCTCGGCCCTGCGAAAGGTCCTGGCCGAGAGCGCGGGCGAGCAACATTACATCGAGACGATTCCGCGACTCGGCTACCGCTTCATCGCGCCGGTGACGGAAGTTAATGGGACGGCCACGATCTCATCCGCATCTCAGCTCCTGGTGGAAAACGGCGCCGGAAGCTTGAATCAGAATGCAGTAACGGCGGTCAATAACCATGCGGCGGCGGTTTGGAGTTCAGGACGTCGTTGGGCGGCGATACCGCTGTGGCTGTTGGCAATCGGGCTGCTCGGGGTTCCGGCCTTCCTGTATTTCAAACCTGTGCGGTCAACGGGCGCCGGCGCTCCGATCAACGTCGTTCCGCTGACCACCTATCCGGGGCGCGAATCACAACCCGCCTTTTCGCCGGACGGCAACCAGATCGCTTTCGTTTGGAGCGGCGCCAAAGACGATAACACGGACGTATACGTCCGGCTGGTGGACGGCGGCAATTGGGTGCGACTGACCGACGACCCGGGAGACGATGTGAATCCCGTCTGGTCGCCGGACGGCCGCACGATAGCCTTTTATCGCAGTTCGCACGACGGAGATGGAATCGTCCTCGTCCCGGCGCTCGGCGGCGCCGAGCGCAAGTTGACCGGCGTTTGGGCCAATCGCTTCGGCTTTGGAAGTCACACCTGGATTCACTGGTCGCCGGACGGGAAATGGCTGGTCGTGAGCGACAAGACTTCGGCCGAGGAGCCTTTCAACCTCTTTCTGCTCTCGCCGGAAACCGGAGAGAAACGTCGCCTGACGTCGCCGCCTGCGTCCGTCGTCGGAGATTGCAGTCCGGCTTTTTCGCCCGATGGTCAGCGACTGGCCTTTGTGCGAGTGATCAGCGCGTTGGTCGGCGAAATCTATCTCGTCTCCGTGAACGGCGGCGAACCGAAGCGGTTGACCTTCGACGGCGCGGGCGTCAGCAATCTGGCCTGGATTCCGAGCGGGCGCGAGATCGTTTTTGCGTCCCGGCGCGACGGCAAGAACCGCCTGTTCAGGATTCCGGTTGAAGGCGGCGGCGCCGAATGGCTGGCGGCCACCGGCAGCGAGGCTCAATACCCGGCCTTCTCTCGCGACGGAAGCCGGTTGGCCTGGAGGCAGAACACGAGTGACGAGGACATATTCAGGCTGGCGCTCAAAAGCGGTTCGGAAAATGTCCCGCCCATCGCCAGTCTGATCGTTTCGACGGCCCTCGAAGCGAGCCCGCGCTATTCGCCCGACGGCAAGCGAATCGCATTCGTCTCCAACCGTTCCGGGAGCGATGAAATATGGGTCTGCGGCAGCGACGGCGAGAACTCCATTCGCCTTACTTCATTTCGTGGCCCGCTGGCCGGATCTCCAAGCTGGTCGCCTGACGGCAAGCAGATCGTGTTCGACTGCCGCCCCGAAGGCAATGCCGACATCTACGTCGTGAGCGCCGAGGGGGGCCAGCCGCGAAGACTGACCACCGATCCGGCCGAAGACATCGTCCCGAGCTGGTCGCGTGACGGGCGCTGGATCTATTTCACATCCAATCGGAGCGGACGGCTGCAAATATGGCGGATGCCAGCCGACGAAGGCGATGCCGCGCAGATAACTCGGCAGGGAGGCTTCGAGCCGGTGGAATCGCCCGACGGCCGATGGCTCTATTTCACGCAGGATCGCGGGTCATCCTCGATCTGGCGCATGCCCACGGCCGGCGGGGCCGAAACGCCGCTCTTCGATTTTCACCAGAAGAATTACAGCCGCGGCTGGACGGTCACTAGCGAAGGCGTCTATTTCGCCGTCGCCAGTTCCAACACGCAGTCAACCATCAAATTCTTCAGCCTCTCGACCGGAGCCGAAAAGACTGTCGCTGAGATTGATCGCGTTCTACCCAGCAGCGTCTCCGGCCTGACGGTCTCTCCTGACGGCCGATGGCTGCTCCTCCCGCTCTTCGCCAGGCGAGGGAGCGACCTGATGATGATCGAAAACTTCCACTGAAGCCGGACCACATCTTTAGCGGGCGTTTACCCCCGTCTTTATCAGACCTTTACCTCCGCCAAGCGTTTTTAAGAACATGGCCCCTGTCGACTAACGTTTAGAAACCTTACTAACCTATGAATTTGATTGACAATCAAATCACCTCCACTTAAAACCACCACAACCTATAGACATTTGCTGGGATAGATCATCCATTGTTAGGCCGCCAGCGGCTCCGCAAGTCCGGCGCGCTTGAGTCTTAAAACTGGAACAACACAAAGGAGAGCCTATGCGAAAACTGCTTTTTTGGAGCGGCATGTGTCTATTGCTCGGATTGGCGAGCGCGCGA
>Ga0209382_10013553_pt1 | contig 10019 bp, 6 predicted proteins | sample SoiMetdeltSBSDD5_FD_187599 | JGI IMG/M metagenome (GOLD analysis project Ga0209382, IMG submission 187599) | Bulk soil microbial communities from a Populus tree surrounding site in Tennessee, USA - Soil MetaG P. deltoides SBSDD5 (SPAdes) (version 2) | ecosystem: Environmental > Terrestrial >...
CCGAGCCGGGAACACCTGTCTGCGCTCCCGCATACGCAACCCAACGCCCGTCAGGCGAGAACTCGGAGAGAAACTCAGTGGAGTTGGCCGGCTTCAGCGGAGTTGCCGTCCGTTCGCCAGTGAGCGGGAGTTGCCAGAGAAGCCAATCAAGCAGGCCGGGGCCGCCGTTGGCAAAGAGCACGAGGCCACCGTGGTGCGCGGTCCATGTCTCGGGAATCTTGCTGACCTTTGATTCCAGCACGAGTTCCTCGGCGGTTGCCCCAGTCGCCGCCTTCCGATACAAGTTGAAGATGTTTCCTCCGCGATTGGAGGCGAACAGGATCGATGTGCCATCGGGAGACCAGATCGGCACGATGTTGTGCGACCGGTCGAACGTGAACTGCGAAAAGTTTCCGCGACTGGTGTCCCACAGCCACAGATTGCCGCCCGTCGGTTCCTCATGAAGATGCGTGGCGATGAGTCGGCCGTCCGGTGAGATGGCAACGTCGCCGTATTCGGCGGGTTCTCCAACGGTGCCCATCGATCGGCCGTCGCGTCCGTACCATGTCAAACGACTGAGCGAAGTACCCGCTGGCCCGCCGGGGACATACGCCAGCACGCCCGTCGGCGACGCCGAGAATGCCGCTAGCAGTCCTTGCCCTCCGGTGACGGCTTCAGCGACTCGCACCGGCTCTCCACTCAGGACGAGACGATCGACGTCGAAGGACTGCGCCATGATCACCGCGCCGCGATCGAAGACGAGATGCCGTGGCGCTACATGGACCGCTCGCGCCGCGCCGTTCACGAGTTGAATGGCCTCGGCCCCATCCAGCGAGGCGACGTAAACGTCTGACCCGCCAGGCGAGGCGGATCGGACGGTGACGAACAGGAAGTGCCGGCCATCAGGCAGGAACGATGGCCGGATGTGGGCGAGGGTACTCAGTTTCGTGAGATCGACCGCTTCTCCGCCTGCTGCAGGGACACGCTTGATAGCGCTTCCGGGCCCGGATGAAAAAACGATGTCTCCCGCCGCATTCCACGAACCACCGCCGAATGCTGGCGTTCCCAGAGTAGCAATGTTTTGCGGCGGTCCTCCAGCAAGGGCAATTCGCTTCAGCTGTCCTTGCGCGGCAAAGCCAATGTTCCGGCTGTCGGGCGACCAGAATGGTTGCTGTGCGCCCTCTGTGCCCGCGAGCGGCTGCGCCTCGACCGCGTCCACGGCTCGAATGAACAGTGACCCGGCAGTGAATGCGACATAGCGTCCATCCGGAGACACCGCCAAGGAGGTGGGATTCAGCGCGGCCGGAGTGATCACGCTGAAGCGCACCGCCGGTTGCGGAGCAGGGGTGCGCCTCAATGCGGGTATCGCGAGCGCGACTGCAACCGCCAGAGCGACGACGCCCGCGAGTACCGTCGCCCAGCGCATCCAACGTGGATGAGTCGATGGAACCGGTATGTCGCGGATGACAGAACCTCGCACGACAGACCCCGATGCGGTGCTCGCCTGAATGAGCTTCAGTTGCCGTCCAACGTCCCCGGCGGTCTGCCACCGGTCTTCGGGAGACTTAGCCAGGCAGGTCGTGATGGTCCCATCGAGAATCGGCGGCGACAGCGGCTGCATCGTCGACGGTTGCGGCGGTGTGTCCTTGAGGATCGACGCGATGACGCTCGCCTGTGTCGCGCCCATGAACGCGCGCTTGCCGGTGACCATCTCGTACAGCACCGCGCCGAACGCGAAGATGTCGCTGCGCGCGTCGGCCTCACGCCCCTCGAGCTGCTCCGGCGCCATGTACTGGAACGTTCCGACGATGCTTCCTGTTCCGGTCAGCGGTGAGGTAATTGTGGGCGCCGCACTGAGGTCTGCAGCTGTGCCGCCGGACTGCACTTTAGCGAGACCGAAATCGAGCAGCTTGGCGCCGCTCTGCGTCAGCATGATGTTGCCCGGTTTCAAGTCGCGGTGCACGATGCCGCGGCGATGCGCCTTGTCGAGCGCGTCGGCGATCTCGATGCCGGTCTGCAGCGCCTGCGTCAGCGGAAGCGGACCGTGCGCGAGCGTGTTCGAAAGCGTTTCTCCTTCGAGGTACTCCATGACCAGGAAGTCGGTCCCGTCCTGGTGCCCGATGTCGTGCAGCGTACAGATGTGCGGGTGGTTGAGACTCGAAATCGCTTTTGCCTCGCGCTCGAAGCGGGCGCGAAACGCCGGGTCGCCGGCGACATGAGCCGGGAGTACTTTGATCGCAACCGTTCGGCCCAGCCGCGTGTCGGTGGCCTTATAGACCTCGCCCATTCCGCCGGCGCCGACACGCGAGACGATTTCGTACGGGCCGAGCCGGGCTGGAATCAGCGCCATTGTCGGGCGAATTGTAGCGCGAACCTCACCAGTGAACCGCGCGTTTGCGATAAGGTAGGCGCTGAATGATTGCCTCAGTCGAAAGGGGGCCCTCGATGCGCAGTCTCGTCGTATTCGTCGCAGGCGTGCTCGTAGGTGTCGTGATGCAGACGGCTGGCGCCCAGGTACCAGCGAATCAGCCGGCCGTCAGGCTGAATCATGTCGCCATCGCCGTCAAAGACCTCCCCGAGGCGCTGAAATTCTACGGGGACAAGCTCGGGTTCCGCGAAGTCGTGCGAAACCCGAACGGGATGTCGGCGTACATCCAGATCAGCCGGGATACATTCCTGGAGCTGCAGCAGGCAAAGGATCCCAGCCTGATCGGACTGAATCACTGGGGTCTCGAGGCGCAGGACATCAAGAGCACCGTCGCGACCTTCCGCGAACGCGGGCTGACAGTGAGCGAGCCCGGTGCGCCGAGCGCGTTCACCGGCGGCATTCTTGCCAACGTCAACGACCCGGTCTACGGACGCATCGAGCTGAGCGAGCAGCCGGCCGATGGGAAGTTGCGAAAAGCGTCGGAGAACTGGAAGTAGCCTCGGCGCGCAGGAGGCGCGTTGAATCTCACGCGAGGAGTTCAGATGACCCGCTATGTGTGTCTCGTGCTGTTGTTGATGATGGTCCTGGCCGGTACGCGCACCGCCAATGCCCAGGCTCAGACCTGCGATCGCGCCTGCCTGCGCATCGCGCTCGATCAGTACCTGGCTGCGATCGTCAAACACGATCCATCGTCTGCGCCACTCGTCCTCGGGTATCGGCACACCGAGAACGCGCTCAACAAGAAACTGGGCGAAGGCGTGTGGAAGTCGGTCACCGGCCTGGGCAAGATGCAGCGCAAGTACTTCGATCCGGTGAGCGGGCAAGCCGCGTACTACGGTCTCGTCGACGAGGGCAGCAACCCCGCGCTGGTGACCGCTCGCATTCGCGTCGAGAACATGAAGATCACGGAGGGCGAATGGTACATCGCGCGGGCCGACGATCCTGGTCTCAACGGACCGCGGCAGCCGGGTCGTCCTCCGGCCAACCTGTTCAACCCTGAGTACCTGACGGCGAACCCTCCGCCCGAACGCGTTGTGCCGCGCGACAAACGTGAGAGCCGCGATACCCTCGCGCGCATCGTCAACAGCTACTTCGACGCCATTACGTCGCACGACACCGCGGTGGCGATGACGCATCAGGGATGCGGTCGCGTCGAGAACGGCTCGCCGGCGCCCGCCGGCCGCTTCCTGCCGGCTGCCGGGCGCGGTTCGGCTCCCGCTGGTGCACCCGCAGCAGGCGCTCCGCCGGCAGCCAACGCGAACAACGACTGCGTTTCAGGGCTGGCGAACTTCAACCTTTCGATGGTCGTCGCGCGACGTATCCCGCTCGTCGACGAAGAAGCGCAGGCCGCACTCGGCATGGCCGTCTTCATTCGCCGTCCCGGATCGCCCACGCCGCGCAACGTGTTCAGCGAGTGGTTCTTCATCGACGAAGGGAAGATCCGGACGATCTACACCGCGATGTTCTATCCGTCGCCCGAGCTGGCCGTACCGAACTGGCCGCCGTATGACGGCAACTGGCCGCTGCCGGCCGGGATCGTGCCGGCGCCTGCTCCTCCGCGCACCGGCCAGCCGTGAAGATTCCATAGAGTAGAGGCGAGTCTTTAAGACCGCCTTACGCTGTCGTGAAAAACGCACTAGCCGTCGGTCTCGTCATCTCGAGCGTAGTCGCGATGCTCGGTAGAGCGCAGGAGAAAGAAACTGCTGCGCCTCCGGCTGTCTACGAGCAGCTCCGAGCGGCGCGGCTGCACCACGCCGGGCGGGTACACGATCGCACTCTTCGTCTCGATCGCTTCGAGTTTCGCTTGTCTGATGGACAGCTGTACTTGCTGGAGCCGGTCGCGGGACAGGTCACCGGCGCGGTGTTCATTGGCAGGGGTTCCGTTCGCGCCTTTCCGCCTGACGCGGTCGAGCACCAGCAACTCAGGAAGCTTCTCGATGCCGACATGCTCGAGGATGACTTCGAACGCCTCGTGCTGCGTTTCAGCGATGCGACCGAGTATCAGCTCGGGTCCCTCGCCGACCCGGGCCCGGACCAGAACCTGGCCAGTGCTCAGCAGCTGTTCGACGACCAGCGCGAGGCGCGGTTCAAGGACCTTCTCGAGAATCCCGACAGCCGGATTGCGGCCGACCTGATCGACCGAGAGCTCCACGTACCGCCGTCGCGGCAGCAGCCGTCCTACGCCCTCGCCCTCATCGATGGCTCGGAGCGTGGCTGGTTTGCGGTCGAGATCGAGCCGCGACGAATTGAGGAGATCGTCGTTTCCCGTTACGACCGCGCGTACGAGCAGACCGACGTGTGGATGACCAGTCACTCACTGTCCGAGCTCGATGGAGATCGCCTGGATCCCTTTGCGGGTTTTCCGATCGACCCGCGCTCGCTGTCCAAGCGCAAGGACGACATTTCAGGAGTCGATCTCGGTCTGCCGATGAGGCCAGTACAGCCGTCCCGCGATGGCTGGACTGCCGAGGCCGACGTGCCGGTCGTCACCAGCGACCTCGCGATCGACGTTAGCGGATCCGTCAAGGGCACGGTCGCGATGACCGTTGCGCCGTTGCGCGAGCTCGCGTCGTTGAGATTCAGGATCTCGCCCTGGCTGCACGTCGTCGATGTTCGAATGCGTGACTTTGCGGGTGAGCTCACCTTATCGGGTCAAGAAGATGAGGGGGCGTTCAATCTCCTGGCACGGGCGCCCCGCGAGCTCCAGGCATCGGCCGACGCCGACGCTCCCGTCGGAGTCCTCGGCGAGCGTGTGCACCTGATTCAGGAGCGCCGTGTTCGTCGCCTGACAGACGACTGGTTCGAGCCTTGGGTCACCGTGACACTTCCTCGGGCCATCGCACCTGGTCACGCGGTCGTGCTCGAATTTGCGTACGAGGGCAAGCTCCTCGAGAAACTGGTGACGCAGGGGAATTACCTGCTCAAGGACACCACCTTCTGGATGCCTGTGATTCCTGACGATCGCCCGAGCCGGTTCCACATGACGTTCCGCACGCGCGAGCGGGACTCGGTGGTCAGCACCGGAGATGTCATCGACGATCGCGTGGAGGGCAAGACGCGAATCGTACGCCGCCTGATGCGGATGCCGACGCTGCATGCATCCTTTCATTACGGCCGGTTCAACCCCACGACGGTGCAGCCAGACGGCCTGCCGCCGATCACTGTCTACGAAGATCGGTATCGGACCGGGATCGCGCCGGGCGCTCTCGCCAAGACGATTACTGATCTCGCGGGAGCCCTCCGTACGGGCCGAGAGTATTTCGGTGACATCCCGTTCTCATCCTTGCAGGCGACCGAGACGCCCTCGACCAGTGGACAGGCCTTTCCAGGATTTCTGTTGCTGTCGACAGCCGCGTTTGGCGAACTGCATACGGGCGAGTCAGAGCTGTTCCGCTCCCATGAGGTCGGCCACCAGTGGTGGGGCGTGGCCGTGAACTGGCGCGATTATCGCGACCAGTGGTTGTCCGAGGGCTTCGCCCAGTACGGCGCCGCGCTTTACGTGCTCGCTGGTCTCGATGACGAACGTCAATTTCGCGACATCCTCTCAGCGTGGCGCGACGACGTCACCGGCGAGGTCAACATCGGCCAGGGTAACGGACGTCACTACGGCTTCAGGCCTGCCGTAATCCGGAAGAGCAAGGGGGCTGCGTCCGGTCCGGTGGTTGTCGGCTATCGGCTGCGAACCACCAAGACGCCGTACGACTATCGCCTGCTCGTCTACGAGAAAGGCGCTTTCATCCTGCACATGCTGCGAACGATGTTGCTCGAACCCGAGACCGGCGACGACACGCGCTTTCGCACGTTGATGCGGCAATTCGCCGCCGATCAGATGCACCGACGCGCAACGACGATCGATTTTGAAACGGCGGTGTCCGCAGCGATGGGCGAGTCGATGGCCTGGTTCTTCGATCAGTGGGTATACGGCGTTGAGGTTCCGACATATCGTCCCGATCTCCGCGTGGTCGAGAGCACGGGCGTGGCGCGGTACCGGCTGACCGGCAGGATCGTCCAGGAAGACGTGCGCCCTTCCTTTCGGATGCCTGTGCCGATCGCTTTCCGCTTCGGCGATCGTCGTCCGATTCTGCACTTCATCTGGGTCGACAAGGAATCGGTGAGCGTCGACATCCCCCTCGTGGCCAGGCCGACCGAAGTAGAGTTCAATTACCTCAACGGCGTATTGGCGAAGGTTCGTTGAGGAGGGTTTCTCATGAGGCTCGCATCCGTGTTGCTCGTTTTTCTTGTGGCGAGCGCCCAACCGGCGCATGGACAGCAGGGGATCTTCCTGCTTCGACATGCTGAGAGAGTCGAGTACGAATCGCCGGACGGGGTGCTATCGCAAGCCGGCGAAGCGCGTGCGCAACTGCTGGCTCGGCTTCTGAAGGATGCAGGTGTGACCAGCATCTACACGACCGACCGAAAGCGGACCATCCAGACAGCCGAACCGCTGGCGAAAGCACTTGGGATCTCACCTGTCGTCGTCGGCTCGGCAGAAAGCGTGGCGGCCACGCTCGATCAGGTGCGCACACGTGACAAGAGCGGTGTCGTGGTCATCGTTGCTCACAGCAATACCGTGCCTGCGTTTCTGAAAGCCCTCGGCCACTCGGGCGAGATCAAGATTGGCGATCGCGAGCACGACGACCTGTTCGTGATTGTTCCGAACGCAAGCGGTCCGCCGACTGTTCTTCGTGTGAATTATTGATAAGGACCGCCGGCGGCCGCGTTGAGGGAGTCAGCTTACGGCGCGCGATCGATGCCATGCGGCCGTCCTGGATAGCTCATCGTGCGCACGACCTGATTGTTGGCCTCGTGATCGACGACAGCGATTCCCTGATTGCTACCCGTTCCCCCCTCCCACGTGACGAACGTGTACCGTCCGCCCGGTGACGTCCATTGGTGCCCCGCCACGCTCAGCTCACTCACCGCGGTCAGGTTAACGATTGTGACGGCGAACTTATGCAGGTCCACGACCGCCAGCTGCGCGGGGCGTGTCCGAAGCCCGATGGTCAACAACGTGTCATGTGCGGCAAGCTGCAGCGAGTCAGGCAGCCCCAGCGCCAGCACGTCCGTGAATCCCGAGGGCTGGACGGTTGGATCGTTCTTCAAGCGAACGAGCGCAATTCGATTCGCGGTTCGCCTCGTGACGAACAGCCATTTCTGGTCTCGGGTTACCGCCAACTCGTGTGCGGCGGGGACGTTGAGGCTCCAGAAGAACGCGCCGGTTCGGGCATCGATGGCGGTCACCTCGTTCGACGCGTCGCTCGCGATATATAGAGCGCTCTCATCGTCGGAGAACACTGCCGCGTGGGCCCGCCCGTTCGTGGTGGCCGGGTTGCTGTCCCATTGCCCGATGAGCGTGTCAGACACGGTATCAATGACGCCAACGGTATCGGTGCCATAGAGTCCCACTGACACGAGGGCACCGCTCTCGCTGGCGTGCACATGATGAGGGCGCGATCCGACCGGGAAGACGACGCGCGTCTTGACGGTGTTAGTGCTGAGATCGACGACGGCAATTGACGGTGCCGCGCCCGACTCTTCCGCCACGTAGAGCTTGCCGCGGGCGTAGGCGAGGTCGCCTGGCTCCGCCCCGCTCGCCATGGCGATCTTGCCAACCAGGGCGCCGGTGTCTGCATCGAATCCGGCAATGTCATTCGTGCCGCGATTGGCGGCCCACATCGTCCCGCCTACGGAGGCCTCGCTGCCTTCGTGGGCGGAGGTCGATACACCGATGGCGCCGAGCACCACGAGGGCGCTGAACGCTGCTGCGCGGACCTGTTTCATGATCTCTCCTTGGGCAAATGCGCCCTCTGTGGACTAAGTGCGCAAAGGAGGAGAGTTTTCCCTCACGGCGACAGGCGCTGATGGAGCCAGGCTTTTGAGACCGTCCAGTCTCGCTCGACCGTAGCGGTTGAGACGTGGAGGGTCTCTGCAGTCTCGTCGATGTTGAGCCCGGCGAAGAACTTCAGCTCGACGACCTGGCACAAGCGCGGGTCGAGCGTGTGCAGCTCGTTGAGGGCCTCGTCGAGCGCCAGGAGGTCGACAATCGCGGTTTGCGGGGTGGTCGATTCGCCAAACACAAGCTGCGTGGGCGTGCCACCTCGCTTGCGAGCCGCTTTCCGCCGCGCATGGTCGACCAGGATTTCACGCATCAATCGCGCTGCTACCGCGAACAACTGGGCGCGGCTCTGCGCCGGCACGCTTCGAGATCCGATCAGCCGCAGGTAGGCTTCATGGACGAGCGCCGTCGGCTGCAGCGTATGGTCGGGACGTTCCTGGCGAAGGCGCGCGCGGGCGACCCGGCGCAATTCGTCGTAGACGATCGGTATCAACTGCTCCAGCGCAGCGTGATCGCCAGCGCGCCATTGCTGTAACAGCGCCGTCACGTCGGGCGGTGGTGGAGGGTCGGGCATCAGGCGGAGGAGGCGGTCGCGACGCGTTCCGGTGGTTCTAGCCGGGTGTTCTCGATTCGCTCATGTATCGCGCCCGCATGCGATCGTAGTCCGTTCGAAGCGCCGCGAGAAAGGATTGAAATCTGCTGTCGGACCGAATCGGGTTGAGCAGCGTGTCGCGCTCGGCCCACTGATAGCAAGGGAATCCAGTCTCCGCCGCCGTCCGCAGCCACTTGACCGCTTCGCCGGGATGGCCAAGTTGCGCCTCAACGGCGCCCAGTGCATACGCGACATGGTGATCCATGTACCCGGTGTCGAGCACCATCCGCATCGTGCGCTCGGCGTCAGTGCGCCGGCCGTCGGCCGCGAGCACACCGGCCAACGACGCCTGCGATCGGATGTCAGGATGGCCGTCGGGGCGGCGGACGCTCGCGAGGATCTCCCGCGCCCTGGTGCGGTCACCAAGGTAGAAGGTGGCCAAGCCGAGATATTGCTGGATCACCGGGACCGTGTTCGACCGTTTCATCAACGATTCGCCCATTTCGCGCGCCTCGTCGAAGTGTCCCGCGAGCAACTGGTTGTACAGATGCACGCGCGTCACTTCGACGTTGGTTCCACCGCTGATTTCCTCCGCGCGCTGCGACTCGGCTTCACTCAAGTCGAGCAACCCGAGGTGGTAATAGGCGCGCGCCAGGGCGCTGTGCGCCAGGTCGAGGTTGCGGTTGAGTGTGAGCGCCACTCGCGCTTCCTGGATCACCGCTGCCCAGTCGAAGTTTCGATATAAGGTGCCGGCAGCGCTCGCAAGCGCCAGATGCGCTTCAGCGAGGTTCGCGTCCTGCTTCAACGCGCGCGTCGCATACTGCTCGGCGCGGCGACCCCAATCGATCGCCTGCTGCTCGTAGGCGAACCGCACGCTGAAAATACCGGCGGCAGTGGCCATCCCGGCGTGAGCGAGTCCGTAGTCCGGATCGATCTGCAGCGCGCGCTCGAAGTGATTGATCGCCTCGCGGAGATTCGAATCGCTGTAGTTGACGAGAAGTGCCCGGCCCTGGAGGTATTCGCCGTACGCTTCGGGATTCGGCATGGACCGCCGATTCCCTCGCTCCTCGCTCGTCATCTGCAACTGCAGTGCGGCTGCGATGTCGCCGCTGACCTGGTCTTCGATAGAGAACAAGTTCCGCTCGTTGACGTCGATCTGCCGCCCCCACAGGAGCACATCGTCA
>Ga0209382_10013556_pt1 | contig 10018 bp, 5 predicted proteins | sample SoiMetdeltSBSDD5_FD_187599 | JGI IMG/M metagenome (GOLD analysis project Ga0209382, IMG submission 187599) | Bulk soil microbial communities from a Populus tree surrounding site in Tennessee, USA - Soil MetaG P. deltoides SBSDD5 (SPAdes) (version 2) | ecosystem: Environmental > Terrestrial >...
CCAGTACCACCGCCGTCAGCGGAGTCCAAGGTCGTCACTGGCGGCAAGCTCTTTGACGTCAGCGTGCCCGCCAACTGGACGGAGTTGGCTTCCGATTCCTCGATCAAGATCGTCCCGGACAATGGCTACGGTCAGCTGAACGGACAAACCGTCTTCACGCACGGCGTGGAGTTCGGGGTCGTGAAGGCCGCGTCGAGGGATTTGCGAGAAGCGACCAACGCCTGGCTCAAGGCCGTCGCGCAGGGCAACCCCGAACTGCGGCTCAACGGGTCGCAGCAAGCGGTACAGATCTCTCAGCGACAGGGTCTTTCAACACCGCTCGTCAATCCCTCAGCGCTCGGGGGACGCGAGCACGTGGGGCTCTACACCACGTTCCTCGCTGACGGGAATTTGTTTTACTACCTGACCGTCAGTCCCGAGAAAGATGCCGAGGCGTTTCAGGCGGCGTTTCAGCGCATCGGCAGCTCGCTCAGGTTAATGGATCGCCGCTAGCGCTCCATTGGGATTCGACTCGAGTTGGACTAAGATCGCGGCAGAGCCGTAAGGGCGGCCTACGGTCCGCGTAAAGGGTTCAACCCACCCCTGCTGCGTCGAATCACAACCTTCTGATCCTCGCCCCGCATGCGGACGTCGGGCGGCGCGAAAGGGCAGGTCCCTTTCGAAGGAAAGGAAGGTACCCATGCCGGAACAGACGTCCGCGACGCTCCCCGACAATCCCAATCTCGAGTGGCTGCGCAAGCAGGCCAAGACTCGTCTCACTGAACTCCGAAGGACCAGGCCAGATACCACGCTCGCTGACGCGCAGTTCGATCTCGCGAAGCAGTACGGCTTCGCAAGCTGGCGCGCGCTGAAGTCTCACATCGATTCGCTGACCCTGGACGGACGGATCATCGAAGCCGCACGGACCGGCCACGTCGAGCGATTGACCAGACTGCTCGATGACCATCCCGACAAGCTGCACCTCAAGGTGCCGCCGTACGAGGCGTCGCTGCTCTTTCCGGCGGCACGAAGCGGCAGCATCGAAGCCGTGGACGCGCTGCTCCGGCGCGGTCTCGACGTCAACTACCGCGAAAAGGGCGACAACACCTACGCGCTGCATTGGGTTGCCGCGCAGGGCAACCTCGCGATGGCGCGCAAGCTGGTCGATGCCGGCGGCGACGTGATCGGCGACGGCGACGACCATGCCGGCGGCGTGATCGGCTGGGCCACTTGCTGGGACGGTTGCGACGATGACGCGCACCGGGCGGTCGTCGATCTCTTGATCAGCCGTGGCGCGCGCCATCACATCTTTTCCGCGATCGCCATGGACCTCGCAGACGAAGTGCGTCGCATCGTGGCGGCCGATCCCGCCGCGCTCAATCAACGTCAGAGCCGTAACGAGAATCACCAGACGCCGCTGCAGTTTGCCGTACGCATGAACCGTCCGGCGATAGTGCAGCTGCTGCTGCAGCTCGGCGCCGATCCGCTGGCCGTCGACGGAGGAGGCATGCCCGTAGCAGGCTATGCGACCGATCCGGAGGTCGACCTCCCCGTCATGCGCAAGATCAGGGACATGACCCTCGCGGAACTCGATAGCGCCGTTCGCGGTCATCGTCCACCAAGCCTCGGCACGATCGATCTGCTTGCCGCCGTTGGACTGCGCGATTGGGCGACGGCCTCGACGATCGTCGCTGCGAATCGCGAAACGGTCGATCGCGGCACGCTCCATTTGCTCGCCAAGCGCGGCGACGCCGCTGGCGTGAAGTGGCTGCTGGAGCACGGTGCAAACCCGAATGCGACGTGGGCGCACTGGGACGCGAACGTGACGGCGCTGCACCTTGCCGCGTTGTCTGGCTCGACCGGCGTTGCTCATGTGTTGGTCGAGGCTGGCGCTGACACCACCGTCCGCGACAGCCAGCACGATAGCGATGCACTCGGCTGGGCGAAATTCTTTCGGCGACCTGACATCGTTCGACTGATCGAGGACCGGGCGAAACAGGGATGAATCCAACCAATGAGGTCGGCTCGGCCGTCTAAACGGCGGTGACCATCGAATTGCGTCATCTCGGCAGGACGCTGCGGCGCTCACCGGCGAGCGCCGCGGCCGCGGTCCTCACGCTGGCCGTGACGCTGGGCGCCGGCGCGTCGATTTTCGGGGTCGTGGATGCGGTGCTGCTCACGCCACCGCCGTTCACCGATCCAGATGCGGTCGTCACCATCGGCGAGACTCCGCTCGACGAGTCGGGCAGCGCTCCTCGCGCGATTGCCTATGCCACGCTCGAGGCCTGGCGCGACCGCGCGCGGTCGCTGGCCGTCATCGAGGCGTTCGATCCGACGTTCCTCACACTCACGGGAATGGGCGCCGCCGAGCGCACCAGGGCGACCGACGTGACGCCGGGCTTTTTGACCCTGCTGGGCGCGACGCCCATGATGGGACGCGCATTCACCGATGACGACGTCGGACGGCCGGTGGCGATCGTGAGCCACGCCTTCTGGCGCGGAAAGCTCGGTGCGAATCCCGACGCGATCGGTCGTGCGATCGTCCTCGGCGGACAGACGCACACCATCGTCGGCGTGCTGCCCGAGCGGTTCGTCTACGGGCTCGACATCACCGACATCTGGCGGCCGTTACCGCTCACGCCCGCGCTGGCGGCACGCGGAGGCGGGCGCGTGCAGGCGATTGCTCGTCTTGCGCCGAACGTGGCTCCGGCGTCGCTGGCTGCCGCGCTGGACGACGTCAGTCGCATGTCAACACCGCCGGCGCGCGTGCTGGCGACTCGTGTGGCCGTGGCGTTTGCCGGCGGCGCGGCTCGACCGCTCGGCCTGCTCGCTGGCGCTGCGGCATTGGCGATGCTCATCGCCTTCATCAATCTGGCCGGACTGTTGATCGTGCGCTCGATCGATCGCGGACGCGAACTGGCCGTACGGACCGCGCTCGGGGCGTCCCGCATGGAGATCGCACAGCAACTGGTCCTCGAAGCGCTCGCGATCGCCGCGACCGGCACGATGGCCGGAGCCGTGCTCGCTTACTGGTTGACACCGGAAGTGGCCCGCCTCGCGCTGCAGCAATTCATCGGCATCGGCAGCCGCGAGATCGCCGTCAGCTGGCGCGTGATTGTCGCGGTATCGATGCTGGCGGCGGCGTGCGCGTGCGTGTGCGGCGCGATTCCGGCCATCGTCGCCTCACGCCGCAACGTCATGGATGTCCTTCGCCGCGGCGCAACGGCGGCGCCTCGCGAACGCTGGCTGCGCCGAGTGTTCGTCACCGCGGTCGTCTCCGTCGCGTTCGTCCTGATCGTGTCAGTGACGCTCCTCGGTCGCAGCCTGTTCACCGTGCTTGCGATCAACCCCGGATTCGACGGCGATGGAGTCGTCACGGCTGCCGTAGGTCTGTCGCCGGCGAAGTATCCGAGCGACGACCGTATCGTCTCGTTCTACTCCACGCTCGAGAGCGAGCTGTCGCCGCGTCTGGGCGCGCGCGCGATCGCCATCATCGACGAGCTTCCTTTGACCCACGATCGCGGGCGACGCCTGGTTTCCGTGCGAGACACCGATCCACGGCGCGAGGCCGTGATCCGCTCGGCAAGCACCGCCTACTTCGACGTCTTGCGGATACCGGTACTTGCCGGGCGCACGTTCGAGCGGCGCGATGACGCGTCCGCGCCGACACGGGTCGTCATCAGCGAGTCGTTGGCCGCGCGATTGTTTCCTCGCGAATCACCGATTGGCCGTCAACTGCTTCTTGCCCCAGGAAACCAGCCGGCCGAAATTATCGGAATCGTCGGCGACGTGAAGCACCGTTCGCTCGACGAGCAGATCCTGCCGACCGTGTACGTGTCGGCATGGCAGTTCCCGTCGCGTGGCAGCCGTCTGGTGCTCCGCAGCACCCGCGCCGACGCAATGGCCACCGTGGTCGAGCAGGTGCGACGGCTTGACAGCGAGCTGCCGGTCTATGACAGAGCGCCGATGTCGGACGTCGTGGCCGCGTCGCCGGGCGTACCAGTGAGACGTGTGCTGGGCGCGACGTTTCTCGGATTCGCTCTCCTGGCAGTGCTGCTCGGCGCCATCGGACTCTTTGGCGTCGTCGCGCACGACGTCGCCTCTCGACGCGCCGAGCTCGCGCTCCGGATGGCGTTGGGCGCGAATCCGACGCGCATCCTGACCACCACGCTCGGGCAGGGCGCCTGGATGGTGGGATCTGCGATCGTGCTGGGAGGCGTGCTGTCGTTCTGGGCCTCGCAAGCCATCGCCGCAGTGATCAGCACGTCCGGACCGATTGATGTCATGAGTGCCGCCGCCGCAGCCGGGGTGTTGATCCTCGTCGGCATCTGCGCTGTGCTTCCGGCAGCCCGGAGGGCCGCACGCATCGATCCGCTCGTCGCGCTGCGCGGCGAGGGCTAACGGTCCTTGGTCCTTGGTCCTTGGTCGGCGCTAGACGCGGTGTGCAGCGTGAGCTTCCGTCAGCAACTGCCCCAGTTTCTGGAGGTCAGGTGGCTTGACGAGATGATGATCGAAACCGGCCCGCTCGGCTCGGCGCACATCGTCTTCCTGCCCCCACCCGGTCAACGCGATCAGGCGCACGGCCTTGCCCCGCCTCGCCCGGATTCGCCGCGCGACTTCATAGCCGTCCATGAACGGCATGCCGATATCGAGCAAGACCACGTCTGGATCGAACTCGTCGATGATATCAAGTGCTTCGGGGCCGCTGTGGGCGGTGCGCACGCTGGCGTTCAGTGATTTCAGGAGCAGGCCAAGCATGTCGCCGGCATCATGATTGTCGTCGACCACGAGCACGCGGCAGTTGGGAAACGATCCGATGTCGCCCGCTTCGTCGACGCACGGCTGTTGATCGAGGACGAGCGGTAGACGCACTTCGAACGTCGTGCCGCAGCCAGTGCCCTCGCTTCGAGCGACCACCGTACCGCGATGCACCGCCACGAGGCTTTTCACCAGGGTCAACCCGATCCCGAGACCACCCTGGGTTCGGCGATCCGAGCGGTTCACCTGCGTGAACATATCGAAGACGGCCGAGAGATTCTCCGGCGCGATCCCGATGCCATCGTCGCGCACGCTGACCACGGCTTCGTGGCCCTGACAACTGATATCGATCCAGATGTGGCCGCCGACGTCGGTGTACTTGGCGGCGTTGTTAATCAGGTTGGCGAACACCTGGGTCAGGCGAACGGCGTCGCCTTCGACCATCGGCGTTTGTGCCGGCCCTGTCAGGATCAATTCGTGGCGCCCGCTTTCAACAAACGGGCGGCTGCTTTCGATCGCCGCGTTGACGATCGCGGCGAGATCCAGCGGCTTCATCGTGACGTCAATCACGCCGCGGGTGATACGTGAGATCTCGAGGAGGTCGTCAACCAGGCGCACCAGGAACTGCACCTGGCGCTCCATCACGGCCACTGTTTGCGCCACGATCCGTTTCGCGCCGCCGCTTCGTTTGAGCAGATGGAGGCTGGTGAGCAAGGGCGACAACGGGTTTCTGAGCTCATGGCCCAATGTGGCGAGGAACTCGTCCTTGCGGCGATCGGCTTCCTTCAGGCTCTCGAGCGCCTGGGCGCGCTCTGCCAGGTGGGCGCGAATCTGGTACTGCCGCTCGCGTGCGCGCAAGGCGGTTCGAACGGCCGACACCAGAGTCGCGACCTGAAGCGGCCGCTCGAGCAAGGTGACATTGCTCAGCACACGGACCGCGTGCGCCGCGTACGCCGAATCGGCACCAGGGCGCGTCATGACGAGGATCGGCAAGTCCGACCACGGCGGTTGTCCGGCGAGCACACGCAAGAGATCGGTTTCGCCTCCGGCGATCGCTTCCTCAGGTAGCAGGAGCACGCCCGCTCCCCGGCTCACCTCGCGCACGACTGCGCTCATCGTCGGGACGGTATCAGCGGCAATCCCTGCTTTCGCGAGCAACTGACGCGTGATGACGCCGTCTCTGGTTGTCGGCGGCAGCACCAACACTCGCCGATCGCGGACCGCCTGAATGTGCTCAGTCACCGGACGATCTCTGGTGGACGTGCCTGCCGTCGCCCTCGTAGACGGGCACGCCGGTCAGCACCCCACGAAACTCGCGCAGCGCACTGCCGACGAAGATCCGGCCCCTGTCGAAACCGAACTCTCGAATCGTTCGCTCGTGTTTGCTGCCTCGCTTCTTCATGACGGAGAGCGCCTGACGGACTTCGCCCCGCGCCTCGAAGTAGCGCAGCAGAACCACCGCATCGGCAAGGTAGCTCGCGTCAACCGGGGCGGACATGTTCGCCCCGAGCAGCCCCGACTGGGCGGACACGAGAATCGTCGCCACGTTGCGCTGGCCAAGGTAGGTCAGCAGCTCGTGGAGCTGTACGGTGAGGAACCGCTCCTCGGGCATCGCATTGAGATAACCGTTCAAGCTGTCGATGATGACGAGCTGGGCCTGGTCGCGCTCGACGGCGACGCGAATGGCGTGCGTCAATTCCCCGGGCGAGAGCTCCGCCGGGTCTACCTGGCGGATGCTGACCAGGCCGCGGTCGATGGCAGACGAGAGATTGATACCAAGTTCACTCGCACGGGTCGTCAGCGTGACGGGGCTTTCATCGAAAACATAGACCGCCGACTTCTGCCCGCGTGCCGCCGCGGCCGCCGCAAACTGCACGGCCAACGTCGACTTCCCGGTGCCCGCCGCACCGATGATCAGCGTGCTCGTGCCCTGCTCGACACCGCCACCGAGCAGCGAATCGATCTCGGGAATCCCGCTTTCCAACTTGAGGCGAGCACCGACAGCACGGTGCTCGGCGGCAACGAGACGCGGATAGACTTCGAGGCCGTCGGCGCGAATGGCGTAATCGTGGTAACCGCTGCGGAACGACACACCGCGATATTTGCGGACGCGCAAGCGACGGCGATCGGCACCGTATTCCGGATTCATCTGCTCGAGCAGGATCACGCCGTGTGCGATGCTCTCGATATGAGTGTCCTGATCGGTCGCCGTCAGGTCGTCGAGCAGCACCACCGTGCAGCCGCGCTTATTGAAGTATTGCTTCAGCGCAAGAATCTGCCGTCGATAGCGGAGCGCGCTGCCCGACAACAGACGCAGCTCGGACAGCGAGTCGATCACCACGCACGTCGGCCGTAGGCTCTCCACATCGGCGAGCACCTGCTGCGTCGTCGACGCGAGCTCGACCTCGGACAAGTGAAACATCGTCGATGACTCACCCAGATCGAGCGCCTCTTCCGACGGTATGATCTCGCGCAGCGTGATGCCGTCCAGGGACCAGCCATGGGATTCGGCGGCGGTACGAAGTTCTTCGATGGTTTCAGAGAGGGTGACGTAGAGTACCGGCTCGCCTCGACTGGCGGCGCAACGCAGAAACTGCAGCGCGAGGGTGGTCTTGCCGGAGCCGGGGACGCCTTGGAGCAAGTACGAGCGGTTTCTGCGCAGACCGCCGTTGAGGATGTCGTCCAGTCCGGGCACACCCGTGCTGATGACATTCGCGAGATCTGTTCCGACGCCTGACATCGCGGCTTTTCCTCCTCAGGTTAGGCACGCGTGCAACTCGGCAGCAGGCACACCAATCGCACACTGCAGCCTCAGCAAAATTGGAGCCGGGTTTTTCCCCGAGTCACAATAAGGGTTGTGCCTAGCCGGGTCGAACATGAGTTGCTGACGGTTGCGGGTCGCGCCGTTCCGATCTCCAACCCAGGCAAGGTACTTTTCCCACAAGCCGGGTTCTCGAAGCTGGATCTGGCCCGCTACTACGTAGCCGTGGCGGATGGCGCCCTCAGGGCCGCAGGCGACCGGCCCAACGTGCTGGTACGGTATCCAAACGGTATTGATGGGGAGTTCTTCTACCAGAAGCGGGCACCCGACTCGCGCCCTGACTGGATCGATGTCGTTGCGCTGAAATTTCCTTCGGGTCGGACCGCCGAAGAAGTCGTGCCTCGTGATGCGTCGGCTCTCGTCTGGATGGCCAACCTCGCGTGCCTGGAACTGCACCCCCACCCGGTCCGCGCCGATGACCTCGATCACCCCGACGAGCTGCGCATCGATCTGGACCCGGTCCCCGGCGTCGAGTGGCAGCAGATTCGGACCGTGGCCGGCATCGTCCGGGCAACCCTTGCCGATTTGGGTCTGGTCGGATGGCCGAAGACGTCAGGTTCACGAGGCATTCATATCAACGTGCGCATCGAGCGGCGATGGACGTTCACCGAGGTACGGCGCGCGGCGCTGGCGTTCGCGCGCGAGGTCGAGCGGCGTGCACCCGACCTGGCCACGAGCAAATGGTGGAAAGAAGAGCGGCACGGCGTGTTCCTCGACTACAACCAGAACGCGAAGGATCGCACGGTCGCGGCGGCGTATTCGGTGCGACCAAAGCCGGACGCGCGAGTCTCGGCACCGTTGGCCTGGGACGAGATCGATGCCTGCGAGCCGGGCGACTTCACACTGGCGACGATGCCGGCACGGTTCGCGTCGGTCGGCGATCGGCACGCCAACATCGATCAGCATCCGGCATCACTGGTCGCGCTGCTGGAGCTCGCGGCGCGTCACGAGAAGGAAGGCCTGGGCGATGCGCCATGGCCGCCGCATTACCAGAAACAGCCGGACGAACCTACCCGCGTCCAACCATCGAAGCGCCGGATCCCGAAACATCCGCTGATCGAGATCGGACGCGCAGAGAAAAAAGACGATGCCCTGGCCGGCCTCGAGCGATGGCGGGCGCGTCATCCGGAGGCCGCGTCGCATCTGCAGCCCGCGGACGTCCTCGTCGACGCGATGCGCGGCCGCTTCCATACATGGACGCGCATTCGCCTCAACCTTCAGCACGTGCCGGAGGATCTCCGGCCACCACAAGAAGCGCTGGATCCGAACGAAGAACCTGGCGGCTGGAGCGCCGAAGAGAGAGCTTCTTGGGAAGCTAGACCCCGCCGAAGACCTTCTCGAGCTCGTAAGGAGTCGTGACCTCGAGCTGGTCGTAGCGGCAATCCTGCGGCTGCTTGTCGGGACGCCACCGTTCGAAGACGGCGGCGTGGCGAAACCGATCGCCTTGCATGTGGTCGTACTTCACTTCGCAGACTCGTTCCACGCGCACCGGCTCCCACGACAGATCTTTGCCGGCACTCCATCGGCTCTGACCGCCTGGCATTCTTGTCCCGTCATACGCATCGGCCCATTCGCGCCATGGATGTCCGTCGAGCGCGCGCTCGCGAAGCGGTGCAAGCTCGTCGGCCAGCTCGCGCCGTCGCGCCATCGTGAACGCCGAGGTGACGCCGACGTGATGCAGACGGCCGCGGTCGTCGTAGAGACCGAGCAGCAGCGACCCGACGAGCTCGTTCTTTCCGTTCTTGTGCCAGCGGAATCCCGCGACGACGCAGTCCGCCGTGCGCGAGTGTTTGATCTTGATCATCGCGCGCTTGCCCGGCTCGTACACGGCGTCCACGGGTTTGGCGATGACGCCATCGAGACCGGCGCCTTCGAATCGCGACAGCCACTCCGCAGCGATCGCGCGATCGCGCGTCATCGGCGTGACATGAATCGGCGATTTCGCATCGGCGAGGATTCGCTCCAGCTGCGCGCGCCGTTCGAGTTGCGGACTCTCGCGGCGGTCCGTGCCATCTGCTGCCAGCACATCGAACGCGACGAACGAGGACGGCGTCTCACGCGCCAGCTTCGCCACACGCGACGCGGCGGGGTGGAGACGCAGTTGCAGCGCATCGAAATCGAGGCCGTGCGGTGTGGCGATGACGATCTCGCCATCGACCACGCAGTCGTCTGGCAGGTTCAACAGTACGGCGTCGTGCAGCTCGGGAAAGTAGCGATCGAGCGGCCGCAAGTCGCGGCTCTGGATGTAGGCCTCACCGCGGCCGCGGAAGACGATGGCGCGAAAGCCGTCCCATTTAGGCTCGTAGAGAAACTCGCCGCCCGAGGGCAACTGCTCGGCGAGCTTCGCGAGCATCGGCTCGATCGGCGGCTCAATGGGAAACGAACCGCTCACGAACGCTTGCGGCCATCGACGCGAGTTGCGGTCTTCGGGTCGTTCCGGTCCGAGCGCCACGTCGGGTG
>Ga0209382_10013557_pt1 | contig 10018 bp, 8 predicted proteins | sample SoiMetdeltSBSDD5_FD_187599 | JGI IMG/M metagenome (GOLD analysis project Ga0209382, IMG submission 187599) | Bulk soil microbial communities from a Populus tree surrounding site in Tennessee, USA - Soil MetaG P. deltoides SBSDD5 (SPAdes) (version 2) | ecosystem: Environmental > Terrestrial >...
CTCACCGTTTCACCCTTACCGCCTTGCGGCGGCGGTATGTTTCTGTGGCACTGTCCGTGGGGTCGCCCCCCCTGGCCGTTAGCCAGCACCCTGCCCTGCGGAGCCCGGACTTTCCTCCCGCCGCGTTACCGCGGCCGGCGACCGTCCGATCTTCTCTGGCGCCCTCCCAGTATACGCGGAGGACCTGAGGCGGCGTTCGTGACTCACCGGGGCACGAGCCTTCCGCCGTCCCAGCGCCAGTCGGGAGCCCCGGGGCGCAGGTGGACGCCACCGCGCCAGCGATCGGGCGTGCGGCGGGCGAGGCCATCGCGGCGCCCCTCCAGGACGTCGGCGCCATCTTGTGTCAGCCGCATCCGCCACGCGGTGAATGGCTCGGCGGCGCCCTCGATGACGATCAGCGGCCGTAGATCGCGCAGGGCGGCGGCGTATTGCACGTCGCCCATTCCGTGGCGGTCAAGGGGGGGCGTGTGCATCACCGCGCGGAAGAGGTCGGTGAAGGCGCGCGCACCGGCCAGCAGTGTGCGCAGCGTCGCCGCCTCGATCTCGTCCAGGCCCTGCGCGATCGACGGAAAGCGACCGAGGTGAAGACGGACGGCGTCGTCGCCGAAGGCGAGCGCGGAACGTGTCTCGGCGAGCGCCCGCGGATCGCTCGAAGCATAGGCGCCCCACAGTGCGCCGGCCGCGGTGCGCGCCTCACGATCCAGCGGGCGACGGCTCTCGAACAGCTCGGCGAGCCGGGACGAGGTCATGGTCCCGAGTCCGCGGAACGTATCGCCGAGCGGTGGGAACACCAGCCAGAGCCGCGTCGTCGGCGGCAACCGCGCGATGACGAACCAGAGATTGACGGCGCAGAAGAGATCTTGCTCGAACCAAAGGACAACTTCGTCGTCGGCGGTCGCGCGGGCCAGCTCTGCCAGGCCCTCACGCCAGCGCCGCTCGTACTCGTCCGGCGTCACCCCGAGCCGGGGGGCGAGCCAGGCAGCGCGGGCGGCGCCGTCATCGACGGCAGGTCCTTCCACCATGATGTCGCGCCAGACGATGCGATGGCCCGGGAGCGTGGAGGGAAAGACGGCGAGGGTGGCGTCACCGTTCAGCAGGTGCAGCACGCCGTCGTTCTATCACGACGGCGAAGAAGCGGCGGAGGCTAGAAGCCGAGGCCCTTGAAGAACTTGCGCACCGGACTGGGCTGCTCGACCACGGTCACGTTCGCCACGGACCGCGCGGGGCGCGGGGCTTGCCGCGGCACGAGGGCGAGCCGCACCTGCGATCGCTGGCCGGCGTGGACCTCGACGTAGCGCGTCTCGGGAACGAGATTCGGATGGGAGACGCGAAGCCGGTAGCGGCCCTCCTTCAGCTTCCGTGTGATGCGCCCGTCGACTTCAGGGCTCAGCGTGGTGACGATGGCGTCCTGCGCGGTCAGGATCTCCACCGTCGCGCCCGGTAGCGGCTTGTGGTTGGCGGCCAGCTGCACCAGCGCCACGAGCTCGCCCTGCACGGGCGTGGCCGGCTTCGTGAGACCCGTGTACGACACGAGCGTGCCGACGATGGTCAGGCAGCCGGCGAGCACGCCGACGACCGCCTGGACGCGTGACAGCGGCGTGCTGAGCACAACGCCCATCCACGACTGTGCGGCGGTGCTGGCGGCGCTGCCGACGGTCTCTTGCAGGCCCTCTGACACGATTGGTTGTCCGCTCTCTTCGTTTGCCATCGCACGCGAGGAGTTCGCAAGGATCGCGCCACGCCTAAGTCCTCGAATTCGCGCAGGTCGGCACGAGAGGTGGTGTCATGGTGGTCAGCCAGAACGGCAAGCGCTGATCAGCGGTTGACCAGCGTCGAAATCGCCGACCGCGCGAGCGCGTCCACGCGGTCGTTCAGCACGTCGCCGCTGTGGCCTTTAACCTTGTGCCAGCGCACGTCGTGACGGCGCGTCTCTCTGATCAGGCGCTCCCAGAGATCGCGGTTGGCGATCGCCTGCTTGGCCGCGTTGACCCAGCCGTTGGCCTCCCAGCGCACCCACCAGCGATCGCGAAAGCAGTTCATGACGTACGAGCTGTCGGTGTGGAGCGAGACCTGTCGACCCGTCTCGAGGGCGGCGAGGCCCTCGATGGCGGCCATGAGCTCCATGCGCTGGTTGGTCGTGTGCGGCGCGGCGCCGCTGACGATGCGCTCGGCGCCGTTCTCGAAGATGAGCGCTGCCCACCCTCCGGGACCGGGGTTTCCCGAACAGGCGCCGTCCGTGTAGACGGTGACGTCGAGGCTCAGCCTACTCGTGCCAGTAGAGGTAGCGGCCGCAGCTCTCGCAGACCATGAGGCCGGTGGCGGTGCGCAGCTCCTGCATGGCCTGCGGCCGGATGCCGACCCGGCAGCCACCGCACACGGCGGCGGCCGTCACCGCGGCCACCGCCACCCCGCCGCGGGCCTTGCTGATCCGATCGTAGCTGGCCAGCAGACCGGCCGGCAGCTCCTTGGCGCGTGCCTGCCGCTCGGCGCGCTGGCCGTTTAGCTCTTGCTCGACCGCGCCAAGCTTCTTGCGCACCACCGCCTCGTCGTGCCTGGCCTGCTCCTCGCGGGTCTTGAAGCGCTGCTCGGCCTCCTTGATCTCGACGCCGAGCCGCTCCTGCATCTCCATCAGCGCGAGGATGTCCTCTTCCGTCTTCGCCTTCTCCTGCTTGGCCTCTTCGATCTCGAGCAGGACGGCCGAGTACTCCTTGTTGGTCTTCACCTCGTAGAGCTTGGCCTCGAGCTTCTGGCGCTTGACGTTGGCGACCTCCAGGTCCTTCTCGCGGGCCCGGAGGTCCTTCTTCGTCGTGTCGATCTTGCCCTTCACCGTCTCGACCGCCTTGCGTGCCTCGGCCAGGGCCGTCTGGATCGCCTCGATCTGCCGCGGCAGGCGCGCGGCCTCGGACTCCAGGCCCGCGATCTTCGCGTCGAACCCCTGCAACTCGATCAGCGTCTGAAGCTGAGAATCCACGATATCTCCATGGAAAGAGTAGTACCCCAAACCATCGAGAGCGCTGGTACGGTCGACCGCGGAGCGCAACCACGACCATCTATTTCAGGCCACCCACGTCTCGAGGCGATCTCACGCTCGGAGACAACGGATAAAGAGCTGGGCCCACCTGGATTCGAACCAAGACCTGACCGGTTATGAGCCGGGCGCTCTGCCGTTGAGCTATGGGCCCGCCGAACCGTCGCCCTCATGACTCGAGAAAGCTCCGGAGCTTCTTCGATCGGGACGGGTGGCGCAGCTTGCGGAGGGCCTTCGCCTCGATCTGTCGGATCCGCTCGCGGGTCACCGCGAAATCCTGCCCGACCTCCTCCAGCGTGTGCTCGCACCCATCGGAGAGACCGAAGCGCAGGCGCAGAACTTTTTCCTCGCGCGGCGTGAGCGTGTTCAGCACCTTGTTCGTCTGCTCGCGAAGGCTCAGCCCGATGATCGAGTCGACGGGGGACACGACCTGCTTGTCCTCGATGAAATCGCCGAGGTGGCTGTCTTCCTCTTCTCCGATCGGTGTCTCCAGCGAAATGGGCTCCTGGGCGATCTTCAGAACCTTCCGGACCTTGTCGACCGGCACCTCCATCTTGGTGGCGATCTCCTCCGGGGTGGGCTCGCGACCCAGCTCCTGGACGAGCTGGCGGGAGGTGCGGATCAGCTTGTTGATCGTCTCGATCATGTGGACGGGAATACGGATCGTCCGCGCCTGATCGGCGATGGCCCGGGTGATCGCCTGCCGGATCCACCAGGTCGCATAGGTGGAGAACTTGTACCCGCGGCGGTATTCGAACTTGTCCACGGCTTTCATGAGGCCGATGTTGCCTTCCTGGATCAGGTCCAGGAACTGCAGGCCGCGGTTGGTGTATTTCTTCGCGATCGAGATGACGAGCCGGAGGTTGGCTTCCACCATCTCCTTCTTCGCCACGGCCGCCTTGTGCTGGCCTTGCTTGATGATGGTCATGACCCGCTTGATCTCGTCGGCCCTGGCGTTGGCGCGCGCCTCGGCCACCTTGATCTCCTGCTGCGCGACCCAGATCTGCTGCTGCTTGGGGCTCTGGAACTTCTTCGCGGCCTTCAGATGCAGGTCGGAAGCCCCGTTGGCGCCCCCGTTGGCGGCCGGGTCACGGAAGGCGACGTAGATCAGGTTCTGCACCTCCTCCGGCGACGGCCGCCGACCGTTCGTCCAGAGGTGAATGACGCGCTCGGCGCGCTCGACGTCATCGAGGAGGTCGCGCAGACGCTGCACGAGGCCGCGCCGGCTCGGATCGCTGTCCTCGCGGTCGATGATCTGGTTGCCGATGCTCAGCGCGCGCAGCTTCTCGAGCACTTTCTTCTGGCGGTCCAGCGCCTGATTCTCGATCTTCTTCCACGCCGGATCCTTTGCCTTGCCTTTGCCGGGGGTCTTCTTGACGGCGCCGCTCTTGGCCTTCAGCTTCTTGACCTTCTCCATGAGCTGGTCGCGCTCGCGGAGCAGGCGGTCGACGCCGCCGAACGCGTTGACGACCGTCCGGATGAGAGCGACCTCTTTCTCCTCGGTGAATTCCTCCTCGTTGACGTCGACGACTTCCTTGACCGAGATGTCGCCACGTCGGAGGAGCTCGCGAAGCTCGCGGAAGCGCTCGAGGGCCAGATTGGTCGACAGGATGGCCACCGCCACCTGGTTCTTGCCCTCCTCGATCCGCTTGGCGAGCGCGATCTCGCCCTCTCGCGTCAGCAGCGCCACGCGTCCCATCTCACGGAGATAGAGCCGGACCGGATCCTCCGTGCGGCCGACCGGCCCCGGAGTCAGATCGATGGGCTCCGCCGGACCGTCATCGTCGTCGTCCACGACCGCCGCCGCCTGCTGCCGCTCGCGGCCCACCTCGGAGGGCAGCCGCCCGGCCTTGGCGGAATCGACGACCTCGATGTCCATCTGCCCGAACATCATCATGATGTCGTCGAGCTGATCGAGCGACACGATGTCGGACGGAAGAGCGTCGTTCACTTCGTCGTAGGTGAGAAATCCCTTCTGCTTGCCGACGGAGATGAGCCGATCCAGCTCTTCCAGCTTCGGTTCTTCACTCATGCGCTTGAACTCCTTGCGGACCCTCGGGTCCCGTGGGATGCGAGAGGTCGACGTCTCGATCCACTGCTTGCGCGCTGCCGCCGGTCAGCTCGTAGACGCGGGCGCTGTCGCGCTGCACGGCGTAGAGCTCGCCGTCGAGCGCGGACGCCCCGTCCTTGGCCTGGGCGGCCGCGATTGACCGGCTGAGCTCGCGGACTCGCCGGCGCCGGCTCACATACTCCAGCCGCCTCTGGAATTGCTCGATGGTGGACGTCGCGTCCTCGACGGCGCCCTCCTCGACGATCAAAGCGGAAATCATATGCCGCGCGGCCTCGGAGGCAACCGTGGTCAGCAGAGCCGTCGCGTCAAGGGTCGGGACGGTCTTGAGTGCCTCCACGATCTCGCGCAGCGCGGGGTGCGCGACATCGCCCGCCTCGAGCAGCGGCAACAGCGTGGTCCGTGCCGGCGTCGACAGCAGGAGGAGGGTGATCAGCCGGCGATCTTCGGCCGACACCGACGGTCCCGTCGAGGCGGAGCCGACCGGCGCCACCGGCTTGCGGAGCGAGCTGGCGAGCCGCTGGGCTTCGATCCAGAGCTGCGTGGCGTCCACGCCGAGCCGCCCGGCCGCCTCCCGGGACAGGGCGGCCGCCTCCTCGGCGTCCGAGACCTTCGACAGCATCAGGGCCACGCGGGCGAAGGCGGTAGTACGGCCGCGTGGACCCGAGGTGGCGCCGTCGCCAATCGTCCGCGCCAGGGCGTAGGCTCTTCGCCGCGGCGATGCGCTCCGAAAACGCGGCGGCGCCCGCGGTTCTCAGGAAGGTGTCGGGATCGTGGCCGGCGGGCAGGAGGGCCACCTTGACGCGCAGCGCTCCGGCCGTCTCGAACGAGCCTGAGCGGTTGACCGCCCACGCGAAGCCCCCGGAGGTCGGCTCCAGCAGCTCCTGAGCTCGCTCGGCCGCCTTCTGTCCGGCGGCGTCGGCGTCGAAGAAGGTGACCACCTCGTCGCAGTAGCGCCGAAGCATCGCCAGCTGCGCCGGCGTGAAGGCCGTCCCGAGAGCGGCCACCGTTTCCGTGAACCCGTGCTGATGGGCCATAAGACAGTCGACGTAGCCCTCGACGATCAACGCCCTGTTCCGCGTGCGGATCGATTCCCGGGCGACGTCGACGGCATAGAGCAGATTACCCTTCGTGTACAGCGGCGTCTCCGGCGAGTTCAAGTATTTCGGCTGCTCGTCGCCGAAGGCGCGGCCGCCGAACGCCACCACCCGCCCCTGGAGGTCGCGGATCGTGAACAGGAGGCGGCTGCGAAACCGATCGTAGACGCCGGCGCGGTTGTCGCGCGCGACCGCGAGCCCCGCACTCACCAGCGTCTCCTCGGCCACCTTCTCGGATTTCATGAACGTGAGCAGCGTGTCCCAGCCGTCCGGTGCGTAGCCCAGGCCGAAGCGTCTGGCCACCTCGGGCTCGATGCCGCGGTCGGCGAGATACTTCTGTGCCCGCGCGCCGCCCGGCTTCCACAGTGCTTCGGCGTAGAACCGGGCCGCCAGGTCCATGGCGCGCAGGAGGTCGTCGCGTCCGGAGTCCCCGCTCGTGCCACGCTCCTCGGGCAGTGTCACGCCGGCGGTCTTGGCGAGCGCGCGTACGGCCTCGGGGAACGACAGGCGGTCCTGGCGCATCATGAAGCCGAACACGTCGCCGCCCACGCCGCAGCCGAAGCAGTGAAAGATGCCTTTCTTCGGATTGACCATGAAGGAGGGGGTCTTTTCACCGTGGAAGGGGCAGAGGCCTTTCCAGTTGGCGCCGGCCTTCCTGAGGTTCACGAACCGCCCGACGAACTCCACGATGTCCACCGCCGCGCGGATGTCGTCGAGGATGGCGGTGGAGTAGCTCGCCACTAGCCGACCTTCAACACGGCCACGGTGGCGCCGGCGCCGCCCTCCGCCGGCTCGCCGTCCCGGAACGATTCGACCAGCGGGTGGCCCGCGAGGAGCCCGCGCACCGCCTTGCGCAGCGCGCCGGTGCCCTTGCCGTGGATCAAGCGGACGTTGGCGAGCCCGGCCATGAAGGCGTCGTCGAGGTACTGCTCGACCAGGTCACGCGCCTCGTCGGAGGTCTTGCCGAGGAGCATCAGCTCACGACCGATTGGCCGGGTCTCGCGCATCTCCGCGGGCGCCGGCCGTGGGCCGCTGGCGGCGCCAGCCGGCATCGTGTCCATCCGACGGAGCGCCGCGATGGGCACGCGAACGGTCACGGTGCCGGACCGGACGGTGGCGTAATCGCCGGTGACCGCCACGAGCTCGCCCTTGAGTCCGAGGTGCTCGGCGGTCACCGCCATGCCGGCCGTCAGGGGGGTGTCACTGGCCGGCGTCGCGGCCGGTGTCGGAACCACGCGGGCACCCGCATCTTGCAGCCGCCGCCGCGCTTCCTGGAGTGTCGAGCGTGACCGCTCGGTTCGCTTCAGACGCTCCCACTCCGCGGCCACCGCGCGGCGGATGTCCGTGAGCAGCGCCGCCGCCTCCGACTTGGCGCGCTCGACGGTCGCGCGCGCGCGCGTCTCGGCCTCTTGCTCGGCGCGTCGCGCCGCGGTCAGCCGCGCGGCCGTCTCGGCCTCACGCTGGTCGAGCTCGCGCGCCCGCTCGGCCTCGCTGCGGTTGCGTGCGTCCAGCTGCGCCAGCAGCTCGGAGACGCGGCGTGCCTGCTCCGAGCGGTGGCTTTCGGCTCGCGCGATGAGGCCAGGCGACAGGCCCAGCCGCGCGGCGATGGCCAGCGCCCAGCTCTGCCCGGGACGGTCGTACACGAGACGGAAGGTGGGAGCGAGAGTGGCGGCGTCGAACTCGACCGAGGCGTTACGCGCGCGGGGATGCGTGGACGCGAATCCACGCAGCGGCTCCAGATGCGTGGTGGCGACGACCAGCGCGCCACGCTCGCCCAGCTCTTCGAGAATCGCCTGGGCCAGCGCCGCCCCCTCGTCGGGATCCGTCCCGGCCCCGAGCTCGTCGAGCAGGACGAGCGAGCGTCCGTCCGCCTCGTCCAGCACCTGCCGAATCTGCTTCACGAAGGCGGAGAACGTCGAGAGATTCTCGGCGACCGACTGGTCGTCCCCGATGATTGCGTAGAGCCGCTCGACGATCGGAAGCCGTGAGCGCTCGGCGGCCGGGACATGGCACCCGGCCTGGGCCATCAGGGATAGCAGGGCGAGCGTCTTGAGGGCGATGGTCTTGCCGCCCGCGTTGGGGCCGGTGATCAGCAGGAGCGGGTGCTCCGGCGACAGCGTCAGGTCGACCGGCACCACCTCGCGCGTGGGATCACGCCACTGCTGGGCCAGCAGCAGCGGATGGCGCGCCGCCTTGAGCTCCACGTGGCCGTCGGGGTCGAGCGTGGGGGCGGTGGCCGCCATGCGCTCGGCGAGATGGGCGCGCGCGAAGACCCAGTCGAGCGCGCCGACGGCGTCGACGAGGTCGGCGATGTCGCGCGCATGAGCGCGAACGCCGTCGGTGAGCGCCGTCAGAATTGCCGCCGTCTCGTGTTCCTCGTCCCGCAGCAGACCGACCAGGTCGTTGTTCGCCTCGACCGCGCTCTCCGGCTCCACGAAGAGCGTCTGACCGCTCTGCGAGCGATCGTGAACGATGCCCCGCAGGCGACCGCGGGCCTCGGCGCGCAGTGGCACGACGTATCGGCCGTGGCGAATGGTGACGAAACGGTCGGCAAAGACCCGGTCGCCCTCGCCGTGCAGCAGCCGCTCGAGCTCGCTCACGAGTCGCCGACGGCGGTCTCGGATCTCGCGACGAACCTGTGCAAGGCGCGGACTCGCCTTGTCGGTCAGGGCACCGTCGTCGTCGATGGACTGGCGCAAACGATCGCGGAGGTCGGTGAGCCGTGGCAACGCCGCCGTGCGGGCGCTGAGCGCCGGCGCGATCGCACTCACCGCACGGCCATAGGCGGCCAGACGAGGCGCGCAATCGAGCACCGGCACGAAGAGCAGAAGCTCGGCGCCGTCGAGAGCCGCGCCCTCGGCGCCGGCGCGCTCGAGCGCGGGACGCACGTCGGGCACACCGTCGAGCGGCGGCGCGCCTTCCTGGGTGATCGCATGGCGGGCTTCCGCCGTGAGATCCAGCGCTGCTTGAACTTCGGTCGCCTCGGTGAGGGGACTGGCCGTGAGGGCCCGGTCACGTCCCATCTCGGTGCGGGCGTCAGAAGCGAGGAGGGTACGGATAGCGTCCCATTCGATTCCGCGTCCCCAGATTCGGCCTACCTGCACCTTCGCCTCACTCGTTCCCATCAGAGCGGATGGGAGTGTCGGCGGTACCGTCCGGAGTGTTACCGCGGCTAATCGGCCATCCGCTCCCGCCGCTTCGCCTTCTTGCGTGCGGCCAGGGCCTTGCGCTTGCGCCGAACGCTGGGCTTTTCATAGTGCTGGCGCTTTTTGAATTCTGAGAGGAGCCCGGCCTTCTCGCACTGCTTCTTGAAGCGCTTCAGCGCGCTTTCGAAGGATTCATCGGGCTCGACAATTACCTTGGTCACTCGGCTCCCCCCTCCGGCGAATCACGGGGCTGGTGGATAAATGTCAACTATATACCATGCGCCCACACCTCCGGCAATCGAAGCGCGGCGTCTGCTGGACTGCGCCGAGCCTACACCGTGACGACGCGCGTTGCATCTCCACTCTGGACGGTCGTCCCTTCGTTCTGCTGCCGCTCGCCCATCGCCATCGCCCCTGGCGATGCCGGCCCTACCTGGCAACGCGCCGCATGAGCCCCCGGTGGGCGTTAGCCCTTCGCGACGAGCTCCAGCACACGTGCCGCGGCGGTGGCGACGGCGGTGGCGACCGTCTCTTGCTCCTCCGGCTCGAACACGGTGAGGACGTGGTCGGGGACCTGTGCCTTGTGGGCCGGACGCCCGATGCCGATCTTCACGCGACGGACGCCCTCGGTTCCGAGGGCGTCGATGACCGACTGCACGCCGTTGTGGCCGCCCGCGCT
>Ga0209382_10013559_pt1 | contig 10016 bp, 7 predicted proteins | sample SoiMetdeltSBSDD5_FD_187599 | JGI IMG/M metagenome (GOLD analysis project Ga0209382, IMG submission 187599) | Bulk soil microbial communities from a Populus tree surrounding site in Tennessee, USA - Soil MetaG P. deltoides SBSDD5 (SPAdes) (version 2) | ecosystem: Environmental > Terrestrial >...
CCCGAGGATGCGGAAGCGGATGCGCGACTCGAGCGCGTGATCGTGGGATGGGTAGCGCTGGCGAAGTGGAGCGACGCCGGGTTCTATCGGATCAGCGCGGTGCAGAGCGCGGATGTGAAGCGCGCGGTGGAGGCGTTCGCGAACGCCGAGAGCATTCTTCGATAGAGCACAAGCGGAACGATGAACGAGGAGGCAGGAAGTCCGTTGGGATGGACTTCCTGCCTCCTCGTTGTCGTTTGCGTCCCTAGAAGCTGTACTTCAGTGTCAGCTGCATGCGATAGAAGTTGCTTTCGACGTTGTCGCGGGCGAAGAATGGGCCGCGGTTCTTCGCGTCGGTCTCGAAGGTGAAATTCGGCTGCGACTGGCTCAGCGGTCCGGGCGTCCGACCTTGCTGACGGAGGACCGCCTGCTGCGGAAAGGCATCAGACATGGTGGGCAGCTCGATCTGGCCCCATTCGTCGTTGAGCAGGTTGAGGAAGTTGACGATGTCGAGCTGCAACGTGAGGCGCTGCCCGCGTACCGTCGGAATGCGCTGCCGAATCGCGACGTCGAGACGGTTCTGCCACGGACTCCGACATGAGTTGCGCTCCATGATCTGCCCGCGTTGGTCTGCCAGACAGTCCTGACCGGCGAGGAAGCTCTCGAACGCCTGAGCCTCGGCCGGGTTTGGTGTGAACACCCCGCCGGTCACTGTCCCGATCCGGACCTCGTTCAGGTCCGTCGCGTTTCGCGGGATGTAGATCGGGTCGTTGCTGTTGTTGCCGTCACCGTTGAGGTCACCGACCGCGGTGTAGGTGAACGGCGTGCCGGACATCCCCTCATAGAATGCGGAGATCTCCGTGGACTTCCAAGGAGCGGTGTAATTGCCGTAGAGGATGACTCGATGTGGCCGCTCGAAATAGGACGTCGTCGCGTCCTCGAGGTCGGATTCGAGCCCGGCGTACACGCGGCCGTTCCTCCAGTTCGAGATCGCTCGATCCGACGTCAGGCTCTGTACGTCCTTCGCCTGCATGTAGGTGTACGCCGCGGTCAGATTCAGACTCTGCCCGAATCGCCGCTTGAGCTGTGCCGAGAGTGTGTAGTTGTAATCGGCCGACTGATTCGTGACCTGGATCAAGCCCTCGGAGAAGTTGACCCCGGGCGTTCCGATACGCGTGATGACCCGGTTACTGTCGTTCTGGACGTTGCCATTAGCCAGGATCGTGTCGGCGTACAGGATGCGTCCGTCGCGATCGCGGTAGGGTTGACCACCCTCCATCTCGGGGCCGCGCAGGTTGAGGTCACGAATCGCGAGCCCGTTGATCGCTTTGCGATACAGCGCCTCGAAGGTGAAGACGAAATCATAGGGCAGCAGGCGATCGAATCCGGCGGTGAGAACGAAGTTCTGCGGATACTTGAAGTCGGGGTCGGTGACGTTGATCCCCGCGGTGCCGGCAGCACCCGGCGCGGGGTTCGCCTGTCCAGCGCACGACCGCGGGAGCTGATTGACGTCGGTTACGAAGGCGGGCGGCTGCGTCGTCGGCGATGACGCGTTGCAGACGAGCGTGACGAGTCCGAGCCCGTGGTTCGCGTATCCGTTGCCGATCATGATGAAAGGCGGCGGGCCGGTGAAAATCCCGACGTTTCCGCGAACCTGATTCTGGTCTTCGCCGCGCGGATTCCAGTTGAATCCGATGCGTGGTGAGAACAACACCTGAGACCCTGGCACGTCCGACGTGTTGATTCCAGCGCGATTGAGAATCGTGTCGTTCTGCGGGGGCGTGTCGACCAGCCGGGGAATGTCCGCGCGCACGCCAAAGGTGACGCGCAGGTTTCGCGAGACGTCCCACTGGTCCTGCGCGTACAGGCTGTATTGCTGCGTCCGGAATCGGGCCGGGATGCCACCGCCGTTGTCGTATCCCAGTGAGTAGTTCAGCGGAGTACCAGCTTCCAGGGCGTCGACGTTGGCAAACAGGTAGTGCCCGTAGAGCCGTTGCGCGAAGTTGTTGAAGATCTTCGTGTGCTCGAACCGGGCGCCAAACGTGAGAGTGTGCGCGCCCATCGGCATCGTGAAGTTGTCAGTGAGCTCGAGGATGTCCTGCTTGAGGATGTTGTCGGGCGAGAACTGCTCGGTGCCGAACGTCACCACGCCGTTGCGGGATTGCGTACCCGGGCAGTTCGTCGCGGACGCCGGACACACCGCGACGCTGACTTCGGGCGCGGCGTTCGGGACGACTCGGATGTCGCTGATCTTGTTGTACCCAGCGGAGAATTCATTCGACGTACCGCGCTGCCAGTTGGTGAAGAGCTGAAGGACGGTCGAGCGGTTCTCGTTCTCGCGTCGGAACGAGTTCGACCCAAGGCGAAATCCAGAATTCTGGGTTCCGGCCTGACTGTTGAACGTCCTGTTGTTGCGCGAGAACTCGAACGCTTCAGCGTCGTTCCACAGCTGCCGGAGCACCGCACGCGTGGTTGGCGTGATCTGATAGTCCAGTCGGCCGAACAGGTTCGTGAGCGGATTCTCGTTGGTCGTCTGGCCGGCCGTGCCCACGTCGAAGCGGTCCGCCATGATCGAGGCGATGCGAGCGATCGTGTCGGGTGAGACGAGACCGGGCGTCGCCGCCGGGGCCCCGGCATACGGGCCACTGGATGGTTGATTGCGCTCCTGGAACTCGGGGGCGACGAAGAAGTGGAGACGGTCGCGAATAATCGGACCGCCGAACTGGAACCCGTACTGGTGGATGGTCAGATCCGCGTCGCGCAGGAACGGCTCGTTCGCGGCGAAGCTCGAGCTGCGGAAGCTATACGTCGCTCCGCCGTGCCATTCGTTCGTTCCGGTCTTGGTCACCGCGTTGACGAGCATGCCGGCGAAGTTCCCCTGCCTAACGTCGGTCGGCGACATCAGCACCTGGAACTCCTTCACCGCGTCCAGAGAAATGATGCGTCCGCCCGTTGCGCCGCCGGGGACGCCCTCGGAAGAGCCGAGATTGAACCGGTCGTTCTGATTCGCGCCGTCGACCGTGTAGTTGTTGAGACGGTTGTACGCCCCGCCCGCGCTTGGCGCGTCGGTCGTGGGCTGGGCAACTTGCGGCGTGAGCTTGGTGAAGTCGGTGAAGTCGCGACCGAGCGACGGCAGGCTTTGCAGAACCGAGTCAGTGACGATCGTCGCGACGCCTTGCCGGGACGGGGAAAAGTCAGCAGGGGTCGCCGTGACCGTGACGCCCGCGAGCTCGGTTGCCTGGCGAACGAGCCGGACGTCGACCGCGCTAGCCGTGCCGAGCACGACGCGAACGTTCTCGACTGTCTGCGCCTGATAGCCCAGGAGTCGGACGGTGACCGCGTAGCGATTGCCGACATCGAGTCCCTGGACGAGATACCGACCGCCGACGCGCGTCAGGCTACCGGTCGTGTACCCCGTGGCGCGATTGGTGACCTGAACCTGCGCGTTGTCGACGCCGGCGCCCGATTCATCGGTGACGACGCCGGTGATAGCCCCCGTCGTCACGCCTTGCGCGACGAGTGTCGCGGGGGAAAGTGCGGCGAACGCGGCGACGACCACGCCGAGCGTAGCGATCGCACGGAGCTTGAGCATGTGGTTGCATCCTCGAGAGGGGTGAGGCGGGCGCTCATCGTCGGAGCGCGGGAGACGCGCCTGGGGTGCGTCGGCGCGCCTTAGGGTAACTCCACCGTGCGAGGGGGCGCAACGATTCGCCGGCTCCCGAAGCTTTGCGTGGCAGGATGGTCACGAACTCCGTCCCGGCTCCAACCCTGGCCGCCCCGGCGGTGTCCAACCCGTCGCTCCACCCTTGAAGCCTGGCAGCCGGCGGCATCGTAAGGGGTTGGAGCAAAACGGGACGTGGGCGTTTGCCGTCGCAGGCGCCGCGCCGCACATCGGAGGCTCAACCTCATGATCTCCATTCTCTTCGTGGTTCTCTCCGCGGTCGGGCCGTCGCCGATCGTGATCGACGAAGCGAGACCCACTCACATCGTGCAGCCGGAAGAGCCGCGGAGGGCTCGAGTCGACGCGCGCGGCGCGTCGCGAATCGTCATCATCGCTCGCGCCGGGTGGTTGCGAGTGGAGGGCCGCCCGGACGCGACCGAGGTCCTGGCGGAGGGGACGGCGCGAGCTCCGCGGGATGACCTGCTCGAGAAGATCACGCTCACGGGAACGCGCGAGGGCGACATCGTGCGAATCGTCGTCGAGCTCCCCGATACGAAGGGCATGGGTTGGAATTGGGATAACGACAACCCACCGTCGCTCGATCTCACGGTGAACGTGCCGTCGACCATTGCGGTGGAGATCGAGGACTCCAGCGGCGAGATGCGGGTGCACGGCACGGGTGCGCTGGAAATCACGGATGGCTCAGGCGCCATCGAGATCCGCGAGGTGGGTGGCGCCTTACGAGTGGAGGACGGCTCGGGGGGCGTCGAGATCGAGAACGTGCGGGGCGACGTGACCGTCGAGGATGGTTCGGGGGAGATCGACGTCCGCGACGTCACCGGATCGGTATCGTTGCGTGATGGTTCCGGCTCGATCACCGCGCGAGGTGTCGGAGGCTCGGTTCATGTGCTCCGGGATGGCTCCGGCGGGATCCGCGTCATCGACGTCGGCGGGGACTTCATCGTCGAACGAGGGCGCAGGCGCGGGATCAGCTACGACGGTGTGAAGGGAAAGGTTCGCGTAGAGTAGGAGGGGTCGAGGGCCACGGGCCAAAGGGCCGACGCCCCTGACGGCACGCGTGCCGTCAGGGGCGTCTCGTATTCTCGCGTGAAGGGGGGCTTCTGTCAGCTTCCCATGGTGATGAGCGGAGCGCACGCGACGATGCGGCTCGCGGAGGTCTGTGAGTCGTGGACATCCACGTAGAATTCGCCGGTCGTCGGCGTCGTGAAGGGAAGCGTGATCGTGATGTCGCCGCGACCGTCGTTGCCGACGACGACGGGCTTGTAGAGGTCCGGCGATCCGATCACTCCGCGATCGTTCGTGCAGGAGCCCAGGTGGATGTGCCAGGCGTGCGATGATCCCGGCGCGGCGCCGTAGAGCGAGAGCATGGCGCGCGTCTCCGAATACGAATCGCCGCGCATCATGCTACCGCGGCCGCCGAGCGTGACGGTTGCCGCCCCGGTGATGGCTGCGGAGTCTCTGGCGCCGACGGGGGCGAGCGTGGCGATCCACCGTGATTCGAGCGCGACATCGCCGGTGTCGACCTCGAACTGACGTTGAGCGCAGCCGGCGGCGGACAGGGCCGCCACCGCAACGAACACGCGAGCGTAGCGCATGGGATCCTCCCAGTGGGATATGGAGGATTGCTGCATGGGAGGGGCCAGGGTGGGGCTGAGGGGGTCAAGGTGGTCGAGGGTGTCGAGCGGAACGACCAAACCCCCGGGGCTTGTATACATCAACCAGCACTCATACAATGCTGGGGATGGCTAACCCTACCGTCGCGATTCTGTCCGCCCTCGCGGACCCTACACGGCTCGCGCCATAGTCGAGCGTCTGAGAATCGGAGAATATTGCGTCAGCGAGCTGTGCGTGGAGGCGGGCGTCAGTCAGTCGCTCATATCGTTTCATTTGAAGGTCTTGCGTGACGCGGGACTTATCGCTGGACGTCGAAGTGGGCGAACGGTCTGGTACGCGCTCGATCCGAATGGCCTCGCGCGACTCGAGCAGTTCGCGCGCTCTTTGCGCGGCCGACCGGAGCCTCCGGAGGACCGATCCAGGGCAGCCGATCTGGAGACGTGCCTGCAATACATCAACGGCAATTGATACAAGCATCACCGCTGGCGGTGTCGGCGCTCGAGCGAGGCGTCCACCAGACCGCCCAGCAGCACCGCGTACGCCGAAAGGAAGAACCAGATCAGGAGGGCCATCACGGTACCGATGGCTCCGTAGACCCGGCTGTAGTCGCGGATGCTGCCGAGGTAGACGCTGAAGAGGGCGGTGGCGATCGCCCATAGCAGCGTGGCGATCGTGGCGCCGACGAACGCTTCCCACATTCCGCCATGGCGGCCTCGGTCGGGGAGGAAGTAGAACGCCAGCCAGAGCGCGAGGAGTGGGAGTGCGGCGGCCAGCGGCCAGCGAAGGACGTCCCAAACCGCCGACAGTCCGAGCGCGCGAAGAGCCGCGACGCCGCCGACGACGATCACGGTCCCGAGCACGATGAGGATGGATCCGATGGCGAGGATCGCGAGCGCCAGCACGCGGCGGCCCCACCATCCGCGCCCCTCGGAAACGCCGTGCACGCGGTTGAGGGCTTCGGTGAGAGCGGCGATCCCGCTGGAGCCCGCCCAGAACAGGATCAGCGCGCCCGCGGACAGCATGCCGGGCCGGCGCTCGGCCGCGAGCTCCAGGACGAATCGGTGCAGGAAGGCGGAGGCGTCGGGAGGAGTAATGGTGAAGACGATCGTCGTTATGCGGGCGAAGGCGATGTCGCCGCCGACAAACCCGGTGAAGGCAAAGACGATCAGCAACGCGGGGAAGATGGAGAGGAAGAAGAAGTACGCCATCTTCGCCGCCTCGCCGACGAAGTCCTCGTTGATGAGGCGGTGCGCGATCTCGCGTCCGAGCGGCGGGAGCCGCTCGATCAGATGCGAAACGTTGGGGTGCAGGGCGTCGGGATTTCGGGTTGAGCGTCAATGACCGGCCCGTTAGTTTGCACGGTCGAGGCCAGGTAGCTCAGTTGGTAGAGCAGCGGACTGAAAATCCGCGTGTCGGCGGTTCGATTCCGTCCCTGGCCATGTGGGAAGTTCATGGGGAGCAGGGAATCTGCGAGCGGGCGACTTGCGCGTGAAAGTCGCCCGCTCCGCTTTTTCTCCCCACATTCTCCGCAGTTTGGATTCGAGCGCCGCTCATCGAGGTGCCGCATGACATGGAAGCGGTGGCCGAGCGTGCTCTCGGAGGGCGACCGGCGACCACGTCGACGGAGACGAGTCCGGGTGACAGCAACAGAGGAGACGACGTGACCCTCACCGACCGCCGCGCGTGAAGCCTGCGCGAACACCGAGCGGTGCGTTGCAGACAGGAGGACAGTGACGAGGAGCGCGAGCAGTCATCCGTGCTTGAGATGCACTCTCGCTCCCTCACCTCAGTCGAATCGTGGAGCTCGAGCGTCGAGAATCCCGAGCGCGGCACCGAACCTAATTCACCGCAATCCAGCGTGAAACGAGCCACAGCGAGTGCTGACTGCTCGCCAGGCGGGGTTAGGTATGCGGCTCATTGTTCCAACCTCGCCACTGAGCTAAATTCATCATCTGCGACGACTGCACCAGCGCAGGCGGGGTGTGTTCAGCCCCCCGCGAACCGTGGCGCTCCTGGCGACGCCTCTCTCGTGAGGTGATCGCGCCATGGCCCAAATCTCGTTCATCGTATTCACGTCAGGCAGACGCGATCTGCTCATGTCAGTGCATGACTGAGTCATCGCGGTCCGGGATCATCCTGATTGTCGAGCGGGACGAAAACGTCCGCCAGCTGCAACGCTACTTTCTGGAGCAGGCTGGCTTCGGGGTGACCTTCTCGGACGATGGCCTCGCGGCGCTGGACGCCATCCGGTCGACGCCCCCGGTCCTCGTCGTCACCGAGATCCTCACTCCGAAGCTCGATGGACTCACGCTGTGCCGGCAGCTGCGGGCGGACGCCGGCACGAGCCGTATCCCGGTCGTCGTCTTCAGCATCCTCGCCGCCGCGGCGCGTGCCGCTGACGCCGGGGCAGCCGCCTATCTCCGGAAGCCGTTTGTCGAAGCCACGTTTCTCGCAACCATTCGCGGCGCGCTCGTCCTGCCGTTACCCGCACCAATGGAGCACCAATGGAACTCGATGTAGTGCGGGACCGACGGCTCAGCGTGCCGGAGTTCGAAGCGGCCTCCGAGCGCATGAGCTCCGGGAACCCCGAGGCCGATCACATCCTTGGCGGCGGATTCCCGAAGGATTCGATCAACATCATCATGGGCCATCCCGGGTCGGGAAAGACGATCTTCGCCGAACAGCTCATCTTCGCCAACGCGGACGACGATCGGCCGATCCTGTACTTAACCACCCTCTCGGAGCCTCTCCCGAAGGTCGTGCGGTACCTGCAGGGATTTCGGTTCTTCGACGAGAGCAAGCTCGGCTCGCAGGTGATCTACGAGGACGTCGGCCCAGAGCTCGCCAGGGACGGGAGCGCGGCGCTCATCCCGCTGCTGCAAACCGCCATTCGAGAGCTCTCGCCAAAGATCATTGTCATCGACTCGTTCAAGGCCGTGCACGACCTTCTGCCATCGGTGGGCGCACGCCGCCGGATGGTGTACGAGATGACGGCGCTCCTCACCGCCTATGGCACCACGGCGTTTCTCCTCGGCGAGTACAACGAGGAGGACATTCTCCGCTATCCGGAGTTTGCGGTCGCTGACGGGATCGTCGAGATGTCGCGACGCCGACTCGGCAACAGGGACGAGCGCTATTTCCGAGTGTACAAGCTCCGCGGCAGCCGATACCTCGAGGGCGCTCACGCCTTCCGCATCACCGATTCCGGGCTCGACATCTTTCCGAGACTGGTGAGCCCGCAGATGCCGGAGGGTTACGAGCCGGCCTCGGAACGCATCTCCACCGGGATTACGGGCCTGGACGAGATGCTCGACGGCGGAGTGTGGCGCGGTTCGACGACGTTGTTAGGCGGGCCGTCAGGCGCGGGAAAGACGACGATCGCGCTGCAGTTCGCGCTGGAAGGCGCGCGCCAGGGAGAACCGACGCTTTACATGAACTTCCAGGAGAATCCATCGCAGCTCATGCGGACGATCCGGAATCTCGGCGTCAACCTCGAGGGGGCGCAGGCGCAGGGCCTCGACCTGGTGTACGCCTCTCCGGTGGAGCTCCAGATCGACAGCATCATCGTGGACATGTTCCGGCGCATTCAGCAGCGACGTGTGCGTCGCCTCGTAATCGATGCCCTGGGAGATCTCGCGAGCGCCGCGACCGATCCGCAGCGACTGCATGACTATCTCTACGCACTCGTGCAGCACTTCGCCGTCAGTGGCATCACCAGCGTGCTGAACTTCGAAACGACCGGCAATACCATCGCCGGCAACGGGGTGCAAAACGCGGTGAGCTATCTGTCGGACAACGTTCTCCTGCTCACTGTCGAAGGGGAGGAGCGTACCCGCCGCTCACTGCGGATCCTGAAGACCCGCGGCAGCGCTCACGACGCGCGGGTGCGCGAGGTGGAGATCAGTCCGACGGGGCTGCGCGTTCTGTGACGAGCATGGAGTCGCTGGCCTTCGAGGGAACCTCCGAGGCGCTGCAGCTTCGACGCTTGACGGAGATCGGTCGCGCGCTGACCTACGCGACGTCGCTCGACCAGGTGGCACGCCTGACGGTCCAACAGGGCGCAGCCCTGCTCGAGGCGCCGGCTGCCGTGCTGATGCTGGCTGACAGGGGCGGTGAGATGGCGGTCCGCGCCTCGCACGGAATCACCGCGGAGCGCGCCGCGCGGTTCGGTGCGCCCCTCACCGAGGAAGTGTTCGGACGGTTGCAGGGCCTCTTCGAGGTGCCTGACGATCGGCTCCTCGCGGTTCCGCTCGTGGTGGGCGGCACCGTAACCGGCTTGCTGGCCGTCGCCTTGCCCCAGGGCGCGACCGACGCCGATGAGTGGCTCCTCTCCGCACTCGCCGACCAGGCGGCGGTGGCGCTCGAGGGAGCGAGGCTTGGTGGTGAGGTGCGTCTGGAGATGGAAGAGCGCCTGTCAGCGAGTGAAGGCGCCACCAACGCCAAGGACCGGGCATTGGCGACGCTGGCACACGACATCCGCAGTCCGCTCGGAGCGATCGACTCGTACTGCGCGAACCTCGAGGACGGCATCTACGGGAGCGTCACCGACCGCCAGCGTCACGCCCTCGGACGCGTGCGCATGAGCGGCCAGCACTTGCTGTCATTGCTCGACAGCGTCATGGACATGGCCCGCCTAACGGCCGGCGTCATGCCCGTCCCGCTCGAGCCGGTGCATTCCATGCTCGTGGCTCGCGAAGCGGTGGACATCCTCGCGCCCGCCGCGCTCGCCAAGCGTCAGACA
>Ga0209382_10013560_pt1 | contig 10016 bp, 9 predicted proteins | sample SoiMetdeltSBSDD5_FD_187599 | JGI IMG/M metagenome (GOLD analysis project Ga0209382, IMG submission 187599) | Bulk soil microbial communities from a Populus tree surrounding site in Tennessee, USA - Soil MetaG P. deltoides SBSDD5 (SPAdes) (version 2) | ecosystem: Environmental > Terrestrial >...
ACTTCGAGGGCATGCCCTCGCCGGCGGCCGCCGGCATGGTCGCCACCACGCAGTGGTTCGTGTCCTTCCTGCGCGAGAGCGGGGTCGAGATCGCCGTCCCCGAGTTCCTGGTGGCCGCCTGCATGGCGCTGCTCGGACTTCTGATGGTGAGCCCGATCCCGTACCGCAGTGGCAAGGAGATCGACCTGCGCCACTCCTACGGCACCCTGGTGCTCGTCGTGATCGCGCTGGCGCTCGTCGTGCAGGAGCCCTCGGTCACGCTCTTCGTGCTCGGCATCGCCTATTGCGCGTCGGGACCGGTGGAGTGGCTGTGGCGGCGCTCGACGGGCGCAGCGCTGCCGGAGCTCGCGCCGCCGGAGTCCCTCCCGGGCGAGCCCCCTGCGAGGATGACGCCATGACGGACACGATCCGCATCTTCGACACGACCCTGCGCGACGGCGAGCAGAGCCCCGGCTGCAGCATGAATCTCGGCGAGAAGCTGCGCCTCGCGCGCCAGCTCGAGCGCCTCGGCGTCGACGTGATCGAGGCGGGCTTCCCGATCGCCAGCGAGGGCGATTTCGAGGCCGTGCGCGCGGTGGCGCGCGAGCTGCGTGAAGCGTCGGTATGCGGACTCGCCCGCACGGGACGCGAGGATGTGGAGCGAGCGCTCTCGGCGCTCGACGGCGCCGCACGCCCGCGCCTGCACACGTTCATCGCCACCAGCGACATCCACCTGAAGCACAAGCTCCGCATGTCGCGCGAGCAGGTCCTGGCGGAGGTCGAGCGCGCGGTGAAGCAGGCGCGCGCGCACTGCGACGACGTCGAGTTCTCGGCCGAGGACGCGACGCGCTCGGACTGGGACTACCTGGTGGAGGTGTTCACGGTCGCGCTGCGCGCCGGTGCCCGCACGCTCAACGTGCCGGACACCGTCGGCTACACGCAGCCCGACGAGTACGCGAAGCTGATCCGTTTCCTGCGCGAGCGGGTTCCCGACAGCGCGCAGGCGGTCTTCGCCGTGCACTGCCACAACGACCTCGGGCTCGCGGTCGCGAACAGCCTGGCGGCCGTGCTGGCCGGTGCGCGCCAGATCGAGTGCACCGTCAACGGCATCGGAGAGCGTGCGGGCAACACGTCGCTCGAGGAAGTCGTGATGAGCCTGAAGACGCGGCCCGACGTCTACGCGGGACTCGACACGCGGGTCGTCACGCGCGAGATCTACCCGACGAGCCGACTGCTTTCTTCGACGATCGGCATCCCGGTCCAGCCGAACAAGGCGATCGTCGGCGACAACGCGTTCGCGCACGAGGCCGGCATCCACCAGGACGGCGTGCTCAAGGCCGCGATCACCTACGAGATCATGACGCCGCAGTCGATCGGGCGTGCCTCCAACGAGCTGGTGCTCGGCAAGCACTCCGGGCGCCATGCCTTCCGCGAGCGGCTGGCCGAGCTCGGCTTCACGCTCGAGGACGAGCCCTTCGAGGAGGCCTTCCGCCGCTTCAAGGCCCTCGCCGACGCCAAGAAGACGATCTGGAACGAGGATCTCGAGGCGCTCGCGACGGACGCCGTCGTGCGCACCGACGAGCGCTTCCAGCTCGAAGAGGTGACGGTGCTGTCGGGCACCTTCGCGAAGCCGACCGCCACGGTGGCACTGCGCATCGACGGCGAGCTCCGCAAGGCGACGGCGCTCGGCATCGGCCCCGTCGACGCCATCTTCAAGGCGATCGCCGAGCTCACGGACACCAAGAGCGAGCTCGAGCGCTTCCACGTGAACGCGATCACGGGCGGCATGGACGCGCTCGGCGAGGTCTCGGTGGCGGTCTCCGAGGACGGCCGCCGGGTGATCGGCAACGGCGCGGACCCGGACATCATCGTGGCGAGCGCACGCGCGTACGTCCACGCGCTCAACAAGCTCGAATGGCACAAGCGCCAGCGCGGCGCGGCGGAGCCGAAGGGGATCTAGTGGCACGGATTCTGGTCCTGGCGGGCGACGGCATCGGCCCCGAGGTGACGGCGCAGGCGCGCCGTGCGCTCGACGCGGCTGCCAAGCGCAGCGGGCTCTCGTTGCAATACGAGGAGGCGCTGATCGGCGGCGCATCGATCGACGCGTACGGCACGCCGCTCACGGACGAAGCGGTGGCGCTCGCACGGAGCTGCCAGGCCGTGCTGCTCGGCGCGGTCGGCGGACCCAAATGGGATCACCTGCCCGTGGACCGGCGCGCGGAGCGCGGCCTGCTCCGCATGCGCAAGGAGCTCGGTCTCTTCGCGAACCTGCGCCCGGCGGCCGTCTTCCCCGCACTGGCCGACGCCTCGACGCTCAAGCGCGAGGTCGTCGACGGCATCGACCTGCTGGTCGTGCGCGAGCTGACCGGCGGGCTCTACTTCGGCGAGCCGCGCGGCCAGGCGCTCGTCGAAGGGCGCCGCGAGGCGCGCAACACCATGGTGTACGACGAGATCGAGATCGCGCGCATCGCGCGCGTCGCATTCCAGGCCGCGCGCGGGCGCCGCAACGACGTGACCCACGTCCACAAGGCCAACGTGCTCGAGGTCTCGCAGCTCTGGGTGCAGGTGGTCGAGGAGGTGGCGCGCGAGTTCCCCGACGTGACCTTGCACCACCAGCTCGTGGACTCGATGGCGATGCTCCTCCTGAAGGAGCCCGCCAAGTACGACGTCGTCGTCACGGAGAACCTCTTCGGCGACATCCTCTCCGACGAGGCCGCCATGATCACGGGCTCGCTCGGCATGCTGCCCTCCGCGTCGCTCGGCGAGGGCGGCGTCGGGCTCTACGAGCCCGTGCACGGCTCGGCGCCGGACATCGCCGGCCGGGACGTCGCGAACCCGCTGGCCGCCATCCTCTCGGCGGCGATGCTCCTCGAGCACTCGCTCGGCGCGCACGACGCCGCGGCTTCGGTGCGGCGCGCCGTCTCCGATGTGCTCGCTGCCGGCCATCGCACGCGCGATCTCGCGGCGCCGGGCGCGCCGGCGCTCGGGTGCCGCGCGATGGGCGACGAGGTCGTGCGGCGCGTGGAGCAGGGCGCTTGAGTCGCGCGCTGCGCGTGGCCGTCGTCGGCGCGACGGGCGCGCTCGGCGGCGAGGTGCTGAGCCTGCTCGAAGAGTCGGCCTCGGAGCTGAGCGTCGAAAGCGTGCTGCCGCTCGCGACGTCGCGCTCGCAGGGCGAGTCGGTGGACTTCCGCGGCGAGTCGCTCGCGGTGCGCGCCGAGGCCGAGCTCGCGGGGCAGGATCTGCTGCTCTGCTGCGCGCCGCCGGACGCGTCGCTCGGCTGGGTGCGCAAGGCGCTCCACGCGGAGGTGCCGTGCGTCGACGCCTCGGGGGCGCTCGCGCTCTCGACGGACGTGCCGCTCTGCGCCGCCGTGCTCGACCCGCAGTGCGGCGTGGGCGCGCCGCTCGTGGCGGCGCCGCCGGGCGCGGCGCTGGCGCTGGCCCTCGTGCTCGACCCGATCCGCCGCGCGGCGGGTCTCGCCCGCGTGGGCGCGACGCTCCTCGAGTCGTCGGCCGCGGGCGGGCGCGATGCGATCGCGGCGCTCGGCGCCGAGTCGATCGCGCTCTTCAACCAGGCGGACCCTCCGATCTCCGCGGGGCGGCCGCTGGCGTTCGACTGCCACCCCGCGATCGGCGACGTGGAGGAGGACGGGAGCACCGCGCTCGAGACTCGCGTCGCGCGCACACTCGGCCGTCTGTTCGGCGCGCCCGTTCCGATCTCGATCGCCATCGCGCAGATCCCCGTGTTCGTCGGCGTGGCCGCGCAGGTCTCGCTCGACACACAGACGCCGCTCGACCCCAAGCAAGTGCGCGAGCTGCTCGTCGCCGCGCCGTCGGTCGAGCTGTGGACGCACGACGCCGAGGGACCGAACCTGCGCGCGGCCGCCGGCCGCAGCGAGGTGCTGGTCGGAAGGCTGCGCGCCGACCCGACTCGCGAGCGCGGGCTCTCGCTGTGGCTCGCGGCCGATCCGTTGCGGCTCGCGGCCTCGAACGCGCTCATGCTCGCCCAGCGGATCGTCAAGCCCGGCTGAGCGCGTGGCCGTCTTCCGGCTCGTGCTCGAGTACGACGGCGCGGCCTTCGCCGGCTGGCAGGTGCAGCCTCAGGTCGCGACGGTGCAGGGCGCGCTCGAGGCGGCGATCGCAAAGGTCGCCGGCTGCCGCGTGCGCGTGGTCGGGGCTGGGCGCACCGACGCCGGCGTGCACGCGGAAGGGCAGGTGGCGAGCGCGTGCATCGAGACGCCGCTCGGCGCGGAGCGATTGCGCCTGGCGCTGAACGGCGTGCTGCCCCCGGGTGTCGCAGTGGTCGAGGCGTCGGAGGCGGCAGCCACGTTCCACGCGCGCCGCGACGCGCGCGGCAAGCGCTACCGCTACGCGATCTGGAACGGCGCCATCCGCTCGCCGCTCCGCGCGGCGCGCGCCTGGTGTCTGCAGCGCCCGCTCGATCTTTCGGCCATGCGGGCGGCCGCGACCGCCTTCGTCGGCACGCACGACTTCGCGAGCTTCCAGACCGCGGGCTCGGACGTCATCACGACGGAGCGCACCCTCGACCGCCTCGACATCCTCGGCGCGGCGGGTGGCGAGATCATTCTGGCCTTCGAAGGCTCGGGCTTCCTGCGCCACATGGTGCGGAACCTCACGGGGACGCTCGTCGAGGTCGGGTCGGGACGCCGCAGCGCGAGCGAGATGCCGGCTCTCCTGGCAGCGCGCGACCGCCGTCGGGCCGGCCGCACGGCCCCGGCCCACGGTCTCACCCTGGAATGGGTGCGATACGGCGCGTCCGTCGGTTGACGGCCCCCGGAGCCTCAGGTATCCACTCGCGTTTCCAAAGCCCCGGAGGAAGCCCCCGAATGGGAGCGCAGGCTCACCGCGCGACCCGCAGCACCCGTCCCGCCGACGTCGTGCGCCGCTGGTACGTCGTGGACGCGAACGAGAAGGTGCTGGGTCGCCTCGCGGCACGTGTCGCGATGGTGCTGCGCGGCAAGCATCGCCCCACCTTCACCCCGCACGTCGATACCGGCGACTTCGTGATCATCGTGAACGCGGAGAAGGTGAAGCTGACCGGGCGCAAGCTCGACCAGAAGGTCTACTACCGGCACACGGGCTACACGGGGCACGTGCGCTCGACGACCGCGGGCAAGCTGCTCGCGGGCCCGCACGCGGACCGCGTGATCCGACACGCCGTGCGCGGCATGCTGCCGAAGAACTCACTCGGCCGGCAGATGTTCCGAAAGCTCAAGGTCTACGCCGGGGCCGAGCATCCCCACGCGGCGCAGAGTCCGGAGGTGCTGGAGCTTGGCTGATGTGAAGGCGATCACCGTGGCCACCGGCCGGCGCAAGACCTCGATTGCGCGCGTGCGCATGTGGCCGGGCAGCGGCCAGATCACCGTGAATGGCCGCACCCTCGAGGACTACTTCCCGCGCGAGGTCTCGCGCATGGTGGTCCACCAGCCCTTCGAAGCCGCCAATGCCGCCGGCCGATACGACATCGCGGCCAACATTTCGGGCGGCGGGCCGTCGGGCCAGGCCGTCGCGCTCTGCCATGGCATCGCGCGCGCGCTCGAGCGCTTCGACAGCGGCAACCGTCCGGCGCTGAAGCGCCGCGGCTTGCTGACCCGCGACTCCCGCAAGAAGGAGCGCAAGAAGTACGGTCAGCGCGGCGCGCGTGCGCGCTTCCAGTTCTCGAAGCGCTAACCGGCGAAGCGATACTCGATTCGGAAACGGGAGGCGCGCGCCTCCCGTTTCGCATTTCGGGGGTGGAAATGAAGGTCGGCATTCTCGGAGCGAGCGGCTACACGGGTCTCGAGCTCGTGCGCATCCTGCTGCGCCATCCGGAGTTCGAGCTGACGGCCGTGACGTCGGAGCAGCAGGCGGGGCGCCCGCTCGCCGATGCCTACCCGTCGCTGCGCGGCCTCACCGACCTGCGCTGCGAGGCGATGGCGCCGGAGGCGCTGGCGGGACGCGTCGAGCTCGCCTTCACAGCGCTCCCGCATGCGGCGTCGGCGCCGGCCGTGCACGCGCTGCGCGAGGCGGGCGTGCCGGTGGTGGACCTCTCCGCAGACTTCCGGATTCGCGACCTGGCCACCTACGAGACCTGGTACGGCAAGCACGCCGCGCCCGCGCATCTGCGCGAGGCCGTCTATGGGCTGCCCGAGCTGCACCGCGACGCGCTGCGGAAGACGAAGCTCGCGGCCGCGCCCGGGTGCTATCCGACCTCGGCGCTGCTGCCCCTCACGCCGATCCTGCGCGCAAATCTCTGCGAGCGCAGCGGCATCCACGTCGACAGCAAGTCGGGCGTGTCGGGCGCCGGCCGCAAGCTCGAGGTCGGCTACCTCTTCGCCGAGCTCGAGGGCAACGTGCAGGCCTACAAGGCCGGCTATGCGCATCGCCACGCCCCGGAGATCGAGCAGGAGGCGTCGCGCGTCGCCGGTGAGCCGGTGCGCGTCACCTTCGTCCCGCATCTGCTGCCGACGGTGCGCGGCATCGCGACGTCGGTCTACGTGCGGCCGCGCGCGGGCGCGACGGCGGACGCGGCGCGCGCCGCGCTCGAGCAGGCCTACGCGTCGGAGCCCTTCGTGCGCGTGTTGCCCGAGGGCGAGCTGCCGAGCCTGCGCAGCGTGTGCGGCAGCAACTTCTGCGACGTCGCGTTCGTCGAGGACGCGCGCAACGACACGTGGATCCTGCTCTCGACGCTCGACAACCTCGGCAAGGGCGCGTCGGGGCAAGCGGTCCAGTGCGCCAACCTGATGTGCAGCTTCGCGGAAGAGGCGGGACTGCTCGACGCACCGTGGGTTCCCTGATCCGTTGCGCAGCGGTTTGCTCGCGCGAGACAGCGGTTTGAAGCGGCGCAGTTTGACGCTCCGGTGACGTCAAGCTAATTACCGTCAAACCACCTCGGACCGGGATGCGGCACCCCTTCGCTCTCCCGCGCGACAAGCGATCTTCGCGTGGATGGCCGGAGGCCTGGATGCCCGCGGTGCCTGCGCGCGTGAGCACGACCTATTTCGCCACGGATCCGACGGAGGTGAGGGTTTCGGTGTGCGTGGTGGTGCGCCGCAGCGACGACTCGCGGGAGATCCTGTTGATGCGGCGCAGCGACAACGCGCACTGGGGACTGCCGGGCGGCTACGTGGAGCCGGGTGAGTCCGTGACGGTGGCGGCGGCGCGCGAGGTGCGCGAGGAGACCGGCTTCGAGATCGAGATCGGGCGGCTCGTCGGCGTCTACTCGGACCCGAAGAGCGTCGTGATCGACTACGGCGACCGTCGGCGCGTGCAGGCGATCAACCTGTGCTTCGAGGCGGTGGCGAAGGAGCAAGGTGCGGCCACGACGCCCCACGAGACGCTCGACGTGGGCTTCTTCGAAGCGGCGGCGCTACCGCAGCCCTTCGTGCCGATTCACGAGATCCGGGTGCAGGACGCAGAGCGCGGCGACGACGCCGTCGCCGTGCGTTAGGTGGGGGGGAGAATGGCAGCGAGGCCGACCAAGTTCATCTTCGTGACGGGAGGCGTGCTCTCGTCGCTCGGCAAAGGGCTCGCGTCCGCGTCGATCGGCGCGCTGCTCGAGGCGCGTGGATTGCGCGTCTCGTTCCTGAAGCTCGATCCCTACCTCAACGTGGATCCGGGCACGATGAACCCGCTCCAGCACGGCGAGGTGTACGTCACCGAGGACGGTGCCGAGACGGACCTCGACCTCGGCCATTACGAGCGCTTCAGCCACGCGCGCATGGGCCGTCTCAACAATGTGACGGCGGGGCGCATCTACGACTCGGTGCTCTCCAAGGAACGCCGGGGCGACTACCTCGGTGGCACGGTGCAGGTGATCCCGCACGTCACCGACGAGATCAAGGCCGCGATCTTCCGCGCCGCCGAGGGCTGCGACGTGCTGATCGTCGAGGTCGGCGGCACCGTCGGCGACATCGAGTCGCTGCCCTTCCTCGAGGCCATCCGGCAGATGCGCGCGGACGTCGGCCGCGACAACACCTGCTACATCCACACCGCGCTCGTCCCCTACGTCGCGACGGCGGGTGAGCTCAAGACCAAGCCCGTGCAGCACTCGGTGAAGGAGCTGCGCACCGTCGGCATCGCGCCCGACGTGATCCTGTGCCGCACCGACCGCTTCCTGCCGAAGTCGGTGAAGGCGAAGATCGCGCTCTTCTGCAACGTCGACGACGACGCCGTCATCACGGCCAAGGACGTGCAGAGCATCTACGAGGTGCCGCTCATCCTGCACAAGGAGGGCGTCGACGAGAAGCTGGCCCAGATCCTGAACTTCTGGACGGGTCAGCCGAACCTCTCGGCCTGGCAGGATCTCGTCTCGCGCGCGCAGAACCCCGAGACCGAAGTCACGATCGCAATGGTCGGGAAGTACGTCGAGCTGACGGAGTCGTACAAGAGCCTGAACGAGGCGCTCTACCACGGCGGCTTCGCGCACAAGGCGCGCGTGCACATCGAGTACGTCGACTCGGAGAAGCTCGACGACCCCGCCGTCCTCGCCAGCGCGGACGGCATCCTGGTGCCGCACGGGTTCGGCAGCCGCGGTGCCGAGGGGAAGATCCTGGCCGTGCGCTACGCGCGCGAGAAGCGCGTGCCGTACTTCGGCATCTGCTACGGCATGCAGCTCATGGTGATCGAGTACGCGCGCCACGTCGCACGGCTCGACGGCGCGAACTCGAGCGAGATCGATCCCGCGACGAAGCACCCGGTGATCGACCTGCTGCCGGAGCAGCGCCGCATCGAGACGAAGGGCGCGACGATGCGCCTCGGTGCGTACCCGTGCACCTTGAAGCCGGGCACGCGCGCATACGAGGCCTATGGGCGCGAGGAGATCTCCGAGCGTCACCGCCACCGCTACGAGTTCAATCCCGAGTACCGCGAGAGGCTGTCGGCGGCGGGCCTCATCCTCTCCGGCAGCTCGCCCGACGGGCGGCTCGTGGAGATCGTGGAGGTGGCGGACCACCCGTGGTTCCTCGGCTGCCAGTTCCACCCGGAGTTCGCGTCGACGCCGTTCCGACCGTCCCCGCTCTTCGTGGCATTCGTCGGCGCAGCGATCGAACGGAGTGCCCAGCGCCGCTGACCCCGTGGCTTGCTTGCGCCCCCTGCGGCGCTTCTCTAAAACCTGCTGTCCGCCGGGGGGCGTTAGCTCAGTTGGCTAGAGCGCCGTGCTCACACCGCGGAGGTCACTGGTTCGAGCCCAGTACGCCCCACCAGAATGGTCCGGTAGCTCAGCCTGGATAGAGCACCAGCCTCCGAAGCTGGGGGTCGCGCGTTCGAATCGCGCCCGGATCACCATCTGGCTCACCGCCTGTGCGGTGACGCGCGCGAGACACCTCGGCACGCGCGCGCGAGCCCCGCGAGCAGTGCGATCCCCGCGCCGAGCAGCGTGCCCTGCCTGGGCTCGGGCAGGTAGTGCACGGCGAACGTGCCGTCGGCCCGGCCGGTCACCAGATCGAGATCGCCGTCGCCGTCGAGATCGGCGAGCGCAGGGGTCGCGTAGGCACCGACGTCAGACCGTTCAGCGAGTTCGCGGCGCCGGTCTGCGCGCGGAACGGCGCGAGCTCCGCGGCGGCCGGCGCGGCCGCGAGTCCGAGCAGCGCGACCGCCAGCGCCGAGCGCGTCCGGACCGAGCGCAGCACCCAGCGCAGATAGCCGCGGTCGCGCTGGTGTCAGCGCACGAAGCCGCGGGCCGCCGCGCGCACCTGCTGGCGCGATCCGACGCCGTGTGCCCGCGCGCTCGTGACGAGCACGTGCTCGCACGCCCGTGACAGCGCCGTCTCGCGGATCGTCCGACCATTGAGCCGAGACATCGCGGAACCCGATTGGAGCTCGCAGCATTCTACTTGTGATCCGGCGCACGGCGGCGGAAACCTGCGCACGCAGAATCCGGCGCGTGAAGGGGCCGGTGCGACGAGTTGGGCGCGCGCGCAGAGGATGGGGCATCGCGCTCGCGTGCCTGCTCGTGCGCAGCGCGGACGCGGCGCTCCCCGGGTTCCGTTTCGAGGAGGGCTTCGAGAAGCCTGCGTCGACGTCCGCGAGCGCGTACCTCG
>Ga0209382_10013561_pt1 | contig 10016 bp, 7 predicted proteins | sample SoiMetdeltSBSDD5_FD_187599 | JGI IMG/M metagenome (GOLD analysis project Ga0209382, IMG submission 187599) | Bulk soil microbial communities from a Populus tree surrounding site in Tennessee, USA - Soil MetaG P. deltoides SBSDD5 (SPAdes) (version 2) | ecosystem: Environmental > Terrestrial >...
TCGCCGGCGACGCCGAGCCGTTCGAGGCGCGCGAGCGCGCCCGGATTGACCGTGTCGCCGCAGAGTTTGTCGCGCGGGAACGACGCCCGATCGACGAGGCGCACGCGCGCGCCGGCACGCGCCAGTACCAGCGCGGCGATCGCGCCGGCCGGCCCTGCGCCGACGATGAGGACGTCACACATCGGTTTCTAATGGCGGCAGCGGCGGCCCTGAAGGACCGCCCTACGCGGCCCCTTCTTACTCAGCCCGTCCTACGCGACCCCTACGTGGCCCGCCCTACGCGACGCGTCCGATGACGAGCGCGCTGTTCTTCGACCCGAAGCCGAGGCAGTTGCACAGCGCCGCCTCGACCTCCGCACGCCGGCCCTGGTTCGGGATCACGTCGAGGTCGCATGACGGATCGGGATCCTGCTGGTTGATGGTCGGCGGCAGGAACCCGCGCGACAGCGCCAGCGCGGACGTGACGACGCCGGCTGCGCCGCTCGCGCCCTGCGGGTGGCCGATCATCGACTTCACCGACGAGCCGGCGAGCCGCGACGCGTGATCGCCGAACACCTGCCGCACGCAGCGCGACTCCACCGCATCGTTCAGCAGCGTCGACGTGCCATGGTAGGCGACGTAGCCGACTTCGTCGCGGCGCCGCCCGGACCTGGTGATCGCCAGATCGATCGCCCGCACGATCTCCTCGCCGTCCGGCGCCATCTGTACGCGGTGATAGGCGTCGCAGGTCGATCCGTAGCCGTCAATCGACGCGTAGATCGTGGCACCGCGCGCGCGGGCGCGATCCTCGCGCTCGAGCACGACCATCCACGCCCCCTCCCCGAGCACGAACCCGTCGCGCCCCCGGTCGAACGGCCGCGACGCTTCCGCCGGACGATCGTTGTAGGCCGTGGAGACAGCGCGCATCCGCGAGAAGCCGAACATCATGCCGGGCGTGACGCAGGCGTCGGTGCCGCCCGAGACGATCACCTCGGCCTCGCCCGAGCGCAGCAGCGCCGCGGCGTAGCCCATCGCATCGGTGGAACTGGTGCAGCCGCAGGACAGCACGTGGCTGATGCCGCGCAGCCGCAGCGAGATCGAAATCTCGCTCGAGACCATGCCGACAATCGAGACCGGAATGGCGTAGGGGGTTACCTTCCTGCCGCGCTCGACGAAGAAGTCGTAGTACTGCCGCTCGCCGACGTCGATGCCGCCGCCGCCGCTGCCGATGACGACGCCGGCATTTGGCTCGGCGATGCGCAAGCCGGCATCGGCCCACGCTTCCCGCGCGGCGATGACGCCAATCAGCGCCGCCCGCGAGTAGCGCTTCGGATCGGCGCGGTAGTCGGTGTCCCAGATGTCGTCGCCGTCGAGCTCCGGCACATCCTCGAGCGTCACCCCCGGCACCGGTGCGGCGACGCGGCTCGCCATCTCGGAGGCGTCGAACTCGGTGATCGCACGCGTCGCGCTGCAGCCGCGGCTGACGTGCTCCCAGAACCGCTCGCGCCCGACGCCGAACGGCGAGACCACGCCGATGCCGGTGATGACGATGCGCCGAACTCCGGCCTGAGACATGACGCTATAGTAGTCCGGTCATGGCGCAGCGTGCCTTCGTCTGGCTCGGCGGTGCGCTGTTTGTCGGCTCGCTGGCGTATTGCGGCTGGTGGTTCCTCTTCACGCTGTCGCGGCCGCGCCCGGATGTCGCCTGGGGCTCGCTCGCCGTTGACGTCCTGCTGATCACCGTATTCGCCCTGCACCACAGCCTGCTGGCACGCGAAGCGGTGAAGGCGCGCGTCGCGCGGCTGATTCCGGCGGCGCTGGTGCGCTCGGCGTACGTCTGGATCGCCAGTCTGCTGCTGATCGGGGTGTGCGCGGCGTGGGCGCCGATCGGAGGCGCGCTCTACCGCGCTACCGGCTGGCGCGCAGTCGTGCACGCGATGATTCAGCTCTACGGTGTCTGGCTGATTGCGCAGTCGGTCCGCGGCATCGACGCGCTCGAACTGGCCGGCATCCGACACGAGTCGGCGCGCGGCCCGCTGCAGGTGCGCGGGCCGTACGCGCTGGTGCGGCATCCGCTGTATTTCGGCTGGGTGCTCGCGCTCTTCGGCGCGGCGCACATGACCGGCGATCGGCTCGCCTTTGCCACGATCACGACGCTCTACCTGATGATCGCGATTCCGTGGGAGGAACGGTCGCTCGTTCGCAGCTTCGGCGACGACTACCTCCGCTACACCCGCGAGGTGCGGTGGCGGATCATCCCGTTCATCTATTGAAGCGCGAATCCTCGTCGTCGCCGCCGGAGTAGGTGACGCCCGCCGCCGCCCCTTTTTCGATGAAGACCATCGAGTGCTGCGACGGGATGTCGAACTTCTTGCCGCAGGTCTTGCAGGTCACCGAGTCGTCGACGCGGATCATGTAGTCGCGCAGCTTCGCGTACAACGCACGGTCGCGCTCGTCGGCGCCCTGCGGCAGACGATCCTTCCTGGTCCGGACCACCCAGCGCATCTGGTAGTCGTTGGTGCGCTTGCAGCGCGGGCAGGCGAGCTTGTCCTGACGCGTTTCGTTGCGGTTGTTGAAGAAGTCGCGTTCGTCGAGCGCCATCCGCAGATCATAACGCGGTTTGACGCCGGTCAGGCTCAGAACGGACACTACACGGATGGCGACCGAACCGGCACGCACCTACCCGAGCGAGCTTCCGGTGCTCGTCCTCCGACAAAGCGTGGTCTTTCCGCTGACGCTGCAGCCGCTCGCCGTCAACCGCCCGATCTCGCTCGAGGCGGTGAACCGGGCGCTCGCGTCCGATCGCCTGCTCTTCCTGACGCTGCAGAACAGCGACAAGGATGAGCCGGAGCCGGGCGACCTGCGGACCATCGGGACGATTGCGGCGATCCGCCAGATGGCGAAGGTGCCCAACGGCGGCATGCACATCATCGTCGAGGGGCTGGTGCGCGCGAAGGGCGAGCTAGTCACGAAGTCCGACCTGTCGTTGCGCGCCACCGTGTCGCCGATGCCCGAGGTGGCCGAGAAGTCGCTGGAGATCGACGCCTACGTCCGCCGCCTCCACGAGCTGATCGAACGGGCGTTGTCGCTCGCGACCGGGCTGTCGCAGGAACTGCGTGGGATGGTCGCCGGCATCGACGATCCGCTGCGGCTCGCCTACCTGCTCGCCAGCCTGCTCGACATGAAGCCGGAGGAGAAGCAGCAGATCCTCGAGGACAACACGCTCACCGGCAAGCTGCAGGCGACCGCCAACGCGCTCGGCCGCGAGATCGCGCTGCTCGAGATGAAGAGCAAGATCGAGTCGGCGGCGCAGCAGGAGATGACCGACGCGCAGCGGCAGTACTACCTGCGGCAGCAGCTCAAGGCGATCCAGGACGAGCTCGGCGAGGGCGAGAAGACGGAGATCACCGATCTGCGCAAGCGCCTCGCCGACGCGAAGCTGCCGGAGACGGTCGCCACCGTGGCCGAGCGCGAGCTCGAGCGGCTGGCGCGGATGACGCCGGCGTCACCCGAGTACCAGATGATCCGCACCTACTTCGACTGGGTGCTCGACATCCCGTGGTCGACGCTGACCGAGGATCGGCTCGATCCAGTCGCCGCGCGCGAGGTGCTCGATCAGGATCATTACGACCTCGAGAAGGTGAAGGAGCGGATCGTCGAGTACCTCGCAGTGCAGAAGCTCAAGGTGCGGCAGAGCGAGGCGGCGACGATCAAGGGGCCGATCCTGTGCTTCGTCGGGCCGCCCGGCGTCGGCAAGACCTCGCTCGGCCAGTCGATCGCGCGGGCGATGAACCGCAAGTTCGTCCGCATCTCTCTCGGCGGAATCCGCGACGAAGCGGAGATTCGCGGCCACCGCCGCACCTACATCGGCGCCATCCCCGGCCGCATCGTCCAGGCGCTGAAGCAGGCGGGGGCGATGAACCCGGTATTCATGCTCGACGAGATCGACAAGATCAGCGCCGGCTACCAGGGCGATCCGGCCGCGGCGCTGCTCGAGGTGCTCGACCCGGCGCAGAACCACTCGTTCCGCGACCACTACCTCGAGATCAACATCGACCTGTCGCGGGTCATGTTCATCGCGACCTCGAACCAGCTGGGCACGATTCACCCGGCGCTGCTCGACCGGATGGAGATCATCTCGCTCGCCGGCTACACCGAGGAGGAGAAGGTCGGCATCGCCCGGCAGTACCTGATCCCGCGGCAGCTCGAGGAACACGGGCTGTCGCCGGCGCAGGTGACGATCGAGGACGGCGCGGTGCGCCGCATCATCACGCAGTACACCCGCGAGGCCGGGGTCAGAAACCTCGAGCGGCAGATCGGCGCCGTGGCGCGCAAGATCGCGGCGCGCGTCGCAATGGTACCGGACGGCGATGCCGCGAAGGCGAGCTACGCCGTCACCGCGGTCGACGTCGCCGATTATCTCGGCCCGCCGAAGATCCACGACGAGGTCGCGTTCCGCGTGTCGCGACCGGGCGTCGCGACCGGCGTCGCCTGGACCGAGACCGGCGGCGACGTGCTGTTCGTCGAAGCGAGCGTGCTCCCCGCCGGCCACGGCAACGTGACCTTGACCGGTCAACTCGGCAACGTCATGCAGGAGTCGGCGCGGGCCGCCGTGAGCCACATCCGATCGTCGGCGGAAGAGCTCGGCGTCTCGACCGATTTCCTCAACTCGCACGATCTGCACGTGCACGTCCCCGCCGGGGCGATTCCGAAGGACGGACCGTCGGCGGGGGTCACGATGGCAACCGCGATCGTGTCGGCGCTGCGCAACCAGCGGGTGCGGGACGATGTGGCGATGACCGGCGAGATCACCCTGAGCGGACTCGTGCTGCCGGTCGGCGGCATTCGCGAAAAGGCGCTCGCCGCCAGGCGACACGGCATCAAGACCTTCCTGCTGCCGGCGATGAACGAGGCCGACCTCGCCGAACTGCCGGCCGAAGTGCGCGAGACGATGACGTTCGTCCCGGTGGCGACGCTGCAGGAAGCGCTCCACGTCTCCCTTCCTGCCTTGCAGGCGGCTGCGCCGCCAGCACGGTAGGCGGTGGTTCGACATTGCGGAATGCCGATAGTCATGTTTGTTTCTACATCTCCGGCCACGGCTTCGGGCACGCCGCGCGCGACGTCGAGCTGATTCGCGCGCTGATGGTGCAATCGCCGTCGGCGCGGGTCACGATTCGGACGTCGGTGGCCGAACGCCTGTTCGGGCCGCTTCGCGGCTTCGACGGCGTCGACGTGCAGCGCGTCGAGACCGACACCGGCATCAGCCAGATCGACAGCCTGACCATCGACGAAGCGGACACGGTGCGGCGCGCCGCGGATTTCTACGCGGCGTTCGACGCACACGTCGCACGCGAAGCGTCGGTCCTGGCCGCCGCGCGCGCCGACCTGGTAGTCGGCGACATCCCGCCGCTCGCATTTGCCGCCGCCGCGCGCGCCGGCGTCCGCTCCGTGGCGGTTGGCAACTTCACCTGGGATTGGATCTACAGCATCTACCCGGGATTCGATTGCGACGCGCCCGAAGTGATGCCGGCGATCCGGCGCGCCTACGCGGCAGCCACCTGGGCGCTGCGCCTGCCGCTGCACGGCGGCTTCGAGCCGATGGCCGAGGCGACGCGCGACATCCCGTTCATCGCGCGGCAATCGAGCCGCGACCCGGCGGAGACTCGCCACGCGCTCGGCCTCGATACCGCGCGGCCGATCGTGCTCGTGTCGTTTGGCGCCTACGGCGCGACCCTCCCCATCGAACGGCTGCTGCAGAGCGATCGGTTCACGCTCGTGGATCCTCGCCGCGAGCCGCCGCCCGGCTTCGTCTACCAGGATCTCGTTGCCGCCGCGGACGTCGTCGTCTGCAAGCCTGGCTACGGCATCGTCTCGGAGTGCGTGGCCAACCACGCCGCGCTGCTCTACACCTCGCGCGGACGCTTCGCGGAGTACGACGTCTTCGTCGACCAGATGCCGTGCGTCTTGCGGTGCCGCTACATTTCGCAGGAAGATCTGCTCGCAGGGCGATGGGCCGACAGCGTCGATGCGCTGCTCGCCCAGCCGGCGCCGCCGGAGAAGCCGCGCGTCGACGGCGCCGAGATTGCGGCCGGCCTCATCATCAAGCGATTATCCGGGGAGTGACCATGTTTTCCCGTCGCTCGTTCCTGTCGATTGCCGGCGCCGCCGCCGGGTTGTCCGTCACCCGGGTCTCGGCGCAGCGTGGACGCCCCGCCGCGCCGTCGGGGCCGCTGCCGCCGGCGATCGCCGCGCTCACCTCGATGCGCGATCGCGCGAAGCCGATCACCAACGACGAGCGCCGCGCCCGCATCGAGAAGGCGCGGACGCTGATGGCCGAGCACAAGATCGATGCGATCCTCCTGACCGGCGGCACCTCGCTCGTCTATTTCACCGGCCTGCGCTGGGGCAACAGCGAACGGCTGCTCGCTGTCCTGATCCCCCGCGTCGGCAACCCCTACGTGGTCTGCCCCGCGTTCGAGGAAGACCGGGCGCGCGAACAGCTCGCGCTCGGGCCACTGGCGCACACCGACGTCGGCACCTGGCAGGAAGACGAGAGCCCGTTCGAGCGCGTGGCGCAGGGGCTGAAGGATCGCGGCGTCGGCGCCGGGCGGCTGGGCGTGGAAGAAACGACGAAGTTCGTATTCGCCGACAGCGTCGGGTCCGCGGCGCCCGCGGTCAAGGTCACCAGTGCCACGCCGGTCACCGCCGGCTGCCGGATGATCAAGGACGCCCACGAGGTTGCGCTGATGCGGCTGGCCTGCGAGGCGACGCTCAAGTGCTACGAGGCCGTCTACCGTTCGCTCGCGCCAGGCATGACGCAGGATGAAGTCGGTGCGCTCCTCACCGCCGGGTTCGGGCGGCTCGGGTTTCCGGGCGGTGCGAGCGTGCAGGTCGGCAAGTACACGGCGCTGCCGCACGGCTCGCTGACGCCGCAGACGATTCGCGAGGGCACGATCATCATGATGGACAACGGCTGCACCGCCGAAGGGTACCAGTCGGACATCACCCGCACGTTCGTCCTCGGCAAGGCCACCGACAAGATGAAGAAGGTCTTCGACATCGTCTATCAGGCGCAGACCGCGGCGCTGAAGGCCGGCCGCCCCGGCATCGCGCCGGAAGACATCGACGCCGCCGGCCGCAAGGTGATCGTCGACGCCGGCTACGGCCCGGGCTTCAAGTACTTCACCCACCGCCTCGGGCACGGCATGGGCATGGACGGGCACGAGTGGCCGTACCTGGTGAAGAACAACATGTTCGGGTGGGAGAAGGCGCTGAAGCTGCAGCCGGGGATGGTGTTCAGCGACGAACCCGGGATCTACATCAAGGAGGAGTTCGGGGTCCGGCTCGAGGACGACATGCACATCACGCCCGACGGCGCGGAACTATTCACGCCGCAGAGCCGGTCGATCGAGGAGCCGTTCGCGACATAGTGGTCGGCGGCCCTGAAGGGCCGCCAATCAATCAATCTTTGACGCAGGTCACCAGCGACCAGATGCGCGGGACGTTCACTTTCTCGATCGAGATCGGCCGGAGGCCGGCCTGGACGAGGAACGCCGGCAGGTCGAGGTCCGACTTGAAGCCGATGTAGGGCGTGATCGGCGCGATCAGCCGCTCCAGCCACGCGCCGACGCGGCTCTTGCTGCGGAAATGGTTGAGGATGACGATGCGCCCGCCGGGACGGCAGACGCGCACCATCTCGCGCGTGACGGCGACCGGATCGGGAACGACGCTGATCACGTACGGGGCGTAGACGATATCGAACGTGTCGTCGGCGAACTTCAGGTTCGCCGCGTCCATCTGCAGCAGCCGGACGTTGTGCACCCCTTTCCGGCGCACGCGTTCACGCGCCTTTTCCAGCATCGGGCTCGAGAGATCGATGCCGGTCACCGAACAATCCGAAGGATACAGCGCAGCGTTGATGCCCGTGCCGACGCCCACCTCGAGCACACGATCGCCGGGTTTGATCGCCATCCGCCGGATCGCGTCGACGCGGCCGGGATGCAGCGCCGGACCGAAGGTGATGTCGTAGAACCAGGCGATGTTCTCGTAGACGCCGGCGACCAGATTGTTGTCGACGACGCTCACGGACAACGCGCGAGTCGCGGCGTCGGAGCCGACAATTTCGTCGCTTTCACGCGTCTGATGCGGCTCAAATAAGGCCATCAATTGCCTCGGCAGCGGCGCCCGAAACGGGCTAACCAGTTGATAACGTTCAAGCTGTATGCCCGCACGGTATCGAGGAGGGACTATACATCCGCTTTGTCAGCGAAGTCCATCAACGACTGCCAGCGCGGCGTCGATGTCTCCCGACTGGGTGGAAACGAGGACTCCCTGCACCGACTGCCGCAGACTGGCGGCAATTTCGCGGGCGATGGCGATCCCTTCGGCGGCGGCGGCCTCCGGGCCGTCGGCCCGCCTCATCCGTTCGAGCAGCGCCTCCGGCACGCGGACGCCGGGGACCTCGTTGGCCATGAACTCGGCGTTTCGCGCGCTCTCGAACGGGAAGACGCCCGCGACCACCGGGAGCCGCGCGCTTTCGATGTGCTTCAGGACCGCTTCGAAGCCACCAAGATCGAAGACCGGCCGCGTGACCACGTACTCGGCGCCGGCCTCGACCTTGTAGGCGAAGCGGCGCAGTTCCTCATCGAGGTTCGACGCCGCAGGGTTGATCGACACCCCGATATGAAAGCCGGTCGGCGCGCCGATCGGCTGACCGCCGACGTCGCAGCCGTGGTTCAGCCGCGAGACGACATTGGTCAGGCCGATTGAGTCGACGTCGAAAACCGCCGTGGCGTCGGGATAGTCGCCGACGCGGCCGGGATCGCCGGTCACCAGCATCAGGTTGCGGACACCCATCGCGTGCGCACCGAGCAGGTCCGACTGGATGCCGAGCAGGTTCCGATCGCGGCAGGCGTAGTGAAGCAGCGTTTCGATCCCCGCCTGCTGCTCGATCAGGACCGCGAGCGACAGCGCGCTAATGCGCGCGCCGGCGCGCTGGCCGTCCGGGATGCTGACGACGTCGACGTTGTCGATCTTGAGTCGGCGCGCACGCTCGACCACCTGCTCGGTCTGGTAGCCGCGCGGCGGCAGCAGCTCGACGGCGACGATGAACTTGCCGCGCGCCATCGCGTTCGCCAGCCGCGACTTCTGCTCGCGCGCGATCGGCGGCCCCTCGACGCGTGTCGCCGGCCGCTTCCCGGCGGCGGTCCCGGCCGCCGCCTCGGACGCTCGCACGACCGCCGGCGCCATCGCCCGGACGGCGGCCTTGATCTGCCGGATGTGCTCGGGGGTAGTGCCGCAGCAGCCGCCGACCATCCGCACGTTGTGCATGATGAAACGGCGGGCGTAGGACGCCATGTATTCGGGCGAGCAGAGGTAGATATTGCGCCCCTCGACGTCGCGCGGCTGGCCGGCGTTGGGCTGCGCCGACAGCCGGCGCCTGGTGACCGCCGACATGCGCTCGATGGTGTCGAGCATCGGCGCCGGGCCGACCGCGCAGTTGACGCCGATGATCGTCGCGCCGCGCCGCTCGAGCTCGGGCGTGAAGCGCTCCGGCGGCGTGCCGTCGAGCGTGTTCCCGTCTTCCTCGGTCGTCATCTGCGCGACGATCGGCAGATCGCAGACGCTGCGCACCGCGTCGATTGCCGCGCCCACCTCGTTCAGGTCGCGGAACGTCTCGAGGATGAACAGGTCGACGCCGCCGTCGAAGAGCGCCTGCGCCTGCTCGCGGAAGTACTCGCGGGCCTCGTCGACGCCGGTCTTGCCCCACGGCTCGATGCGGATGCCGAGCGGCCCGATCGCGCCGGCGACATAGGCCTGTTCGCGCGCGGCGTGACGCGCGATCTTCGCCCCCTGCTCGTTGATCGCGTGCAGCCGGTCGGCGAGGCCGAACGATCCGAGCTTGATCCGGTTGGCGCCGAAGGTGTTGGTCTCGATCACGTCGGCGCCGGCGCGGACGTATTCCTGGTGCACTTCGGCCACCAGATCCGGCTGCGTCACATTCAGCGCGTCGAAGCTCTTGTTGATGAAGACGCCCT
>Ga0209382_10013564_pt1 | contig 10015 bp, 10 predicted proteins | sample SoiMetdeltSBSDD5_FD_187599 | JGI IMG/M metagenome (GOLD analysis project Ga0209382, IMG submission 187599) | Bulk soil microbial communities from a Populus tree surrounding site in Tennessee, USA - Soil MetaG P. deltoides SBSDD5 (SPAdes) (version 2) | ecosystem: Environmental > Terrestrial >...
GCCGGGCGATCAAGCAGACGTACCGGACGACGTTCGTCGACGACGTCGGCGGCGTCGTCTGCGAGGCCGACTCGTGGTGCTTCCGCACCGAGCGCGACACCGCGCGCGAGCGCGCCAAGTACGCGCCCACCGAGCCCTACCGGTACACGGCGGACGAGCTCGAGCGCATCCGGCGGGGCTACCGCGACGAGGCCGTCCGCGGCGGGACGCCACGCTACTTCGAGGACGTCCGCGTTGGGGAGGCGCTGCCGGAGGTCGTGAAGGGGCCGCTCACGGTCACGTCGGTGGTCGCGTTCGTCCAGGGCTGGGGCAGCCTCTACGTGCGGGCTCACGGCCTGGCCTTCGACCTCTTCGAGCGCCACCCCGCGCTGGCCATCCCCAACGCCTTCGGCGTCCCCGAGCCGCCGGAGCGCGTGCACTGGGACGACGCGCTGGCCCGCGCCGTCGGCGTGCCGTCGGCGTACGACTACGGCCCCGAGCGCGTGGCATGGCTCGGCCACCTCGTCACGAACTGGATGGGTGACGCCGGGATGCTCGCGCGGCTCGCCGTGCAGGTGCGCCGCCACAACCTCATCGGCGACACGACGTGGTGCCGCGGCAGCGTCACGGACCGGGCGCTCGTGGACGGCCGAGGCGAGGTCACGCTCGGCCTGACGGCGGTCAACCAGCGGGGCGAGACGATCGCGGCCGGCCAGGCGGTCGTCGTCCTGCCGCGCCGCTGAGGCGTCAGCGCTCGGCGGCGACCTCGACGACCAGGTAGGCGTCCCCGCGGGCGCCGCCGGCGAGCGGTCGTCCCTTGCCGCGCAGGCGCAGCCGCGTGCCGGCCCGCACACCGGCCGGGACGGTGACGACGACCTCGTCGTCGCCCTCCGCGCGCCGCAGCGTCACGCGCTTGCGCGCCCCCTGGCTCGCCTCGGCCCGCGTGAGCTGCAACGGGAACGATACGTCGCCCGGCCCCGTGGCGTGCCCGTTCCCCCGCCCGAGCAGACGCCGGCCGAAGTCGACGGCCTGGCCGAGGAGCCCCTTCGGCCGCGGGAAGGCCGGGGCGGGCGCGGGCGGCTTCGAGGCCCGCAGCATGGCGCGGCCCACGTGCCACAGCAGCTTGGCGGGCGTGAAGGGGCTCAGAACGATGACCCGGCCGCTCATCACGACGCGGCCGCCGAAGAGCGTCCGCTCGAAGTCGCTGCGCTCCACGCGCATGCCCATGCGCGAGAGCTCGCGGGCGATCTCCTCGAAGATCGCGCTCGCGCGCGGGTCCGCGAACAGGTCGCGGAAGACGTCCTCGCGCGAGGCTCCGAAGCCGGTCGGCTCCTCGCCGGCGCGGGCGCGGTCGTACGCGCGACGCTTGGTCGCGTCGATGAGGACCGCGTACGCCTCGCTGATCTCCTTGAAGCGCTCCTCGGCTTTGGCGTTACCGGGATTGCGGTCGGGGTGCCACTCGAGGGCCAGGCGTCGGTACGTCCGCCGGATCTCCTCCTCCGAGGCGGAGGGGGACAGCCCCAGCGTCGCGTAGTAGTCGCGGTCGGCCCCTCGACGCGCCATCAGAACCAGGATACACGCGGCAGGCGCGCCGGGCCGGTTGGCGCGACGCTAGCGCAGCCCGCGCGCGATCGCGGCGACGATGGCGTCGACGTCGTAGACGCAGCCGCCCCAGGTGCCGCCGCCGGCCTGCTGGAGCGCGGCCCAGAGCCGCGTGTCGGCCGGGATGTCGGGATCGGCTGCCAGGTCCGGTCGCGGCGGCCGGCTGGCCAGGACGCGCGCGCCCTCCTCGGGGCCGAACTCGCGCTCCCCTTCCCCGACCAGGTCCACGGCGCCCTCGAGCTTGGTGCGGTCGACGACGATCCGGATGAGGTCGCCGTCGCGCACGCGGCCGATCGGGCCACCGGCCAGCGCCTCGGGCCCCACGTGGCCGATGCAGGCGCCCGTCGACACGCCGGAGAAGCGCGCGTCGGTGACGACCGCCACGTGCTTGCCCCACGACAGGTGCCGGAGCGCCGCCGTGATCTGGTAGATCTCCTCCATCCCGGCCCCGAGCGGGCCGCGGCAGGCGAGCACCAGGATGTCGCCGGCCTTCAGCCCCTCGGACCCGCGGTTCTTGATCGCGGCGATCGCGTCGCGCTCGCGGGTGAAGACCCGCGCGGGACCGACCTTGCGATAGACACCATCGGCGTCGACCACCGAGGGGTCGATCGCCGTGCTCTTGATGACCGAGCCCTCCGGGGCGAGGTTGCCGCGCGGGAACGTCACGGTGCTCGTGAGACCCCGCGTGCGGGCCCGGTCGGGGTCCATGATGACGTCCTCGGGGGCGACGCCGTCGGCCGCGCGCAGCCGTTCGCGGAGCACGCGCCGGCGCTCGCAACCCTCCCACCAGTCGAGGAGTCGCCCGAGCGGCTCGCCCGCCACCGTCAGCGCCCGCTCGTCGAGCAACCCGAGCCGTCGCAGGTGCAGCATCACCTCCGGCACGCCGCCCGCGAGGAAGGCGCGGACGGTCGGGTGCGGCCCATTCGGCAGCGTGTCGACCAGCCGCGGGACGCGGCGGTTGACGTCCATCCAGTCCTCCACCGTCGGACGGCGCAGTCCGGCGGCGTGGGCGATGGCCGGGATGTGCAATAACAAGTTTGTCGAGCCGCCGAACGCGGCGTGTACGGCCATCGCGTTGCGGATGGCGGCGTCGGTGACGATGTCGCGCACGGCGAGACCGCGGCGTGACAGCGCCACCATGGCCCGGGCGGAGCGGCGGGCCATGTCGACCCAGATCGGTTGCCCGGACGGCGCCAGCGCCGAGTGCGGCAGCGACAGTCCCAGCGCCTCGCCGACCACCTGGGAGGTCGCCGCGGTGCCGAGGAACTGGCAGCCCCCGCCCGGCGAGCCGCAGGCGCGGCACCCGAGATCGGCCGCCTGCTCGAGCGTCAGCTCGCCGTGCGCGAAGCGGGCCCCGATCGACTGCACCTTGCCGGCGTCCTCGCCGTCGCGTGGCGGCAGGGTGACGCCGCCCGGCACCAGCACGCACGGCAGGTCGCGCATCGAGGCGAGCGCCATCATCGTGGCCGGCAGCCCCTTGTCGCACGTGGCCACGCCCAGGACGCCCCGACGGGTCGGCAGCGAGCGGATGAGCCGCCGGAACACCTGGGCGGCGTCGTTGCGGTAGGCGAGGCTGTCCATCATGCCGACGGTGCCCTGGGTACGGCCATCGCACGGATCGGAGACGAACGCCGCGAACGGCAGGCACTCCAGCGTCCGCAGCTCCTCGGCGGCAGCGTGCATGAGCACGCCGATCTCCCAGTGGCCCGTGTGGTAGCCCAGCGCGATCGGCGTCCCGTCGGCGGCGCGAATGCCGCCGTTGGTCCCGAGCATCAGGAACTGCGGCCGCCCGAGCTCGTGGGGCGCCCAGCCCATCCCGGCGTTCTGGGTGAGGCCGAAGATGTCCCCGCTGGGCCGCTCCAGCAGCATCTCGGCGGTGAGGGGCAGCCTTCCCTGGGGGCCGGCCCCGGCGGTCGCAACGTCCAGGACCGACGGGTCGGCGGTGGTGAGGAGATCGTCGAGCGCGATGGTGCGTGTCATTGCGCGAGGCTATGCGCAGACGCGGGGAGCGTCAAGAAGACAGACGAAGGGCCGGCTCGCCCGGTCCCCTGACGCCGCTCTCCTTCGGGGACCGCGTGGGAGGAGGAAGCGGCAGAAACTCCTCCGTGCGAGCCGGTACCTCCTAACGTAGCAAGAAAGGCACCATCGAGCCAGCCGGCGCTCAGCCGGCCGCGATCGCGCGCTCCACCGCGAGCAGGATCTGCTCGAGGTCGTACGGCTTGCCCACGATCTCGATGGCGTCCGTGGGGCCGACGAGCTTCTCGAGGTTGCCCTTGTGCGTGGTCGTCACGATGACCGCCCGCCCGCGCATGGCCTCGATCGTTCGGAGCATGGTCAGGAAGGTCCAGTTCTGGTCGTAGGGCGGCGGGATGTCATAGACGACCGCCTGGGGATCGTGGTCCTTCAGGAACCGCAGGAAGTCGAGCGTACCCCGCTTGATGTCGTCGATGTGCGCCGTGACGGATTCGACCCCCCGCTGCTGCAGGGCCAGGCGGAGCATCTCGACCGTGTCCGCGTTGCTGTTGATCACCGCGACGATGGGCACGGGACCCTCTCCTTCTCGATTCAGCAAGTGCGAGGCCACCGACGGCCTGGGGCGTATCCTGAAATGGTGCGTCCGCTCGCGTTGCAGCACGCCGTGACACTGGCGATCTTCGCCACCGCCTACGTGGGTCTCGGCCTGGGCCGCCTGCCCGGCCTGCGGGTCGACCGCACCGGCGTGGCCATCGTCGGGGCCGCCGCGCTGGTCGTCGGCGGGCTCGTGAGCTGGGACGTGGCCGTGCGCAGTGTCGACGCCCACACACTGGTCCTGCTGTTCGGCATGATGATCGTCGCCGCCTACCTGCGCCTCTCGGGGTTCTTCAGCCTGGTGACGCTGTGGTCGATGCGCCGCGCCCGCGGGCCGCGGAGCCTGCTCGCGGCCGTCATCGCGGCCTCAGGGCTCCTCTCCGCCCTCTTCGTGAACGACGTCGTCTGTCTCGTGCTGGCCCCGCTGATCCTCACCGTCACGCGTCGCCTGCGCGTGCCGTGCCGCCGGTGCCCTACCTCATCGCGCTGGCCACCGCCGCCAACGTCGGCAGCGTGGCCACGCTGACGGGCAATCCGCAGAACATGCTGGTGGGCAGCTTCTCCGGGATCGGCTACCGCACCTTCCTGCTCCGCGAGGCGCCGGTGGCGCTCCTCGGACTGCTCTGTGTCTTCGGCGTCGTCTGGCTCGTCTACCGTCGTCAGCTGCCCGAGCGGTTCGTGGTGGACGACGAGGCCGATCGCCAGCCCGTGCACTACCCGCTCATGCTCAAGACGCTGGCGGCGGTGGGCGTGATGCTGGCGGCGTTCCTCGCGGGCGTGCCGATTGCCGTCGTCGCCATCGGCGGCGCGGCCTACTGCCTCCTGACGCGCCGGGTGAAGCCCGACAAGGTCTACCGCGAGATCAACTGGTCGCTGCTAGTCCTCTTCGTCGGGCTGTTCGTCCTGACCGGCGCGCTCGAGGCCGCGGGCCTCACCGAGCAACTCGGGCACTGGGCCACGCAGATCGGCCTGCATCGCCCCGCCGTCCTCACGATCGTGGCAACCGTGGTCTCGAACCTCGTCTCGAACGTCCCCGCCGTCCTGCTCTTCAAGCCGATCGTCCCGACCCTGGGCGAGCCGGATCGCGCGTGGCTGATCCTCGCGATGGCGACCACGCTGGCCGGTAACCTCACGCTCATCGGCTCGGTCGCCAACCTCATCGTCGCCGAGGCCGCGCGCGCGGCCCGCGTCGAGATCGGCTTCCTCGAGTACTGTCGCGTCGGCGTCCCGCTGACCGTGGTGACGCTGCTGATCGGCTGGCTGGTGCTGACGGTGATGTGACCGAGGCCGGCGGCGGTCGAGGGGCGCCACGGCTCCGCCGGGGCGTCCCGAACCGCCCGGGGGGCTTGGGGGGCCCGTTCGAGGCCCCCCATCTAGTTCAAGCTCCGCGCTGGCGGAGGGACGCGACGAGGTCGAGGACGCGCACGACCTCGCGGCCGTCGCGGATCATCTGACGGTCGCCGGCCTGGCCCCAGCGCAGCACGCCGTCCCGGTCGACGACGAACGTCGAGCGGTAGGCCACGTTGCGCTCCTCGTCGAGCACGCCGTACGCGCGGATCACCGAGCGGTGGATGTCGCTCAGCAGCGGGAACGCGAAGCCGCGCGCCTTGGCGAAGGCGGCGTGACTGAACGGGCTGTCGGCACTGATCGCCAGCAGCACGGCGTCACGCTTGCGGATCTCCTCGACGGCCTCTCCGAGGCCGCTGAGCTCGGGCGTTCAGATGCTGCCCCAGTCGAAGCAGTAGAAGACGAGCACGACGTCCCGGCCCCGGTACTCCGCCAGGCTGATCGCACGGTCCTCGGTGGACGGCAGCGAGAAGTCAGGAGCCGGCTTTGCATAGCGCATGGTCACGCCTCCAGGCTATGATCGGCGACCATGAAGATACACAGGCTCTACGTCGATCAAAAGGGCGAATCGCACTTCGAGGACGTCGAGATCCAGTACGTCGAGTCCTCCCGGGCCGGGCGGCTGTCCGCGCGCCTGCCCGCCACCGGCATCATCTTCCGCGAGGTCCAGCCGGACTACGACCTCGACTGGCACCCCGCCCCGCGGCGGCAGTACATCATCAACCTCGACGCCGGCGTACAGATCACCGCCAGCGACGGCGAGTCGCGGCGCATCGGGGCCGGCGAGGTCCTGCTCGTCGAGGACACCTGGGGCAAGGGCCACCTTTCCAAAGCCCTCGACGGCAAGCTCCGTAACTGCATTTTTGTGCCGATTGAGTAGTTGGGGCCCCGACATGGCCCCCACACCCCCCCAACGTTCGTCGCGCCCCGGCGAAGCCGGGTCGCTCCTCTACTCTGCTGATGGGTAGGAAGCCGTCATGAAGCGCCTCGACGGCAAGGTCGTCGTCGTCACGGGCGCCAGCCGCGGGCTCGGCGCCGAGATCGCCGCGCTGCTCGCCGCCGAGGGCGGGCGTGTGGTCTGCGCGGCGCGCACCCTGCGGGAGGGCGACCACCGGCTGGCCGGCTCGCTCGAGAGCACCGTGGCCGGCATCCGCGCCAACAGGGGCGAGGCGCACGCCGTCGCCGCGAACATCGCCGACCCCGCCGAGTGCGAGCGCCTGCTGCAGGAGGCGCGCAAGACGTACGGCCCGGTCGACGTGCTCGTGAACAACGCCGCCCTCACCTACTTCGTGCCGATCAAGGACTACGCGGTCGGCCGGTGGCTCGCCTCGTGGGCGGTCAACGTGAACGCGCCATTCGTGCTGAGCCAGCTGGCGCTCGCCGACATGATCCCCCGCCAGCGGGGGGCGATCGTGAACATCGGCTCCGGCGCGGCCATCGGCCCCGGTCGCGGTCCCTACCCCGATCCGGCCGTCGGCGCCCGCGGAGGCACCTGTTACGGCGCCCAGAAAGCCGCGCTGGAGCGGTTCACGCAGGGCCTCGCCGCCGAGGTCTACCAGTACGGCGTGTCGGTGACGTGCGTGTCGCCCTCGCAGGTCGTGCCCACGCCCGGCACGGTCTACCACAAGCTCGTGAAGGGCCTGGACGACCCGCGCGGAGAGCGGCCCGAGCTCATGGCCAGGGCCGTGCTCCTCCTGGCCTCGGAGCCGCTCGATCGCGTCACCGGCCGGGTGACGTACAGCCAGCAGATCCTCAAGGAGTTCGGCTGGCTCTCCGACGCAAAGGGCCGCGGCGTCGACACGCCGGGGACCGGCTACTCCGCGATCTAGCGTCGACGCTCAGCTCGTCGCCGGCGGCCACGTGATCTTCAGCGCGTCCAGGCGCCGCAGGCGATCCTGCCCCAGCGTCCGGTCCCACACGTCCGCCAGGTCCTCGGGGGTCCACGGCGTGGCGTTCGTCGCCGTCCGGATGGGCGCCGGGTGCGAGTACACGCTGACCTCCGTTCCCCGCACGCCAACCACCTGCCCGGTGATGTGGGCGGCGCGGTCGCTCGCCAGGAAGGCCACCACCGGCGCGATCGCCTCCGGCGGCGTCGCGGTCGCCGCGCCCCGGCGCTCGCTGGGGAGGCGCTGGGTCATCCGCGTGTCGGCGGTCGGTGAGATCGCGTTGCAGCGCACGCCGTACTTGGCCATGGCCAGCGCCGTCGAGCGCATGAGGCCCACGATCCCTTCCTTGGCGGCCGAGTAGTTCGGCTGACCGGGGCTCCCCTCGAGCCCCGCGGTCGACGTGAAGCCGATGATGCAGCCGCGCTTCTTCTCGCGCATGTGGGCGGTGGCCGGCTGCATGACGGTGAAGTGGCCCTTGAGGTGGACGGCGACGACGGCGTCCCACTCCTCCTCGCTCATGTTGAAGATCATCCGCTCGCGCAGGATGCCGGCACAGCAGACGAGGATGTGCAGGTCGCCGAACTCCTTGAGCGCGGTCTGGATCACGGCCTTGCCGCCGGCCATCGTCGCCACGCTCTCCGGGCTCGCGATGCCCTGGCCGCCGGCCTTGCGGATGACGTCGACCACCTCGTTGGCCGGCGCGCTCGAGGGATCGCGGCCGTCCACGCCGACGCCGTAGTCGTTGACGACCACCTTCGCTCCGGCCGCCGCCAGCCCGATCGACACGGCGCGCCCGATGCCCGTGCCGCCCCCCGTCACCACCGCCACCTTGCCGTCGAGCATACCCATCGTGCTCCTCCCCTCAGGCCGGACGCTCGGCGGCCGGCGCCCCGAGTATACGGTCGGGCCCGGAAGCGTGCCCACCGGGACGAGTTGCAGTACGATAACGGAACCTCGACACGCGCGGCCCGCACGGGCCCAAGGAGAGCCTCAGATGGCCTTCGACCTCGTGATCAAGAACGGCGTGGTGATCGATGGATCCGGCCTGCCTCGCTTCCGCGCCGACGTCGGCGTGCGCAACGGACGCATCGCGTCCATCGGACGCATCCGTGAGAGCGCCCGCGAGGTAATCGACGCCGAGGGCCACGTAGTGGCGCCTGGCTTCATCGACGGCCACACCCACATGGACGCGCAGATCTTCTGGGACCCGCTCGGGACGTGCTCGTGCTGGCACGGCATCACCACGGTCGTCATGGGCAACTGCGGCTTCACGCTGGCCCCCTGCGCCGACAAGGACAAGCAGCTGGTGATGCGCAACCTGGAGCGCGCCGAGGACATCTCGGCCGACGCGATGAACGTCGGCATCGAGTGGTCGTGGACGACCTTCCGCGAGTACCTCGACACCCTCGAGCGCCTGCCCAAGGGCATCAACTACTCGGGCTACCTCGGCCATTCCGCCCTGCGCACCTACGTCATGGGCGAGCGCGCCTTCGATGGCGCGGCCACCGAGGACGACCTGCGGGCCATGGAGGCCGAGCTGCGCGACGCCATCCAGGCCGGAGCCATGGGCTTCACCACCTCCCGCTCGGTCAGCCACGAGACGCCCGACCGCCGGCCGGTCGCCAGTCGCATGGCGACCTGGGACGAGGTCCGGCGGCTCGTCGGGGTCATGGGCGACCTCAACGCGGGCATCTTCGAGCTGGCTGGCGAAAACTTCGACCGGAGCAAGAGCGTCGATCCCGCCCTGCGGCGCGACTACCACGTGCGGCTCCGGGACCTCGCGGTCGAGACGGGCCGGCCGATCACGTTCGGCCTGTTTTCTCGCAAGGAGGCGCCCGGTGTCTACAAGGACTACGTGAACCTCCTGGACGAGACGGCGGCGGCCGGCGGGCGGATGTTCGCGCAGGTCCACAGCCGTGCCCTGTCGGCCGTGCTCTCCTTCCGCACTCAGCTGCCCTTCGACAAGCTCCCCGTCTGGAAGGAGGTCCGCAAGCTGCCGCTGGCCGAGCAGAAGGTCAAGCTTCGCGATCCGGAGCTTCGCGCTCAGCTCGTTCAGGCGGCGAAGGCCCGTTACGAGGGCGAGGCGCGCGGGGCCGAGGCCCGGCCGGCCGTCTTCGAGTGGCTCTTCGTCATGGAGAGCGTGCACGGCACCCACCGCTCGGTCGCGGAGGTCGCCCGCGAGCGGAACTGTGATCCCGTCCAGGCCATGATCGACCTCGGGCTGGAGACCGACTTCAACGTCTTCTTCCTGCAGCCGATCGCCAACGAGGACCAGGACATCGCCCTCGACCTCATGCGGCTGCCCCGGGCGGTCGTCACGTTCTCGGATTCCGGGGCGCACGTCTCGCAGCTCATGGACTCGTCGCTGCAGACCCACCTGCTCGCCCACTGGGTCCGCGAGCGGCAGGCCTTCACCCTCGAGCAGGCGGTCCGGATGCTCACCCTGGTACCGGCGACGCAGTGGGGCTTCGCCGACCGGGGCCTCGTGCGCGAGGGCATGGCGGCGGACTTCGTGGTCTTCGATCCGAACACGATCGCGGCGGAGATGCCCGAGGTCGTCCACGATCTTCCCGCCGGGGCCAAGCGCCTCACGCAGCGCTGCCGTGGCGTCGCGGCGACCGTGGTGAACGGCG
>Ga0209382_10013566_pt1 | contig 10015 bp, 8 predicted proteins | sample SoiMetdeltSBSDD5_FD_187599 | JGI IMG/M metagenome (GOLD analysis project Ga0209382, IMG submission 187599) | Bulk soil microbial communities from a Populus tree surrounding site in Tennessee, USA - Soil MetaG P. deltoides SBSDD5 (SPAdes) (version 2) | ecosystem: Environmental > Terrestrial >...
CCTGACAGACCTGACACGCCTGACAGACCTGACACGCCCGACGCCCCCAGCGGCACCGGCGGCACCGGAGACGAGGTGATGGTCGTGCTGCGCGATGACACCGACCGGTTCGCCACCGACCGGTTCACCGCGACCGCCGGCCCGGCCGGCCCGCCGGCACCGGCCGTGACGGCGACCTTCGAGCGCAACGAGCCCCCGCGGCTGCCGGCCGGGCCGCACCCGCTCTACGGGCCGGTGCTGTTTCACACCGGGCGGTTCCAGCGGCTGATCCGCTACGACGCGCTGTCCGCGTTCACCGTCCGCGCCTGGATCGACGGCCGCGCCGCGCAGCGCTGGTTCGCCGACTTCCACGCTCCCAGGCTGCTGCTCGGTGACCCCGCGGCCCACGACGCCACCATCCACGTGCTGCTGCCGTGCGCGCCGCACCACCGGGTGCTGCCCGTCGGGGTGGAGCGGTTCTCCCTGTGGCGACGGCCGGACGGAGTGCTCGCGGTGACGGCGCGGGAGCGCAGCCACACCGCCACCGACTACGTGTTCGACGTGGACCTGCACACCGCCGACGGCGCCCTGGTAGCCAGCTGGCAGGGGCTGGCGCTGCACGTCGTCGGCGCAAACGACAGCTACGACGGGCCCCCGCTGCACTGGACGCTGCCGGTCGAGCTGGTCGGCCCATGGCTGACCCGGCGCCTGATCGAGGGCGGGCTGGCCGAGGCGGTCGAGCTGGCCGTGGCCCCCTGCGGCTCCGGCGACGAGGCGGGCGAACCCGGCCGGGGCTCGGCCGCTGGCCTGGTGGCTGCGCTGTCCGGGGTGCCGGCCGCCGCGCTGCGCACCGGAGGCGGGCTGGCCGTGCCGGGCCGGCACGCCGCCGCCGGGTACGCCGCCGGCCACGTGCTGGTGGCGCTGGCCGACCGGCCGGTCGGGGTTGACTGGCGGGTGCCGGTCGAGGTGGCCGGTACAGACTGGCAGGGGCAGCTCGGCGACGCCGGCTGGCGGCTGGCCGAGGAGGTCGCCGCCAAGGTGGGGGAGGAGCCGGCGTACGCGGCGTGCCGGGTGGCCTCCGGCCGGGCCGCCGCGGCCGCCCTGGGCGCCGACGGCGCCGCCCTTCGGCTGGACCAGGTGACCGAGGACGGCCTGGTGACCGGCACGGCCGCCGGGCTGACCGTGGTCACCGCGCGGGTTCGCTGCACCGTGGCCGCCGAGCCGGTGGTCATCGCGCTCGCGGTGGGGGCCGTCGCGGCGGGGGAGGCGTGAGCCATGCGCGCCTACAGCTACCGCCACGTCGTCACGCTCGACGAGACCAACCTCGTCGGCAACGTCTACTTCGCGCACTACGTGCACTGGCAGGGGCACTGCCGGGAGCTGTTCCTCGCCGAGCACGCGCCGAGCGTGCTCAAGGCGTTGCAGGCGGGTGACCTTGCCATGGTCACGCTGTCCTGCCGCATGGAGTACTACGCCGAGTGCTTCGCCCTCGACCAGGTCGAGGTGCTGATGACGCTGGCCGAGCGCGGCTCGCATCGCGTCGGCATGTCCTTCGAGTTCCGCCGGGACGGCCGGCAGGTCGCCCGCGGCGAGCAGACCGTCGCGTGCCTGAGCCGCACGCCGGACGGCCTGGAACCGACGGAGCTGCCGGAGGAGCTCGCCAGCGCGCTCGACGAGTTCGCCGTCTGAGGCCGGCGGTCTCGGAGCGTTCGCATCCCCGCAGGTGAAGGAGGTTTCGGCACACCCTGATCCGCAGTGTTCGTCCGGAAAACCAAGCTGGAGGTTTTCGTGACCGCAGTGCAATCCTTCCCGAGCGGGACGGTTGAGGAGCAGGCTAGATCGGCGCGCTGGCGGCTGGCCGTGTTCAGCGCCCTCGCCGGCGTGGTCATTGCCGTGGCATGGTCGCCGCGGCTAGTGGACAGCGTCATCGGGTCCGCGATCGCGGACCCCGTGGTCGGCGGCGATGCCCGCACCGTGCCGATCACCGGCGGCGCGATGGCGCTGCTCTTCGCGTTCATCACCGGGGTGGCCGGCAGCTTCACCGCCTGCAACGTCGCCGTGTTCGGCGCGCTGGCCCCGATGTCGGCGCAGGCGCAGACGGTCGGTAGCCGGTTGGCCGGACTCCTGCGGCCGATCGCCTGGCTGGCCATCGGCGCGGTGGCCGTGGCCGGTCTCTACGGCGCGATAGGTGTCTACGTCGGCGAAAGCCTGCCCCAGCTGTCCAGCGCCACGATCGGCGAGAACAACCTGCGCATCCGCTCCATCCAGTCCGGCGTGGTGTTCACCCTGATCGGCGTCATCATGCTGTGGCACGGCCTGGCCGCGCTGCGGCTCGTGCGGAGCCCGCTGTCCGCCCTGTTCGAGCGCCGGCCGGTGGCCGAGCTGGTGTTCATGGGCGGGCTCGTCGGCGCGTTCCTCATCGGGCGGCCGTTCGGCATGTTCCGGCACCTGTACGAGTACGCGGCCAAGACCGACAACCCGATGCTCGGCTTCGCCGCGTTCGGCCTGCAGGCGCTCGGCAACATCGTCGCCGTCTCGGTGCTGTTCGTGCTGATCACGGTGCTCAGCCGGGGGAGGTTCCAGCAGTGGCTGGCGGCCTCGCCCGGCCGGTTGGCCAGGTTCACCGCGGTGTCCTTCGTCGCGGCCGGCGCGTTCTTCATCGCCTACTGGGGCGTGAAACTCGGCGCCCGGGCCGGGGTGCTCTGGTGGCCGACCATGCCGTACAACTAGGCCGCGTGACTAGCCGGCGGCAGGGCCGGGCGGGGTTCGGTCGCTGGTAACCGGCCTCGCCCGCCCTGCGCCGGTGGAGAGCGGGGTGGGTCGCACTGCTGGCAGCCCGGCCCACCCCGCTGGCCGCGTGCGGCCGCTGGTCGCCGCGTCGCGACTGTGGTATTCAGAAGCAGTTTCGATATATGAAACTGTAGAGGTAGGCTGTGAGCCCGGACTACTCGCACCTTGCTGGGCGTGCCGCAGGTAGCGACGTGCCGTCAATAGCGACCTGCCGTCAGCTCGCGGCCTGGACCCCCATCATCGGCGTGGACAGGCCGAGCAGCCGGGTGCAGCGTTGTGCGGCTGCCGGGTCGCCATCGATGCGCAGGGCGCCGGAGACCAGCGCGTCGAACGGGCTGAGCATCTCCGCGCCGATCTTGACGAACGTCGTCGCGTCGGTGTAGACGAGGATCGCCGGATCCGGCGCCGCGCCACGCACCGCGTGCGCCCTGCCGCCGAGGATCCTGAGGTGGAACACGTCGTCGTCGACCCGGAACTCGTAGCACTCGTCGGTGTCCGGCACCTCCTGGCCGTGAATCATCGCTTGTACGGCAAGGAATCCCCAGGCGCCGCGGCTGATACCGCCGACGTCCTTCTCGGACAGGAAGCCCATGCCCCAGCGGGCCAGCTGCAGCAGCGGCTCGCGCAGCTCCTCGCCGAGCTCGGTAAGGCGGTACTGCTTGCCGCGGCCGTCACCGGGCACCGGCGCGGCCTCGATCAGCCCGCGCTCGCTGAGCGAGCGCAGCCGGTCGGAAAGCAGGTTGGGGCCGATGCCCGGCAGGTTGTCGGCGATCTCGCTGAACCGTGCCGGCGCCAGCAGGAGCTCCCGGATGATCAGCAACGTCCAGCGTTCCCCCACGATGTCCAGCCCGGCCGCAAGGCCGCAGAACTGGCCGTAGTGGCGCTTCTCGTGCATGAACGTCCCCTATCCGCCGCAACGTCTTCGGTCCGACTATTTATAGTAAAGCCATTCCCCCTGACGTGCATCGTGAGCCTGCCTTCGATTCACCGCGATGGCAGGATCTCGACACAAAGTTGTAGTTGCCTGATCGGCTATCGAGAGTCGGCGTGGATGCTCAGCTCCGCGGCTAGCACCAGCGGTAGCGCCGTGACCACCGGTGGGTCGGTGATCCGTGGCCGGCGCAGGGCAAGGTGGAACGGGCGGTCCGCCCGCCCGTCACGCACCACGAGCGGCCGGGCGCCGGCGCCGACGCTGCGCACCGGGGCGCGGTGGTCGGTCAGCGCCTGGATCACCGTCGCCGCCGGGTCGAAACCCACCGCGAGCGGGTGGTACACCCCGTCCGGCACCGGTGCCAGCCGCACGACGCCGTGCCCGGTGGTCACCGCGCACGCGGCCGGCCGCGGCTGCGGCACGCCGGTGTCGAACAAGCCCAGCAGCACCACGGCATCCTGGTGCGGCCCGCCGGCGAGCAGCCCGATGGGTCCGCTGTCCTGGTCCACCGTGCCGGCCGCCGCGGGTGGCGTCGCCGCCAGTCCGGCCAGCACCTCGGCCACCGGACGGTGCCCCAGCAGCGCCATCAGCTCGCGAAAGCTCCGCGGCGGCGTCCCGACCAGCCGGGTGAACTGGCTGGTGAACGTGCCCAGCCCGGCGTAGCCGACGCGGGCGCTGACCTCGGTCATGCTGGTCGGCGTGCAGGCCAGCAGCCGGGTGGCCTCGGCGATCCGCAGCGCGGTCAGGAAGCGCGCCGGGGTGGTGGCCGTGACGTGCCGGAACACCCGGTGGAAGTGGAACGGGGAGAGCAGCGCGGCGTGCGCAAGGCTGCTCAGCGACAGCGGCTCGGCGAGGTTGGCCCGCATGGCGCGCACGGCCCGCACCACGGCGGCCATCCTGGTCGCGCCGGTCGGGTGCGCCAGGCACATCCGGACCGCGCCGCAGTCGAGCGCGAACTCGCAGCGTTGGCACGAACTTGTCAGGTCCCACGCCACCCTGGAGGTCGCGACTGCTGCTGCGTGCACCGTCGTCCCCGCCCTCAGCGACCGTCAACGACTTCACTATCGTATAGTGAAATGGGTGGGGTGTCACGGCCAGGGGGCTTGCGGCAGCAGAAGATGGCGGTGCCGGGGAACAGCCGCCCGCGCAGCGGGCTCCACTGACCCCACACCCTGGTGTGACCGGCCGGCCACTCGGGCTCGACGATGTCGGTGAGCACCAGCCCGGCGGCGACGATCTCGCGCACCCGGTCGCCGAGCGTCCGGTGGTGCTCGACGTAGGTGGCCACGCCGGACTCGTCGATCTCGACGTAGGGCGACCGGTCGAAGTAGGACTGCACGACCTGCAGGCCGTCCGGGCCGGGATCGTCGGAGAACACCCAGCGCATGGGGTGGGTCACCGAGAACACCCAGCGCCCGCCCGGCCGCAGCACCCTGGCGACCTCGCGCATGACCGCGGCGGAGTCGGCGACGAACGGCACCGCGCCGAACGCCGAACACGCGATGTCGAAGCAGGCGTCGGCGAAGGGCAGCGACTCGGCTCCGGCCTGCACCAGCGGCACCACGATGCCGGTATGCGCGGCGGCCAGCCTGGCGTGCCGCAGCATGCCGGCGGACAGATCGAGCCCCACCGCGGTGGCGCCGTGCGCGACGAGCCAGCGCGAGCACGGAGCGGAGCCGCAGCCGATCTCCAGCGCCACTGCGCCGGACACCACGCCGAGCAACCCGGCCTGCTCCTCGCGCAGGTTCTCCGGGCACCAGACGAAGTCGGCCGCGCCGAGGAACTCGCCGTGATCGGCGTGGTAGCTGTCCGCATCGGCGTCCCACCAGAGCCGGTTCGCGGCCATGGACTCGGCAGAACGGACGGCGCGGCTGCTCACCCCGACGGCGCCGACCGCGGCCTCCGTGCTGGTGCGAGGCTCGACGCCCGGGCAATTGTGGGTCGACACGCCGTCGATGCTCCCTGCCAGGTTTGCTGCCCGCTCAACGGGCCGCGTAGGATACCGCTTGCGCTGTGGTTTTGCGCTGCCCGCGGTCTCTGGCAAGGGCGGGTGGCAAGCCACGCTGGACGAACATTGGTGTCATCGTCACCGATCGTGATCGAGCCCGGTGTCCGCGAGCGATGGTCCGCTGCGCGCCAGCTCGACACAAGTCCACCCGTCGACACCAACTATCCCTACCGGAGCTACCCACTACATGTCCACCGACACCGCCACCGCCCCGCCGGTCGCCAACACTGCACAGGTCGCCGTCAACGACATCGGGTCGGAGGAAGACTTCCTCTCCGCCGTCGAAAAGACGATCAAGTACTTCAACGACGGTGACATCGTCCCCGGCGTGGTCGTCAAGGTCGACCGCGACGAGGTCCTGCTCGACATCGGCTACAAGACGGAGGGCGTGATCCCCTCCCGGGAGCTGTCGATCAAGCACGACGTCGATCCGGCCGATGTGGTCGCGGTCGGGGACGAAATCGAGGCCCTCGTTCTCCAGAAGGAGGACAAGGAGGGCCGGTTGATCATGTCCAAGAAGCGCGCCCAGTACGAGCGCGCCTGGGGCACGATCGAGAAGCTCAAGGAGGACGACGAGCCTGTCAAGGGCCAGGTCATCGAGGTCGTCAAGGGCGGCCTGATCCTGGACATCGGGCTGCGTGGCTTCCTGCCGGCCTCGCTGGTGGAGATGCGCCGCGTCCGGGACCTGCAGCCGTATGTCGGCCGCGAGCTCGAGGCCAAGATCATCGAGCTGGACAAGAACCGCAACAACGTGGTGCTGTCCCGGCGCGCCTGGCTGGAGCAGACCCAGTCCGAGGTGCGCAGCGAGTTCCTCAACCAGCTGGCCAAGGGCCAGGTCCGCAAGGGCGTGGTGTCCTCCATCGTCAACTTCGGCGCGTTCGTCGACCTTGGCGGGGTCGACGGCCTGGTGCACGTCTCGGAGCTGTCCTGGAAGCACATCGACCACCCCGGCGAGGTCGTGGAGGTCGGCCAGGAGGTCACCGTCGAGGTGCTGGACGTGGACCTGGAGCGCGAGCGGGTGTCGCTGTCGCTCAAGGCCACCCAGGAGGATCCGTGGCGGCAGTTCGCCCGGACCCACGCCATCGGACAGATCGTGCCCGGCAAGGTCACCAAGCTGGTGCCGTTCGGCGCGTTCGTGCGGGTCGAGGAGGGCATCGAGGGCCTGGTGCACATCTCCGAGCTGGCCGAGCGGCACGTGGAGATCCCGGAGCAGGTCGTGCAGGTCGGCGACGACGTCATGGTCAAGGTCATCGACATCGACCTGGACCGCCGGCGGATCTCGCTGTCGCTCAAGCAGGCCAACGAGGGTCTCACCCCGGAGATGGAGTTCGACCCGACCCAGTACGGCATGGCCGCCGAGTACGACGAGTCGGGCAACTACATCTACCCCGAGGGCTTCGACCCGGAGACCCAGGAGTGGCAGGAGGGCTTCGACAAGCAGCGTGAGGAGTGGGAGCGGCAGTACGCCAGCGCCCACGAGCGCTTCGAGCAGCACAAGCGCCAGGTCACCAAGGCCGCCGAGGCGGAGGCAGAGGCCAGCGGCGAGTCGACCGCGTCCAACTACTCCTCCGGTGGTGCGGACGCCGGCTCGGCCGGCACCCTGGCCAGCGACGAGCAGCTCGCCGCTCTCCGCGAGAAGCTCTCCGGCGGCGCCTGAGCGTCCACGAACAGCGAAGGGCCCCCTCGGGCATCGGCATCGAGGGGGCCCTTCCTCGTACCTCCCGGGGAACGGCCTCTCCGCCGGCGCGCGCTTGGGCGTCCCTGTGCTCGCTGGGTGAGGTGTGGGACGCCCAGGCGAGGTTCGGGTCCGGGCTTGCGGAGGGCGCGCTAGCGTGGACCGGTGCTCGGGGGTCTGGACGTGCCATCCGTCCGGTGGGGCGTGCTGGCCGCCTGCGCCGCCGCCGTGCTGGCAGGCTGCAGCTCGCCGCCGGCGCCCTCGCCCCCGGTGCCCACGTTCTCCGGACCGGCCACCAGCTCCGCGCCGGCCACCACCCCGGCCGGGCCGCAGCCGCCTGCCGACTGCGGCGGGCTGATTACCTCGCAGAACGTGGACCTGGCGCTGGGCCGGCCGCTGGTGGGCCGGGTCCGAGGCGTGGTGGGCGTGCCCGAGCCCAAGATCAACCGCCTGGAGCGGGTCACCTGCCAGTACGGGCTGCCGGAGGTGCCGCCGCCCGGCCCGGCTCCGCCGGTGCCCCTGGAGATCAGCGTGTCGCGCTACGCCGATGAGGCCAGCGCCGCCGAGCGGGTGAACACCACCATCGAGACCGAGCGTGCGGCCGGCGCCGCGCCGAGCACCGTCCCGGTCGCCGGCGTCACCGGCACCGTGCTGGTCAGCGCGGACAAACGGCTGCTCGTGGCGGTCAGCGGCGCGCTCACCCTCGCCATCACGCTGGCACCCGGCCTGGTCGACGACCGCGCTGCCGACGTGCTTGCCGACCTCGGCGGCCGGGTCCTCACCGCCCTGACCTAGTCCCTTCCTCCCGCGTGTCCGCGGTTGCGTACACGCGAGACGGGCGTTCCGGCACATGCCGGTGCGCCGAACTCGCCGACGCACGACACCCTGCACCCAGAGGCGGCATGCGTGTGCCCAGCGGTGTGTGCCCAGCAGCGTGTGCCCAGCAGCGTGTGCCCAGGGCGACCCAGAGGCGGCGCTCCGTGCCCAGGGCCGACCCAGGGTGGCGTGTGCCCTGGCGCGAAGTGTGCCGAAACGCCCGACTCAGGTGTACGAATGCGCGGACACGCCGGGGACGGGGGTCCAGGCCTGCTGGGCGGCCGCGGCCACCGCGCGCCGGCGGAGGCCGGCGAGGCTGTGTCTGGCCGGGGTGAGCAGGGTCCACAACCACCCGCGGCGGAACTCTTCCAGGGCGCTGGCGACGGCCGGGTGCCGCACGCAGTGGACCAACCCCGGCGTGCCGAGCCGGTGCCGACCCTGTTGAGCGGCGGTGCGCATGCCGTCCTCCGACGTCCTTCCCGGTGTGTCAGGTGGGGCGGACGCTACTGGTGTGACGAGGGAATACTGGTGAGGCGCGCCGGTGCGTCGCACACCCGTGCTGACCTGGCACACTGCCCCGGTGCTGCGGGTCGGGCTGACGGGTGGAATCGGCGCGGGCAAGTCCACGGTGGCGGCCAGGCTGGGCGAGCACGGAGCGGTGGTCATCGATTCCGACCAGATCGCCCGCGAGGTCGTCGCGGTGGGCACCGAGGGGCTGGCTGAGGTGCTCGCGGCTTTCGGTCCGGGTGTGCGCGCTCCGGACGGCGGGCTGGACCGCGCGGCGCTGGCGAAGATCGTGTTCGGCGACGAGGAGGCCCTGGCCCGGCTCAACGGCATCGTGCACCCGCGGGTGCGAGCCCGTTCCGCGGAGCTGGTGGCGCGGGCGGCGCCGGACGCGGTGCTCGTGCACGACGTCCCGCTGCTGGTTGAGACCGGCCTGGCGCCCTCCTTCCACCTGGTCGTCGTCGTGCACGCCCCGGTGGAGGCGAGGGTCCACCGGTTGTTCGAGCGCGGCCTGTCCGAGCCGGACGCCCTGGCGAGGATCGCCAGCCAGGCCGGCGACGAGCAACGCCGCGCCGTCGCGGACGTGTGGTTGGACAACAGCGGCTGGCCGGAGGAGGTGCAGGCGGCCGCGGACGCGCTGTGGGCCGAGCGGCTCGTGCCGTTCGAGGCCAACGTCCGGCTGCGGCGAACCGTGCACTGGCGGCCGAGCCTGGTCGACCCGGACCCGAGCTGGCCGGACCAGGCGCGGCGGCTGGGCGAGCGGGTCGGGTGGGCCGCCGGTGGCTGGCCGGTCGAGCACATCGGCTCCACCGCGGTGGCCGGCCTGCCGGCCAAGGACGTGCTGGACCTGCAGCTCGCCGTGCCGTCCCTGGACGCCGCGGACGCCGTCGCCGGCGCGCTCGCCGACGCCGGGTTCCCGCGCCGCCCGGACATCGACTCGGACTCGGCCCGCCCCCCCGGCGCCGATCCGCAACACTGGCGCAAGCGCTTCCACCAGTCCGCCGACCCCGGCCGGCCGGTCAACCTGCACGTCCGGGTGGCCGGCTCGCCCGGCTGGCGGTTCGCGCTGCTCCTGCGCGACTGGCTGCGCGCCGACGCCGACGCCCGCGCCGAGTACCTTCGGCTCAAGGTCGCCGCGGCGCGGGCGCATCCGGACGACCGGCAGGCGTACGCCGACGCCAAGGAACCATGGTTCGACGCCGCCACCGGCCGCGCCGAATATTGGGCCAGCCGCACCCACTGGTCCCCACCCACCCCGCCGTCGTCCCCACCCGCGCCCCCGCACCCGCACCGGCCGGCGCCCCCGCACCGG
>Ga0209382_10013568_pt1 | contig 10014 bp, 7 predicted proteins | sample SoiMetdeltSBSDD5_FD_187599 | JGI IMG/M metagenome (GOLD analysis project Ga0209382, IMG submission 187599) | Bulk soil microbial communities from a Populus tree surrounding site in Tennessee, USA - Soil MetaG P. deltoides SBSDD5 (SPAdes) (version 2) | ecosystem: Environmental > Terrestrial >...
TTGTGGAAGATGATGTTGGATGAAAAATTCAAGCCCAACGATCCGCCCATGAAAAAGATAACGTCTTCTTCGTCGACGCTCGCGCCGCCGTTGCTGTCCTTGTTCAGGATCGTCGTTGGACCGCCAGGGCCGCCGAACAAGTCGCGCAAGTTGGCGAGCGGCACGATCTCGATTCTGTCCCCCGCTTGCAGGGACACCGACGGGCCTTGCACTCCCGGAGCGACAGCCACCGTCGTGCCGGTGCTGCTGTCGATGTGCCACCAGTCGCCAGCCACACCCGTTGACGGGAACGCGGCATTCGCCTCCCAACGGGTGATGACGATATACTGAGGCGAGCCCGCTGCATTCAATGTACCGTCGCCCAGGCGACGGCCGAGATCTGCGGGCAGTGTCCCACCTTCAACCGTGATGACATTGCCGGCAATACTATCCACCGCACCTCGCCAGACGCGTGGCTTCAGCAACGGCGCCGAGATAAAGTTTCCCCGGCTGCTGCCGGGGTTGGTCGTCAACGAAAGTTTCTGAACCCCGACGGCGCTGGCATCGGGTGCCGACAGCAGGACCGCGCCGAAGGAGAGTGCGGTGGCGAGAGTTGTCAGAACGGATCGGGCAAGCTCGGGAGAGAATTGTTGTTTCTTCATACGCTTTTGGAACGATTGATTCTTTGTTGCTTCTTCGAATCGGCGATCCACTTGGCCAACGCCAATTCTTCCTGTTTGTTCGATCCCAGATAACGACGCGGCGCGTGAACTGGCCACGTGAAAATGGTTACTTTTCAATGGCGTTTCGGTGACGAAGGGGAAGATTGTCCGGAGATTGAGGAGACGAGGAAACCGGACGAGTTTACTGCAGTGTTGAAACCGCACGTACTGCTTTTCCCGCGCATCGCGCCAACGTGAAAAGCAGGAGAAATGAACGCTCGCTCAGGGCCATTTGTCTGCGCCTGGTGTCGGTTTCAGGTCGGAGCGCCAGCCCGTTACCGCAACCTAGAATTCATAACCGAGCGAGACCCCAAACGTTCGACCCTTGTGATACTCCGCGTTCAGAAAGGGGGAATCGTAGTCCGAGGAGTACGTGCGTTTGAAAGGCGGATCGAGAATGTTCTTCGCCGAGAACTTGACCTTCCAGTGCCTCCAGAGCCTCTGAGAAAGAACGAAGTCCAACTGCGGGAAGGGTTGCTCGTAAGCGTCAGGACCGCCATCAATGGTGAAGTAGATGCGCTCACCCGTCATGTTGAATACGGCAGATGCCGTGGTGCCAGAGCGCTGATTGTCGTAGGTCAGATCCACGTTGATGATGTAGGGCGACTGATCGAACAGTGGTCGGGTATTGCCCGTCGAGGGGTCGAGCCGGCGCCTGGTTACCAGCTCGGCTTGAGTAAACGGCACTTCGGAGTGAATCCACGTGAAGTTCCCGCCCGCGCTGAAGTCCGAGAGGAGAGGATCAATGAAGTCGAAGGCCTTGCGAACCTCCAGCTCCACACCGTAAAGCCTGGAAATGCCCGGCCTGTTTTCGAAGGTGATGATGTCACCGGTGGCTGACTTGTTGACTTTTTCGATGGGCGCCTCAAGCGCCTTATAGAATCCGCTGACCGCGATCACCTCCCCCGGGCGCGGAAACCACTCCCAGCGGACGTCGTAATTGTCGATGTGAGACATTTTCAGGTTCGGGTTGCCGTCCAGCAGGAAATCACCGGCGGGATCGTAGGTTCGAATGGGCGTGATCTCGCGGAATGTGGGCCGGGCAATTGTCTGGCTGAAGCTCAACCGGACGTTCATGTTCGTGATCACTTCATAGATCAGGCCGGCCGCGGGAAGCAGATCCGCTTCGTTAATGGCCGTCGTGCGCTGGCTCCCGGTGACGGAGTCTCTGCCCTGGCTGTTGAGGTCCGTCACCTCGCACCGGACACCGCCGATCAGTCGGAGTCGCTCGATCAGCGGAATCTCCAGCATGGCGTAACCGGCCATCACGTTCAGTGTTCCGCGGGCCTCGTTCGGAGTGAATTGGCCGAACCCCAGTTCGGTAAGTCCAGGCAACGTGAGGAAGTCATTGGGAAACGTTCGCGGATCGCTCACGAAGGAATTCGGATTCGAACCGTAATCAAATACTTCGTCCGCCAGGTCGCGCTCCGATTTACTATAGAAGCCGCCCGCCTTCAGCTTTCCCTCCAGTCCGCTCCAAATGTCGAAAGGCAAGGAAGGATCAAATTTCAGAGTGAGATTCCGCTCCTGCAAATCGCGCCAGTAGCGCGACGGCCTGTTTGGCGACGGCAGGTCGTCATTAAAGTAGTTATTGAACGTTCCATCGCCGTTGTCGTTGCTGTAGAAATTGAAATAGCGCAGATCCGGTTCTTCTTGAGAGGTGTTGGCCAAAGACGCGAGCCAGTCCACCTGTAAGCCGACGTTCTCCGGAAATTCGTGCTGGCCGTGAAGCTGGTAGCTGGTCAGGTTGCGCTCGGTCCAGTGGAGTGTGCTCATATCCAGCGTCGGGGTAGAATTGCCGAGATAGTCGTGTCCCTGCCGCCGCCGCGCTTCGTTCTCCGAGGTCTGGAGGTACGCAAAATTGAAGTTCAGTTCATGATGCTCCCAGGGTTGATAGGCCAGGTTCGCCACGCCGCTCCAGGCGGCTTCTTCGATCCCCCGGGTATCTGTGAAAATCTTTGACGGCCCCAGGTTCCCCGGCCTGCCACTCAGATATGTCGCCGAGACCCCATCCTCGTAAAATCGAAACTTTCGGTCGTACGATACTCCGACAAAATAGCCGACCAGTCTGTCGCCGACTCGCACGGTGTCGCCCATCGAGAGACCGAAGTTGTGATCTAAAGGCGCCCGGGTGGGGCTTGGCCCGAAGTTCACGTTGATCCGGTCGGAGATCTGCCCCGGTTGGAGTGGCGTCGAAGCTCTCAATTCGGGAGGGAGATCGCGTGTCCCGTCATCCATGGCCAGCCAGTCGGTGCTTCCGCCCGGGTAGCTGTAGAATTCTTCGTTGAGACTGGCTTGCGTGTTGTAGGCGGTGCCGGCCGACAGACTGAGCTGGAACTTCTCCGGAAAGGACTTGGTAATAATGTCAATCGCGCCACCGGTGAACCCGCCTGGTTGGTCCGGAGTGAAGGTCTTGTTCACCACGACGCGGTCGATCATCGAGGCGGGAAACAAGTCCAGTTGCGCTGCCTTCCGGTAGGGGTCGGCGCTGGGAATCTCCGCTCCATTGAGCGTGGCGAGCGTGTAGCGGTCGCTCAAACCTCGAACCACCGCGAACTTTCCTTCCACAATCGTCGTGCCGGTCACTTTCGTCATGATCTCCGCGGCGTCGCTGGCGCCCACGCGGGAGAATTGTTCCGCCCCGATGGCGTCAGTGAATGACTGAGCCCCCTGCCGCTCGAAAAGAATCTGCGCATTCTGCTCCGCGAGCTCCTCCGCGGTCACCTCGTACTCCTCCATCTCGTAAAACTCCGGTCGCAGCTGGATGTCCACGTTGGAAGTCTGCCCCGGCGCGACCCGCACTTCCGTGACCGTCGCGCGCGCGTATCCGGATTTGGAGAAGACGACGACCTGTTCACCGGATGGAACCTTGGACAACAGGTAACGGCCGCCCTGGTCCGTAGTCACCGCCAGAGTGGTGCCGCGCGCGGTCACGATGACGCCGGCGAGCGGCAGGTTCTGCCAGTTGTCGAAGACGGTGCCGCCGATGCTACCGGTGTTAGCGTCGGCCTGGGCGCACAGGAGGGGTATCGATTCCGTCCAGAGAAGGAAGATCAGCAGAATCCGTATAAACACGGCGGCAAAGGGTGCGCGGTGCATCGGCGTTAAGGCAAGCGACTGACCGCCATCCCTGATTCCCCGGGCGTCATGACCTTGCCGAACGGCCGGCAACGACCTCCACCTTTTCAAGGTAACGCTGGATGTGATCGCGTGGCTTGAGCTTCTGTGCCCGTTTGAGCAACTCGACCGCTTCGTTGTATTTCTTCCCCTGCACGAGCAACTGCGCGTGCTTCACCCAGGCATCCGCCTTGAAGTTCTCCAGGCTCGCCGCCGTCTGATAGCGGAACTCCGCTTTCTCGCGCTGGTCGTTCTTCGCGTAGTAATCGCCCGCCAACAGGAGTGCCTCGCCGTCGAGCGGGTTCTTCGCGATGATCTCCTCCAATGTTTGGATCGCCTTGTCGCCTTCGCCCGCGGCCATGGCGACCTTGGCCTCCAGTTTCAAGAGTTTCATCTGGTCGTCGGCGGAAAGACTGGCGCCTTGCGCGTCGCGCATCTTCTTGAACAACGCCCGCGCCTCGTTCCACGCGCCCCGGCTGACGAGGATGTCCGCCGCGCGCAGTGCCTTCACGATCTGCTTGCCGTCGTCCTTCCCGACGGCCTCGAGATAGGCGGACAGCGCCAGGTCGCGCGCCTCCTGAGCCATGTAAAGATCCCCTAACAGAAACAGGCTTTGCGGAGTGGCTTTCCCAAGGCGCCGGAGCATTTCGAGGCTGATTGCCGCCTTGGCCGGCTGTTCTTTCTGGATGAAAATGTTGGCGTGCAGCGTCCAGAGGTTGTCGCGTTCGGGATACTGCCGGATCAATTCATCGAGCAGCGCGAGGGCGTGATCGTAATTGGCGGTCGCCACGGCGCATTTCACCAGGCCCAGCTTGAAATCCACGTTCTCCGGCTCGAAGACCAACGCTTGTCGATAGGCGCCCTCCGCCGAAACATGCCGGCCCTGGTTCATGTAGGCGAAGCCGAGCAGGCCGAACACCCTGCCGTCGCCGCCGCCGAGCGAAAGCGTCCGCGTCAGCGGCTTGATGGCCTCGTTGTATTTGCCGTCGCGCACCAGCGCGAATGCCAGATTCTTTTGCGCGCGGCGGTAGTCCGGAAATTTCGCCAGCGCGGCCTCGAAGTGCTTCACCGCGTTGGTCAGATCCTCATTCTGGAAAAAAACGTTGCCGAGCGTGAAGTCAAAAACCGCGCTCGCCGCAGGTTTGGCGAGCGCTTCGAGCGCGGGGATGGCCTTTTTCGGATCGTCCCGCAGGAGCGGCACGATCTTGTCGCGGTAGGTCGCCTGCTCCTCAGGCGTCATGCGCGGCTCCGCGTCGGACGCGAAACCGTAACTGCCGATCAGCCGGCGTGTGAAGTCGGGATCGTTCCAGATGGACGCCAGTTCGTGCGTTTCCGGCACCCGCGCAAACGTGGCCGCGGCGGCGGAAGGTTTTCCCGACTCCTCCTTCTTCGAGGCAGCAAGGGCCGGCGACGCGAGCAGCAGCAACAACGCGAACAGGTTTGATCCCGGGACTGGATTCATAGATTGATTTGCTTGGATTCGACGGTTGATGGCCCGGTTAACCGGACGAGACACGGAACCGCATCGGGATGCGGACGTAGGTGCGAACGGGCTGGCCGTCCTTCATGCCCGGCCGAAAACGCCACTTGCGAATAGCCTCGAGCGCGGGCCTTTCAAATTCGGGACGCGAGGACTGTTCCACGCGCGGATCCTCAACGCGGCCTTCCTCGCTGAGAACAAAGACGAGCGTGACCGAGCCTTCGATCTTCGCCTTGCGCAATTCCGCCGGGTAGGCAGGCGCGATCTGAGAAACCGCCTCCGGACGTTTCTCCAGATCGCTGACGTCGAAGGCTTCCTGCTGCACTGTTTCCGCGGCGGCCAGCGCGCGAATTTCACCGAAGCCGGCGAGCGCGCCACCGGAACCCGCGGCCACTTCGAGATCGGCGCTGATTGGAATCTGCATCGGGGTTTCTGCGAGCTGAGGTTCAGGCGGCGCTTCCGGCGGCTTTTCGGCTTCGACAACCGGCGGGGGTTCTTCCTCTTGCACAGGGGGTGGCAAATCGGCAGCGCTCGTCTTGCGAAGTTCGAGACTCCGTTCCGGCCGGGCGATTCGATGAGCGAATGGCAGAGTGCCGAAGAGGACCGCGGTAAGGCCCACTGAAAAAAAGATGGAGAGCGCCAGGCCGACGGAGCTTTTCTCGTTTTGATAAACCTTTCGCATCGCCTCTCTGTGCGAAAGGTCAACCGCGTTCCGTGGCCAGGCTCACGTCCTTGGCGCCGCCGAGCTTCGCTTCGTCGATGACCCGGATCAGGACGCCGGAGAGAGACTTTTGGTCCGCCTGAATCACCACCGACAACGGTTCCTTCGCGCACAGCCGTTTCACCGTGGGCCGGACGCCGCCAAGGCCGATTTCCTTGCCGCCATAGGCGATCTTCCCATCGCTCGTCACCGCGAAGATGATGCTGTTCTTGTCAATTTGTTTGTGGCTGGCAGCCTGCGGTTTGTCCACCTCGATGCCGGGTTCTTCGATGAAACTGGTCGTCGAAATGAAAAAAATGAGGAGGAACATGATTACGTCAATGAGCGGAATCAGGTTCAGCTCGATCGGCTCCTCCGGCTCGGCCAGGGTGCGGCGGAATCTCATGCAGGAACGGTTTCTGCAAGTGCGGTCGCAGGTTTGGCAGCCTTGTCCCTGTTGGAAGCTCTGGCTCTGGATCGCACAAAGTGCCGTGTCGTGCCAGACAATGCGGGACGGAAGTGACGGAGCGTGATGCCTTCCAGCCGCGCGAGGAACGCCACGTATTCATTGCGCCACCGTTTGACGACGAAGGCCATCAGGAGGCCGGGGATGGCTACCATCATGCCGGTCTGCGTCGCCACCAGCGCTTCGCTGATGCCCCTGGCGATCACCTCGGACGTGGAACTGCCGCCGATGCCAATGGCCTTGAACGTCAGCAGCATGCCGAGCACGGTGCCGAGCAGCCCGAACAACGGTGCGGAGACGACCATCACGTTGAGAAAAGCCAGACGCCGGTTCACTTCGGGAACCTTCGCCGCTTCAACTTCCCGGAACCGACCCTCGATGTCGCCGAGCGAATGGACTTCGTCCTGCGTGTAACGGATCAACTCGCGAACCTGGCTCGGGGCTTCTTCTGGCTGCGCCACCCACCGGCGAAGATGTGAGTCGGTCACCCGGGTCAATCCGCGATGATAAAGAAGCATCAGGAGATGGGCTGCGGTGGCATAGGTGACGACCGCCACGAGCGCCAGGGCGGCCATGACCCAGCCGCCGGTGGACCAGGTGTGCAACATCTGTTGGAAGATCGCGTTCATAGGAATGTTCGTTTGACTTGAGTTAAACGAAAGAAGCTTTCTCGGGCACGCCATTGATAAAACCGACGGCGGTTTGTTCCATGCCGCCGATGATGCCCTTGGCTTTGCGGCTCAGGAAGGCGTGCAAGAGCAGGGCCGGAATGGCGACGGCCATGCCGGTGGCGGTCGCCATGAGGGCCTCCGAAATGCCGGAGGCGAGCAGTTTGGGATCGCCACTTCCGAAACTGGAGATCAGCTTGAACGTGGCGATCATGCCCATGACGGTCCCGAGGAGGCCCATCAGCGGACCGGCGGTCGCAGTCAACGCGAGGAACGCGATGCCGCGCTCCAGTCGCGTACGAGCCCCGAGCATCTTCTCATAAAGAATCTCTTCAATGTACTCCTTCTTCTCATCCACGTGCTCGACGGCGGTGGCGAGCAGTTCGCCGGCGGGACCCGGTATGCTTTGCGCGTGTGCGAGCGCCTTTTCCTGCTCGCCACTTTCAAGATGCCTCAGGACTTTTTGGAGGTCGCGCTCGGTCGCCAGGCGTATGCGCGAAAACTGAAGCCACTTCAACAGGGCGACGAGCAGCGCGGCAGCGCCGAGGCCAAGCAACGGAATCATCACGGGGCCGCCTTTCTCGAGCTTTTCGTACAGGCTCTCCTTCAGCGCCGCGAGTTTGAAGGCATTGCCGAGCGTCGCGTCGAGCGCCAATTGGCCGGTGCCGGTCGTCACCAACTGGCGGCTGGCCTCTTCGAGACTCTTATCAAGCTGAACGACCGACGGGTCGGCCTTGTTCAATTCCTGTTGAAGCACGCCCGCGGTAACGCCCGACGAACCCGCGAACATGGCGACGGGGCCGATAAGGGCGACTTTGCCCTGCTGCACCAGTCCTTGCTTGTCGAGCGCTTTGCCATCAAACAGTTCTCCGCCCAGGGCCGCTTCGGTGCGTTTGAGGGCAGTGGTCAGGAGAACGGACCGCCGGGAAAAGCTCTCCGCGGGCGACAAATCCGCCGCCGCTCCCGCTTTCTCGATCGTGTCGAACAATCCCTGGTAGCGGGGCTCCTCGATGAAATTCAGACGCGAGCGGAAAGCGCGCGCATACTCACTCAACAACGAGTCCACGTACTTCACTTCGTCCGACCGCAGCCTGGCGTCGGCCTTCAGTGCGTTCAGTTCGACAAGCTGGTTGTCCTGGAACCGCTGTGCTTTGGCAAATTCAGCCTTGCGATCGGCGAGCTTTTGTTCCAGCTCCGTCACCCGGTGCGCGAGGGGGAGGCGTTCCTTCTCAACGTCCTGCCGTGCGGCGGTCAGTTCCGCGAGGGCCTTCTGAAGATCGGCGGCGGCTCCCGACGCAACGCTCTCGAGATCCTGAGCCGCGAGGCCCGACGGAGCAATCAGCATCAGTGCAAGGAAGGGCTGCAGCAGCCGACGTAAGGAGGCTCTGGCTTCCTTCATGCGCATGAGAATGAGCCTCCTTACGTCGGCTGCTACGAGGTTCATTTGAGGAGATGGCATCATCGGATGACAGCGGGAAGGGCGACAAACCTGGCGGGCCGCTCGTTGCGATAAACCCGGATGACTTCCCTCACCGACGAGGCCAACTCGGGCTTGACGGTCCACTCCCAGCCGCCCGGTCCCGGCACGCCCGTCCCGGCAAAATCGTTCGCGTCATTGACGAAATAGGCGGCCCCCAGACCGACGTACACCGTTTCAACGGCCACCTCCCCACCCTGTTCGTTTTTCCGCTTCTCGCTGAAGAGGGTCACCGCGTTGTTGAACTTGTCCAATTCATTGAAGATGCCGACGATCACCTGGGTACGCTCCGCCGCCGTCATGCGCGTGTTGGCAGGGTCGCCCGGAATCCGGTTGAGATCCTTCTTAAGGATCTCCTGCAGCGGGACGGGAAGCCGGGGAACCAGCCTTGTAATCTGGCCCTCGAACTCCGCGGCGAACTGTTTCGCCCGGTCGAGGCTTTCATTGGACGTTTTCTGCAGTTCCTCGGCCAGCCTTCGTTCGTTGTCCACCTGGGTGCTGTTCGTGGACAATTTCGCCATTTGCTCCTCGACGGATTTCAGTTCGCGTTCGAAGAGAGTGACCGTTCGCTCCAGGGTTTCCTTGTCGGATTGCCAATCGGCTTTGGTCTTGGAGATGAGCTGGCGGGTCTCAACCCACTTTTCCAACGTGGTTCGGGCTTCGGCAAGCTCTGTCTCCGCTCCGGTACAGAGCGTTGTCGCCACCAAAAACGCGATGACGCCCGAACTTCCGCGAATCATGGCGCGATCGTGAACCGGAGCGGTGACAGGATTTTGGCGATTGGGTCACATTTCTGTTACGAAGCGTCCGGTGGCGCGCCGATCGGCCGAAAAATTTCGGGAACGCCCGTCCACAATCCCACGGTAGGGGTGAAGACTAACGTGTTCTTCCGCGAGGTTAAGTTTACTCGGGCCGTTTCCTGGCGAGCTGCCCGAACTTCCCGTAAAGCGCAGGCATCAAGACGAGATTTAGAACTGTAGAAGTTATGAGACCACCGAGGATCACCACGGCCATTGGGAATTCAATTTCGTGGCCCGGCTTGTTGCCGGCGAGCACGAGTGGCACCAGGGCAAGGCCGGCGCACAGCGCCGTCATAAGGATGGGTGCAAGTCGTTCCTCGGCCCCGCGGACAATGAGGTTCGGACCGAACGGCTCGCCTTCAACCGATTCCAGGTGTTGGTAATGACTGAGCAGCATGATGCCGTTGCGGGCGGCTACGCCCAGCACGGTGACGAAGCCTACCAGCGACCCGAGCGACAGCACGCCGCCGGTCAGGAACGCGCCGAGCACGCCGCCAATGAGCGCGAACGGCAGCGTCAGAAACACCAGCCACGTCAAACGCCAGGAGCGAAATTCGGCGTGCAGCAGCACGAGGATGCCCAACACGGCAACGCGGCGAGCAACA
>Ga0209382_10013570_pt1 | contig 10013 bp, 8 predicted proteins | sample SoiMetdeltSBSDD5_FD_187599 | JGI IMG/M metagenome (GOLD analysis project Ga0209382, IMG submission 187599) | Bulk soil microbial communities from a Populus tree surrounding site in Tennessee, USA - Soil MetaG P. deltoides SBSDD5 (SPAdes) (version 2) | ecosystem: Environmental > Terrestrial >...
ACGTAGATGGCTGGTCTTGGTCGACAAGCCGTTCTACACCGGGCTCCGCTTCCTGCTCACACCGACCCTCTACATTGCACAGACACCCCTTGACACACCGCAACCCGGCTTAACTTCACGGTCTTGGCCTTTAGGCCTTCCCCACCGGGGTGTAGGGGAGAAGGGCGGGACACGACAACGTCCCCATCGACAATGGGTATGTCACTAACCCCGGCCAATGGATGACGCACTGCCACAACATCTACCATGCCGAAACGGGCACGATGATTAACCTGGCGTACCAGGCATGACCGCGACACAGGAGGCCATTACGACCGGTCCAGCGAATGCAGGACGACTGCGGTCGCCGGCGTGTGGGCGGCCTGGCCGGTCGCGTACTTGCTCGCGTTCAACCTGACCGACAGAGTCGCCGACTCAGGCGGCCAGTGCACCCGACACACCCCTGTTCGGCGTCGACGGCCCCCTGCGGCGGCACCCGCATGGTCTGGTACCTCTCCACGGCGACCTGGTACAGGCCGCCCGCCACCACCTCATCGCCCTCCTAGACGATCTCATGGGGTCAGCCGCCGCCTTGGCGCCGGGGCGATTTCGATCGCCAGGTTGAACCCGCGCCTCACTGTGGAGGCGGTGCGATGACGACGCCGGCGGTCTCGCCGCCATCGATAACGAATTCGGATCCTGTGCAGTAGGTGGCGTCAGTGACGAGGTAGAGCGTCAGGCGGGCCACCTCGTCTGGCTCGCCGAACCGGGCAAGCGGCTGTGCCGCCGCCATCGACTCGTCCATGCCCACCGTCATCGGGGTGCGGATCGGGCCTGGATGCACCGAGCAGACACGGATTCCGGCCTTGCCGAGTTCGAGCGCCGCGGTTTTCGTCAGGCCTCGCAAGCCCCATTTGCTGGCCACGTACGCGCCCAGGTTCGCGAATCCCGTCAACCCCGCCGTCGATGAAATGTTGACGATGACGCCACCGCCGGCGCGGTGCATCGACGGCGTCACGACGTGCATGCCCAGCCAAGCTCCGTACAGGTTGATGTCGAGCACACGCTGAAACGCTTCAGGGGTCTGCTCTTCGATCGTGGCAAATTCGACGACACCCGCATTGTTGATGAGCACCGACACGGGTCCGTACGACTGTTCGGCCACACCGAGCACCCGTCGCCAGTTCTCCTCGCTTCGCACGTCGAGATGTTCGTAGCGGACAGCCTCGCCGAGCTCACGTACGAGGGCACCGCCGGCATCGTCGAGAATGTCACCGGCAAAGACCCGCGCACCCTCGGCCGCAAGCGCCCGCACCTGCGAGGCACCGATCCCCCTAGCCCCGCCGGTGACGATGGCCACCTTGCCATCCAGCCGTCCCATCGCTGTCGCCTCCGATCTCAGCCTCATGTCGACGCTAATCGGAGCAACCAGGTCTATTCCCGCAGATAGAGCAGTGTGCATGTTGAGGTAAATGCGATCTTGTCGTCACGCAAGACGCCGATGGGGAGTAGCCCTGATTCCGGGAAGATCCCGGCAGCTGATTTGGGGCTCCGCCATGGTCAATTGTTCCCGAGGCGGGGCTGCGGGCGTGCCGGCTGTCGCGCCGGTGGCCGTGTTCCCCTTGGTTCCTCCGGAGTTCGCCCTGGGGTTTGGTGGTTGGTGCCCGGCATCGGCATGCGATGGGCGTGATCGATGGCTCAAGCCAGGTCGGTGGCCCAGGGCCGGGTGAGCGGCGAGCCCGTACGAATTGCACGCGGCACCAACAGCAAGGCCGTCGTGGTCGGACTTCGGCCACGCAGCTGCCCGAACCGCCGCAGGCCCCTCACTCGTCAGCATCTGTTTATCCGGCGGGCAGGGTGACCGACGAGCTGAGATCCTTCTCGGTGTCGGTGGTTACTGCTGTTCGGGTGTCAGGTGTACGCGGCGCAGTAGTTGGGCGTTGAGTGCGACCACGATGGTGGAGCCGGACATGAGTACTGCGGCGGCGGCCGGGCTCAGTGCGATGCCGGCTGGGGCGAAGATACCGGCGGCCGCGGGAATGGCGATGATGTTGTAGCCGGCTGCCCAGGCCAGGTTCTGGATCATTTTGCGGTAAGACGCTCTGGATAGCCGGGCGGTGGCGGGCACACCGCGTGGGTCGGAGGAGGCGAGGACCACGCCGGCGGTTTCGATGGCCACGTCGGTGCCGGCGCCGATCGCGATGCCGACATTGGCGCGGGCTAGGGCGGGGGCGTCGTTGACCCCGTCGCCGACCATCGCCACGGTCAGGCCGCGGGCCTGCAGATGGGCGACGGTGTCGTCTTTGTCGGCGGGTAGCACCTCGGCGAACACCTCGTCGATGCCAGGCCGGAAGCCCAGGTCGGCGGCGACTGCTTCGGCGACCGGGCGGGCATCACCGGTGATCATCGCGATCTTTTTGATGCCGAGCTGGCGCAGTTCGGCGATGGCCTGGCGGGCCTCGGGGCGTACCTCGTCTTCCAGGGCCAGTGCCCCGAGTACTTGCGGTGCCCCGTCCAGTCTCATCAAGTAGAGCACCGCGGCGCCGCGCGCCGACCACCTGCCCTCAGCCTGGGCAAGGTCATCGGGCACGTGGGCGTGGATTTCACGCAGCAGAGCCGGACCGCCCACCGCGTACGTCTTGCCGTCAATGCTGGCCTGCACCCCTCGGCCGGGCAGCGACCGGAACTCGGTTGCTTTCGTGGCATGCCCACGCTCGGTGGCGGCGGTGACGATGGCACGGGCGAGCGGGTGCTCGCTGTCGGCCTCGACGCCGCCGGCCAGCCGCAGCACCTCATTCTCTTGTGTCCCATCGGTGGCGGCGACGCCGGTCACGGTGTGGGCGCCCTTGGTCAAAGTGCCGGTCTTGTCGAACAGGACCGCCTGCACGGTACGCATCCGCTCCAGGGCCAGCCGGTCCTTGACCAGGATGCCGGCCTTGGCCGCCACCGCCGTGGACAAGGCGATGACCAGCGGGATCGCCAGGCCCAGGGCGTGCGGGCAGGAAATCACCAGGACGCTGATGGCCCGTACGACGGCCTGGTCGGGCTCACCGAGGGCCAACCAGACGATGAGGCTGACCACGGCGGTGGCGGTGGCGATGTAGAACAGCCACGCGGCGAACCGGTCCGCCAGGACCTGGGCGCGGCCGCCGGCCTGCTGTGCCTGGGCGACGAGGCGTTGAATGCCGGCCAGGGCGGTGTCCTCGCCCACCGCATCTACCTGTACCCGGATCGCCGAGTCGGTGGCCACCGTGCCAGCCACAACACGGCCACCGACGCTGCGCGGCACCGGCCGCGACTCGCCGGTGATCATCGACTCGTCCATGTCCGCGGCGCCATCGACGACGTGTCCATCGGCGGGTACCCGCGCGCCGGGGCGCACCAGCACCACCTCGCCGACCCGCAGATCATGCAGCGGCACCTTCTGCACACTGCCGTCCGGGCTGACCTTTTCGGCCTCGTCGGGCAGCAGCGCGGCCAGGGCCGCCAGCGCACCGCGGGCCTGGCCGATGGCCTTCATCTCCTGCCAGTGCCCAAGCAGCATGATGGTGACCAGCGCGGACAGCTCCCACCAGAAGTCCAGATCGAACGCGCCCAAGCTGGTGGCCAGCGAGGCGAGGTAGCCCACGGTGATCGCCATCGCGATCAGCAGCATCATGCCCGGCGCCCGGTCGCGGACCTCCCTAACCGCACCGACCAGAAACGGCCAGCCGCCGTAGAAGTACACGAGCGTGCCCAGCACCGGACCGACCCAGGAGACGCCCGGCAAGTCCAGCGAGTAACCTAACCAATCCATCACCAGACGGCTGGTAAGGATGATCGGGATCGTCAGCGCCAGACTGATCCAGAACTTTCGGCGGAACACCTCCGGGTCATGGCCCGCATGCTTGTCATGCCCAGGGTGCGTCCCGCCACGATGAGCCGCGTGATCGCCGTCCCCGCCTGAGGGCCCCTTGCCCGGTTCCGGATGGTCGTGACCGGCGGCCTCCTGTTCGGCATGGCCGCCCTCTTTGTGGCCAGCCGGCGGTCGGTGCTGGTGGTTGTCATGGTGCATCCTGCATAGCCTCCCGAACACCCGGCACAACTTCTCGTTCCCAAGAAATCTTCGAACAGCACCACCGCCATTGACAACGCACGCCTCCGTGTCGGCACGCGCGGCAGCAAGCGCGGCGTTGTCACCGTCGTGCAACTCGGCACGGATGTCATCCCAGTCATGAAACTCGGTCATTACGCCCCCCAAAGCCAGCGCACGGGCTAAACCACCTGTGCTCCGGTGATGTCGCCGTCAGCTTCGTCCTATGAGGACGACGCGGGATTCTGCGTCCACGGCTGGAGCTTCTCGGGGTTGCGTACCGCCCAGATGTGCTTGACCAGGCCGTCCGCGACGTGGAACGCCACCACCGTCACGGTATGGCGTAGCGCGCGATCTGCTCGCTGCCCACGATCGGGCGGAGCACGGTACTGACCAGGCGACGACCACTGCGGACCTGCGAAATAGATCAAAAGAAAAGCGGCGACCTACGCCTCCTGGGCGAATCCGATCGAAGCCCAGTTCGGCCCTTTTACCCACGTTTGTGATCAAAGCGCCGGACCGTCGTGCGACTATGAGCGGTGAGCGGCCGATCCGCCGACGCCCCGGCGCCGGTCGACCAGCCCAGGAGGTGGAGAACTTGTCCAACGACCACGAAATCCGTCCCTTCCGGCTCGACACGCCGGAAGAAGCGATCTTCGACCTGCATCGCCGGATCGCGGCCACGCGCTGGCCCACCCGAGAGCTGGTCACCGATCGCTCCCAGGGCGTGCAGCTGGCGACGGTCCAGGAGCTGGCCCGCTACTGGACGACCGGTCACGACTGGCGCGCGTTCGAGGCGAAGCTGAACGCCCTGCCGCAGTACACGACGGACATCGACGGCGTCGAGATCCACTTTATCCACGTGCGGTCGCGGCACGAGAACGCCCTGCCGCTGATCATGTCGCACGGCTGGCCGGGCTCGGTCGTCGAGCTGCTCGGGGTCATCGGCCCGCTCACCGACCCGACCGCGCACGGCGGACGGGCCGAGGACGCCTTCCACCTTGTCCTGCCGTCACTGCCCGGCTACGGCTTCTCCGGCGAGCCGACCGAGCTCGGCTGGGAGTCCAGCCGCATCGCACGCGCGTGGGCGGAGCTGATGGGCCGCCTCGGCTACACGCGCTACGTCGCCCAGGGGGGCGACGTGGGCGCCGCCGTCACGGACGCGATGGGCCGCCAAGCACCCGACGGGCTGCTCGGCATCCACGTCAACTTCATCGCCGGGGCGATCGGTCTCAAGGACCAACTGCCGGCGGAGTCCGAGCAGGAACGCGCGGCGCGCGAGGCGCTCAACACGTTCACAACGGACGGCTTCGGCTACTTCCTGGAGCAGTCCACCCGGCCGCAAACGATCGGCTACTCCCTGCTGGACTCACCCGTCGGGCTGGCAGCCTGGATGCTCGACCACGACACGGACAGCTACTACAAGATGTCCCGCGCGTTCGTCGACGGCGAGCCCGTGGGCAATCTCACCAGGGACAGCATCGTCGACAACGTGACGCTGTACTGGCTGACGGGCACCGGCGCCTCGGCCGCCCACTGGTACTGGGAATTTGGACGGGCCCTGGCCGCAGCCCGTGCGGCCGGCCAGGCTCCTCCGGCGGTCTCGGTTCCGGTCGGCTTCACGACGTTCCCCGGCGAGATCTGGGCTGCCCCGCGCAGCTGGGTCGAGACGGTCTACCCCAACCTCACATACTTCAACGAGGTCGACAGCGGTGGCCACTTCGCCGCCTGGGAGGAGCCCGACCTGTTCGCGACCGAGGTGCGGGCCGCGTTCCGGCCGCTGCAGAAATCCTGAGCCCGCTCGGGTTCGCGCGGTAACACCACGGTGTATCCAGGCACGGATGGTGGCCGATCGTTACGGAATGGCCGCTGTCAGGACGCCGGCCTGCGCCGGGAGCGCACCGCCGAGGAGCGGGAGTGGGCCGAGCGCGGCCTGGCGCGCATCACGGCCGGCGGCTCGACCGAGGCCGCCTAACTGGTTTGGCCAGTGGCGACACGGCCGGCCGGCGCAGGCGATCCCGCATCAGGTCATAGTGCAGCTGGTCGACAGTGTCGCAAAGGGCATACAGCTCGGTGCCGATGGCCTCGAACGACTCGGGCTCGGCGGCCAGCCTCTGCTCGAACGTGGCCCGCGCCGCCCGGTACTTCGGGCCGTCGATCTCGTGTGACCCGGCGAACTGGTCCGCGTCAGCAAGCAGCGCGGCACCCGCGGCACGCATGCCGGCCGCGTGCTCCTCCCACTCCGCCGGATCGATCGGATGGTCGCTCCACAGGGCCGCGGCGAACCGGCCGTAGGTCTCGGCCGCGAGCTTGCCGAGCGCCTGAGTCTCATGCGCGTCAAGCAAACCGTAGGCCTCCCGGGCCGCCCGGGTAACCGTGCGCCACTCTTGCGCTACCGGCTCGTGCATGAGCCGTGCCCGGTCGCGCTCGCGGATCCAGTTGAAGAAGATCGCCACGACCAGACCGCCGGCGGCGAAACCGACGACGCTGGTGAGCAGGCTGGTGCTGATCGGATGCCGCTGTAGCCAATCCAGTTGCCGCTGCTCGAGGTACATGCTCAAGCCGAAGGCGAGGACGGCGATCGCGAAAAGGATGCGCAGCAACGCGGGCGGCGCCTTCTGATCCACGGTTGTTTCCCTTCCTATCCGCCCGAGCCGTCGAGCTCCGCACCCTCGGGCACGGCGTGCAGGAGCGCCACGTTGGGGGGCGAATTCGTGCGTCCGGCCTTCTCCGGCATCACGATGCTAGCGGCCGCCGGCCTCAACAAGATCTACCACCTGCCGTTCTATCCACAACCTCGGTGAGCTTGGTGACGCCGCTGCGCAGCAACACGACGACCTGACGGTCTCGTTCATCAAGCAGGGCAAGGAAGTCAGAGAACACCAGCCGGTCAACAATTTCGGTCTCCGGGCCCTGAACCGGGATCGTCTCGGTCAACTCCACGAACCGCACCGTCACCTTCGATCGCTTGCGGATCGCCCGTAGCCGGCCCGTGGCATCGGCACGTTCCACCGTCGCGGCCACAGCCTCGGCAGCTTCCTGCTCGCGGCACCACACATCGGAACCCACCCCGATCCGGAACCTGACGAAATGCGACGTTCGGTCGGTTGCACGGCCGAACCATGCCGATGGCCGAACAAGGATAGGCTGCCGGTGGGTGTGCCGGGAAGGCTGGTCGGCAGGCAATACGGCGATCCTCGCTACCCCCTGGAGGCACCCGAACGCACTCGTTCGACCGACAGCCCTGGCCCGCCTCCCCGCTGGCCAGGTTGAGTATCGATTGGACCGGCGCGGCGACACGGTCGTTTTGATCTTCCATGGCGGGCATGTGCGGGCTGGCCTGGCCTTAGGGGAGGAGGTCTTCGCCGCCGCCGGTTGTACAGTCCTGGTGCCCTCGCGTCCTGGCTACGGCCGTACTCCGCTGTCGACCGGCACATCGGTCGAGGCGTTCACGGATGTGGTCCGGGCGCTGTGCGCCCACCTAGGCATCGCCCGCGTCGCCGCCGTCGTCGGCATCTCCGGCGGCGGACCGACCGCCGCCACCATGGCGGCGCGGTACGCCGACCTGGTCGAGCGGTTGATCCTTATCAGCGCCGTGGGATGGCTGCCCTTTCCGGATCGCCGGACCCGCCTGGGCGCCCACCTCGGGTTCACCGCCATGACCGAGCGCCTGACCTGGGCCGGGGTACGCACGCTGGCACGCGTGGCACCCGACACCTGCCTGCGACTCATGCTGGCGAGCCTGTCCACCCGACCCGCCAGCGAGGTCGCCGCCGCACTGCGCACCGACGACCGCGCCATGCTGATGGCCCTGTTCGCCCAGATGCGCTCCGGCGGCGGGTTCCTCAACGATCTACGCCCCACGCCCGACATCACCAGCCGGATCGACCAACCCACCCTCGTGATCGCCACCCGCACCGACCGCGGCGTCCCGTTCACCCACGCTCAATCGCTTGCCAGCACCATCCGCCACGCCGAACTCGTCGAGAGCCGCGCCCACAGCCACTTCGTCTGGCTTGGACCTGACTGGCCGGCAATCGCCGAGCGGATTCGAGTGTTTCTCGACATCGACCCACCAACATCGTCGAACCATCACACCCGCGCCTGACCCGGCGTCTGCACTACGAACGGAACCACCACAAACACCAGCACCGGAAGGAGCGTTTCACGGCCGCGCGAATCGCTACCGTTTGGCGCTGACCGGCGACCTACGCACAGCGGATCGCCAGATGATCCACTAACGGCGCGCGGGGGCTACGAGGTCACCCTCCCGGCGTGCGGGTCCTGAGCGTTCCGGTTACGTGCTGCCATCCCTGACAGTTGGGACTATCGGTGGCATGAGCGTGCATCGCAGTTCCGCGATGGGGTGCGTGAGTTGTTCGACACGCGGGCCATCCGCGCGTCCGGCGTGATCCAGGGCGGCTTCGCGCTGGAGAAGGTCACCTGTGACATCGACGAAGCGATCGAGGGAGTGCGGTTCATCCTCATCGTGACGCCCGCGTTCGCCCACGGGCCATACGCGCGGCTGCTCCGCGGCCGGGTCAACTCCGACCAGGTCATCGTCGTCTACCCCGGGGCGTTCGCCGGCCTGCTGTTCCGGACGGCGTTCGGCGACGACGACTGCCCGGTCGTGGCAGAGGTCAACAACCTGCCGTACGACGCCCGCCTAATAGGGCCGGCCCAGGTCGCGATCTACGGACATAACAAGGTCAACATCGCGTTCATGCCAGCGGACAAGGGCCGAGTGGATCAGATCATGGCCTACGTCAGTACGGGCAACCGCGCGCAGAGCGAGGCGCTCGGCGCGACGCGGTAGGCGCGGTAGGCGACATTGTGCGCTTGCGCCAGTGAAAGGAATGTGAAGCCCGGGCGTGGTTCGCTCTATTGAGGTAGAAGGTGATTAGAGGCGCTCTATAGGACCGGTTGTACTCGCACGATCATGCGGAGGCGGCGATGAGCCCTGGCACTCAGGTCTTGCCGGTGGAACGCGGGGCCTACCGGCTGTATGCCGAGTTAACGGCGGGCCCGGGTGAGCCTTTGGTTTTGATGCACGGGTTTCCCGACAACACTCATCTCTATGACCGCCTGATGCCCCATCTGGTGGATCGGCGGGCGATCGTCAGATTCGATTTTCTCGGTTGGGGCCGCTCGGATAAACCCGAGAACTATCCATATACGGCCACGAACCAGATCGGCGATCTCGATGCGGTGGTCGGCGCGACCCTTAGGGAAGGTGGGTACGAAAAGGTTGTTCTGGTGGCGCACGACGCATCCGGTCCGCCGGCCATCGACTGGGCCCTGGACCATCCTGATCAGGTCTGTTTGCTCGTCCTCCTCAACACGTACTACCACTGGGTGCCTGAGCTTCGCAGGCCCGAGGCGATCGCGCTGTATTCCACACCATTGATACGAAACGTCACTCGCGGTGTGGTGCGGCTCTGGCCGGATATCGATCGACGTTTGTTTACCTGGCAGGTGGGCCGGTTCATCCGGGATCCCGCGGTGCGCGAGGAGTTGGTGCCGAAGTTGTATGAGGAGTATCTCTCCGCGCGGCCCGCTTTCCGGCGGCTCAACAACGACCTTCTCGGTACGGTTGTGAGTCGGCGCCGCAGAGTGGACGATCTGCGGCGATTCCAGCCACCGGTCGCGGTGATATTCGGGGCACTCGACCCCTATCTGAATAGGGACGTGGCGCGCCGGTTTGCTGCTCTTTTCCCGCACTCCAGCCTTCATCTGGTCGAAAACGCGGGCCACTACGTCCAAATCGACATGCCCGAGCGGGTGGCCGATCTGATGACAGCCCAGCTTCCGCGTTGACGTTCGCCGTCTACGTTCAGCCAGCACTCTCACCCCGGTGGTGCGCCGATCGAAGGCCGCAGGGTCGACGTGCCGTCGGGTACCTATCGCACGATCGTCCATCCCTCCGGAGAGGGGCTACTCGTATTCGTCGGCGAGATCCAGG
>Ga0209382_10013572_pt1 | contig 10010 bp, 12 predicted proteins | sample SoiMetdeltSBSDD5_FD_187599 | JGI IMG/M metagenome (GOLD analysis project Ga0209382, IMG submission 187599) | Bulk soil microbial communities from a Populus tree surrounding site in Tennessee, USA - Soil MetaG P. deltoides SBSDD5 (SPAdes) (version 2) | ecosystem: Environmental > Terrestrial >...
CGATCCAGCACCGCAGTGAGCAGGCACAGGAGCACCTGCGGGTCATCCGGGTGCGCGCAGCCTTGGTGGAGGCGCGAACCATGCTGGTGAATGCGGCGCGCGGTCTGACGAAGGCGACGGGGGAGCGGCTGCCGAGTTGCGACGCCGATCAGATGGGCGAAGAGCGGATGGAGTCGCTGCCGGCAGGGCTGCAGAACTCGCTGCGGCCACTGCTGGAAGAAGTAGAATCGTTGACCGAAAAGATCCAAGCATTGGATCAACAAGTCGAGCAGATCGCCCGGACTGACTAACCGGAAACCGGCCTCTTACGGCAGGTGAGCGGAGTAGGGCCTTTGATCGCTCTGACGTTCGTACTGACCGTGGAGGATCGGGACCGATTCCCAAAAAGCCGGGACGTGGGCTGTTATGTGGGTTTGCGGCCGAGGCAGAGCGACTCGGGGGAGAGCGAACCACAACTGCGGATCACCAAGGAAGGGGATCCCTATCTGCGGAAGCTGCTGGTGCAGGGGGCGCACTGCATTATGGGGCGGCGCGGACCGGATACGGATCTAAAGCGTTGGGGGTTGAAGTTAAGCGCATGAGGTGGCAAGAACGCCAAGAAGCGGCCGTGGTGGCAGCGGCTCGGAAGCTGGCGATTCTGTTGCATCGGTTGTGGGTAACTGGGGAAGTGTACGAACCGTTGCGGAACAACCAGGCTGGACCACCGGTGAAGGCGACCGGGGAGGCAGCAGCGTAAAAGGAATAGGATTTTGACAAGCAGAAGCCAATCGCCGAGTTCGGGTGACTGCGAGTAAACGCCAGAGCGAAGGTTCCCTAACCGAGACGTTCAGCTCGAGGCGTAGATGGCAGCACCCGTTTATAGATTGAGGACGCCAACAGGCACCGGAGCGGAAATACTCCAATTCAAGAGTGCGAATGGAAGCAGGGCGAGTCGGCGGTGGGCGAAGTCAGGAAAGGCCAAAAACATTTCCAAGAGGGGGAAGTTTGAAAGTATATCGCGGCCTCATCGGTGACCCGGACCCAAAAAACAGTACTTAACGAGGGCCGGCTTTCTCATGGAAGCGTTCACAAATCCATGTTGACGGTCTGCTGCCAAACCGCGGAACGAAATGGACGGAAACCCTCTTCTTGACGGACTTTACGGTCGCGAACGAGCATTCCGAACCATGGCGAGTGACGACAGTGTCAAAGATCCAGCACGATCCACGCCGGAGCGTGGTCGCTGGCGTTGTCCTCGCCACGCACCCATGTGTCGACACCGCCGTCTACGAGGCGCTGGCACAATATCGGCGAGAGCAGAAAGTGATCGAGCCGCATGCCCTTGTTGGCGCGCCACCGGTCACGCTCGTAATCCCAGAACGTCCACAGCGGCCCTTCCGGGTGCAGCCTCCGGAGAGCGTCCGTCCAGCCCTGAGCTAGCAGCCGAGCATAGGCTTGGCGACTCTGAGGTTGAATCAATGCGTTGTTATCGAGAGATCGCGTTGGATAGATGTCCTGTACAGTTGGGACCACATTGTAATCGCCAGCCAATACGACGGGCAGACCGGCGGCGATGAACTCAGCGGCGTGTGTGATCAGACGTTCGAACCACGCCAGTTTGTAATTGAACTTCGGACCTGGCTGAGGATTGCCGTTCGGGAGGTAGATGGAAGCTATCAAGACTCCATTTACGGCCGCCTCAATATAGCGTGCTTGGCCATCCTCAGGATTACCAGGCAGGCTCAATCGAGTCAGTACCGGCTCGTTGTCTCGCACGAGGATCGCCACGCCGTTCCAGGAACGCTCGCCCTGCCAGACTGAGCGATAACCCAGGGCCCGAAGCGCACGCTCTGGGAATGCCCGCTGCTCGGCTTTCAGCTCCTGGAGGCAAACGACATCTGGCTCCGTTTTGCCAAGCCAGGCCACCAGGTTGTCCAGCCGCTTGTTGATGTTGTTGATGTTGAAAGTTACGATCTTCACTATACAGATCTTAAGCCGCAAAATCGCAACGTGTCGCGACTTTTTCCGGCTAGATGGCTACCCTGTGGCCGAGAATTCGCCATGTCGTACTTGTCAAGCGTTGCGCGCCCGAAACGGCGCTCTGGAGATCCTCCCGTGAAGTTCCGCGCAGGTCAACTGGCCGCAGAACGCCTCAGACTCCCGCCTGCTTGCAAGCACCCGCTCTGGGCGCGCGGAACAATTCAACGGACGGCGTCCGTTTCCGCATTGGTTTCGCCACCGTCGCACACAGGTGGCCGTGCCAAAATACACTAGGCGCCGCGGAACGCATTTAGTTCCGGGCCGGAAAGTGGTCTAAAAGTAATAGATGTGTTCATGCGGATCGGTTTGCTTTCGGAGACACACGGATTCCTCGACGATGCATTGATCACTAATTTTCGAGAGTGCGACGAGATTTGGCACGCCAGCGACTTGGGCACGTCTCAAGTAATCGACCAGTTGAACCGCTTGAAACCGGTGCGTGGCGTTTTTGGCAATGTCGACGGTCCTGAGATTCGCTCTCGCTTGCCGGAAGATCTTGAATGGTGTAGTGAGAATGCGCGTGTCTACATGACGCACATTGATGGGTATCCCGGCCGTTACGATCCGCGCGCCCGGCGCGAATTGGAGCGCCGCAAACCCGACTTTTTATCTGCGGACATTCGCACATCGCGCGTGTGATGCGAGATGAGAAGCTGTCGTTGCTCCACATCAACCTTGGTGCAAGCGGTCATACCAGCTGGCACAAGGAGCGTATCGCAATGCGCTTCGATATCGTCGCGGGGAAGGTAGCAAACCTCGCACTGCTCCTACTAGGAAAACGAGGGCGGAAAAGTAGTCTAAAAGAAACCGTGGCCGTGACTATCGGGCGCGCCCATGTGCGCGAACACGGGCGGATTCTGGCGAGCCACTTCCGATGCTGGGTTGAGTGTTCCATTTGGTGGAGACTTCTGCTAGCGCATTGCGCGTCACAGCGCATTGCTTGTAAGTCTATGAGGAATTGGTAGCGCTAACGGGAATCGAACCCGCTGGGTACCAGTTCAGCTTGGTTCAGTTGGGTCTAAGTAGTTGTGTTTTCGGTCTAGTTCAGTTCACGACCAGGGCGTTTAGGGGCGTCTGGATGGCTGACATGCTGCCCCGGTGCTGCCCCGCGAACAGGATTCGGTTGTACTGCCACAACCGAGCCGCGATGCCAAACACGGAATCAACGGATTTGTGACCGCTCTCGTGCAGACAACGGACGGGTACTTGTGGGTGGCAACAACCGACGGCCTCTGAAAATTGAGAAGCGTAATACCTCGGTTGTGTAATTCTCTGCTCCCAGGTTGGCGTCCCGTAGTCAAAATCCAGTACCATGAGTGAGCCGGAGGGCAAGGGATGTGGAACACTTGGGTCAAATCCCCGCGCTCGTGACGCTCAGCCGCAGGCGCGTGCTGGGCATCGTTCCGGCCGTGCTCTGCCAGGCATGCCGGCGCGAGCACAACAGCAACGCCCCTTCGATCGCGTTCACCCGCATACCGCAAGCGGATCCCGCTGGATCCGCACACAACGACATTATTGAAGGGCGCGTTACGGGAGGGTCGCCCGGCCAAAAGATTGTGCTATACGCAAAGGCCGGAAAATGGTGGTTGCAGCCACTCGTCGATCAGCCCCTGACCGACCTACGCCAGGATTTCAGTTGGACCAATGCGACACACCTCGGCACTCACTACGCCGCCCTGCTCATAAAGGACGGCTACCGGCCACGAACCGTCCTGGACTCGCTGCCCCAAACCGACGACAACATTCTTGCGGTGGCAGTTGTGTCTGGCGCCGAGCGGCCTCCTGCGCCGGCGATCGATTTCAGCGGCTTTCAGTGGCGCTTGCGCGATGCACCGAGTTCACGCGGCGGCAAGAATGTCTACTCCCCGTCGAATTTCTCGGTCGACGAACAAGGCGCGATGCACTTGTACATCTCCAAGACGGAAAAGGACTGGAGTTGCGCGGAAGCTAAACTGACGCGAAATCTTGGCTACGGCACCTATGAATTCGTTGTACGGGGACTGGACACGCTGGAGCCCGCCGCCGTCTTCGGAATGTTCACCTATGACTACGCGGGTGGCGCGCTGTATAACCGCGAAATGGGTATCGAGATCAGCCGATGGGGTGACACCGCGAACAAAAACGCTCAGTATGTGTTGCAGCCATATTACGTCTCCGCCAATGTCCACCGGTTCAATGCGCCCGCGGGGACGCTCACGTTCTCGCTCCGATGGGAGCAGAACCGCGCCATCTTTCGCACGCTACGCGGGTCGACCAACGTTTCGGAGCACGCCTTCACAGCGGGCGTACCATCTCCGGGTATTGAAACCATCCGTGTTGTGCTCTATGTCTACCGCGAAGCCATCGTAAAGCTGCAGCATCCAATGGAGGTCGTGATTGAGCGGTTCTCGTACTTCCCGTGAGATCCGCCGAGCGCTACTGCTTTTCACCTGCGCCGCGCTCTGTCCTCACGCTCTCTCCGCACTCGACCCGAACCGCACCTTCAGCCAGTACATCTTTACTCGCTGGGGTTCGCGCGACGCGTTCCCCGGCGGCGCTATCAACTCCATCGCGCAGACGCCGGACGGCTATCTATGGATCGGCGCCGAGAAGGGCCTTGTGCGTTTCGACGGGATCAGTTTTCGCCTGTTCGAGCACGACAACACACCCTCACTTCCTCCTGGCCACGTTCGCGGGCTAGTCGTCGACTCCGAGGGCGTGCTGTGGGTGCGCATGGAGAGTCCTTACCTGATGCGCTATCGCGGCGGGAGCTTTGAGCAGATGTATCCTGCGGAACTCCCGGAACGGTTCGCTCCTGACCGCGAGCGGGGTGCAACCGCCATCACTCGCGGGACTCGCGGCAATATCCTGATCGCTCCGCGCGATGCACCTCTGCGCTACAGCGCTGGGAAATTCACGCCGGTAGTTTCGTCGGGTGCGGCCGGTGGCCTCCCGATGTCGATCGCCGAAACGGCGGACGGCGCCGTCTGGGTAGGGATGCGCGATACAGGCCTGGTCTGTGTGCGAGACGGCCGTGGATCGCACGTGACCGGCTTGCCGGACCAGAAGGTGAATGTCTTGCTGCCGGGCGGCGGTCCGGAGTTGTGGATTGGAACGGATTCCGGGTTGGTGCGTTGGGACGGCAGCGCCATAACACGTCGCGGTGTTCCCGCTACACTCGCGCGCAGCCCGATTCTGGGTCTGGCGCGCGATCGCGATTCCAACCTCTGGATCTCGACTCCTGCCGGAATTACGCGCATGCATCCGAACGGCTCCACTACTCAGAGCACTGGCGGAAGCTTGCCCGGCGCGGTGCATGCCATTCTTGAAGACCGTGAGGGCAACCTGTGGTTCGGAGGAGCCGAGGGGCTAATGCAGCTTCGCGACGCTCCCTTCCTAAGTTATACCGGCGTGGCCGGCGAGGGCGGGTCGTTGTATATCGATACTTCAGGGCGGGCCTGGATCGCGCCGTCCTCCGGAGGGCTGCTCCAGATTCGCGGAGCGGAACATCACTTTATCACCGCACTGGGCATGGATCGCGATGTGATCTACTCCATTTCTGGCGGACCTGGCGAAGTTTGGGTCGGTCGCAGGCTCGGCGGCGTCACGCAATTGCGAGAAGAAGCCGGGGTTCTTCACACGCGAACGTATACAGCAGCTGACGGTCTAGCACCGGGAGTCGTTTACGCCGTTTATCGCGCTCGTGACGCATCAGTTTGGGCTGGGACTCTTAGCGGCGCGGTGAGCCGCATCCAGAATGGCCGTATCACGACTTTCACGAGCGCCGACGGATTGAGTGCTGATGCCGTCACCACGATACAAGAGACGCCCGACGGAGTGATCTGGGTCGGAACCGCTGGAGGGCTAGAGGCGTTCCGGAATGGGAGTTGGCAGAAGTACGGCAGCGAGGACGGATTGCCTCCCGGAAGCGTGAACAGTCTCGCTCTCGATGGCAACGGAGTACTGTGGATCGGCTCCTCCTCGGGCCTGTTTTACTGGTCGGGCACGCGGGTTGAAAGCGCCAGAAACGCTCCGGATTCGCTCCAGAGAGAAATCTTTGGCTTGGCGGCAGACGACTCTGGCAACCTGTGGGCAGCTACGGACCGCCACGTGGTCAGCATAACGCGCGCATCGCTCCTGGGCCAGTCGACGAGGCCGGCCGCGGTGCGCGAATTCGGTATGGCCGACGGTCTGCCTTCGACGCGAGGAAGCCGGCGCGATCATTCGGTCGCCAAAGATCCTTCGGGGCGGATCTGGTTCTCCCTTCAGGGGGGACTATGCGTTGTGAATCCGTCGCTTCCCTCTGCACTGGCGCCCGCATTAGTGAAGGTGGAATCTGTCGCCGTAGATGGTCGCCCGCTAGGTACGGGACCAGTCGCCCGCTACCCTTCCGACCGCCATCGCGTGATCTTCAACTTTATCGGCGTGAGCCTCACGGTTCCGGGGCGCGTACGGTATCGCTACCGGCTGGACGGTTACGATAGCGATTGGAGCCAGCCCACTGAATCCCGAGAGGCAGCGTACACAAGCCTCCCGCCCGCTCGGTATACCTTTCGCGTCATGGCCACTAACAGCGACGGGCTGTGGAACGGAGCGCCTGCGAGCGTACCCTTGGAGGTGGAGCCGCAACTGTCAGAAACCTGGTGGTTCCGGGTGATTGGACTGTGCCTCATCGCCGCGGCCATTTTCGCGGCCTTCCGCTACCGCATCGCTCGCGTCCACGCCGCGCTGAACCTGCGCTTTGAGGAGCGCTCGGCGGAAAGAGCCCGCATAGCGCGCGAATTGCACGACACGCTTTTGCAGAGCTTCCAGGGCCTGATGCTTCGGCTCCAGGTGGTCGACGATCTGTTATCGCCAGGGAAAGCCAAGGAGCAGCTCGAACAGAGCCTCGAGCGGGCTGATCAGGCGATTGCAGAAGGCCGCAGCGCCTTGTATGACTTACGATCGTCTGCCATAACTACGAATGACCTGGCCCAAGCGGTGGGGGCGCTCGGCGACGAAATGGCCACACAGGATTCCACGGCGTTCCACTTAGTGGTGGAAGGTCGAACGCGAGACTTGCACCCGATCGTTCGAGACGAACTTTACCGCATCACTCGCGAAGCACTTCGCAACGCTTTCAGCCACGCGGCTGCCAATCATATTGAAACTGAGATCACCTACGGAGAACGGGCATTCCGGCTGCGCATCCGGGACGACGGACAGGGTATCCCACCCGAGATGTTGGAAGCGGGCCGTCCCGGCCACTACGGTCTTTCAGGAATGCGTGAACGCGCCCGGCAAATCGGCGCCAAGTTGGCGATTTGGAGTGGAGCTAAAGCCGGTACGGAAATTGAATTGAGCATCGCAGGCTCGACTGCCTATCGTACATCGACACGCCGGCCTCTTTTTCGTTTGTTCCGGAAGAAAGCAGGTTGACCTGTGATTCGAGTCCTGTCAGTAGACGACCACCCCCTTCTCCGCGAAGGTATCGCTGCGCTGATCGGGAATCAGACAGATATGGAACTTGTCGCGGAAGCTTCCAATGGACGCGAGGCGCTCGAACAGTTTCGAAAGCATCGTCCTGACGTCACCTTAATGGACTTGCAAATGCCAGAGATGAGTGGCATCGATGCCATAAGCGCAATTCGCGGCGAGTTTCCTGAAGCACGTGTCATCATCTTGACCACCCACGCCGGTGATGTTCAAGTTTCTCGTGCTCTGAAAGCGGGTGCTCGGGCCTATTTATTGAAGGGCTCGCTGCGAAAGGAACTACTGGAGACGATTCGCGCAATCCATGCCGGCCACAAGCGCCTCTCACCCGAGGTCGCCGCTGAAATAGCCGAGCACGTGAACGATAACGCGCTGACTCCACGAGAAGTCGACGTATTGCGATTGGTGGCGGGGGGTAATGCGAACAAAGAAATCGCTGCACGGCTGTCGCTCACAGAAGAAACCGTGAAGAGCCACATCAGAAACATCCTTGCCAAACTTGGAGCTAACGACCGGACGCACGCTGTTGCGATAGGACTAAGGCGCGGAATCATCGAGCTGTAGTTGCGCGACATACCTCGAAAGAGGGATGCCAAAGAGGTCTTTCCAGGGTGTCGAACGCCAGCGCCAATTCCATACGATTGAGATGGGATACTCTCTGCAACGTCTATTCTCGACCTTTCCGAACAGTTGGCCCGGCGTTGGCCTGCTCCTCATCCGGCTTTGTCTGGGTGTCACCCTGATCTGTTTCGGGATCGCCAGCCTCTCGGCGAAGCCTTCGGAATCGATCATCTTCGCACAAAACTTGCTTGTGATTGCGGGCGGTATCTTCCTGCTTGCCGGTCTCTGGACACCAGTAATCGGAACCCTCGTTGCTCTCGACGAAATCTGGATCGCCTTTGCGCGTCATTCTCCGCGGCGAGAGGACACGTGGATTCACATCGCGCTGGCCATCCTGACTGTAAGTGTGACGATGCTGGGCCCTGGCGCATGGTCGATTGACGCTCGCTTGTTCGGGAGGAAGAGGTTTGATGTCGATCGGACTAGAGGTAGAAAACCATCCCCCTGATGGGGTAGTAGGAGACTCACCAACGAGGGGCCCGATCGAGATCGATCTGGGGATGTCTCCGCTCCTGGGAAGAGCCAGAATCAGGAATGTAAAGCGATCTGGTTCCGCCAACAATCGGACGAGTTAAAACGAGGAACCGTACCCGCCGCGTATGCCGAGTCTTTGAGAAACGCTCGCATCCAAGGGCGAACATCTATAGCTGAGTGATCGAAGGAGTGCACAGATGGCACATGCAAGCTCGCTGGCAGTCATAAATGGGGCTCATTTTGGAATCGAAGCGGATGAACCTACGGTCTTTTCGAACCGAGTGGCTTCCGTCCGGGCCGGCCTGGGGATCGTAGATCGACTCTCGACATTCGAGGATATCGTCGGTTGTTCCGATGCGCTAAAAACGGTGCTGGGACAAATCAAAAAGGTTGCTCCCACCGATGCCACAACGTTGATCCTCGGTGAAACAGGGACGGGGAAGGAATTGATCGCGCGCGCCATTCACCGGCACTCCCACAGATTTGGGCGGGCCTTCATCCGAGTGAACTGTGCAGCCATACCGGAATCTCTGATTGCTTCTGAGCTATTCGGTCATGAAAGAGGCGCATTTACGGGGGCGACGCACCGCCGGCCGGGCCGCTTCGAGCTGGCCGACGGTGGCACGATTTTTCTTGACGAGGTCGGCGAGCTTCCTCCGGATACACAAGTCGCGCTCTTACGCGTGCTGCAAGAACGGGAGGTTGAGCGCCTCGGAGGTACGCAGCCTGTACGGGTGAACGTCCGCGTCATCGCTGCCACAAATCGTGACCTGAAAGCAGCTACAGCGAATGGCACGTTTCGGTTGGATCTGTTCTATCGCCTGAACGTATTTCCCATTCATGTGCCCCCGCTAAGAGAACGTAAGAGCGACATCCGTTTGTTGCTTGAAGATTTCATCGAACGTTACGCGAGCCAAATGGGGAAGAATATCCGCTCGGTCAACAAAAGGACGCTCGACCTCCTTCAGGCCTATGATTGGCCAGGCAACATTCGAGAGCTGCAGAACGTCGTCGAACGGTCGGTCATCCTGAGTTCCGGCGATGAGTTGTCTGTCGATGAATCGTGGTTCTCGAACGAATCGTCCGAATGGAAATCTCCGAACCAATCTCAACTTGTGGATGACGGGAATTCTGAGGAGCGGAAGATCATCGAGGCTGCTCTGCTCGACAGCAGGGGGCGAATCGCGGGGCCGACGGGCGCCGCCGCCAGGCTCAAGATTCCACGTTCCACTCTCGAGTCCAGGATCAAGACGCTCCAGATCCGAAAGAGGAACTTCAAGTTCGCTGGAGCGGTCCTGTGAACAGCGCCTCAGCGTTCGAGTCCGTGGAGTTCAAGGTTCGCGCAGTGTTGAACGGGGTAGAAGGATGACGTCGACCTCAGTCAGTGCGATATCCGAGAATCTGGACCACGCCTTCCGCGCAGCTTTTCTACTCACGGGCAGGGT
>Ga0209382_10013576_pt1 | contig 10010 bp, 11 predicted proteins | sample SoiMetdeltSBSDD5_FD_187599 | JGI IMG/M metagenome (GOLD analysis project Ga0209382, IMG submission 187599) | Bulk soil microbial communities from a Populus tree surrounding site in Tennessee, USA - Soil MetaG P. deltoides SBSDD5 (SPAdes) (version 2) | ecosystem: Environmental > Terrestrial >...
TCGAGGGCGAGGTTGCTCGCGCCCCGTAGCTTGCATATCCGAGAAGGCAGAACATGGCCGCACCGCTCGTCATCACCATCCCGCACAAGCTCGGCAAGGAAGAAGCGCTGCGCCGAGTGAAGCCGGCACTGGCCAAGGCGTCCGACACTTTCCCGGTCTTGAAGGTGGAGGAGGAGGTGTGGTCCGGCGATCGCATGGATTTCAGGGTGAGGGCCGTCGGCCAGGTGGCCGCTGGGAATGTCCAGGTCGGCGACGACAGCGTCCGGCTCGAAGTGACGTTGCCGTGGCTGTTGCATAAATTTGCCGAAGCGGTGCAGCAGACGATTGCAGGCCGCGGCCGCATTCTTCTGGAAAAGAAGTAATGCTCAGCTTGTCGCGAGCCTTTTCGCGACCCGCGGAAGCACCCCGTACCTCCCGACCCGGTCGATGCCCACTTTCCTCGCCTCGAAAAGCACTCCTTCGATGGGGCTTGCGGGCGATTCTCGCTCGTTTGGTGCGATAAATCGCCTTCGTTCGTGAGAACCGTTGGAATCTCGCCGCAATTCGGAGGCAACTGAGGGCATACTCAAGCCCAAGGTTGGCTCCCCATGTCCCGTTCGCGCCTGATGATTTTCGCCGCTGCAGTCCACCTCGCGGCGACCTTTGCAGCTGCCGCCCAGACCGGGCCGGACCTTGCCGACATGCTCGGGCAGGCGCAACGGTTCACCGTCAAGGTGCGCGGCACCGTCGTGTGGCCGTTCGCGCCGGAGCAGCCGGGCACGGGAACCGGCACCGGCTTCATCATCGATCGCGACAAGGGCTGGATCCTCACCAACGCGCATGTGGCGAAGCGATCGCCCTCGACGGTCGAGATTGCCGTCGGCGATGCCGAGAGCGAGTGGATTGCGGCCGACCGGGTCTATGTCGACAATCATCTCGACATCGCCGTGCTGAAGGTGACGGCGGACAAGCTGCCCGGCGATGCCATGGCGGCCAAGCTCGGCTGCACCCAGACCGTCAAGCAGGGGGAGACGATCGTTGCCTACGGTCACCCCATCAACCTCAATTTCACGGCAACCCGCGGGATCGTCTCGAGCGTGCGCACGCTGGGGTCCCAGGAGTTCGTGCAGATGGACGCCAACATCAATCCCGGCAACTCCGGCGGGCCACTGCTCGCCGTGGCCTCCGCGGAGGTTATCGGCATCAATACATTGAATATTGCCGGGGCTCCGGGCCTCGGGCTCGCAGTCGCCATCCGCCATGTCTGCCCGATCGTCGACCTGCTCGCCAGGGGTGAGGATCCGAGCTTGCCGAGCATTCCCGTCTACTGGCTGAAGCAGGGCCGGATCGAGACGCTGACGGTGGCCGCCCACTTCCCGCGGAGCCCGGGCGAGCAGATCGGTCCGGAGGTTAGCCTGGAGGCGGGCGACGTCGTACAAACCCTGGCCGGCGGCCCGAAGCTCTCGAGCCTGGCGGATCTCTATACGGCGTTGCGCGGCCGCCGGGAGCGCGTGGCGTTGCAGGTTCTGCGCGACGGCAAGGCGATGGAGGTCAGCGTGCCGCTGATCCCGTCGCGGCCGCCGATGCAGCGCCAGGGCCTCGCGTTCGCCGGCATGCTGGTGACGGAGAGGGTGACCCTCGACACGGCCGACTCGTCGTTGCCGCCGCTTCGCATCGAGTTCATCAAGCCGGGCGAGCCGGCCGGACGGGCCGGTTTCCAGCCCTGGGACCATCTGCACATGGTCGGCGGCCAGCGCTTTGCCACCGTGGCCGCCCTGCACGAGTGGCTGAAGGGCAGGCCGCCAACGGAAAAGGTGGCCGTGCTCGTGCGCCGATCCTCGGGCTTCGACCCGCGCGTCGCCGCCGAGTACCACCGCTTCGAAATCCACCCAACGGCGTTGCAACTGCTGACGGGCGGATCGGGCCCGTCGGCATGGTGAGGCCGCTTGGCGATGCTTTCCGGTCCAGGAAGCACGATACTCAACGGATCGCGCCGCCCTTCCGCTTTTCGCGCAGATAGGCCTTCAGCGCAGCATATGTCTCTTCCAGCCTGTCTTCGGCGTTGTGCAGAACATAATCGTATTGATGGGAAATTTCCTTGGCGGCCCGCGCGTTTTGCAGCCGTTCCTGGACTTGCTCCTCGCTGTTCAGGCCGCGGCGCCGCAAGCGCCTCTCGATGACGTCCAACGGCGCATCGATGAGAATGCACAGCGAGTCGGGGATCGTCGATTTTATCGATCGCACGCTGCCGAGATTCATGACGGCTAGGACGTTCGACGATCGATTGGCTGCGTCCTTCAAGGCAGACTTGCCAATTCCGTAGGACATGCCGAACAAGAAGTCGCGATATTCTATCAAGTCGCCAGTCTCGCGCATGCGCCGGAAGTCTGCTGCTGAAACGAAAACATAGTCGTCATTGATCTGGTCGTCGTGGCGGGGAGCACGCGTGGTATAGCGCTTGGCATAAGCAAAGGCGAACTCCTCGTCGCAGAGAAGCCGGTTCTTGATGGTGCTCTTGCCGGATGCGCTGGCGCCGTCCAGGAACACGAACCAATGTGTCGCGCACAGCGCCTGCCAGTCCTCTTGCTCGCTCGTCATGGATGTGCGCACGCAACCTTATTGGATCGCCACAGTCTCGACGGGGCGGCCTGGCTTGTTTCCTTGCTCATCATCGATCCGTGCTGCTGCCTAGCGCAGGACCGTTGCATGGGCAAGGGTTGCGATTGCGACATGCGTGGACGAGCAAGGCGTTCGCGTGTGGGCGCCGGCGGGCCAAATCGGTGAAGGGAGGCAGCCGGTTTGTTCAATTGCGCCGCAACAGGATTTCGGCAGCTGCAGTTGCGCGGCGTTCGGAAAGGGGTGGCGATGCGGCGGGTGGGAGCCGCTCGCGAAGGCTCGTAGTCCCGCCCGCTTCGGTGCCGCGGTCGTCCCGCAATAAGCGACAGACGCCGCAGATGGGTGGAGCCCGGACCGCGATGCTGGGGCACGGCCGGGGCGAGCCCTGGACGGGCGGCGGCGCAGGTGGTGCGTAAGCGTTGACGGGGGGCCAGGAGAAAACGGAAAGCGCCGCGTCGCCTCACGGTATGAGGTTCTGCCGCAGGGCTTCGGCGACCGCGTGGGCGCGATTGCGGACGCCGAGCTTGGCCTGCGCCTTTTTCAGATGGCTGCGGATCGTTTCCTCGCCGAGCCCGAGCGCCTTGGCCATGTCATGGCATTGGTTGCCGGTCGACACGAGGCGCAGGACCGAGAGCTCGCGCGGCGTCAACTGCGCGCGCGAACCTATTCGAGCGACATCGGGGCCGGCCAGTTGCTCCAGTCGCAACGCTGCGAAGTTGGCAGCGGCAAAGACCATGATGCGTATCGGCTGCGTCAAGATGCTGGAAAGATCTCGGCGCGACCAGAATGCCACCACCCACCGGCCGGCGACGGGACAAGTAAATCCATCGCGCATGCCATACTTGAGAGCCAGCTCGTACGACCACTGGTCGACCCCGATCGGCTCGAAAATCCGCCTGACCTCGGTCCACGTGCAGGACGCCATGCTCGACCTTGCCAGGAACAGCGTCGGACGGAATTTGCCCCGCCCGAGGGCATCGTATTCCTCCCACCACCCCTGCGGGACATCCCTGTGCAGGAACACCGATCTTCCGAGCTGAATGGAGCCCCAGTCCCCGGATTTCAGGGGGAAGCGAGCCGCTCCCAGAACCGACAGCGGCAGCCTCTTCGTCGTGACGGCATGCAATTCATCGAGTACCTCGCTTGGTTCCCGCAATTCGTCGACCTGGGCCGCGTAGTCGGTCAACCTCGCTTGAAGATCCGCGAACGGCGCGTACGGCGCTACATCTGCTACGGCCATGGCCTGCCCATCGGCTGATCGCTAGGGGAGGCCCACGAGCACCAGCGCCAAGCCGACGGCGAACCCCACGCCAAGCAACGAGAGACCGCTCACCATCGACGCCAGCCAAAGGAGCTCGCGCGATTCATTCCGCACAGCATTCCACATCGTCTTGCGCTCTCCATGCGTGCCCGTGCCGCCCAATGTCGAGGAAGGGGGCACGCGGGGGAGCATCGCCCGGCGAGGATTTCTGGAGCATCGGTGCAACCCTGCAATTGCGATTGCGGAGATTGCCGATGAACACTGGGTCGAGGGATTTGGCGGGAGAGGACGCCGTGCCGCAGCCGACGCCCGTCAAGCAGATCGGGGTCAGCAAACGCCGCATTCCAATATGCCGTTCAGCCCTGATATCCGCTCCCGATGCGGCGGGGAAAGATGCGAGGGCCGAATCGCGAAGGAGCGACGCAAATGGCTACCAGATATGGAGATTTGCTCAGCTACGACCCTGAGCAGGAACGCAAGGTGACCGAGTACATCCATCAGCATCGAGGCTGGTTCGTTGCGCTCGGCGCGGCGCTCATCGTGTTGGGGGTTATTGCCACCCTCATGTCCGTCACTATGACCTTCGTGTCGATGCTCTTCTTGTCGGCCATGCTGCTGATCGGCGGCATCATCCGTTTCGTCAGCGCGTTCAGCGCCCGGGAATGGTCGGGATCGCTGCTGCTGGCGCTTGCCGGCGCGCTCTATGTGGTGGCCGGCGTCTTGACGTTTAGACACCCGGTCGCTGCTGCGCTCGCCTTGACGCTACTGTTCGCCGCCTTGTTCATGGCGGTCGGGCTCTTCCGCATCATCACATCGGTCTGGAACCGCTATCCCAGTTGGGGATGGGTCGCGCTGAGCGGGGCCGTCAGTCTCCTTCTCGGGCTGATGTTGTGGAACCAATGGCCGGTGTCGGGGCTGTGGTTCATCGGTCTGTGCATCGGCATCGACCTGATCGTGGAAGGCATCGGCTGGCTCATGCTTTCCTACGGGGCCGAGAACGTTCATGCGCAGCAGGCGCAGCGCGTTGCAGGACGCTAGTTGGCTTCCGGCGCGGCCGCACTTATGCGGGGAGCCGGGGCCAGTCCTGCCGTGGCTGCGGTTCCCCTAGCGATGCGGAGGCGCTAGCTTGGGCGCTACCCGGGCGGCCGCCGCCCGGCTCCCGGGAGCCCTTCATGCGCGAGCGCCTGCACTTCCTGCTGCTCAACATCGGCCATTTTCTCGACCACCTGTTCACGCTGATCTTCGCGACGGTGGCGGCGCTGGCGCTGCACCGCGAATGGGGGCTCGGCTACGCCGAGCTCTTGAAATACGCCACGCCCGGCTTCTTCGCCTTCGGCGTGTTCGCGCTGCCGGCCGGCTGGCTTGCCGACAAGTGGAGCCGCGAGGGCATGATGAGCACCTTCTTCATCGGCATCGGCGTCGCCTCCATCGCCACTGCCTTCGCGCGTACGCCCTTCGAGATCGGTCTCGGACTGTTCGTGGTCGGCGTGTTTGCCGCCATCTACCACCCCGTCGGCCTTGCCATAGTCGTGGAGAAGTGGCGGAACACGGGCATGCGCATTGCGGTCAACGGCGTGTGGGGCAACCTGGGAGTTGCCAGCGCGGCGCTGATCACCGGCTACTTCATCGACCACGGCGGCTGGCGTGCGGCGTTCGTCGTGCCGGGCATCGTCTCGATTCTGATCGGCATCGCCTACACCGTCCTGATGTGGCCGGAGCTGATGCGGCCGAAGCCGCGCGTGAAGGCTTCTGCTGCGGCGCGGGTCCTGCCCGCCGACGTCAAGGCACTGCTGGTGCGGGTCTCCGCCATCGTCTTTCTGACGACGGCGGTATCGAGCATCGTCTTCCAGTCGACGACCTTCGCGCTGCCCAAGGTGTTCGACGAACGGCTGGGCGGCATTACCGTCTCGGCCACGGCGATCGGCGGACTGGCATTCCTGGTGTTCGCGCTGGGCTCGCTGGGCCAACTCATCGTCGGCCACTACCTCGACCGGCTGGGCCCGCGCACCGTCTTCATCGCCGCCGCGGCCATCCAGCTCGTGTTCTTCTTGTTGATGCCCGGGCTCGCCGACTGGGCGGCCCTGCTGTGCGCCATGGCCTTCATGCTGGCGGCGTTCGGCCAGATCCCGATCAACGACTACATGATCGGCCGGCTGGCCGAAGGTCAGTGGCGGGCGCGGATCTACGGCGTGCGCTACGTGGTGAGCTTCACCGTGCTGGCGGCCGCGCTACCGCTCATCGCCTTCGTCTACGAGAATTGGGGCTTCGACGCCCTGTTCCGGGTGCTGGCGGCCTCCGCCGCGGTGATCCTCGCCGCCGTTCTGCTGCTGCCGCAGCGCCTGCCGCAAGCCCAGGCCGTGCCGGCGCGGGCGTGAAATGTTTCACGTGAAACAGTCAAGCGTTCACCGGCCTTTGCGGGGATAAGCCGCGCCCGCGCGCCGCGTGTCAGCCACTGTCAGCCCCACTGTCAGCCACTTATCAGCCAAACTGTCAGCAAACCTGTCAGCCCCGCTGTCAGCCACTATCAGCGCCACTGTCAGCAAACCTGTCAGCCCCACTGTCAGCCACTGTCAGCAGAACTGTCAGCTCACTGTCAGCCCCCCTGTCGGCCAAACTGTCAGCGAGCCTTGGCGCGGTTGGTCTACAGCCGCGGATCGACCGGGCGTTGCAACGCTCAGCCGCTGGCGCGAAATAGTAACGACGACAGAGTTGCCCAGGCGGTCTTCGGCTACAACTCTCCACGCTACCAGGGTAGAGAGAGTTCCACGCGGCTCGCGGCGTCGTGGTCTTCCGCAAGGTGGGCGACGATCGATCTCACTTGCTCATAGCCGACTATGAGAAGGAAGGTTGCGGCGCGACCATACGATTTTATGCCGGCGAGAAAAAAATCCCGGTCGGGGTGACCTAGCTCTTTGGCACCGTGCGGACTAACGGTCCTGGCGGTGTGCACGGCAGGATCGATGAGTGGTGCGATCGCCGATGGACACTCGAGCGTCGAGTGCAGATCGAGTCGAAGTTCTCTCAGGAAATCGAAATTCGGTCGGAAGCCCGTTGCGACGATCAACTCATCCACGATCAAAGTCTGGTCGTTGGTAGCTTGCAACCTCAGGTGGTCGCCGGCCGCTTCGATGCACTTGAGCGAAAAACCGGTGCGCAACTCGATCTGGCCTACGCTGGTCAAATGCTCGATATCGCGCAGCATTTCCCCGAGGCACTGCAGCTGCTTTGGCACGCTGCCAGGTGGGCCGTTTCTGGCGGTCTCACTCCTTACGAGCCAAATTGGCCGAGTACTCAGTGCTTCGCCGGCAAGGCGAGCAAGATCTATCAACGTGCAAATGGCGGAATGTCGGTTTCCGAGCACCGCTACCTTCTTGCCCGAAAAATGGACCCGAAGGGCCCCGAGCACGTCGACCGGTCCGTAGTGGAGTCGCCCCCGTACGTTTCGCTCGCCGACTGCCGGAACACCGCCGGCGCCCGCGGGTCGGGGTTGTTCCCAGTTGCCGGAGCAGTCGATGACCGCATCGGCCGTAAGCCGTCCTTCACTCCCGTTGGCTGCTTCAAATGCCACTTCGAAAGGCACCGAGAGCCTTCGTGCATCGGCGAGCTTGTCGTGCTCGACCCGCGTCACTGCGACGACGCGGGTCGCCAAGCGGATACGCGGCAGAAGCTCGGGTACCCGCGCCAGCGGTTCAAGATATCCCTCACGGAATTCCCGGCCTGACGGGTAGGCATCGGGGTCTGGGGCCGTCCAACCGCAGGTCTCCAGCAAGCGCTGGCACGCTTTGTCCAAGTTGAGCTGCCACGCCGAAAACATGCGAACGTGCTGCCATGCGCGCACCGTCTCACCTACGTGAGGCCCCGCCTCGAAGACGACGGGATTCAGGCCGCGCTCGATCGCATGCGCGGCGGCGGCCAGTCCGATCGGTCCGCCACCAATGACGACTACCGTTTTCGACATGTCTCCAAAAGCTCACACGCTGCAGCTCTTCCGACGGGTCCCCTTCCGATCACGTTGATCGCAGCGCCCGTTTACACCATTGTTGCGACGTCGGCCGGCCGTTCAGCAGGTCCGAGATGCGCGACGCCACTGTCGCCCGTCATTGCACGCATCAATCATTAGGAGACTACTATGAAGAGCAATGCTCGAGCTACGAATACCCCAAAGACGCGTCTCGGCGGGATGAGTCCGTCGGTCAAGGTCGTCGAGCCGGTCAACGTGCGTGTGCGCCTTGGTGGCATGAGCCCCTCGATCAAGAAGGTCGAGCCGCGCAACATACGCAAGTGAGTGGCGCCTGAGCACCCCGATTGGTGTGCTCTTACGGACCGAGCATGTCTTGGCATCGGGGCGGACTTCTCCACCCTGATGCCTTCGTGGTGCCCTCTTGGCGAATATCGTCTGATGATGCAATCACCACCTGAAAATATCCCTATTGTTTCATTTTTCCGCTTCTTCCCGCGCTGCCGCTATCCCCAGCGCGCCGAACGTTCGGCCGCGGGAACGCTGCCAACACGAGCCTTCCGTTTCTGCGAGCCGGTTTGCGCCGCCTCCAGCTTTGGCTGGTACATGTTTCCACCCATGGATTTCAGCTTGCTATGGGACGGCAGCGAGGTGATGTGGGCTCCGGCTGGAGCAGAGACTTGGCAACCTTTGCAGAGCGAATCGTTTCCGGGATTTGACGAGGAATTCGACCGTCACGCCCCCCCGGAGTTGCAGTCTTGCGCGCCGCCGTTTTTGGGCGCTCTAACCGAGCCGGGACTCGTCCAAATTTGGAGCGGGTTCGCAGCGCGCACGCGTCCGGGATGGAGCCTTCTTCTCCGCCCGTTACCGAATTTGCCACACAGCAGGCACTACGAGGTGCTAGAAGGAATAATAGAGACCGACCAATGGTTTGGGCCGCTCTTCACAAATGTCCGTCTGACAAAAACTGACGTGCCTATCCATTTCCGAAGCGAATTCCCGATGTGGCAAGTTCAGCCGCTGCCCAGAGTCGCGTATGCAGACGATCTCCTGAATTCGTTCGAGGTGGTGCCAGGGATGGATCAGTTGGAAAAAGATGAATGGCAAGCTTTCCGACAAGCCGTGGCCAAGCCGGATGTAGACCCAGAGCGTCGGCTTGGGCACTACGCTGTTTCGGCCCGAAAGCGCCAGAAGAAGGAGCAGGCCGACCAATAAGTGGGTGAAGAATGGCGCCCGCCGCCAAACGAGTTTCGACGGCTCGTCTCTCGCGCGCCGGGGTGGCGTGGGCCTTGTTGACCGTGGCCATATGGGGGATGTGGTCTGTTTACACCCGCCTTGGTCTAATCCGGAGCCTGCACCCCGAGGACCTGGTGGCGCTTCGCTTCGGGATTAGCGGATTGCTGTTACTTCCCCTGCTGGTCACGATCTCCCGGGGCATTAGTCGGTCGGTTTGGATTGAAGGAGTGCTCCTGGCTGCGTGTCAGGGCGCACCATTTGTGCTCCTGCTTGCGGCGGGATTGGTCTTTGCTCCGGCCAACCATGCCCCGGCCTTGACCACCGGTCTGATGCCGCTATTCGCCGCGGTCCTCGGTTTCCTTTTCTTCGGGAAGCGCACGGATATCCCGCGATCGATTGGCTTGGCGTTGATTATCTGTGGTGCATTCACTCTCGCGGGCGTGAGCTTCCGGGATGAACCCAAAGTGCTTTTCGGGGATTTATTATTTGTCGGCGCATCGGTGATGGCAACCCTCTACACGTTGCGTGCAGGTCACCTCGCTCTCACCGCAACCCAAGGAGCAAGCATTGTCTGTGTCTATTCTATGGTCGGGTACTTGCCTATATACTTCTGCCTGGCTGACGTTCACCGTTTGTGGGAAGCGCCGGCACACGAAGTGCTTTTTCAGGCGATTTACCAAGGCGTGCTGATGGGTGCCGTCTCCATGCTCACCTTCAACAAGGCCATTGCATTGTTGGGTGCTCCTACGGCGTCGGCGTTCGTAAGTTTGGTCCCGGTGGTTGCAACGTTGGCCGCAATTCCCGTTCTAAATGAAGTTCCATCGTTCTGGGATTCGCTTGCCGTTGCTGCAATCAGCTGCGGAGTTGTCGCCGCTGCGGGTGTGTTCTCTCGTCAGTAGACCTGATACCGTCGCGCATATGTTTGGACCTTTCGCCTTTGCGGCACGCCGCGAGCGCCCC
>Ga0209382_10013578_pt1 | contig 10008 bp, 9 predicted proteins | sample SoiMetdeltSBSDD5_FD_187599 | JGI IMG/M metagenome (GOLD analysis project Ga0209382, IMG submission 187599) | Bulk soil microbial communities from a Populus tree surrounding site in Tennessee, USA - Soil MetaG P. deltoides SBSDD5 (SPAdes) (version 2) | ecosystem: Environmental > Terrestrial >...
GCGCTGATCGAGCGCGACGCGATCCTCGTCGTCGACGGCGCGCTGCGCTGGGACGAGTTCATCGAGGATTGGCGGCTGACCGCCAAGCGGATCCTCGATCTCGACCAGGCACGCGAGCAGTATGCGCGGCGCCTGGTGCTTCGCTGGCCCGGTGCTCGCAATGGCGACGCAGGCACGGTCGTCAGCGCGCTCGAGCAGGCGCTGCGACCGAGCCGCGGCGGTCGCTGCGCAGTCGGCATCCGTTACGACCGTGCCGATGCCAGCGCCTTCGTCGAGCTGGGCGAGGAGTGGACCGTGCGGCCTTCGCGTGAGCTCATCGAGCGGCTCGGACGCATTCTCGGCCGGGACGGGGTCGAGCTCCACTACGCACCGCGCGTCGACGGCTGAGTCGAGCTACCCCTCACGGATTTGCGCGTCCACGGCGCCTCCGGCATTCTCGCGGCCATGCCGCTGAGTTTTCTCGAATTCGAGCAGCCGATCGCCGAGCTCGAGGCCAAGATCGACGAGCTCAAATTCGTGTCCTCCGATGCCGAGGTGAATATCGGCGAGGAGATCGCGCGACTGCGCGCGAAAAGCCGCGCCCTCACGACCAGCATCTTTGCTTCCTTAAGTCCCTGGCAGGTCGCACAGCTCGCGCGGCATCCGCAGCGTCCGTACACGCTCGACTACGCCGCCGCCATCTTCGACGAGTTCCAGGAGATGCATGGCGATCGCATGTACGCGGACGACCTGGCCATCGTCGGGGGGCCGGCCCGGCTCGCCGGACGATCCGTGATGCTGATCGGTCATCAGAAAGGCCGCGACACCAAGGAGCGTGTGCGCCGCAACTACGGCATGCCGAAGCCCGAGGGCTACCGCAAGGCGCTTCGGCTGATGAAAACCGCGGAGCGTTTCGCCCTGCCGATCATCACGCTCATCGACACGCCCGGCGCGTATCCCGGAGTCGGCTCTGAGGAGCGCAACCAGAGCGAGGCGATCGCGCGCAACCTGTTCGAGATGGCGCGGCTGGGCGTCCCCGTGGTGTCCGCCGTGATTGGCGAAGGCGGGTCCGGCGGCGCGCTCGCGATCGGTGTGTGCGACCGCCTGCTGATGCTGCAGTACTCGGTCTATTCGGTGATCTCGCCCGAGGGTTGCGCCTCGATCCTCTGGAAGAGCGCGGACAAGAAGGAGCTCGCCGCGGAGGCTATGGGCATCACGGCGGACCGGATCGCGAAGCTCGGCCTCGTCGACGAGGTGCTGCGCGAGCCGCTGGGCGGCGCGCATCGCGACCCGCAGACGATGGCGGAAGATCTCAAGGCGGCGCTGCTCAGGCATCTCGACGCCGTCGGGGCGCAGAGCACCACGGAGCTGCTCGCGGCGCGACATGCGCGCCTACGCTCGCAGGGCGTCTACCAGTCGAGCTGAGCGCCCGTGGGCGCGGCTCCTCGAGGCGCGTGGTGCAACCGGCGGAACCCGCAAGCCACACATTCGAGCCCGCGCTTGTTGCGACGCGGATCGACGAGCTGCTCCGCACGCTGCCGGAGCTGCCCACGGGGCTCTGCGTCGCATATTCGGGTGGGCTCGATTCCACTGTCCTGCTCCACGCCCTTGCAAGGCTGGCCGACCGGGCATCGCGGCCGCGCCTCCGCGCTGTGCACGTCGACCATGGACTCAATCCGCAATCGCCGCAGTGGTCGATTCGTTGCGGTGAGGTTGCCACGGCGCTCGGTATCGCCTGCCGTCGGCTCGCGATCGACGCGCGCGCTCCCCGCGGTGCGAGCCCTGAAGCCTGGGCGCGCGCCGCGCGCCGTGCGGCGATCGCCGCCGACCTCGGGGCCGGCGAAGTCCTGCTCACCGCGCACCACGCGGACGACCAGCTGGAAACGGTGCTGCTGCAGCTGCTGCGCGGAGGAGGACCGGCTGGCATCGCCGGCATGCCGCGGCTGGCGCCCTTCGGCCGGGGCTGGCAGTTGCGGCCACTGCTCGAGTTCTCGCGTAGTGCGCTCCATCGCTGGGCAGTCGCCGCCCGGCTCGACTGGGTCGAGGATCCGACGAATCTCGACCTGACGTTCGATCGCAACTACCTGCGTCATTCGGTGCTGCCCAGCCTGCGTGCGCGCTGGCCGCAGGCGACGCGCACGGTCGGCCAGGCGGCTGCTTTAACCGCAGAGACGGTGGAGCTCGCGGCGGTCCTCGCCGAATCCGACTTCGCAAGTGTCCGCGAGGGACTCACCCTGCCGATCGCCACGCTCGGCGAGTTGTCCGAGCCCCGGCAACGCGCGGTGCTGCGCGCGTGGCTCGCGGGCCACGATCTGCCGCTGCCGTCGGCACGAACGCTGGCGGCTTTGCGCCGGGACTTGTGGCTCGCCGCCGACGACCGCGTTCCCTGCGCACGCTGGCAGGAAGCACGTGTCTATCGTTACCGGGGCCGGCTGTACGCTGACAGGTCGCGTCCGCCGGCCGTCGCGGAGGGAACGGAGATGACGGCGGAGGGTGTGACCCTCGCCGTGGGCGGGCGTTTCGAGTTCAGGGCTACGGTCGGCCGTGGGCTGAGCCGTGCTCGCCTGCCGGCGCCGCTCGAGCTCCGCCCACGCCGTGGTGGCGAGCACTTCCGTCCGGTGCAGGGCGGGCATCGCCGGCCACTGCGCAAATGGTTCCAGGAATACGGCGTCCTGCCCTGGCTGCGCGATCACGTGCCGCTACTGTACGCAGGCGAAACGCTGGTCTGCGTCGCGGACCTCGCCTGCGCTGCCGAGTATGTCGCGCGTGAGGACGAGGATTCGTGGGAGGTCCGCTGGCGCGACCGGCCGGTGTTGACCGAGGCCGAAGCGCTCCAGTCGCACTGGGCTGACAAGGGGCGGGCGCGCGGAGCGCGTTTCGACTAAACTATCTTCCCGTCGTTCGTATCCGCGGCGGTGCCTCCCAAATGACCAAGTTCATCTGCGTGACCGGCGGAGTCGTGTCCTCGCTGGGCAAGGGAATTGCGGCCGCGTCTCTCGGCGCGATCCTCGAGTCCCGCGGGCTCAAGGTTGCGCTCGTCAAGCTCGATCCGTACATCAACGTCGACCCCGGCACGATGAGTCCTTTCCAGCATGGTGAGGTGTTCGTCACCGACGACGGCACCGAGACCGATCTTGATCTCGGGCACTACGAGCGCTTCGTGCGCACCACCAGCACCCGCAACAGCAACTTCACTACCGGCCGTATCTACGAGCGCGTGATCGCCAAGGAACGGCGCGGCGACTACCTCGGCGCGACGGTGCAGGTGATCCCGCACATCACCGACGAGATCAAGCATTGCATCCGGCTGGGCGCCGGGGATTCCGACGTATGCATGGTCGAGATCGGCGGCACCGTGGGCGACATCGAGTCGCTGCCGTTCCTCGAGGCGATTCGCCAGCTCGGAGTAGAGCTCGGCCGGAACAACGTCCTGTACATGCACCTGACGCTGATCCCGTATATCTCGACCTCCGGCGAGATCAAGACGAAGCCCACACAGCACTCGGTCAAGGAGCTGCGCTCAATCGGCATACAGCCCGATGTGCTGCTTTGCCGCGGGCGTGACCCGCTGCCGCCGGAGCAGCGTCGCAAAATCGCGCTCTTCACCAACGTCGAGGAACGCGCCGTGTTCTCGGCCGTCGATGCCGACGACATCTACAAGATCCCGATGCTGCTCCGCGAGCAGAGGCTGGACGACATCGTCTGCGAGAAGCTGGGGCTGAACGTACCGCCGTCGGACCTGCGCGAGTGGCAACAGGTCGTCGCCGCCAAGAGCAATCCGGATCTCTCGGTGACGATCGCGATGGTCGGCAAGTACGTCAATCTCCGCGATTCGTACATGTCGCTCTGCGAGGCCCTGATGCACGCGGGTCTGCGCACGCGGACCCGGGTCAACCTGAATTTCATCGAGTCGCAGGACCTTGAGCGGCACGGCAGCGGTCAGCTCGACGGCGTGGACGCGATCCTGGTCCCGGGTGGCTTCGGCGAACGCGGCATCGAGGGCAAGATCGAGGCAGTGCGTCATGCCCGCACCCATGGCATCCCCTATCTTGGCATCTGCCTGGGGATGCAGCTCGCCATCGTCGAGTACGCCCGCAACGTCGTGGGCCTCGCGGAGGCGCACAGCACCGAGTTTAACCGCGGGGGTCCGCACCCGGTGATCGCGCTGATCAGCGAGTGGCAGGACCAGAAGGGCACGGTCGAGTCCCGCGACGAGAAATCCGAGTTTGGCGGGACCATGCGGCTCGGCGCCCAAGAGGTGCGGATCTCGCACGGCTCGCTCGCCCATGCGGTGTACGGGGCGGACGTGGTCCGTGAGCGTCATCGCCACCGCTACGAGTTCAACAACCGCTATCTGCAGAAGATGATGAACGCAGGGCTGCGCTTTTCGGGATTCTCGCGTGACGGGTTGGTCGAGATCATCGAACTGCCCGCGCATCCTTTTTTCATCGCGAGCCAGTATCACCCCGAGTTCCGTTCGACCCCGCGCGACGGTCATCCATTGTTTACCGGGTTCATCCGTGCGGCGCGCGACTTCCGCGCGATGCAGTTGCCGGTGGCCGCTGGCGCATGAAGCTCGGCGGTCATGAGGTCGGCGCCGATCGCCCGTTCTTCCTGATCGCGGGTCCCTGCGTCGTCGAGAGCGAGGCGCTGGTGATCGAGGTCGCCGGCCGGCTCAAGGAGATCACGGGGCGGCTCGGGATTCCGTACGTCTTCAAGGCGTCCTACGACAAGGCGAACCGCTCGTCGCAAGCCAGCTACCGCGGGCCCGGTATCGAGCAGGGGCTCAAGGCGCTCGAGAAGGTGCGCGAGCAGTTCCGCGTACCGGTGCTCACGGACGTGCACGAGGACACGCCGCTCGCGGAGGTCGCCGCCGTCGTCGATGTGCTGCAGACGCCCGCCTTCCTGTGTCGCCAGACCAACTTCATCGTCAACACCGCCTCACAGGGCAAGCCGGTCAACATCAAGAAGGGTCAGTTCCTCTCCCCATGGGAGATGCGCAACGTGGTCGACAAGGCGCGCTCCACCGGCAACCACGAGATCATGGTCTGCGAGCGCGGTTTCAGCTTCGGTTACAACAACCTCGTGACCGATATGCGCTCGCTGTCGGTGATGCGCGACACGGGCTGCCCGGTCGTGTTCGACGCGACGCACTCGGTGCAGCTGCCCGGCGGGCGCGGTGATGCCTCGGGTGGCCAGCGGGAGTTCATCCCGGTGCTCGCTCGCGCAGCCCTCGCCGCCGGCGTCGCCGGGCTCTTCATGGAGACCCACCCCGATCCGGCCCGCGCGCTCTCGGACGGCCCGAACGCCTGGCCGCTCGACCGGATGGAGTCGCTGCTCGCTGTGCTCCTCGCGGTCGACGCGGCAGTGAAGTCGCGGCCGTTCGAGGAATCGAACCTATGACCCGGATTACCGACATACGCGCCCGCGAGATCATGGACTCACGCGGCAACCCGACCGTCGAGGCGGACGTGATGGTCGACGGCGGCGTAACCGGGCGTGCCGCCGTGCCCTCGGGGGCGTCCACGGGCTCGCGAGAGGCGGTGGAGCTGCGCGACGGTGACAAGACGCGATACTTCGGCAAGGGCGTCCGGCGGGCGGTCGCCAACGTCAACGGTCCCATACGCGAGGCGCTGCTCGGCCAGGACGTGCTCGACCAGCCGGGGCTCGACCGTCGGTTGATCGCACTGGATGGCACCGACACGAAGTCGCGGCTCGGTGCCAACGCCTTGCTCGCGGTGTCGCTCGCGGCCGCGCACGCCGCGGCCCGCGCGAGCGGACAGAGCCTGTACCGGCGGCTGGGCGGGCCCGGTCCGCGCCGGATGCCGGTGCCGATGATGAACATCGTCAACGGCGGCGCGCACGCCGACAATAGCGTCGATATCCAGGAGTTCATGGTCCTGCCTGTCGGGGCATCTTCCTTCGCCGAGGCACTGCGAACTGGCGCGGAGATCTTCCACACGCTGCGCAAGGTGCTGCACGACCGCGGTCTCGCCACCGCCGTGGGTGACGAGGGCGGCTTCGCGCCCGACCTGCCGTCGAACGAGGCGGCGCTCGAAACCATCCTCGAGGCGGTCGAGCGCGCGGGATTCAAGGCCGGGCGCGACGTCTATCTGGGTCTCGATGTCGCAAGCTCGGAGTTCTTCCAGGACGGTATATATACGCTCGAATCCGAGAACCGGAAATTCACCGCCGCGCAGTTCGCCGACTATCTCGAGGGCCTCGCCAGCCGCTATCCCATCCTCACCATCGAGGACGGCATGGCGGAAGCTGACTGGAACGGCTGGGCGCTGCTCACCGAGCGGTTGGGGAAGCGTGTCCAGCTCGTGGGCGATGACCTGTTCGTGACCAACACGCGGATCCTGGGCGAGGGAATTGCGCGGGGGATCGCGAACGCGATCCTGATCAAGCCGAACCAGATCGGCACGCTGACCGAGACGCTTGCGGCGATCGACATGGCTGCGGAGGCGGGCTATGCGGCCGTGGTTTCGCACCGCTCAGGTGAGACCGAGGACAGCACGATCGCCGACATCGCCGTCGGTACGAGCGCCACTCAGATCAAGACCGGTTCGCTGTGCCGCTCCGACCGCGTCGCGAAGTACAACCAGCTGCTCCGCATCGAGGCGGAGCTCGGCGCCCAGGCGAGCTACGCCGGTCACGAGGCGTTTCCGGTGCCGTTGCCAGGCGCGTGCGCGTGATGGCTCGAGGCAAAACCGCCGCGAGCGCGGCGCATTCTGCTAATCTTCCGCGCCCATGATGATCCGTATCGTCGCGGGTACTCTGCTGGTGGCGCTGATCGCGTTGCAATACCGGCTGTGGGTCTCGGGCAACGGCATGCGCGAGGTATGGCGGCTCGAGCAGGCGATCGCCACGCAGCAGCAGGAGAACGACGGTCTCGAGGCGCGCAACCGCGCGCTTGCGGCCGAGGTCCGCGACCTCAAGGACGGCCATGCGGCACTTGAGGAACGTGCCCGCACCGATCTCGGCATGATCGGCGCGAACGAGACCTTCTACCAGGTCGTGCCGCCGGAAGCGTCCAATGCGCCCGCGGCCCAGACCCCGCAGCGAACAGCCCAGGCCGAGGCGCGATGACCGGACCGGCGCGCCGCTGGGCCGTCCTGCCGGCGGCCGGGCGCGGCGAACGATTCGGCGCAACTACACCCAAGCAGTATTTCAAGCTGCATGGCCGGGCCGTGCTCTCCTGGTCCATGGGTGCGCTGCTCGCGGAGCGCTCGATCTGCGGAATCGTCGTCGCGGTCGCGGCGGGCGACCGGCGGTTCGCCCGACTGCCGGAAGCGCGCGACGCACGCGTCGTGAGCTGCATCGGCGGTGCGCGACGGGAGCTGTCGGTCGCGCACGCGCTCGAGCGCCTGGCGGGCGACGCCCGTGACAGCGACCTGGTGCTGGTGCACGACGCGGCGCGACCCTGCCTGCACCACGATGATCTGAGACGACTGATCGAGCGGGCTGGCCGCGATCCGGCCGGAGGATTGCTGGCCGTGCCGGTCGGCGACACGCTGAAGCGCGGAGTCCAGGGGAACCGCGTCGGCGACACCGTGGCGCGCGAGGGCCTTTGGCGGGCCCTGACCCCGCAGCTCTTTCGTTACGGGCTGCTGCGTCGCGCGCTGATGCTGTGTCTCAGGCATGGCCGCACCGTCACGGACGAAGCGTCGGCCGTGGAAGCACTCGGTCTGCGGCCGCTGCTCGTCGCCGGCCGCGCCGACAACATCAAGGTGACGGCGCCGGAAGATTTGCGGCTCGCGGCGGCCGTCCTCGGTGGGAGACGCTAAGGAGACGCTGAGCGATGCGGATCGGTCATGGCTACGACGTGCATGCCTTCGGGCCGGGTGAGTTCGTCACACTCGGCGGGGTGCGGGTGCCGCACGACCGCGGCGTGGTGGCGCATTCCGACGGTGACGTCGTGCTGCATGCGCTCTGCGATGCGATGCTGGGCGCACTCGGCGAAGGCGACATCGGTCAGCATTTCCCGGATAGCGATCCGCAATGGCGGGGCGCAAGCAGCCGTCTGTTCCTGCGCCATTGCGCGTCGCTGCTCGCGGCGCGCGGCTGGCGGCTCGTAAACGCGGATCTCACGTTGCTCGCCGAGGCACCGCGTCTCGGCGGCCACCGCACCGCGATGCGCAGCAACATCGCCACGGACCTCGCGGTGGCCATCGCCCGCATCAATCTCAAGGCGACCACCTGCGAAGGTCTGGGCGCACTCGGGCGCGCCGAAGGTCTCGCGTGTCACGCAGTCGTGCTGCTCAAGCGCGCGGACGGCGCAGGGTCCGCCGGCTGAGGTGAACGAGCTCCCGCTTGCCTGGGGTCCGCCGCCGGCGCGGGGTCGGATACGCGCGGTGCCCGAGGATTTCCTCGTCGAGGAGCTGCTTGGCTTCGCGCCCGACGGGTCGGGCGCGCACCTGCTTCTCCACGTCGAGAAGCGCGGCGCGAACTCGGGCTGGGTCGCCGCCGCGCTGGCCCGCACGGCGCAGGTCGCCCCGCGCGAGGTGGGCCTGAGCGGTCACAAGGATCGCCACGCGGTGACGCGACAGTACTACAGCCTGCCCGAGTCGGCCCGCGTGCCCGCCGGTGGCTGGACCGGGTTCGAAGGCGAAGGCTTCCGCGTGCTCGAGACGACGCCGCATGGCCGGAAGCTCCGCACCGGGACGCACCGCGCCAACCGGTTCCGCATCGCGATCCGCGATGTTTCCGGAAATCCCGAGGCGATCGCGCAACGGCTTGGCGACATCGAGCGCGGTGGCGTGCCCAATTATTTCGGCCCGCAGCGCTTCGGTCGCGACGGAGCGAACCTGCGGCTCGCGCGGGCGTGGGCCGAGGGCGGATCGTCGCCACGGGAACGCGCGGCGCGAAGTTTCGCGCTGTCCGCGGCGCGGAGCCGGCTCTTCAACGCAGTCCTGGCCCGACGCGTGCAGGAGCGCAGCTGGGATCGACTGCTGGCCGGCGATGCGGCGATGCTGGAAGGGCGCCGAAGCTGGTTCCGCGTGACCGACGTCGACGAGACCCTGCAGGCGCGCTGCCGGGCGCTCGATCTGCACCCGAGCGGTCCGCTGCATGGGCGCGGCGAGCTACCGGTCACGGGTGCCGCGGCGGAGATTGAGCAACAGGTCGCGGACCAGGAAGCGACGCTCAGCGGGCTGCTCGAATCCCAGCGGCTCGAACATGAACGACGCAGCCTGCGCGTTGCCGTCCGCTCGATGAGCTGGCAGATCGAGCCACGCACGATCGAGCTCGCATTCGAGCTCCCGCGCGGCGCTTTTGCGACTGCGGTGCTGCACGAGCTGCTCGAAGACGCCTGGGACCCGGCGGAGCGGGGCGAGGATTGAGCTTCAGTCGCGTCGATCCGCCTGCCGCGCGAGCAGCACGTATGCCGCGCCGGTGCCGCCGTCGACCGGCCGCGCGGACACGAACGCGACGACCGGCGCCATGCGGCGCAGCCAGTGATCGACGACCCGCTTTATCACGGGCCCGCGCGAACCGGAGCGGCGGCCCTTGCCGTGGATCACGCGCACGCACCGCAGGCCGCTGGTGACGGCATCGGCGACGAATTCGCGTAACGCATGGTGCGCAGCCTCGCGGCCGAGACCGTGCAGATCGATCTCGGCCTGTACCGCAAACTGGCCGCGGCGAAGCTTCCGTAACACGTCCCTGGAGATGCCCGGCCGCGCAAACTCGAGCGCGTCTCCGGATTCCAGCATGGACGCGTCCGCTGGCGGCGCGAGCGAGTCGCGTAGCACCGCCGAGGTCTCGGCGCGGGCGAACCGCGCAGCCGCGCGCGGCCTGGGCGCCGCCGGCCGGTTGGCGCGGCGGGGCAGGGGTCGCACACCGCGCATAGCGTCACGGAACGCCTCGTTGTCGTCGTCGGCCATGGCCCGTTCACCGTCCGGTCGCCTTCCGGCGTGTGAGGATTCCAGTATAGTTGCGCCGCGTTCGCGTCCAACCCCCGGGATCCCGGGCCCGTGGAGTCCCGCCCGCATCCTCGCGTGAGAATCCTGGTCAGCAATGACGATG
>Ga0209382_10013581_pt1 | contig 10007 bp, 7 predicted proteins | sample SoiMetdeltSBSDD5_FD_187599 | JGI IMG/M metagenome (GOLD analysis project Ga0209382, IMG submission 187599) | Bulk soil microbial communities from a Populus tree surrounding site in Tennessee, USA - Soil MetaG P. deltoides SBSDD5 (SPAdes) (version 2) | ecosystem: Environmental > Terrestrial >...
TCTCGCGGTTCGTTCACAGCATCTTCTCGGACAAATACCTGACGACCGTCGGGGTGAAAATCGAGAAGAAATCGGTGGCCGCTGCCAGTCAGCAGGTCGATCTCATCATCTGGGACATCTACGGCGAGGACGACTTTCAGAAGGTGCGCGCCTCGTATCTGCGCGGGTCATCCGGGTACCTGCTGGTCGCCGACGGGACCCGGCGCGAGACGCTGGCAACCGCGCGCGCGCTTCACGACCTGGCGCACAGCGTCATCGGCCGGGTGCCGTTCGTGCTCGTCCTCAACAAGACCGATCTCGTCCAGCACTGGGAAATGCCGGAGAGCGATCTCGTCGAACTGGCCGGCGGCGGCTGGCAGATCGTCCGGACGAGCGCGAAAACCGGCGCGAACGTGGATGCCGCGTTCGACGCGCTGGCGAGCAAGATGCTGGCGGCGCGCTGACGGTACGAGGCAACGATGGACGACGAACTGAAGGCGCTGCTCCCTGCGGTTGACATCGCCGCGTTTCGCCGTGGGGCGGACGGATCCTTCACACCGGTGGCGTCGCTGCCGGCCTGGTTCGGACGGCTGGCGCGCGATCCGACCTTTCCCTTCCTGGGCCACATCCTCGAGGATGCCGCGGACTTCTGGGCCCGCGGCAGCGAAGGGTTCCGTGAGTTCGGACCGTGCGCCGACGTGAACGAGTCGGGACGCGAGTTTCACTACCGCGTCGTGGCGGCGACGGCATCGGGCGTGTCGTATCTCCTGTTTCGTCTCGATCCGGACGCGGAGCGATTGCGCGACGTCCTGCAGACGGTTCGCGAGAAGGCGCTGGTGGAATCGACGCTGCCGGTAGCCGATGCGAGCGCGTTGCAGAACGTCGTCCGCGTGCGAGGAGAAGACATCCACGGATTGCTTCGGCGGGTATTGGGAACGGCGCCCTCGCCAGAGCAGCGGGAGCTCTGGAATGCGATTTCCTCCGCGCTCGACAGCATGATGGCGCGCGTGGACGCGCTGGCGAGCAAGTCGAGATAGCCCGGGGGGCGTCGCCCCCCGGACCACACCTACTAACGGCAGACGATGTCGCCGTCGTCGATCTTCTTGCCGAGCAACGCGCCACCGGCAGCGCCGATCAGCGCGCCGAGCGTCTTCGAGCCGCCAGGCGCGATGATGCTGCCCAGCACGCCGCCGCCGATGCCGCCGATGATCAGGCCCGTGGTGCCGTCGTCACGACGGCAGTAGTAGCGGTTGTCGGATCCTCGGTAGATCCGATCGTTGCGGCCCATCCGCCAGGCACGATAGCGGCGATCGTCGCGCTGGTAGTAGCGCGCCGCGTCCCAGTAGCCGTCGCGGGCGTCCCACCGGTCTTCGCGCCGATCCCACCGGTCTTCGCCTCGATCCCTCCGGTCCTCGCGCCGATCCCACCGGTCTTCGCGTCGATCCCGGCGGTCCTCCTGACGGTCTCGTTTATCTTCACGGCGATCGCGACGGTCTTCGCGGCGATCCCAGTAGTCTTCGTACCGATCCTGCCGATCGCGGTTTTGCGCCAGCGCGGCGGATTGGGGCAGCGCGACGAATGACGCCAGCAAAAGAGCGACTGTTGCCGCCTTGATACGGTTCACGTTGTACCTTCCTTGAGATGGCCCCGATCGACCTGTCCGCCTGGGGCGCAAGCCGCGTGCCGCGGCCGTCTCAACGGGATCGGCCGCTTTTCCGGCAGGATTGGCGGCCTCCGGCAGTCGGCGGCACCCGTTGGGGACAGTGGTGTCCTCGCCTCCTTCGCGGGGGTCAGATCTTGTATTTCAACAAAATGTTGAAATACAAGATCTGACCCCTCAAGATCGCTTCCCATGAGAGCTGTGGTTCGAGCGGCTGCCGCCGTGATGTTGTTCGCCTCGTCCATGTTCGCGCAGACCGCATCGCCGGCAGGCGGACAAGCGAGCCCGGTCACGGCGGCGGTGCCTTCGGGCAAGCCGGTGGTCGTGTTGTGGCCCAACGGTGCGCCTGGCTCGGAAGCGCGCAAGGACGAGCCCGAACAGATCAAGGGCGAACAGGTGCTCAACGTTCACAACCCATCGCTCGTCGTGTTCCTGCCCCGCAAGGAGATCAACACCGGCGTCGGCCTGATCGTCGCGCCCGGCGGCGGGCATACCAGCCTGTGGATCGTGCACGAAGGCTACAACCCCGCCCAGGCGCTCGCCGACAAGGGTATCGCCGCATTCGTCTTGAAGAACCGGCTGCAGAGCTCGGGCTACAAGTTCGACGTCGAGGGGCTGGCGGATATGCAGCGCGCGGTTCGCCTGGTCCGCAGTCGCGCGGCGGAGTGGGGCGTCGATCCCGCGAAGATCGGCGTCTCCGGCTTTTCGGCGGGTGGAGAGCTGGCCAACTTGACGTCGCTGCGCAACGATCCGGGCCAGATGGACGCCGCCGATCCGATCGAACGGGTCAGCTCGCGTCCCGACTTCCAGGCGCTGATCTATCCAGGCAAGAGCCACTTGATCCAGCCGGTTGCCGGCTCGCCTCCGGCCTTCCTCGCTGCCGGTTACGATGATCGTCCCGACATTTCGATCGGGCTCGCCGAAGCGTATCTCCGATTCAAGAAAGCGGGGGTTCAGGCGGAGCTTCATCTCTACGCCAAGAGCGGGCACGGATTCGGCCTCCGCCCGGAGCGAGTTTGGCAGTCGCATCAGGAGTGGCCGACGCACTTGCTGGCATTCCTCCGTCAGTCGGCCCTGATGAAGTAACCCATCCGCGATCTGCCAGGGAACTGGATGTAGACAGTCTACGTCCAAGGGGGTAGACTGTCTACGACTATGACCAAGACCCCCGACGATCCCCGCCTCGAGCTCCTCCAGGGCACGCTCGACATGCTGATCCTCCGCACGTTGATGTGGGGATCGCAGCACGGCCACGGTATCGGTCAGGCGATTCGCTCGCAATCCGAAGAGTTGCTGAAGGTCGAAACCGGATCCCTCTATCCGGCGCTGCACCGGCTGGAGAAGCGCGGCTGGTTGAAGTCCGAGTGGGGCGTGAGCGAAGCCAACCAGCGCGCGAAGTACTACAAGCTGACCGCCGCCGGGAAGGCGCAACTGTCGCGCGAACAGGATCGCTGGTCGCAGCTGGTCTACGCCATCGGCCGAATCATGAGCCCGGCGCCGGCGCGTCCGGGTGAGGAGTAAGCGCCATGAGGCCCGACGATCGCGACTTCGACGAGGAAATCCGCGGCCATCTGGCGCTCAGCGTCAGGGAGCGGATCGAGCGCGGCGAGGATCCGGAGGCGGCGCGCCGGGCCGCGCTCAGCGAGTTGGGCTACCTTCCGGAACTGCGCGACTCTCTCCACCGCGTCTGGTACACGCGCTGGTTCGACGCCGCCTGCGCGCTCGGCCGCGAGATGCGCTTCGGGATGCGCTCGCTCCTTCGCGCCAAGGGACTGTCGGCCACGGTCGTCGTGACGCTGGCGCTCGGCATCGGCGCCAACGCCGCGATCTTCAGCGTGGTCCGGGCCGTGCTGCTGCGGCCGCTCGTCAATCGCGGTGAAGATCGGCTGGTCTACATCCGGCAGAGTGCGCCCGGCGTCGGGACCGAGAACCTGGCCTTTTCCGTGGCCGAAATCAACGATCTCAAAGCGCGCGCCACCACCATCGGCGCGTTCGGCGACTTCTCGACCATCGATTTCACCTTGCTCGGGGCTGGCGAGCCTCGTCTGATCCATGCCGGCGTCGTTGGCGGGTCGTATTTCGAGGTGATGGGCCTGCGTCCGGTGCTCGGCCGCCTGCTCAATGCCTCGGACGACGGTCCCGGTGCGGCAGGTGCCGTGGTGCTCACGCATCGATATTGGATCAGCGGGTTCAACAGCGACCCAACCGTGATCGGACGGCCGATCCGGCTGGGGCCGCTCACGGCCACGATCGTCGGCGTGCTCGAGCCCTCCATACCGTACCCGGTGGACACCGAAATCATCGCCAACATGGTGACGAGCCCGCACCACCTCGGCGCGACCATGAACATCGAGCGCGCGCATCGGATGACGGAGCTGTTCGGACGATTGGCACCGGGAAAGACCGTTGAAGACGCCCGGGCCGAGATGACCGCCGCGCATGCGGCGATGGTGCGGGAACACCCGGAGTCGTACTCGGCGAAGGCCAACTTTCAGCTGAGCGTGAAGGCGCTGCGCGAGCAAATCACCGCGCCGGCGCGAACGATCTTGCTCGTGCTGCTGGGCGCGGCGGCCGTCGTGTTCGTGATCGCGTGCTCGAACGTGGCCAACCTGATCCTCGCGCGATCGGTTCGACGCGAGGGTGAGCTCGCCGTGCGCGCGGCGCTGGGGGCCACGCGCGCCGCGCTGCGCCGCACGCTGCTGGCCGAAAGTCTGGTGCTGTGCGGGGCGGGCGCCGTGCTCGGGATGCTCCTGGCGCAGCCGTTCGTGTCGATCGTTGGCCGCTATGCGGCGCGGTTCTCGGTCCGCGCCCTCGACGTGCCCGTCGATGCCACGGTCTTGTGGGTCGGGGCGAGCCTTGCCATCGCGGCGGCGGTGTTGCTCGCCTACGTTCCCCGGTTGCCCTCGTCCAGCGCCGCGGCGGGATTGGGGCTGGCGGCCGGCAGCCTCCGCATCACACCCGGAACGAACCGCCGCTTGCGTGCGTTTGCGACGACGCAGATCGCGTTTTCGTTCGTCCTGCTCGTCGGCGCCGGGATGCTCGTGGCCGCGCTCATCGCGCTGCAATCGGCGAACAGCGGATTCCTCACCCGGCAGGTGCTGGCATTCGATATCCCGCCGGTATCGCTCGGATCGTCCGCGCCAGCCGCGCGCCCGACCGCAGCGACAAACGGATCGTCAACGCCGACCCCAGCTCCAATGCCGGAACAGGTGCCCGACTTGTATCGAGAAGTAACGGAGCGGATTGGGCAACTGTCCGGGGTCGACGGTGTGGTCGGTGGGCTGTTCGTGCCATGGCGCGACACCGGCAGATGGCCTCACGTGCAATTCAGGGTCGAGGGTTACACGCCGGCCGACGGCGAAGAAAACCCCTACGCCAGGGAGCGGTGCGTCGGCCCCGGCTTCTTCGCGACCCTCGGTATTCCAGTTGTCGCGGGACGCGAGTTCACCGAGCAGGATCGGATCGGCAACGAACGGATCGTCATCGTCAGCCACAGCATCGCGCAGCGGCTGTTCGCCAACGGCGATGCGCTCAATCGCAACCTGTGGCGGACGGCCAGGCTGAGCAGCTCGGGCACCATGAGCCCCACACCATCACGCGTAATCGGGGTGGTCGGGGACGTCGACGACGAGAACGTCGACCGCTCACCAGCCATGACGCTCTATTCGCCGTGCCGTGGGAAGGGCCTGCCAATGCGGTTGTTCGTGCGGACGGCCGGTGAGCCGTATGCGCTCGTGCCGGCGGTGACGCGCATCATCCGGGACCTGAAGCCAAACCAGGCGGTCGAGCGGCCCGCAACGCTGGCCGATGTGCGCGATGAGGTCCTGACGCCGGAGCGGCTGAAGGCGTTCGTCATCTCCGGCTTCGCGGGCATCGCGCTGCTAATTGCGATGGTAGGCGTATCGGGCGTACTGGCGTTCTCGGTGAGCGCACGCATGCGCGAATTCGGCGTCCGGCTGGCAATCGGCTCGACGCCTCGGCACTTGCTGATGCGCGTGGTGTCGGAAGGCGCGTCGATCGTGGCGATCGGGCTAGCTGCCGGCGCGATCGGCGGATACGTCATTGCCGAGATCGCGTCGAGCTACGCGGAGAGCGTACGCTTCCCAGGCGCGCTGCCCATTCTCGCCGCGGCATCGGTGCTGGCCGTCGCCGCGATCATTGCCTCGCTGATGCCCGCAGCTCGCGCCTCACGGGTGGATGTGCTGCAGGCGCTGCGCTCGGAATAGCGGCGCCCCGCTACTGGCGCGACCTCACAGGCGCGGATCGACGGGCTCGCTCTCGAGCGCCAGGACGCCAAACACGCACTCGTGCACGCGTCGCAGCGGCTCGCGGTGCACGAATCGCTCGAGCCCTTCGATCCCCAGCGCGAACTCACGCAGCGCGAGCGACCGTTTGGCGGACAGGCCACGGGCGCGAAGGCGCTCGAGATGTTCGGGCAGCGTGTACTCCGGTCCGTAGATGATCCGCAGGTACTCGCGGCCGCGGCATTTCACCGCCGGCTGAAGCAGCCCACGGGCGTTCGATGCGACGAACGGCAAGGGCTTGACGACCACGCCTTCGCCACCGGCCTCGGTGAGGGTTTCCCACCACGTGCTCGCGTCGGCTTCGCTTGCCGCGTCGGCAACATCGACGACCCGATGGGGAGTCTGCACGAGCAACTCATTCCCGTCGGCGAAACTGGCGATCGTGTTCATGTGCCAGGCGTGATCTTTGTCGGCGTGAACGGTTCCTTCGGTTGCCATCACGTGAAAGGGCGCGAGGCGAACGTCGCGCAGCGACTCGACCGGCCAGCAGTAATTGCGATACGCCCGGGTGAATCGCTCGGCCAGATCGAGGCGTTCCTTGTGGCGCTCGAGGAGCGCGGTGACGTCGACACCGCGGCCGGCCGCTTCCGACAAGGCGCTGACGGTCCCGCCCAGGCCGACTCTCGCCGCGGCTCCGACGGCCGCGTATTGTTGACGCACGAGCTCGAGCGCTTTGGCCGACCAGGGCATCAGCTCACAATCGAGGCATACCCAGTCGGTCTCGAGACGCTGCCAGAAGTGGGCGCCATCGAGCGCCCGGCGAACGATCGCGAGCAGTTCGCGCTCGAGGGCGACATCGTCGAAGAATCTGCGCCCGGTTCGTGTGTAGCAGATGCCGTCTTCGTTCTCGAGGACGCCGAAGCGCTGACGTGCCGTGTCGTGATCGCGGCACACGATCACAATCGCGCGTGACCCCATGTGCTTCTGCTCGAGCACGACGTGCGTGACGCCGTTCGATCGATAGTAGGAGAACGCTTCCGCCGGGTGCTCGAGCAGGCCCTCGCGCTTGCTCGTCTCGCTCGGCGACATCGTCGGCGGCAGGTAGACGAGCCACTTCGGGTTCGCGGCGAAACGGCTCATCACCTCCAGGGCCGCGGCAGCGTTCTCCTCGCGAATCGTGACGGTCCGCTGCAGGCGCGTGGCGACGAATCGCTTGCCGCGAACGTCCTCGATATCGAGGGTCTCGTCGTGTGCCTGCTGCGCGGTCAGCGGCGCGGGGTCGGGCACGACGAGGAACGGCCGCGCCGGTTCAGCATAAATGGCGCGGGCGGGCACCGAGACGAGATCCTGTTCCGGCCAGCGCAGCGCCGTCAGGCGGCCGCCGAACACGCATCCGGTGTCGATATTGATGGTGCGGTTGAGCCATTCAGGATCGGGTACCGGCGTGTGGCCGTAGACGACGCTCGCGTGGCCACGGTACTCGGCAGCCCAGTTGTAGCGCACCGGCAGCCCGAACTCGTCGGTTTCGCCGGTGGTTTCGCCGAACAGCGCGAAGTCTCTGACCTTCGCGGATCCGCGGCCCTGCATCTCCTCCTTCATCCCGGCGTGCGCGACCACCAGACGCCCGTCGTCGAACACGTAGTAGCTGACGAGACCGTCGATGAATTGCTGCACGGCGGTTCGAAACTCGGGGGGTTGCCGATCCAGTTCGACCAGCGTTCGATCGAGCCCGTGTGAGACGACCACATCGCGGCCTTCCAGCTTGCGCTTCAGCTTGATGTCGTGATTGCCGGGGACGCAGATGGCGTTGCCGGCCGCAACCATGGCCATGACGGCTTTCAGCGTATCGACGACCCTGGGTCCGCGATCGACGAGGTCGCCGAGGAAGACCGCCTTGCGGCCATCGGGATGCGTCCACGCCTGGTCGCCGTTCGCCTGGTATCCGAGCTGTTGGAGAAGCGCTTCGAGCTCGTCGCAGCAGCCATGGACGTCGCCAATGATGTCGAACGGCCCGCGATCGGCCCGGCGGTTGTTCCAGAGCGGTTGGCGCTCGATGGCCGCGGCGTCGACCTCGTCTTGCGTCTTGAGGACGTGAACGTGTCTGAAGCCTTCGCGTCCCAGTCCCCTGATCGATCGGTGCAGCTGGCTTCTCTGGTGACGGATGACGTGGGGGCCGAAATCGCGATCGGCCCGCGAGCGATTGCGCTCGCGGCACACGCGCTCCGGCAGGTCGAGAACGATCGCGACCGGCAACACGTGATACTCGCGCGCCAGGGCAACGAGCGGTTTGCGCGCTTCGGGCTGAACGTTGGTCGCGTCGACGACGGTCAGCCGGCCGCGCGCCAATCGCCGTGCGGCGACATAGTGCAGTGTCCTGAACGCGTCGTCGGTCGCCGACTGGTCGTTCTCGTCGTCCGAGACCAGTGCGCGAAAGCCGTCCGACGACAGTACCTCGGTGGTCTTGAAGTGCGTGCGAGCGAACGTGGACTTGCCGCAGCCCGACGGTCCAATGAGCACAACCAGGGACAGCTCGGGAATGGTCAGGGTCATCGACTGAAAACCGCCATCTGGGTGGGCGGGCCGACGTGCGGATCTTCGTCCCCGACCGGAAGGAACCGAACGTCATAGCCGAACTGTGAGCCGATGCCGTTCGACCACTCGTGGAAATCCTGCCGCGTCCACTCGAACCGGTGATCCTGATGCCGGAACTCGCCTGCGGGCAGGGACGGCCACTTCACGTTGTATTCGGCGTTGGGGGTCGTCACGACGATGGTCCCGGGCCGGGCAGCCTCGAAGAGCACGCGCTCGAATGCGCGCAGCCGCGGCCGATCGAGGTGCTCGATCACTTCGACGACGGCCGCGGCGTCGTAGCCCGCCAGCCGCGCATCGCGATACATGAGCGACCCATGCAGCAGGCGAATGCGGTCGCGCTGCTTCGACGGCAGCCGCTCGAGCTTCAGCCGGGACTCCGCCAGGTCGAGCGATCGGCTGGAGACATCCATGCCGACAATCTCTGTGAACTGGCGGTCGGCCAGCAGCTTTCGCAGCAGGCGGCCTTCACCGCAGCCGAGATCGATCACGCGGGCCGCTCCCGACGCTTTCAACGCCTCGAACACCGCCTCGAGCCGGCGCTCGTTCAAACTGATCGGACGCTCGATGACCGCTTCCTGCTCGTCCTTCTGGGCGGAAACCGCCTCTTCATCCGGCTGGTCCTCGGCGGTCAGTCGCGCGATCGCGTCGCGCACGAGGCCGCGCTGGTGAACGAGATAGCGCGATACGATCACGTCGCGCTCGGGATGTTGCTCGAGCCAACCCTGGCCGCGCTTCAGCAGCTTCTCGACTTCGTCATCGCCCACCCAGTAGTGCTTCCGGTCGTCGAGCACGGGCACGAGAACGTAGAGGTGCGTCAACAGCTCGCTGACGCGGCGGGTCGCGCGCAGCGTGACGGTGAAGACTCGACTGGGGCCGAGCATCGGCATGTGTTCGTCGAGGGCGTGCCGCACGGCATCGACCTCGTAGCCGAGCGGCTCGAAGAGCCGGCGCAGGAACTCCTCGCCGCCGCGGCAGGGAATGGCCGCGAGTCGCGCGTGGAGGGGCACCTCCAGCCCCTCCAGTTCGGGCTTGCGCTCGCAGCGGCCCGCCAACGCCGCATTGAACCAGCGCGCCAGGACCACCGAGAGGTGAGAAGAGGCGACGTACGGCCGATCGTTGACGTACTGATCCTCGGCGCCGGTTTTGCCTTGACGGCCTCGAACGATGCCGACGGGATCGACATCGAGCACGATCGCCGCCGTACAGACGTCGTCGGTTGCCTCAGGGTAGAACACCGTCGCCGTGCCGAACGGAAACTCGCGCGTATGCACGTGGTCGGGGTGCTTGTGCAGCAGGAAGCCGAGGTCGGTGGCGGGCCGGTGCGTCGTTCGGATGGTCAGGAGCATTTCACGTGGCGATTCGCCGCTCACCAGTATCGACGAAAAACGCCCGGCGATAGAATCTGTGCAGAGCGCGCGCCGCCAGCGATGGAGCGCGTGACGTGAGGCACCCAAGATGCACGCGATTGAACAGCTTCGGCGCGATTTGCAATTCGGTCTGCGAGGCATGCTCCGAACGCCGGGCTTCACGAT
>Ga0209382_10013582_pt1 | contig 10006 bp, 14 predicted proteins | sample SoiMetdeltSBSDD5_FD_187599 | JGI IMG/M metagenome (GOLD analysis project Ga0209382, IMG submission 187599) | Bulk soil microbial communities from a Populus tree surrounding site in Tennessee, USA - Soil MetaG P. deltoides SBSDD5 (SPAdes) (version 2) | ecosystem: Environmental > Terrestrial >...
CCAGGGGTTACCCCCTGGTACCCCCTTCGTTCCGAAGGGGGTACCCAACCCGCTTCGCGTCGTGGTCCTGAAAGGACCGCGCCGCTTCGCGGGTTGCCGGGGGTAACCCCTGGCCGGCCAGGACTCCGTCCCTCTTCTTCCCCGTGCCCATTCGAATCCGATCCCGCGTGCTCGAAAAAATGCACTTGCCAACGGTGCCTCTTCTGGAGTATGGGGCTTCCCTCGCAGCGAAACGCTCGGAGCGGTTCAGCCCTTGCGCACTGTGTACACGGTGTGCACTGTCTACATTATGCGAATCGCCAAGACGTACCGGGTTGGCAACGGGGTTGTTCTGTGCATCCCCTCCGACATCCGGCGCGGCTGGAAGCTCGCCGGAGGCGAGCACATGGTGATCGAAATGACCGAGCCCGGCCGCTTCACGGTGCGGCCGCTGGAGGTGGTGCCCTATGGAGAGTCCGAACGTAACCCGAGTAGCGGTGGACGCACTCGACGACCCGATTAACGGCTCGCGCGACAGCATCGACCCGGAGAAGCTGGGCGAGCTGGCGGACGACATGGCCGCGAACGGCCTGCTGCAACCCATCGGCGTGCGGCGCATCTTCGGCAATGACCGCTTCGAGGTGATATGGGGCCACCGACGCACGGCGGCCGCGCGCCTGCTCCAATGGCCGCTCATCGACGCGAAGGTGTACCCCGCGGACACCGACCCGGTCCGCGCGCGCCTGGCCGAGAACCTGGCCCGCGAACAGCTCACGCCGACCGAGGAGGCGCGCGCCTGCGCGGAGCTGCATGATCGTGGCTGGCCGGAGCCGAACATTGCGCGCGCGATGCGTCGCTCCGTGCCGTGGGTCCGCACGCGTCTCGCGCTCCACGCGGCACCTGAGGACGTGAAGAAGGCGGTTGGCGCGGGCCTCGTCAGCATCAGCGCGGGCGCGATGCTGGCCGACATCCGGCACGACGGCTACCGCGCCACGCTCGTGGAGGAAGCCGCGCGCACCGGGGCGACGGCGCGGACCATCTCCGTCTGGCTCGCCCACTACAACGAGGACCGCGAGCGCATCGAGGCGAATCACGAGACGGTGCAGCAGATGCTCACGCGCCGCGAGGAGTACGTGGTCCGGCTGCTCTGCGATGCCTGCCGGTCCCAGGTCGACAGCCGGGACACGGCGCTCCTGCGGGTGTGCGCGGGGTGCCTGCGGGAGATGCGCGACGCGCAGCGCGCCGCGGGCCTTGAGGGGAGCCCCGTCGAGGTCGGCAACGCGCCCCCCGTGGCGCGCTCGGACATGGCGCCGAACGCCTAGCAGCACCCCCCCCCGCAGTTTCTGCGCACTCTACAGGCATGGGGTTATCCACACCCGTGGATAACTCGGTGGATAACCGGTGGATAACCGGTGGATAAGTCCTTTTCAGGGCATTTCGCCCGGTTTGCCAATCGGGCTGGGATCTCGCGCGCTTGGCTGGCGGGAAGCAAGTCCCATGCCCCCCCAGACCCCCTAGAATCTACGTCAAGATCAAAGACAGTAACAGAGGGGCCCGCGTTCGCGGGTTCATCCGAGAACCCTCACGCCGCGCGCCGGCAAAAGGCGCCGGCACGCGGCGTGACGACTGGGATTCGGCTGGGGCACCTGGGGGGCTCCGCCCCCCGGCGTGCCGCCCCCCCCGAGAACCCGGAGGGGAGGAGCGGAGGAGCGGGGCAATTGGGAGGCCAACCCGGTCGCCCGAGCTGACCCCCCGGTGAGCCTCAGCGCAGCGGCGGACGAACGGGGAAGGGTTCCGCGGGCGCGACCGCGTGGACGCGTGCCCGGTGCTCCAGTTCGCTGGCCGCCTGGTGGAGCGCCACGTTGCCGGAGACGCCGCGGCGCCACAGCTCGAGCCCGAGTTGAGAGAGCACCACCGCCAGCTCCGCGTTCGTCACCCGAGGGAGATAGCTCGCGAGATTGTCACGTAGCGTGGCCTCGTCCATCACGTCGTGAACCTCCGATCGGGGTACTTGCGAAGGTGCGCGGCAACGCACTCGGTGAGGTGCCGCGATCCTGCGTCGCGTACGAGCTTGCGCATTGTGCCGTTCGTCGTCGCGGTCCACGAGCCCCAAAGGATCTGGAGCGCAGCTTCACGCCGCATGACCCACCAGAGCCCGTGGAAGCTGACGCTGCGATACCGAGGGCGGCGGCGACCCCGCATCGTGGGGGTCATGAGCTTTGATCGGTGAGCGCGACGAGGCGGAAACGATCCTCGCCGACGCGGCCGAGGTTCAACCGTGCGAGGAGCGACCCGACGAGGAGCTGCGCTTCGTGATCGTCCCGCACGTCCAGCGTGGCCTCCATCGTGATCGAGCCTAGGCCATTCGCGAAGCACACGCGGTAGCGCATCAGCGCAGCTCAGCGACCGCGGAAAGCGTCCAGTCGCGGACCCTGGGGTAATCGCTTGTGTGGAGCGCGGCGTCGAGCTTCGCCGCGCGCACCGCGCTCTCCGCGCTCTCCGCGTTCAGCATTCGCTGCCAGACCGCTTGCCCATCAACCGTCGCGACGGTCACCGTGTAGAGCGTCATCGTCCTTGCCCCCTGGGCTTGCGCCGCGTGGTCCACCGAGCGCAGCCATCCGAGAAAAGAGCAAGGCGGATGCCACTGCGACAGCTAGTGATATCAGCACGATAGCCGACACACGGAGATTCACGTTGACAACTCCTGTCAGTCCGAGTGACGTTCTGCGGCAATGCCAACCCCCGCCCTTGCTCCCTCGACCCCTTCCCCGGCCGTGCTCGAGCGGGGAGCGGGGCGTCGGGGCGGCGAGCCCCTGGCCCCCCACTCTGACCTAGCCACCATGCCGAAGGCCAGCGTCGTTTGCTGGCGCGAGGGATGGGGCCGGAGGTTCTAGCAATGCCGACGCCTCTCGTGAAGTCCGTTTCGATGGCCGGTGCTCGCTTCGCGCGCCGCGCTGGCTCGGCCGGCGAGGACTACCGCGAGGGCGTCGAGAAAACCGGCCGCTCGTGGAGCAGCGCGACCAAGGCGGCCAAGGCGAGCTACATCGCGGGCGTGCAGGAAGCGGCGGGCCGCAACGCCTTCGAAAAGGGCGTCGAGGCGGCAGGAGACAGCAAGTGGCGCGAGCGCGCGATGAAGCTGGGGCCGGGCCGGTTCGCCGAGGGCGTCGCCGCCGGGCAGTCGGAGTACGAGAAGAACGTTCAGCCGTTCCTCGACGTGATCTCGCGGACGGATCTTCCGCTCCGCGGGCCGACGGGCAGCGAGGGCAACTACCAGCGTTCGGCGCTCCTGGGCCGCGCGCTGCGCGCCGCCAAGACGGGCAAGCGGTAGCGCTCGCCATGCCCGCGTGGGGAGCCGTCGTCCTGCAGCACGCGCCCGCGATTCTCGCGGAGCTGGAAGCCTGGCACAAGCGCAAGGAGCGCCAGCGCGAAGTGCTGGAGAAGAACGCAACCGAGGCCGAGCAGGCGGGCGACACCGTGCGCGCTGAGCAGTTGCGCACGGGCGCCATGCTGCTGTCGGAGCGAATCGACCTGATCCGCGAACGGCTCGCGTCTCTGCGCGAGCGTGCCGCGCGCGACTAGGAGGCGGCGACCGTGGGCAAGCGATTCCTCCGTTCCATCGTGCAAGAGCAGACCAACGTTGCCGCGCCGGCGACGGTCGCAGTTGACCTCCCGGTCAACCCGTTGACGTTCCTCGCGCTGACGATTTGGCTGGAGCGTGCCGACGAGGACGCCACCAGCGCGCACCGCTACGTGTCCGACTGCTTCACCGGCATCAGCGATATCCAGGTCACGCACAAGGGCGAGCAGATCATTCAGGGCTCGCTGGCGGACCTCACGATGATGGCCGCCTGTCTCACCGGCTACACGCCGCACGGCGCCTTTCTCGCTGGGCTCGGCCAGCGTCAGGCACTCACGTTCCTTCTGCCCTTCACGCGGCAGCCGTACTGGCCCGACGAGGGCTTTCCGGCGACCAGCCGCGGCAACCTCCGCTTCTCGATGGTCGTCGCCGACGAGTCGCCGGGAACCGCGACCGCGATGGATTGGGCCCTCGAGGCGGTGGAGCTGATCGAGAGCGACCCGTCGCGGTACATGAAGTACACCACGAACACGCGGGCACTCGCGGCCACCGGCCGCCAGCGTGTGCCCCTGCCCATCGGGAACGAGATCGCGGGCGTCCTGCTGTTCTCGCCCGCGACCGAGATCACGGCCACCGAACAAAGCTCGTGGGGCCAGACAAAGGTACTGATCGACAACGTCGAGCAGTACTACGCGAATAGCAACTGGGAGGCGCTGCGCGCTGATCTCGGGATGCGCGTCCACGGTGCTCACGTGCGGTTCGGCCACATGCACGCGAGCGACGGGACGGCGGTCCCGACCGGCGACGAGCTGCTGGACCTCAACCGCCCGCCGCTGCAGTACGGGTGGCTGGAGTTCGACCCGCTCAAGGACGGCGCCTATCTGCTGGAGACGCAGGGGCACGCCAACGTCGAACTGGACATGAACTCGGACGTGAGCAGCGGCACGGCGCGCTACCTGCCGGCCGAGCTGGTGACGGTGCGGTAGCGGGCCATGCCGCAACAGGCGACGTGGCCGAAGGCGGACGCGAAGCGGGTGCAACTGCGCCCGCTTCCGCTCATGGTCGCCTATGAGCGCGCCGAGGCGTCCGCCGTGTTCACGTGCTCGAACACCGATCAGAGGTTGATTACGTTCTCGGGGACCGTCGACGCGGTGACGTTGACGGCCACCGCGTTCGGAGCGATCTTCACGCTTCTCGATGGGATCGGCCGCACCATCTGCGAGTACACCGTGGACGAGTTCTCGTCCCATGACGCGCATATCCGCTGTCGCGCGATCTTGGTGCGGAATCTGACGGCCGGGAGCAACGCTATCGTCCAGGTCGTCGGCAAGTGGGCGGAGCGCGGCGAAGCCGCGAACGGCAACCCGTAAGCCTTCCGGGGCGTCCGTGCCGAGCGCACCAGGCTTTCCCGCTCCGCTCCTAAGTCGCGAAGGGCCACCGCCCGCAGGAAGCGGAGGCCTCACCGGCAGCGTCCGCTTGCCCCGTACCGGGGTGTTCCAGTGGACGCTCAACTTCGGCGGGGCGATTGGCCGCTACACGGTCAGCTCGCGTCGCCTGGTGGGTCCGGTGGTGCTCGGCGATGCGCAATGGTGGTGGGGTGGTGCCATCGACCCGCCGGCACTCTCGCTGGAATTCGGGTGGTCGACCAGCCCCGTGACCGAGGTCGGCGTCGCGGTCACCACGGCGAAGAACTGGAACACGTTTCACAGCGACGCGCAGAGCGGCCCGACCTTGCAGAACGCGGCGCTGACGAGCTTCAAGCACCACACGACGCGGGGCATTCCGTACTTTATCCCGGTCGCGCTGAATCAGCTTATCGGCGTCGATGAGTGCTTCCTGGTGGTCTCCGCGATCCAGACCGGCGGCGCCGCCGTCACCAACTACGGCAGCGTCGCGTTCACCGAGGACGTCGACCGAGACTCGCTCCGCTCTTTCCGCTGAGCCCGGCAGGGCCGGGCGCGGAGATCGGCGCGGCCCAGTTCCAGCCCGGAAGCTTCCCCAGCTCCGTCCCGGACCCAGCCCGTGGCCCGCGCGCGCGCGTGGCGCGCAGGGCGCGCCGCGCCCCGCGCAAGCGCAACGCGCACAAGCGCGCGCGGCGGCGCAGCGCGCGGGCGCGCCGCGGGCGCGCCTATCGCCAGGGCAGGCCATGCGTCGGCATGAAGCCAGCCGGACAGGACAACGTAACCGGCTGGTTCGTGTACAAGTGCGGTAAGGGCGTGCTGCTCACCCCGACCTACAAGTGCGTCTTGCCCCGCGGGTGCTCGTCGGGTGGCGGCACTGGAGGAGGGCTCGGCTTTGGCGGAGATATCGGCGCAGGCTTTGGCGGTAGCTATGCTGCTTCTCGCCGCGCTGGTGTGCTCACAGCGGCGACCGGGGTAGAAGTCGGCAAGGCGCTCGGCGTGCTCGAGGGGCTCCGCCAGGACGGCGCGATCAATTCCGATTACGCCGCGGCCGCGGGCCGCGCCATCGCGCGGCAGCCCGACAAGTACATCGGGAAAACCGCGACCGGCGAGGAGATGGCCGGGTGGCTCGCGACCCCGGCGCCCTACGCGCTCGCGCGCTCGACGGCCGGCGCGTCGCCGATCGCTGGCGTGCACCTCGCGACGCCGGCCAAGGGCTGCGACTGCAAGCGCGTCCCCTGCGATATCTACGCCTCGTTCTGTATCTACCGATGCAAAACCGGCTTGTTCTACACGGGCGGGCCGTGGTGCTATCGCCCGTGCGAGGCCGGCTCGCCCGGCTGGTGGGGCGAGACGTGGCGGAGCGTGACCGCGCTGTTTCGGACGCCGAGTGTGCCGCCGCCCGCGGACCCCGCCAAGAAGGCACTGGAAGGGCTCGGCGCCATCAAGGCGACCGCGGCGACCAAGGGCACCACGCATGATCCCTGCGTGCCCGACATCGTGCTCGCGCGCGATGAGGGACTCTATGGCTCCGGCTGGTTTTGGGTGATCCGCAACGGGCAAAAGCTCTTTGTGCCCAACCCGAAGACGTGTCCCTGAGCGATGCCGGTCTATCCGGTCGAGTGGTTGCCGATCCGCGCGGGCGCGAAGTACCCGCATATGTCGAAGCACGACTCCGCGATCTGGGATCGGTTTCTCGATGCCTACGGCGGCGAGTTCGACGCCGTGTGCTACGACGTGGCCCTTGGGGGCCGCGTCACCATGGACCCCGAGGCCACCGAGGCGGAGCGGCTCGGCTGGCAGTACGATACGGCCAAGAAGATTGACGCCGCGGTCGCGGCGCCGGAGGAAGTCTGGATTTGTGAAGTCCGACCGAGCGCCGGCCTGGCGGCCGTGGGCTCGGTGCTCGGTTACGCGATCCTCTCCGACGTGGACAAGTGGACGGATAAGGCGCTCGTCATGACCATCGTCACGGACAACATGGACGATGACACCAAGCTCGTGTGCCAGGAGCTAGAGATTCAGGTACTCGAGCTGCCGGAGCCGCGGCCGACCGAGGCCGATCTCGGCAACCTGCCACAGCTCGAGGTGAACCTCGACGACGTGCTGCGCGAGCGCCCGTGAGTCTCTACACCGACGCGTACGAAGCGATGGGTAGGCTCATGTATCACTTCGCCCACTGCGAGCGGTGCGCGGACGGTCAGGCGGGCATCGACGCCTGGTCCGAGTACTGCCGCACGGGACGGGAGCTGACAGTGGCTCAGCGCCGCGCGCAGCGCGCGGCGGACGCGGCAGCAGATCGCAGGATAAGGAGAAAGCGATGGCTGGCGACCCCCTGAATCGTTCCCCGTACTCGGACGGGTTTCGCACCCCGACCCCAGCGCGTCCCACCAGGTGGCCGTTCGAGGGCGAGACGGAACCCGACCCGCACATGACCTCGAGCGAGCAGCACCTTCGGACCGGCGATCACGCGCCGTTTAAGAAGGTGCCGCGCCTGTTCCGCTTCTTTCGGACGCCGGACATGAAGGCCGCGTATGTGGGCCTTCCGGACCAGCGGCGCACCAGCGGGCACCTCCTGCACTCCGGCACGGCGTGGGGACGCGACCCCAAGGACGGCCACCGGCCGCTCGCGCCGCCGATCCAGAAGCCGGCCTAGCGCGCCCCGCCGGGCCAGTGCCGGATTCCTTCGGTCCCGTCGCCTGGCTCGGCGGGCAATATCAGAAGTTCATCGACGGCGCGGACCGCCTCATTGATCCCAACGCCTCAGAGATCGCCCGTCAGTCGACGGCGATCCAGGCAGGGACGGCCTACACGCCGACGATCAACACCCCGAATTTCTCGGACGTGGCGCGGCGCGGGCCGCCCGTGCCCGTCACGCCGCAAGATCGTCGGACGCAAGCCGCCTTTGAGCGAGCGGGCTTGCCGTCGCCGCTCGCGCCCGAGGTTCAGGCACAGATAGCCAAGAACCGGGACACCGCCGAGCGCATTCGAAGCTCGGCGATCCCCGACTTTGCGCAAGCCATGGCCCAGGTCATGACCGCGGTCGACAACGTGCAGGACGCGGCGATTACGGTCGCGGTCGGCGGCCGGATGGCGCTCTCAGCGCTGGCCGCGGCCGGGGATCGCTTAATCCCGGGCCTCGTGGGCGCCGCGCTCGATGCCTTCGCGGCGGCCGCCGGGCGCGCGGCCGCCGAGGCGGCCGGGGCGCTGTACGCCGATGCCCTGACCGACCTGGCCGCCGCGGCGGCTCGCGGTGAGGCTGGCGCCGCGGCGCGGCTCGCGGCGACCACGGCCGCCCGCGACGCCGCGATGGCCGCGGCGGAGGGCGCCGCGGTCCGCGCGGCACTCGCCCGCGGTGCGCTCGGGCTCGGCACGCGCGTCGGGTTGCGCCTGCTTCCGGTGATCGGGACGGCGATGCTGATTGCGGATTTGCTGAACCTCCTGAACATGGCGCTCGCCTGGTTCGGCGCCGCGTATGGCTTCGCCTGCGGCGGGGCCAAGTACGGCGTCCCCGCGGGGGTCTCGGCCGCGCTGATGGGTAACCCGTTCGCGCGGATGTCCAAGCTCAGCCCGCGGAAGGCCGGTATCCCGGTTCCGCTCCCGGGTGGCCGCGCGAAGGGCGCGCGCGGCTCCGCGCTGTTCGGCCAGCACGGCGGCCGACGCGCCCGGGCCGGCTCGATCCCGACCTTCGGGAAGTCGCTGCCCAACTTCTCGGAGGCCGTGCAGATGGCGCAGACGAGCGCCGACACGATCGGCTACGGCGTGGCGCTCGGCTCGCTGATGGGCTACATGGGCGAGTCGCTGTACGGCGCCGCACGCGTCGCCGCCGGCGAGAAGGTCCAGGTCCGCTCGCCCAGCATCAATCACGAACTCGTCCAGCGGCTCGGCCCGCATGTCTTCGGGCTCAGCAAGGGCGCGCTGTGGCACCGCGAGCTGATGACGCGCGCCGCCTCGACGGCGTGGATCGTACTGCTGTACCCCGAGGTCTTCGGGGATGAGCTGTACGTGTGGGCCTGGATTGTGCTCTATGCGGGCCTGGAGCCGCTGAGCTGGGACTGGCAATTCACGGACTGGCGCGGGCTGCTGCACTTACTTCCCGAGGCGAAGTACACGGGGTATGACCACCGGGCCGAGTGGGTCCGCGACGAGCTGGAGCGCGCGGGCTTCAATCCGCAGGACGCAGGACCGTGGCCGCTTCCCGGTCTGCCCCTCGAGCTGAGCGCCGAGCGCTTGCTGGTGGAGGTCGGCCCGCGCATTCGGGATGCGCTCGAGCGCTGGTTGGCGGTCGATCCCCAGGACCCGCAGCGTATCGTGATCTCGTATCTCGCCATGCAGTACGCGGAGCGAGTCTGGATCCTCGCCGAGGGTCGGGCAGACTTCTGGAAATGGGAGCTGGCGCCGGCCGCGGCGATCACCGAGGCGATGCTACTCGCGAACCGCTGGCCCGCGGCCGGGGATGACCCCGAGCAACTGATGGCCGCCTGGCGGGCGACGGAGCTCGCGATGCACCAGCGCGGGCGCAAGCAGCTCACGGCCGCCGAGCTCGACCGGATCTGGGAAGCCTGCGGGACACCCCTGATCCGCCTGGTGCCCAACGCCAAGGGGATGCCCGAGGAGTGGTTGCGCCCGTGGGACACCGAGAGCGGCGTCTCGGTGGGCTTCACGGTCGACGACATTCGGGCTCGAGCGGAAAAGAACCTACTCGAGCAGTATCGCCAGCTCGAGGCCGCGGGCCTCGACAAGCACGGCCTACCGTCGCCAGGGAGTACCCCTGGAAAGCGACCGGTCAACCCCTCTGGAGCGACCTGACCGACGACGGGGCGGCCCCTGGACGGGGCTTGACCGGGTAGGGTCCGAGGGTAGGTAGCGCCCCCCCCCGAGAAGTCGCCTCCTGGCGCCTCCTAGGCGGCTGCGGACTTTCAGAGTTTTTGAAACGCTGGAGGTGTGCACGCGGGATCGGATTCGAATGGGCACGGGGAAGCTTCACCCAACAGGGTGAAGGGTAATCACGAAGTGATTACCAAGAGGGACGGAGTCCTGGCCGGCCAGG
>Ga0209382_10013583_pt1 | contig 10006 bp, 8 predicted proteins | sample SoiMetdeltSBSDD5_FD_187599 | JGI IMG/M metagenome (GOLD analysis project Ga0209382, IMG submission 187599) | Bulk soil microbial communities from a Populus tree surrounding site in Tennessee, USA - Soil MetaG P. deltoides SBSDD5 (SPAdes) (version 2) | ecosystem: Environmental > Terrestrial >...
GAGCCGGCCGGGGAGGAGGAGGACCTCAAGGCGGACGACGTCGAGGTCGAGCTCGGCGGCGAGGGCGTGCAGCCGGAGTTCAACGAGCACCTGACGGGGGTCCGGCCGGGCGAGGCGCGCGAGTTCCGCGTCGCCTACCCCGCGGACTTCAGCTCCCGGGGCCTGGCCGGCAAGACACTCGACTTCACGGCGACGGTGACCGCGGTGCGGCGCCGCGAGCTGCCCGAGCTTGACGACGACTTCGCGCAGGAATTCGGCGAGAACCAGACCCTCGCGGAGCTGCGCGGCCGGATCCGCGCCGACCTCGAGCGCGCGGCCGAGACGCAGGCCGAGGCGGGCCTGCGCGACGCGCTCATGGAGCAGCTGCTCGGGGCCTATGACTTCCCGCTCCCGCAGACGCTCATCGAGCAGCAGGCCGACGAGCTGCTGCGCGACTTCGCCTACCGGCTCATGCGCAGCCAGCTCCCGCCCGACGCCCTCCAGGGGATTAACTGGGAGGAGCGGCGGGACGAGGCGCGGCGGCGCGCGGAGCGCGACGTGCGCAGCGCGCTGCTCGTCGACCGGATCGCGGCGGCCGAGGGGATCAGCGTCACCGAGGAGTCGGTCGAGGCCGAGATCGCGCGCGTCGCCGAGGCCGTGCGCGAGCCGCTGGAGGCGGTGAGGGCCCGCTTGACAAAGGAGGGGGGCCTGACTAGTATCGAGAACCGGTTACGTTTTCAGCAAGCGCTCGATGCGGTCGTCAGGGACGCCGAGATCACGACCGAAGAGTTGACCGAAGAGCTGACCGAAGAGTTGATTGAAGAGGAGCCGGCGGGCGATCAGCAGACCCCGTCCGCTCCGCCCGCGACGCCGCCGGCCGAGTGACCCTCAAAGCGCGAGGCCGGCTTCACGGTTTAGGCCACCCCGTAGTGACCTGCTTCCTCATCTGCTCCGTTCTCAAGACCAGGTGGCGAGCGTGCCGGTCGGGCGTACGCCCCCCGGCCCGCGCGGGCGGAACGGGATCGGGGACGATTAACATGGTGGTGCAGCAATATGATTAATCCACACGCTCACTTGGTGCCCATGGTCGTCGAGCAGACGGCGCGCGGCGAGCGCGCCTTCGACATCTACTCGCGGCTGCTCAAGGACAACATCATCTTCATCGGGACCCCGATCGACGACACGATCGCCAACCTCGTCGTCGCGCAGCTGCTCTTCCTCGAGTCCGAGGACCCGGACCGCGACATCTCGCTCTACATCAACTCACCGGGCGGCTCGATCACAGCCGGGATGGCGATCTACGACACCATGCAGTTCGTTCGCTCGCCGGTGACGACGATCTGCGTCGGGCAGTGTGCCTCGATGGCGGCGGTGCTCCTCGCCGCCGGGACCAAGGGCAAGCGCTTCGCCCTGCCCAACTCGCGGATCCTCATCCACCAGCCCTCCGCTGGGGGTATCTCCGGGCAGGCGACCGACATCAAGATCGCGGCCGAGGAAATCATCCGCATGCGCGAGCGCCTCAATGAAATCCTCGCGCAGCACACCGGGCAGACGATCGACCAGGTCGAGAAGGACGTCGAGCGCGACCGGATCATGAGCGCGAGCCAGTCCAAGGAGTACGGGATCATCGACCAGGTGATCAAGCACCGCGAGTGACGCGGGGGGAGCTTCAGCCCCGGGCGGCGGGAGGGGTGATCGCCCGGCGCCCGGGGCTCAAAATTCTCGGCTTGCGCCCGCGTCCGGTCTTGTTTATCATGAACGCGGCTGTTTGTACCGTCATGTTCACCCAATCTTTCAAGGCGGAGGCCTCAAGGTGATGAGAAGAGGCGAAGACACGCTGCGCTGTAGCTTCTGCGGCAAGAGCCAGAACGAAGTCAAAAAGCTCATCGCCGGCCCGACGGTTTACATCTGCAACGAGTGCATCGACATCTGCATTGAGATCATCAGCGACGACGCCCAGCAGGAGGCCGCCGCGACCCGCCCGCCGCTCCCCCGCCCGACCGAGATCAAGGAATTCCTCGACGAGTACGTCATCGGCCAGGAGGAGACCAAGAAGAAGCTGGCCGTTGCCGTCTACCAGCACTATAAGCGCATCGAGATGATGAAGCGGCGGTCGGACGTCGAGATCCAGAAGTCGAACATCCTGCTCATCGGCCCAACGGGCACGGGCAAGACGCTGCTCGCGCAGACGCTCGCGCGCATGCTCAAGGTGCCCTTCACGATCGTCGACGCGACGACGCTCACCGAAGCCGGGTACGTCGGCGAGGACGTCGAGAACATCATCCTCAAGCTCCTCCAGGCGGCCAACGGCGACGTCGAGCGGGCGCAGCAGGGGATCATCTACATCGACGAGATCGACAAGATCTGCCGCAAGGACGAGAACCCCTCGATCACGCGCGACGTCTCGGGCGAAGGGGTGCAGCAGGCGCTCCTCAAGATCCTCGAGGGAACGGTGGCCAATGTCCCGCCGCAGGGCGGGCGCAAGCACCCGCACCAGGAGTTCTTCCTCGTCGACACGACCAACATCCTCTTCATCTGCGGCGGGGCCTTCGTCGGGCTCGAGAAGGTCATCCAGCGGCGGGTCGGGCAGAAGGCGCTCGGCTTCCAGGCTAACATCCGCCCGCTGAGTCAGGTGCGCCAGGCGAACATGCTCGAGGAGGTGCAGCCCGAGGACCTGATCAAGTTCGGCCTCATCCCGGAGTTCGTCGGGCGGCTGCCGGTGATCGGGACGCTGCACGAGCTCGACGAGGTGGCCATGGTGGAGATCCTCACGGCGCCGAAGAACGCCCTCGTCAAGCAGTACCAGAAGCAGTTCGAGTGGGACAGCATCAAGCTGCGCTTCAGCGACGAAGCGCTCGGCGCGGTGGCCCGGCTGGCCTGCGAACGCAAGGTGGGCGCGCGCGGGCTGCGCATGATCCTCGAGGAGCTCATGCTCGAGGCGATGTACAATCTGCCGGGCCAGAAGAAGATCAAAGAGTTCGTCGTGACGGCCGAGATGGTCGCCAACCGCCGGGCCGCCTTCCCTCTGGAGAAAGCTGGATAAGGCCGACGGAGCCCTACCACGTCCGAAGCCTTCCCCGGCCCGCGTGGCCCCCATCGTTCCCGAGTTCGTCAGCCCGCACCGCAAATGCCCGAGCCGGCGGGGTTCACCCGAAGTTCGGTGCCGAGGTTTTGAGGTCTAATTACTATGCAAGAGTTTCACGATCGCACCCCGAGTGATGTCGCGCACTACCCCATGGTCCCGATCCGCGACGTGGTCGTCTTCCCGAACACCAAGGCGGCCTTCGTCATCGGTCGCGCCTCGAGCGTCCGCGCCTTGGAGGAGGCGCTCGCCGGGGACCGGGTCATCTTCCTGGCGACGCAGCACGACGCGACGGTCGAGGAGCCGGCGCCGGACCAGATCTACACGGTCGGGACGCTGGCGACGATCGCCAACTCGCTGCGCAAGCCCGACGAGGCGACGATCAAGGTCCTCGTCGAGGGGCGCGAGCGCGCCCGGGCGGTGCGCGTCGAGGAGCGGGACGGCTACTTCCTGGCGACGCTGAGGCGCGCGCCGGTACTGGCCGAGAACAACAAGCGGACGGCAGGCCTGGTGGCGCGCGTCGGCTCGCTCGTCGAGCAGTACCTCAAGCTCTCGCAGGACCCGAACCCCGAAGCGCTCCAGGCCGCGCTCCGGGCCGCCGACCCGGGCCAGATGGTCGACAACCTGGCGCACGGCATGAAGCTCCCGATCGAGGACAAGCAGGGGCTGCTCGAGATCTACTCGACCCACGAGCGCCTCCTCCGCCTCCTCGAGCTGCTCGAGGTCGAGATCGACAAGATCAACGTCGACCGGACGATCCAGACGCGCGTCAAGCGTCAGATGGAGAAGGCGCAGCGCGAGTACTACCTCAACGAGAAGATCAAGGCGATCCACAAGGAGCTCGGGCGCAAGGACGAGCGCGCCGAGTACGACGAGCTGCGCCAGAAGGTCGAGGAGGCCGGCATGAGCCCGGACGCCTACGAGAAGGCGCTCGCCGAGCTGCGCCGCCTCGAGCAGATGCCGCCGATGTCGGCCGAGTCAACCGTCTCGCGCAACTACCTCGACTGGCTGCTCGCCGTGCCGTGGAAGGAGCGGAGCGAAGAGATCCGCGACATCCGCCACGCCCAGGAGGTGCTCGAGGCCGACCACCACGGCTTGGAGAAGATCAAGGAGCGGATCCTCGAGTACCTCGCCGTCCGCCAGCTGATTGACAAGCCGCGCGGCTCGATCCTCTGCTTCGTCGGCCCTCCGGGCGTCGGCAAGACCTCGCTCGGCCGCTCGATCGCCAAGGCCACGGGGCGCAACTTCGTCCGGCTCTCCCTCGGCGGGGTGCGCGACGAGGCCGAGGTCCGCGGCCACCGCCGGACCTACATCGGCGCGCTCCCGGGCCAGATCATCCAGATGATGAAGAAGGCGGGGACGGTCAACCCCCTGATCCTCCTCGACGAGGTCGACAAGCTCGGGGCCGACTTCCGCGGCGACCCGTCGGCGGCCCTCCTCGAGGTCCTCGACCCGGAGCAGAACCACACCTTCCACGACCACTACCTCGACGTCGAGTACGACCTCTCGCAGGTCATGTTCATCGCCACGGCGAACGTCCTCCACACGATCCCGCCCGCGCTCCAGGACCGGCTCGAAACGCTCAAGCTCGCCGGCTACACCGAGCGCGAGAAGCTCGAGATCGCCAAGCGCCACCTGGTCGCCAAGCAGGCGCAGGCCAACGGGCTCAAGCCCGAGCAGCTCGCCTTCAGCGACGAGGGGATCAAGACGATCATCGAGTACTACACGCGCGAGGCGGGGGTGCGCAACCTCGAGCGCGAGATCGGCTCGATCTGCCGCAAGGTCGCGCGCCAGCTCGTCCAGCAGAACGAGGCGGCCGAGGGGGGCGCGCCGGCCGAGCCTTTCCACTTCGCGGTCGACGCCCCGGCGGCCCGCCGGCTGCTCGGGCCGGCGAAGTTCCGGCCGCAGGTCGCCTCGGAGCGGAGCGAGGTCGGCCTGGCCAACGGCCTGGCCGTGACCGAGGTTGGCGGCGACGTGCTCCAGATCGAGGCGACGCTCGTCGAGGGCGTCGGCAAGCTGACGCTCACGGGCAAGCTCGGCGACGTCATGCAGGAGTCGGCGCAGGCGGCGATCACCTACATCCGCTCGCGCGCGGCCGAGTTCGGCATCCCCCCCGACTTCCACCGGAACTACGACCTCCACGTCCATGTGCCCGAGGGGGCGATCCCGAAGGACGGCCCGTCGGCCGGGATCACCATGGCCACGGCCATGGCCTCGGCGCTGACACGCATCGCGGTCCACAAAGAGGTCGCCATGACGGGCGAGATCACCCTGCGCGGCAAGGTCCTCCCGATCGGGGGGCTCAAGGAGAAATTGCTCGCCGCGCACCGCGTCGGGCTGACGACGGTTGTCATCCCGAAAGAGAACGAGAAGGACCTCTCCGAGGTCCCGGCCGACGTCCGCGAGGCGCTGCAGCTTAACCTGGTCGAGACCATGGACGAGGTGCTCCAGCTCGCCCTCGAGCGCCTGCCGACGCCGCGGGCGGTGAGCACGGAGGTCGGCGCGCCGCTCTGGCAGCAGTCGCCGCCGGCCGGGCCGAGCGAGGGATCGGTCACCGGGTGATCTCAAATTTCAGCTCTGAAGTTTGAGACGCGAGATGAAAATCGTCAGCGCCAAGTTCGCCGCGGGCGCCTCGGCGCCGGCTTCGTTCCCGCGCGACGGGCGGCCGGAGGTCGCCTTCCTCGGGCGCTCCAACGTCGGGAAGTCGAGCCTGCTCAACAGCCTGCTCGGCGTCAAGGGGCTGGCGCGGACGAGCTCGACGCCGGGGCGGACGCAGGAGCTCAACTTTTTCCTGATCAACGACCGGTTCTATTTCGTCGATCTCCCGGGCTACGGCTACGCCAAGACCTCTCAGGCGCGGCGCCGGGCGTGGGGCGAACTGAGCGAAAAATACCTTGCGCAGCGCCGGGAGCTTGTGCTATCTATCTTAATCGTCGACGCTCGGCATGAGCCTTCCCCGTTAGATCTTCAGATGAAATCCTGGCTCGAGCACGGTGGACTCCCTTATCTGGCGGTCTCAACGAAAGTTGACAAGTTATCGGCCAACGAGCGGCGGGCCTCTTGGCAGCGCGCGCGGCGGGTACTCGGGACGGAGCGTGTGATCCCTTATTCGGCGCTCACCGGCGCCGGCGCGGGCCAACTCTGGGAGGAGATTCGGGCCGGCCTCGAGATGCGTCACTAATCCCAGACATTATTCTACCCAAGGAGCGAGACCCACGTCCGCGGCCGCCCCGGCGGCCCGCGCATGAATTGTTATGCCAGAGAAAATCATCGACAGATCGCGAGACAAAATGAGCGAACGTGAAGACAACCTCGAGAAAGACTTCCTGGACATCGCCGATCTCAAGGAGATGAACATCTCCAAGCTGACGCAGATCGCGAAGGACCTGGACGTGCCGGGCGCGACAGGCATGCGCAAGCAGGAACTGATCTTCAAGATCCTCCAGGCGCAGACCGAGAAGTCAGGCCTGATCTTCTCCGAGGGCGTGCTCGAGACGCTACCCGACGGGTTCGGCTTCCTGCGCGCCCCGGAGTACAACTACCTCCCGGGTCCGGACGATATCTACGTCAGCCCCTCGCAGATTCGCAAGTTCGACCTGCGCACGGGCGACACCATTTCGGGCCAGATCCGCCCGCCCAAGGAGGGCGAGCGCTACTTCGCCCTGATCAAGGTCGAGGCGATCAACTTCGAGCCGCCCGAGCAGGCGCGCGACAAGGTCTTCTTCGACAACCTGACGCCGCTCTACCCGAACGAGCAGCTCCGCATGGAGACCGCGACCGACAACCTCTCGGGGCGGGTCATCGACCTGGTGACGCCGATCGGCAAGGGGCAGCGCGGCCTGATCGTCGCCCCGCCGCGCACCGGCAAGACTATGCTCCTCCAGACGATCGCCAACTCGATCACCGAGAACCACCCCGAGGTGACGCTCATCGTGCTCCTCATCGACGAGCGGCCGGAGGAGGTCACCGACATGCAGCGCTCGGTCAATGGCGAGGTCATCTCCTCGACCTTCGACGAGCCGGCCTCGCGCCACGTCCAGGTGGCCGACATGGTCATCGAGAAGGCCAAGCGTCTCGTCGAGCACCGGCGCGACGTGGTCATCCTCCTCGACTCGATCACGCGCCTGGCGCGCGCGCACAACGCGGTCGTCCCGCCCTCGGGCAAGATCCTCTCGGGCGGCGTCGACTCCAACGCCCTCCAGCGGCCGAAGCGATTCTTCGGCGCGGCGCGCAACATCGAGGAGGGCGGCAGCCTGACGATCATCGCCACGGCGCTCGTCGAGACGGGGAGCCGCATGGACGACGTCATTTTCGAGGAGTTCAAGGGCACGGGCAACATGGAGATCCACCTCGACCGCAAGCTCTCCGACAAGCGCGTCTTCCCGGCGATCGACCTCCAGAAGTCGGGCACCCGCAAGGAGGAGCTGCTCATCCCGAAGAAGGATCTGGACCGCATCTGGGTCCTGCGCCGCGTCCTCGCCCCGCTCTCGGGTGTCGAGCAGATGGAACTCGTCCTCGAGCGGCTCGAGAAGAGCAAGAGCAACGGCGACTTCCTCGCCTCGATGAACCAGTAGTCAAGAATGGCCCACGGATGACACGGAGGCGACGGATGCTCACGGATCAGAAATCAGTGAACATCCGTTAAATCCGTCTCATCCGTGGGCCATTCTTCAGTTCGCGCGCTCGAGCGAGAGCGCCACCTGCCGCACCTCGTCACCGTCGATCGTGACTTCTTTGGAGAGTGGCTGGAAGCCGCGCGCCGTGGCGGTGACGCGGTAGGTGGCCTTCTCGGCCGGGAGGCGGAAGGCGAACTCGCCGCCCTCGACCGAAGTCGTCTCGCGCTTGAAGCGTTTGCCCTCGCCGAGGCGCTCGATAACTAGCTTCGCGTTCGGCAGCGTGAACCCGCCGTCGCGGAAGACCGCCCCGCGCACCGTCGCGTAGGGCTCCCCCTCGCGCCTGAGCTCGATGACCCGGTCGATCTTGACCGTCTCGCCAGCCTTGACCTCGACGCGCCAGGTTCGGATCGTCCTGAACCCGGGCTGCGCGATGGTCAGCACATAATCGCCGGCCTCCAGCTGCGCGAGCTCGAACTCGCCCTCCGCGTCGGCCTTCGCCTCCCGCGCGATCTCCCCGTTGGCGGCCCTGGCAGCGGTGATCGCCGCGCCCTCGAGCGCCTTGCCGCCCTGCTCCTTGACCCGGCCCCTGATCGCGCCCGGCTGCTGCGCCGGGGCCAGTCCGCCGAGGCAGAGAAGGAGGGCGGCGACATACATTAATTCGCGTTGCATTTCAAACCCCGTCGTTGGCGGCGGCCGCAGGCCGACTTATAATCATGGTAGTTCTGGGGCACGCATCGGCGCCCCGGAATTATAGCAGACTATGAAGACTCATCTCATCCCGGCCGCCCTCGGCCTCACCCTGGCGCTCGGGGCGGGCCGCGCCCCGGCGCAGGAGACGCGCCCGCGCGAGGCGCGCCAGGCGCAGACCATCCGAGTCGACACCGACGTCGTGACGGTCGACATCACGGCGATCGACCAATCGGGGAAGTACGTCGTCGACCTGCGGCCGGAGGAGTTCCAGCTCTTCGAGGACGGGCGGCCGCGGAAGTTCGATTTCTTCAACGTGAGCGACGAGGCGGCGCTCTCCCGGCCCCTGGCCGTGGTCTTCGCCCTCGACCTCTCGGGGAGCCTCAAGCCGGAGGAGACGGCGACGCTACGCGAGGCGGCGCTCAAGTTCACCGAGCTCATGAAGGGGGATTCGGTCTTCGCGGCGATGACCTTCAACCACGAGGTCAAGATCCTGCAGGGCTTCACCGACGACGCGCGGCGCCTAGCCCGGGCCCTCGGGAAGGTCGACCGGTTCGAGGGGTCGACGCGCATCTACGACGGCATCGACCGCGCCGTGACTATGCTCGGCCGGCAGGCCCCGCGGACGCGCAAGGGGCGCCCCGTGAGGCCGGTGGTCGTGGTCATCAGCGACGGCTTCGACTCGGCGAGCGTCATCGACCGGAAGGAGCTGGTCCGGCGGGCGGTCGCGGCGGGCGTCACCGTCTACTCAGTGACGCTGCCTTCCTACATGCTCTCGGCGACGCGGTCGCGGGAGCGTGTCATCACACCGCTCGACGCGACGCGCGTCGTCTCGGCGACCGGCGGGCGGGACTTCTCGGCCGACGCCCGCGACTTCACGCCGATCTTCCGCGAGCTGGCCGAGGAGATCCGCGCGAGCTACGCCCTGGCCTACTACCCCGACCAGCGGGACGGCAAGACCCACGAGCTGCGCGTCCAGACTTCGCGCCCCGGCGTGCGGCTCCGCGCCAGCCGCACCAGCTACCTCGCGCCAGCGCCCTGACGACGGCAGGCGTCCTCAGCGGTCCATCGCCGCCAGCCGCCGCCCCTCAGTAATCGTCCTCGTCCTCGTCCTCGTCGTCCTTAGCGACGACGGCGTCGAGTTCGATCGGGTCGAGGCCGACGACTTCGAGCTTGGCGTCGCACTCGGGGCAGGCCATAGTCTCGCCTTTGTCGAGGTCCTCCTCGACATGAATCTCGGTGTCGCACTCCGGACAGACAGCAATCGGCACAGCGGGGCCCTCCGTGGGGTGTCAATCTCTGCCCGCGAGCCAGCCTCAGACCGCGAGCCGTGGACCGCCAGTCAACGCGCGGGGAGACTCTAAACTAAACGCCCGGCGTTTGGCAATGCCCCCCCGCGCCACGCCCCTCGCGCGCGCAACGCCAATAACGACGGGCTCGCGCGGCGCCGGCCCGCCGGATCGCCCCGAAAAATCGGGGTTTTCGCCGCCCCCGGCGGTTTTTCGCCTTGCGTCGCCCTACTAGCTACGGTATACTGCGGCGCGCTTAACACAAGATGCAGTAATTCCCCTCGGCTTGATTGTCAGAGGCGAAGCCGGGCCGACCCGGCAACCCCGAATAATAACCACTATCCCAAGGAGTG
>Ga0209382_10013584_pt1 | contig 10006 bp, 10 predicted proteins | sample SoiMetdeltSBSDD5_FD_187599 | JGI IMG/M metagenome (GOLD analysis project Ga0209382, IMG submission 187599) | Bulk soil microbial communities from a Populus tree surrounding site in Tennessee, USA - Soil MetaG P. deltoides SBSDD5 (SPAdes) (version 2) | ecosystem: Environmental > Terrestrial >...
CGATCGACATCACAACACCGCTGCCCGGTGCTGCTCGTCTCCCTGTCATGCGGGCACCACCGGGTCGCGCTCACCCTGTCCAGAGGTGACCCGTACAACTCTGTGCGGGGTTGCTGTCAATGACGGCTGGCTCGATCTCGAGGGCCACGTCGGGGACCATCGGCGTCGAGCGGCCCGAGGGGGGAGCAACGGGAAGGCACAGCGCGGCATACTCGAACCTGGTGGAGGCACCAACGACGCTCGAGGTCTCCCGGGTCGAGTCGGCGACGGGCTGGTGGGAGATGGTGCGTGGCAGCCCTGACGCCCGCCTCGGCTCGCGCGTTGTCGGGCTTTGCGGCTACCGCGAGCGCAGTCAGGCCGTGGTCGAGCGCCACATGGCGGCGACCAGCAAGATCCCGCTGATCCTGTCGTTCGGCGACACCATCGAGGTCGACATGGCCGGTCGAGTCGGAGACAGCTTCGAGTCGTTCGTCGCTGGCTTCCACCCCGGTCCCGCCACCACCCGCTACCAGAATGCCCAGCACGGGCTGCAGGTGGACCTCACTCCCCTGGGCGCCTATGGGATCTTCGGCGTGCCCGGCTCGGCGTTCGCCGGCCAGATCGTGAGCCTCGACGACGTGGCACCCCGTCTTGGCGACTGCCACCTCCAGGATCGCCTCGCGTCGCTGCGGACCTGGCGAGAGCGCTTCGCTGCGGTCAACGAACTGCTGCTGTCTCTCGCCGACACCGGCCCTGAGCCCGACCCCATGGTCACGTGGATGTGGCAGCAGATCGAGAGATCGCAGGGCCGGATCCGCATCGCCGACCTGGTCGGGGAGACGGGCCGCAGCCATCGCCACGTCACCTCCCGGTTCCATACGCAGGTCGGGCTGACGCCGAAGGCGGCGGCCAGGGTGCTTCGCTTCGAGCACGCAGCCCAATTGGTCTGTTCCGGGAGCGCGAACCTCGCCGAGCTGGCTACGCAGTGCGGCTACGCCGACCAGAGCCACCTCACCCGCGACTTCTCCCGCCTGGCAGGATGCTCTCCCGGTGCGTTCGCTCGGGCGGACACCACAGCGGCGACCTGACGGTCGATTTCCTCCAAGATCGGGTTCCGGCGGCGACCGTACGGTGACCCCATGGCAACCGACACCAACGCTCCCCGCGTCTATCCGACACTGCGCTACGACGACGCCCCAGCGGCCATCCGCTTCCTGGTCGATGCGTTCGGCTTCGTCGACCACGAGATCCACGAGGGATCGGATGGCGGGATCGACCATGCCCTCGTCGGCTACGACACCGGCCTGGTGATGATCAGCTCGCGCCGGCAGCCCACGAGTGAGTTCGACCAGGGGACGTGCTGCCTCTACGTCGCCGTCGACGATCCCGACGCCCACCACGACCGAGCCGTGGCCGGCGGCGCCAAGATCGTCATGCAGCTCGTCGACCAGCCGTACGGCTCTCGCGAGTACGCCGCACAGGACCCCGAGGGCAACATATGGGCCTTCGGGACCTACCGCCCGGCGGCACCGGGGACTGCAAACAGCTCCTCGGTCATGTAGCGGCCCAAAGCCTCTAGGCCCAGCTCAGAGGAATAGTACGGCCCCCGGCAGGCACGGCGTACGGCACACCGTGGTCGGTCCTCTGGGACGCGACGAAGCTGGCCAGGCTCATCGCATTGCCTCCTCGACCCACAGGACCACCGATCGCTCGAAGAGATCGTGTCGGCGACGTCGGCGTCACTGAGCGGGAGCGCATGGGAGTAGATCCGCGGCGCCTCACCGCCAAAAGCTGTCAACACCTACGGACCGTGACGGACACTCGCGGATTCGCTCCCTCGCGCCGGGTCGGGTCTCCTGGAGATCACACGTGAGTTCGCGAGTGGTTCGTGTGCTACCTCAGCGCGGAGCGAGGCCGAGACGCCGGTCGACACCGGGTCGATGTCACCAGAGACACCCACGACTGCCAAGAGGGCCAACCAATCGGTGCCAGCACCGAAGAGCGTGGAGTCCCCGTTCTCGTCTATCGAGTAGGTACCGAGCACGCCGGGGCGGTCCATCGCGGCGTCCGCCGGAGCCGCCGAGGCAGCCGTGATAACGACGATCGCAAGCGTTGCTCCAATGACTCCGATGGGTCTGCCGCGACCTTGGTTGACGGTCGTTGTGACTGAGGAGAGTTTGAACCCGACCGCTCGCTCCTTCGGTTCGTCGAGGGAGTACAGGACGTTGATCGAGAGCCCGCTCTCGTAGAACACGTAGGTCCACCGAATGTTCTCGATCTGGAGGGTCGTTGCCTCGAGCCCACTGGTGTGACCGCTTGCCTCGGCATGGATCCACCGAACCAAGACGTCGTCGAACTCCTACATTCCTGAAGGGTCCTTCCACGACGTCCGGTGAACATCTGGCAGGTGGCCAATGAGTTACTCGCCGCAAACGACGGTCCGACGTGGGCGCGGTAACGCAGGGGCTCGACGAGCACGGGTCATCCTGGGGCCGCGGTGCCCACGCCGTGGCGTTCGGCGATATCGCGGATGGCTGCGGCGAGGAGGTCCGGGTGCTCGCTCGTGGTCAGATGGCCGCCGGGAAAGGTCAGGATCTCGGCCTGGGGCACGCGCTCGCGGGCCGCCTGGAACTGCCGGTGCTCGTAGGCGTCCTGGTCGCTGCCGCCGACATAGACGGCGACCTTCCCGTCCAGGTCGCGGGCGATCGAGGCGAGATCCCAGCGTTGCGCGAGGCGGCGGTGCTCGCTGACGAATCCCGCAGCGTTGTGGAGGAACGCCGCTCCATCCCGGCGGGTGATCGCCGACCGCAGCTCGGCCAGCTCAGCCGGGTCGGGACGGTAGCCACGCGAGTACAGCCGCGCCCGCAGAAGCGTCGCGTCGAACACCCGCGGCGAGCGCTGCGCCGCCCGCATCCACGGTGCGCCCAGCGGTGTCTGCAGCACCGGCGTGGTCCACCACGGGTGCGTGTGCGCGTCGGCGAAGACGCCACCATTCACCATGAACGCGGCCGTGATCCCGGGCGTGGCAGTGCTCCGTTCCAGCTGCCGGCGCAGCAGCTCGAGCAGCGCCATCGCCGTGTAGTCGAACGCGACGACGACGGTGTAGTGCACCCCGTGATGTCGCCACAGCGCCTCGACCAGGTCCGCGCGCTCGACTGTCGAATACCGGTAGCCCCGGGGCTTGTCTGAGTCCCCCTGGCCGACCGGCTCGACGTACAGCCGCGGGCCGACGCCGGCGCCGAGCAGCCGGTCCACCCGAGCCCAGCCGTAGGAGCCATCCGGGAACCCGGGCAGCAACGTGAGCCACACGACGTCCTCATCCACACCCTGCTCGGCAGTTGCGACGCGCTCGAAAACCCGGAGGCCGCCCGGGCTCGCGGCGGCCTCTTCCTCGGTCACCACGCACGCCGATCCCGGGTCGTACGGGATCCGCTGTCCGCCAGCAAACCACTCCTCCGCCGTCACCAGCGATGACCCTGCTGTCCTGCGCACGCTCATCGGGAGCCTCCTTCTAACCAGTCGACGCTGTCCTTGATGCGACCTCGACCAGACGCCGGTCCGGCAGCGGGAGCGCACTGCCGGGATCACGGCACAAGGGCTGCCCGCTGTAGGACACAGCGGGTGCCGGGTGACGACGGCCGCCGGGACGTCGCCGGACCACGGCACCGCTCGACGGAGCCACACGTCGGGGTCACCGTCGCGTCATCGGTGGGCCGGTCAGGTCGTGTAGGTGAGCTCCACCACGCCGGCGCCCAGCGGTCGGGCCTCCTTCAGGGTCAGACGGATCGGCTCCGTAGCGTCGTCGAAGAGGCGCGTCCCGCTTCCGACCACGACGGGATGGACCTGGAGCCGGAGCTCGTCAACCAGACCAAGGTTCATCAGCGAGCGGATCAGCGTGATGCTGCCGAAGATGAGGATGCCCTGGCCGGGTTGTCCCTTGAGGCGCATGACCTCCTCCTTGAGCTCGCCGTCGAGCCGATGCGAGTTGTTCCACGTGAGATCGCCCAGAGCGCCGGACACGACGTACTTGGGCAGGCTGTTCATCCGGTCGGCGTAGGGGCCCTCCTCGTGGCTCGCCTTGGGCCAGGCGGCAGCGAATCCCTCGTAGGTGACGCGTCCTAGTAGGAGGGCGTCGCTCGCGAAGAGCTCCTCGCGCTTGAACCTCTCCAGCTCGTCGCTCCAGTGCGGGACATGCCAACCTCCGTGCTGGAACCCGCCGGTCTTCTCCTCCCGGTCGCCGGGCGCCTGGACCACACCGTCCAGGGAGATGAACTCCGAAGCAACTACTCTTCGCATGACTGCTCCTTGGGACGCCGCAGCAGGCGATGCCACGCCGCCGGCTGGCCCGTTCGGTGCCTCGCTATGGGCCACACCATGAGGTGCGTCACAGCGGGATGCGCCTGGCGAGGCGATCGTGCCTCGGTCGTGCCGGTCGGTGGTATCCGTACTTTCACGGATTGCCCGGGGTAGAGCGCAGATGCTGTCGACCTGAGCGGCACGGCGATCCACTCCACCGGCTGTGGACGTGCACATGTCTTGGCGTCGGATCTCGGCGTGCTGCTTAGCCGCGGATCCTCTGCTGAAGACGGGCTCCGCGACCACTTCCGGCAGGGTCACCGCGTCACGTCGGACCGAACAGGCTGTCCTTGATGCAGGCGCCCCTGAACGGCCTTTGGGGGTCGTGTGGTCATCGAAGCCGCATTCGGACTAGAGGCAGGCGTAGAGGGCGTCGATGAGCGCGCGATTTCGTGGGCTCTGCCAACGCGGTCTGACCGCGTTCATCACGTAGCCGAACCCGACGCGGGCTTGCGGATCACCGAAACCCAACGCGCCTCCTGTCCCGAAGTGGCCGAAGCTGCCGGGATTCGGTCCGAAGGGTCGGTCGGGCCGCGTTGGCTGGAAACCCAAGCCGAATGCTGCCTCGCGCTCCAGAACGGGGCACCAGCCCTCCGACTGCACCGAGGTTGCCTCTGCGAGAAGATCGGCGCCGATGATGGTGATCCCGTCGATTGCACCGCCTGCTGCCAGAGCGGTGTAGAGACGTGAGACGCCGCGGGCGGTTGCGTGCAGGTTGGTCGACGGCACCTGCGTGGCCCGCCACCTCTCGCTGTTCACGACGCCTATCCCCGAGTAGCCGGGCGGATTGGCGTAGCCGAGAGCGATCATGCGCTCCTCGGAGGTCTGTGCCCGCGACGAGAACCACTCGATCCCAGCATCGACATCGATCTCCCAGACGACATCCGCGCACCGTGCCTGTTCGGCCGGGCTCAGACCCCAGACGAGATCGGCATCGAGCGGCCCGGCGATCTCCTCCCGCAACCAGGTGCCAGGAAGACGGCCATCGATCCTTCTGGCCAGCTCACCAACCAGATGCCCATAGGTATTCGAGTGGTAGACGTGGCGTGTTCCTGGGTCCCACCACGGATCAGTCGCAGCGATCGCGTCGCAGATCGCATGCCAGTCCCACAGCGCATCGTTGGTCAACGGCTCCCGGATCGCAGGAACACCTGCTCGGTGGCAGAGGACGTCTCGGGCAGTCGCACCCTGCTGGCCAGCGAGGAGCTCGGGCCACCAGCGATCCGCTGTGGAGCCAAGTTCGATCCGGCCGCGCTCGACGAGCTGCAGCAGCATGAGCGCAATGACCGGCTTCCCGACCGAGAACGCGTTCACCATCGTGTCGCGAGTCCACGCTCGCCGGTGGTCACTGTCTGCCCATCCGCCCCAGAGATCGACGACCACCAGCCCATCGACCGTGACACTGCACGCCGCGCCGACCTCGCCCTCCTCGAAGTTGGCACCAAAGGCCTCCCGGACAGAACGAAAGGCCGGATCACAGAGGCCCCGGATCACATGCTGACGGTACGCGAGTGAGGACCTCGACCTCGCCGCACGGCTGCGACCTTCGACCAGCGACTCTGGCCGACGGCGCCGGACAGTGCGCCACCTACCGCCGCATCACGGAGCCCGACCCACCGGTGCGTTGTCGACCGGTCGCGGTCCGCGAGGCGTTGGCAACGGAGCAACAGAAATGTGGGGACGGGCGCGGCCGACTCGATGACGCGATCGATCGAGAAGCCTGCGGTGATGACAAGCCAGTCGTCGGCCGAACCAGCGCGCTGCCCGGCAGCCACGGCCGGTGTGAGCGGAACCTGGCCGTCGAGGGATTCTTTGTAGTGATTTGCTTGGCGCAACCGGTCGAAACTGTTGCCGGGTTTTGTACTGGTCGAACGGAGGGACCGGCGGACCGTCACGCGCTGAACGGAACGCTGCTACATAGCAAACGATCAGCGGATCGCCGTGCCTCCGGCGCGGTTCGGCGTGCTTGACTTTCAGTGACAGAGGCGTACACCGGTCCCTGGCGGTAGCCCGCTGGGTGGCGGCGAAACCTTGGCGGGTGGCCCCCTGAGTCATGCAGCGTCAGGGGTGCGGATGTGACACGGAACGACGATCTCGTTGTGTGGTCGACGTGGCGGGCGGCATGAGGGCCCAAATAGACACCTGCGGCCGCGCGCGCACGATGCGGCGATCTTGGCGCGTGGCAGCCATCGTGGGCCGCCGCAGGGGGTGCTGGCGTGGACTCCAGCCGGCCACGCCGCAGACCTGGACCTGCCGCCGGCGCGTGCGCCTCCCGCGTCGGCGAGCGGACCACATCCCACGCCGCGACCAACAACTCCCCAAACAGGAAAGAGGCAACGGATATGTTGCGACGAACACTCCTGGCCGCGGCAACGGTCACTGCGGTGACCCTGCTGGCTGCGGGCCCGGCGCTCGCCCAGAACGTTCACCTGAAGGGCGGGCGCAACGCCGAGCCGACGTTCACCGACAACGGTCTCACGTTGGCGGCACGCGGCGACCTGACTGGACTGGGCAACGGCGACGTCTTGGTGACTCTCACGGCCACCGCCGACGTCACCGCCACCTGCACCAACCAGGGGCAGAACCAGGCGCCGGGCCAGAACCCCGCCGACGTCACCGTCAGGGGCAGCCAGGCCATCCCCCAGGACGAGATCAAGAACGGCAACACGCCGTTCGCGGTGATGACCGAGCCGCCGGTAACGCCGATCCCCGGCGCGCCCGAGTGCCCCAACCCGAACTGGACCGAGAACATAACCGACCTGGCGTTCACCTCGGCCACCATCACGGTGGAGCAGCCCCCGGGCACACTCGTGCTCACTGTCAGCTGTACGTTCAGCTCGCCAACCGCCAACGGCCCCGTGCCCGGCGGCAACGTGACCTGCACGCAGAGCTGACAACCCACCAGGGGCGGGCGGCAACCACCGCCCGCCCCACGCCGGGTCGCTCTCGACAGGCCTCCGCGTACTGGACCTCGCCGGGTACTGGGTTAACGAGGGACAGCCATTGAGGCTCAGACGTGGCTGAGGTCGGTTGACGGATCGTGGCTAGCGATGGCCAGGTCGGCGATCCAGACGGCTCCGACGAGCTGCTGATCGTCGATGACGGGCAGACGCCGTAGCCCGTGGCGTCGCATGTAGTTCAGGGCCTGGTCGGTGGAGTCGTCGACAGCCACCGTGGGCGTGTCAGGATTCGCGCACTCGCCGGCGAAGAGCGTGGACGGATGCCGGCCAGAGGCGATGGCCAACACGATGATGTCGTGATCGGTCAGGATCCCGCACAGTTGGCCCTGATCGGTCACCAGCACATCACGGACGCTCCACGCCCGCATCCGGTGCGCCACCTCCTGGATCGACAAGTCAGCATCGACCGTCCACGGTTCGGGCATCATCACGTCACGTACCGTCTTGTTGACCATTCGTGGCCCTCCAGTCCAGCCAGCGGGCCCCCCAGCCTCCAACCGGTGGAATGGCTTCCCCACTCTGGGTCGACCAAACAGCGACAGGCTTCCAACCCCCGGGAGATGAACCGCCCGTTCGCCACGAGACGTACGCAGCTGTTGCTCCCACCGTGGCGCCCAGCACCACGCTGGCCAGGAGCGTCCCGAATCCAACCGATATGGATCGCGCTACATGGCCCAAGTCATCAGACTTCGGGACGTAGAAGTCAGTCTCACCGGTCCGAGCGTCGAGTGCCCTGACCTACGTCAGGCGCATCACTACTGTCACTACGAGGAGAGGCGACAGCAGCGAGACCACGACAACGAGCGCCGCTACGGCATACACCCACCTGGGCTGGCGTACTTCGCTGGCGCCAGCTCGTAGTCGAACAAGATCAGCCTGAGCTCTCGCTAAGCGATGCGTCACTCCGTCATCCGAACGACCTCTGGTCGGCCCCGTCGGTGGCGACCAGCGGGGACGGACGTCGCCCGATGATGAGGAACCGCGAACGACTTCGTAGGCGAGAGCATCGGCCCCGCCACGGAGCAGGACCGCGAGATCCTCTACACGAGAGCCGAAACGACCTCAGGCGGCACTGCCAAGCCAAGCATCGCCAAGGCACGGTCGAGCAGCGGAGTGCCGTCCTCAGCGTTGTGTCCTCGGCCGACCGCGAGACCGCGGCCTGACGGCTACGTTTTACCCGCCATGACCGTGAAGATGGAGCTGGGTCCCGTCGGGGCGGTGGTGGAGCCGACCAAGGACGGAGCGTTCGTCGACGCGGCGAAGCAGCTGGAGCAGCTCGGCTTCCCGACGGTCTGGGTGATCGGCGGTCCCCTCGACGGCCTCGGCCAGCTCGGTCGGCTCGTCGAGGGGACCGGGACCGCCCGCATCGCCAGCGGCATCATCGCCGCCGACCGGTTCCCCGTCGACGAGGTGGCCGCCTTCTGGAAGGACCTGGACGCCAGGCATCCTGGGCGGTTCGTGCTGGGGTTGGGCGGCGCCCGTGGGTCCGGGTCGTTCCCGGCGCTGCACGCCTACCTCGACCGTCTCGACGAGCTGGGCGTGCCGGCCGACGCCCGGATCCTGGCCGCGCTGGGTCCCCGCGCTCTCGACCTGGCCCGGGACCGGTCGGCGGGCGCCTTCCCGGTGCTGGTCACCCCCGACTACGTCGCCGTCGCCCGCCGGCGGCTGGGCGACGGCCCACTGCTGGCAGTCGAGCAGTTCGCCGTCGTCGAGAGCGACGCCGACCGGGCCCGGGCGATCGGGCGCGGCCCGCTGGGGTTCATGAGCACGCTGCCCTTCTACCAGGCGAGCTTCCGGCGCCAAGGCTTCGACGACGCGGACATCACCGACGTCTCCGACCGTCTGGTCGACGGGCTGATCGCCTGGGGCGACGCCGACACGGTCGCAGCCCGCATTCGCCAACACCACGAGGCCGGCGCCGACCACGTCGCGATCATCCTGATGTCACCCACCGCCGGCTTCCCCACCGACGCCTGGTCCACCCTCGCCACCAAGCTTCTGTTCTAACTGCAACGCCGTCCCGAACCAGCAGGATCGACCGGTCGCCCGATTCGGGGGACCGGTTCGTGGCGAAGGCCCGCTCGCCTCTCCTGGGCCACCTGTCGATACGTTCTCGCGGATGACGCGACAGCTCGCTGATGACGACGTTCGGATGACCAGGATGCGCTCACAGCGGCTGGTCGGCAGGCGCGTCAGGGGCGTCGCCGAGCTGGTTCGTGACATGGTCGGGCTGCAGGCTCAGAACGCCCAGGCGGCGAGGCTGTCGGTACGGCCCAGGACCGACGGGATCAATGCAGCCACGGTAATTCGCGCCTACAACGAGGAGAGGAGCGTCATCCGGACATGGGCGATGCGTGGCACCCTGCACATGATCCCTGCGGAGGACCTGGGCTGGATCGTCGCTCTGTTGGGGCCGATCTTCGCGGCCGCCAACCGCAGGCGCCGCCTCCAGCTCGGCTTGGATGACGAGGTGTGTGGGCGGGCCATCCCTGCATTGCGTCGGATCATTGCGGCCGAGGGTCCGCTGACCCGCGCCGACCTCGTACGCAGGCTCGCTGCCAACGGCGTGGCTCTCGAGCCGAAGAGCCAAGCACCTCCGCACCTGATCGGGTACGCGGCCATGCTGGGCATGATCTGCCGGGGCCCCGACGTGGAGAAGGACGAGCCCACCTACGTCCTCGTCGAAGACTGGGCAGGCAGGCAACTCGCGC
>Ga0209382_10013585_pt1 | contig 10006 bp, 10 predicted proteins | sample SoiMetdeltSBSDD5_FD_187599 | JGI IMG/M metagenome (GOLD analysis project Ga0209382, IMG submission 187599) | Bulk soil microbial communities from a Populus tree surrounding site in Tennessee, USA - Soil MetaG P. deltoides SBSDD5 (SPAdes) (version 2) | ecosystem: Environmental > Terrestrial >...
ACCCTTCTGCTCGAGAAACGCGGCGATGTGCTCGAGGACGGAACGGACGGCGAGCTTGTCCATGTAGAGACGAACGTAATCCGGGATGTGTGATGCGGGAAGCGTTAGGAGATGTCTACGAAATGCTCCAGCTCCGGCAGGAGCACAAGCAGACGGCATGTGAGCAGCAACAACTCTCCTGCGTTTGCTAGCGAGTACAGCCCGGCCTGCGCACCGCCGGCGAGCGTCGGACTGAATCGCGCGCTCCCGTCTTCGCGTGCGGCCGCCACTTCGATCTCGCTGCCAGTCGGATCGTTGGCGTCGGCATGGCCCTCGAGGCCTACCGCGCTGAACCCTGGGCGGCCCTCACGCATGCCGAAGATACCGAGAACTGCGACCTGGCCCTGCGCCGGTTTTTCGGTGACGAATAGGCCGTCGAGCGGCTCCGCCACGCCGTCTGTCGTTGGCGTTCCCCAAACCTTCAGCTCCGGCAGTTGGAGATACAGCGCCGGTCGCGGGAGGTGCGACGTCATGGACGGAGTCTCCGCCGCGCGCTGCAACGCCGACTCACCGATGCGATACACCCAGCCGCCCCCCGCCCAATGCCGGTAGGCATGATGCAGCATCAGCATGTGCGCGTCGAGCGCATCGGGACCGGTGCCGGCGGGCGCGATCTCCCGCAGCAGCCGGCCCACCGGCTCGAGCAACATGAAGCGATCGCGGTCGGCCGATGACGACCCATCGTGCTCCAACACCTGCGCGATGGCGGGAAAGCGGTCGCGAGCCAGCTCGTCGAACGCGAGCGCAAACGGCGTGGGTCTCATTGCCTGGGGAGAAACCCGTCCAGCGCCCGCACGAACTCCTCCGTCGCTTCGACGTGCGGACAATGTCCGACGGGAAGCTCGACGAGATGCGCGCCGAGAATCTGCGCCAGCTCGCGGGAGCCGGCGATCGGGATGGGGTCGACGGTACCGTGGAGAATGAGTGTGCGGTGCGTGGTGCGTGGTGCGTGGAGCTCGCGGAGGCGCGGTCGGAGATCGAAATCGCCGAGACTGTCCCATACCGCCTGCTGCGTGCGGGCGTTGACCCTGAACGGCGTCAGGTTCTTCGCGTCCCGGAAGTCCCGGAAGTAGCCGGCGACCGACAGCTCGAACGCGCGGCGTTGATAGGCGCCGGCGTCCTTCTCTCGTAGCCCGCTCGCCCGCAGCTCCTCGCGGGCCCGCACGATCTCCGGTGCCGCCATGCGTCGCGCGAATTCCTCTTCGAACTGGCGTCGGTATGAGGCGGTCGGTGAGGCGGGCGAAACGAGCGCCAGTCGCTCCACACGTTCGGGGTGCTCGAGCAGGTACAAGAGGGCGAGCAGTCCGCCCCACGAGTACCCGCACAGGGTGAGCCGCTCGATCCCCAGCGAGACCCGTATCGCCTCCAGATCGGCGACGTGTTCGCGCCAGCCCACGGGCGTCTCGCGGGGCACCGGCGACTGCCCGCCGCCGCGCTGATCGTAGTAGAACAGCTCACGGTCTACCGCAAGACGGTCATACTGAGGAAGGAGATAGTCGTGGTGAGCGCCGGGACCGCCGTGCAGGACGACGACGAGGGGACCCGCTCCCACTCGGCGCGTGAAGAGCGGAGGTTCTACAGCAGCACCGCCAGGGCGTCGGCGACTTCCTTCACCTCAGCGTACTCTCTCTCTCCGAACCCCGCGGGGACGTCCGAGTCGATGTCGATCTGTCCCATGATGTGGTCCCCGCGCCGGATCAGCACCACCAGCTCCGACTTGGTGAACGCGTTGCACGCGAGATAATTGGCGGCGGCACTCACGTCCGCGACGTTCTGATCCTGCTTGGTCGCCACGGCGGTTCCGCAGACGCCCACGCCCACCGGGATCCGCGTGTGCTCCGTATCGCGCCCCGCGTGGGTCTCGAGCACCAACTCGTCGCCGTGCAGCATGTACGCATAGACCGAGGTGTAGGGCGCGCCCAACGCGCGCAGACGATCGCACGCCATTTGGAGCAAGCCCCGTCGGCCGATGTCGTGCAGATGGGCGGCGCGCAGGGCGCGGATGATCTTGCTCGCCTCCGAGACGACGGTCACGATCCGCGGGTTCCCAGAACGGCGGTGAGCAGTTGCCGCGAGCCGTCCCGCTTCACCTCGATCACAACGGTGTCGCCCGGTTGATGGCTGCGCAGGGCTTCGGTCATGTCGAACAGATTCGCGACGACTTTCGCGCCGATCGCAGTGATCACGTCGCCGGCCTTCAGGCCCGCCTTCTCGGCAGGACTCGCGGCGCGTACACCGGTGATGCGCACGCCGGTGGCGCCGCCCGATCCCGTCATGTCGGGGATCGTGCCGAGGTAGGCGCCGTATCCTGACCCACCACCGGCGGTGGCAACAGGGCGCGGGGCGTCCACGAAGGTGAGGGATCCGGCCCGGTTGGCGAGCCTCCACGCCAGGTCGGCGACGAACTGCGCCACCTGCGCGAGCCCGGGCCCGTTGATCTTGTCCCAGTCGTCGGTGGAGCGGTGATAATCGTCGTGGAGGTCGGTGAAGAAATGCAGCACGGGCCGCCGGGCCGCGAAGAACACCGCGTGATCGCTCGGGCCCCAGCCGTCCCCGGAGGCGCGCAGGTCGAAGCGCGGCGGCGTATTGAGTGAGTCGAGCAGGGCGGGGAACTCCTTCGCGGTCGCAGCGCCCAACGCCATCAGGCGCGCGCTGCGCAACCGTCCCACCATGTCCATGTTGAGCATCGCATAGATCGAGTCTACCGGCTGCGGCATCGGATGCTGCACGAAGAAGCTCGAGCCGAGGGTCCCCAGCTCTTCGCCGCTGAACGCCACGAACACGATCGTCCGCGCGGGCTGGCGGCGCGCGAGCAGCCGGGCGACCTCGAGCAGCGCGGCCGTGCCGGAGGCATTGTCGTCGGCGCCGTTGTGCACACGACCCGTCGAGTCGGGGTCCATAGCGCCGAAGCCGCCGAGTCCCAGGTGATCGTAGTGCGCTCCGATCACGACGACTTCCCCCCGCAACGCAGGAGACGCACCCCTCAGGATCGCCACCACGTTGCGGGTGGCGGTTCCTCCCAGGGCGGTGTGCAGCACCGCGGGCGCGTCGGCGGGAATCGTGAAGTCCTGAAACGACGCCTGCAGCCCGGCGCGCGCGAAACCGTCCCGGATGTACGCCCCCGCGCGACCCAAGCCGGCGGTGCCGACACCGCGTCCCTCCTGCCGGTCGTCGGCGAGGAAGCGGACATCGGCGAGCACGCGCTGCGCTGCAAGGGTGTCTTGCGAGGCGGGGGCGGGGGCGGGGGCAGGGGCGGGGGCGACCAAAGTCGCGGCGATGAGCAGCACGGTCGTGATCATGGTGTAACTCTAGCCACCACGTCCCGTGTCGGGAAGCGTTAGATTGCTCCGCTCCATGATCGTTCCCCAGGCGTTCGCCACGCTCTTCGCACGCACCCTGGACCTGTTTCGCGACCCCACCGCGAAGGAGGACCAGAAAACGCAGTTCCGGGCGCTGGTCGACCAGCTGAGGTTCGATGCAGTGTCGATCACGGTCGTTGCAGGGCGACTCGCCGTGAACGGGACGCCGGTCGACGGCGCGGCGTGCGGGGCGCTGGCGCAGCGGCTCGAGTTCCATTCGATCGGACAGATTCAGATTCCGGCGGCCCCACCCGCCGCGGAAATGTTCGAGCTGCTGCGGGCGCTCGCCGACCAGCCTGGTGAAGATGACGTGCCCACTCGCCTCCGCGGCAACGGCGCACAGCGGATCAGCGTGACCATACAATCGACGAGCACCGTGCCCCAGGTTTCACCCCAGGTGCCGGCACCAACAGCCGCGCCCGCACCCGCACCCCCTGCCGCACCCGAACCCACTGAGTCCCCCATGATCCTCGCGGACGAAGGCGCGGGAGCGTTTGCACCGGCGACCGCGTCCTCGCGCTCCTCGACGGACATCGTGGCGGAGCTGCTGCGCAAGCCGACGGGCCCGCAGGTTGGCGAGCTGCTCGCGATCCTCGGGCAGCAGCTCCAGACCGCCATGCGCGCGAACCGGCTCGAGCAGGCGCTGGCGATCGTGGCCGGCATCGTGCGGGCCGAGCAGTCGATCGGCGACGAAGCGAAGCGTCGCCAATACTCGATTGCGCTCAAGCGCATGTACTCGAAGCCGCTGCTCGAGGCGATCGCGCACCTCGTGCCGATGCCGTCGCAGCGCGACAACGCGTTGCTCGCCTTGCAGCGAGCAGGGGAGTCAGGCGTCGAAGTGCTGCTCGATTTGCTCGTAGCGGCCCCAACCATCGATGAACGGCGCGGCATCTTCCAGGCCCTCACCGGGATGAAGGAAGGCACCGACCAGCTCGTGCACATGCTCGGCCACCATCAGTGGTTCGTGGTGCGGAACGTGGCGGAGCTGGTGGGCGAGCTGGGGCTCGAAGAGGCGGTACCCGCGCTGGCGCGCCAGCTCGGTCACGAAGACGAACGCGTGCGCAAAGCCGTCGCGCTCGCTCTCGCGAAGACCGGATCCCGCTCGGCCGCCGAGCCGCTGCGGCGCGCGCTCAAGGACAAGTCGCCCGAGGTCCGGATCCAGGCGGCCGTCGGGGTTGGTGGCCGCAAGGCGAGCGCGCTGGCGATGCCGCTCGTGGTCGCGATGGGAGAGGAAGAAAATGAGGCGGTCGAGCAGGAGCTGATGCTCGCGCTGGGGCGTATCGGCAGCCCCGACGCCGTCCAGGCCTTGATCAAGTTCGCGCAGCCCGGCGGCAAGCTGTTCGGCCGCAAGCCGACGCAGTTGCGGGTGACCGCAGTCGAAGCGCTCCGTCTCGCCGCCACGCCGGCGGCCATCGGCACCCTCGAAGGCCTCGGCGCCGACAGCGACAAGCAGGTCCGGGCCGCCGCTCAGGCGGCGTTGCGGGATTTGAAACAGAAGTAGCTGCTGCGTGGGCGCAACAATGGCGGATTGTCGACACCTGCCACACGTTTTCTTGATACCGCACCAGGAGACTCCCATGCGCTCCCATCTCATCCGTTCCGCGCTACTCGTCGCCGCTGTTGCGTGCGGCACCGACGCGACCGATCCAGAGCAGCCACCACCCCCACCAAACCCTGCCGTGGGGACCTACTCCATCCACACGGTGGATGGCGCGCGCTTCCCGATCGTGACGGTGAGTCAAGACTCCACCTGCTTGGATATCGACTCCGGGGGTTGGCTCACCCTCTTCCCGGACGGAACGTATGCCACGGTGCTCAGCCGAGTGAGCACCGTCTGCAACGGCAGGCTAGTTGGTGCTACCGGCATCGCGTGGCGGGGTGTCTATGAAATGACGACGGACAACCGCCTGGTGAGGCTTGCGCGGACGCCTCCGGACGAGTCGTTCATCTTCGCGACGTTCGATCAGGGAACCTACCGACCAGGCAGCAGCGGTACCCTGCCGAGTCTGCGGTTCCGCGACGGCGAGCACGATTATGTAGTGCTCGCCGATGTGCCGTAGCCTAGCATAGGGCATGCAACGACGCGCGTTCACCGCGGCGGCGGTTTCGGTCCTCGCAAAAAGCGTCTTGCGGTGGCCGTCGCAATTTCCGGGTGTGCACCCACGTCCGTCGCCATCGCAGCTCACCTGGCAACGCGATGAGCTCGCGCTGTTCCTGCACTTCGGCGTCAACACCTTTACCGACCGCGAATGGGGAGACGGGCGCGAGGATCCCGCGATCTTTAATCCGGCGGGTCTCGATGCGCGCCAGTGGGCCCGCGCGGCGCGCGCCGCGGGCGCTCGCGCGCTCATCCTGACCGCCAAGCACCACGATGGCTTCTGCCTTTGGCCCAGCCGGCTAACGACGCATGCCGTCACCCACAGGGACGTGGTTCGTGAGTTCACCGACGCCTGCAAACGCGAAGGGCTCCGGGCCGGTCTCTATCTCTCGCCGTGGGATCGCAACGCGTCGGTCTACGGTGACTCACCGCGCTACAACGATTTCTACTGCGACCAGCTCACCGAGCTGCTCACGCGCTACGGGCCGATCGCCGAAGTGTGGTTTGACGGCGCAAACGGTGAGGGACCGAACGGTCGCCGGCAGGTTTACGATTGGCCGCGCGTCTTCGGCTTGGTGCGGCGGTTGCAACCCCGGGCCGTGATGTTCTCCGATGCCGGTCCCGACGTGCGCTGGTGCGGGAACGAACGGGGCCTCGCAGGCGACCCCAACTGGTCCACGATGGATCCGGCCGCGGTGCCGTATCCCGGAGCGCCGGGTGATGCCGTGATCGCCGCGCTGCAGCACGGCGATCCCCAGGGCTCGGTGTGGCGGCCTGCGGAGGTCGACGTGTCGATCCGCCCGGGCTGGTTTCATCACCCTGCCGAAGACGAGCGGGTGAAGACCGTCGATGAGCTGACGGAGATCTGGTTCACGTCGGTGGGGCGGAACTCGAAACTGCTGCTCAACGTCCCGCCAACGCGCGATGGCCTGCTCCACCCGACGGATGTCGCTCGGCTCGCGGCGCTGCGCGCGCAGCTGACCGCGCTATTCGCCGAGGACTTCGCGCTGAACCGCCGCGTGCGGTGGCGCGTGACGGGGCCATTGACGGCGGTGGCCGAAGTCGATCTGGCGCGAACGGTGAGCGCGGGCATTGTCCGGCTCGAGGAGAACATCGTGCAGGGACAGCGGGTCGCGCGCTACGTCGTGCACGGCGGCGTGGACGGAGCATGGCAGGAGTTGACCCGCGGCACGACGGTCGGTTACCGCAAGCTCGACCGCTTTAGCCCCGCGTCCGTCCGGAGCGTGCGTGTGACCGTCGAGGGCGTCGCCCGGCCGAGCTTCTTGCGGATCGGTGTGTACGGCGCGGGCGTTACCGCGGCACGAAGTCCTGCGTAGGCTCGAGCCGCCGCGCGAACGCCGCCAGGAGCCGCGCCGCTCGCTCCAGATCTTCCAGCGCCACCATCTCGTTGGGGCTGTGCATGTAGCGGTTGGGCACGCTCACGAGACCCGTGGGAATCCCGCGTAACGCACTGTAGATCGCATCCGCGTCGGTCCCCGTGTCGTGCGGCGCCGCCTGGATCGTGTACGAGATCTTTTCCTTGTCGGCGCATTCGACCAGCAGGTCGAACACGACCGGACTCACGGACGACCCGCGCGACAAGACGACGCCGCCTCCGAGCTTGTGGTCGCCCGCCTGCTTCTTTTCCGCGCCCGGATAATCGGTCGCGTGCGTCACGTCCACCACCAGCGCCACCTGCGGATCGAGCCCCGCCGCGCTGGTGCGCGCGCCGCCGCCTTGCCACGCGATCTCCTCGCGCGTCGTCGCCACGGCGAAGACCCCGGCATGCTTGGGCCGGTCGGCGGCGAGTCGCCGCACCGCCTCGGCCACCACGTACGCGCCGATCCGGTTATCGATGCTGCGCGACACGATCCGCCCATTCGGGTACTCCTGCACGGCGGTGTCGAGCACGCCTGCGTCCCCCACGCGCACGCGCTCGCCCGCCTCCGCCTTGTTCGCGGCGCCGATGTCGATCCAGAGATCCAGCACCTTCGAGACCTTGTCGAGGTCTTCCTTCTTGAGGTGGTGCACCGCTTTCTTCCCGATGACGCCCCGCACCGGCCCGGAGCGGCCCAAGAGCAGCACCCGCTGGCCGACGAGTACCTGCGAGTCCCACCCGCCGATACCGCTGAAATAGAGGAAGCCGTCGTCATCGATGTGCGTGATCTGCAGGCCGATCTCGTCGATGTGGCCGGCGAGCATCAAGCGCGGCTTGCCCTTCGGGTTCAGCGCGGCAATGGAGTTGCCGTGCACGTCGACCGAGACCTCGTCGGCGAAGCCTTCGACCTCCGCACGCCACACGCGTGCCGGCGCCTGCTCGAAGCCGGAGGGCCCCGCGGTGTCGAGGAGCTTCTTCAAGAACCCCAACGTCTGAGCCGTCATGTCGTGCCCGCCTTTCGGGAACGGGGGAGGTTCAAGCGGCGCCGAATGCTGTCGGCGGCGGCGCCGTCTACGAACTGCGCCTGATGGCCGGCGCGCACCGGGATCACCGAGATGGTGACCGAGCCGCCCGGCGCGATATCGAACCGGAGAATCGCCGACAAGTCGGTCCAGGGCTTCCCCTGCCGGAAGATAAAGTTGCCGAGGGACTGCGCGATCGGCTTCCCCTGGTACCACACCACCGGCTGCAGCACGTGGGGATGATGCCCCAAAACGATATCGGCGCCCGCGTCGACAAGCCCTTCGTAGAAGCGCCGCAGCGAGGGCTGGGGCTCCTCCGAGAACTCTATGCCGGCGTGGACGCTCACGACGATGAGGTCGGCGCGACCCTCTGTCTTCATGCGTTTCAGCGCGGGGTAGATCCACCGCGGGTCGCCAAACGCCACGTAGTTCGCGCCCTCGTGGCCGTAAAAGTCGTCCGGCGATGCGTTCCAGGCGCGGGTGACGGCGAAAAACGCGATGCGCCATCCGCGGCTGCGCACGATGACCGGCTGCTCGGCCATCGACCGCCCCAGCGCCGAGCCAACGAACGGGACGCCGGCACGCGTCAACTGCCGCATTGTTTCTTCCATGCCTGCGCGGCCGCCATCCCAGCCGTGGTTGTTCGCCGTGCTCAGGATGTCGAACCCGGCACGGGCCAGCGCTTGCGCCGCGACGAGCGGGGCGGTGAACACCATCCCGCTGGTGTCGCGGTGGCGTGTCTTGAGCGAGATCGCGCTCTCGAGGTTGCCGAACAGGATGTGCGCCGCGCGCAACGTGTCGAGCACCGCCGCGAACGGATACAGCGTGTCGCCTTGCAGCAGGTGATCGAGCGCGTCGCGGCGGCCCAGGTTGATGTCGCCCACCGCGTAGAGACGCAGCGTGTCCCGGGGGCCCTGGAGCAGAACGGTGCACGACGCCAAGACGGCAAGACTCATCACGGGCATCAACCGCCGATCAACTGGGCCAAGAGTTCAGTTCCCTCCACGAGCCGCGGTCCTGGTCGTGAAGTGTATGCATTGCCGTCGAGAAATACGACTCGCGCCTCGGCGAGCAGGGCGCGGGCGTCCGGGTCGGCCACGGCGGCCACCTCCCGCCGCGCCCGCGCGACGTCGAACCCGCACAGCGCGACGACGACGACATCGGGTGCAAGGGTACGAAGCACGCTCCAGGGGCGCGTCACCGAGCGCTCACCGGGACGGGCCCCGATGTCAACGCCGCCCGCCGCGGCGATCAGTTCCGGGACCCAGTGGCCGGCGACGTAGGGTGGGTCGACCCATTCGATGACCAAAACTCTGTGCGCCGTGCGCTGTGCGCCGTGCGCCGAAAGGCGATTGAGCCGGTATCGCAAGCCTGCGACGAGCTCCTCGGCCTCGCCCCGCAAGTCGAGGGCGTCGCCGACCTTGCCGATGTCATCGAACACGCCCGCGAGATCGTGCGCGTGGAGCGTGACGACACGCGGGTGGCGCGGTAACGCGGCGAGTAGGGGCGCAGCATGCTGCGCCCCCACATCGACCGCACAGACGTCGCATAGAGACTGACCGATGATGATGTCGGGCCTGAGGCGTTCCAGCGCCTCGAGGTCGATCGTAACCGGCGGCTCGCCGCTCCGGTGCGCGTCGGCCATGTGACGGTCGATCTCTGCCGAAGAGAGCGTCGCATCGACATGCGAGCGGGTGACGCGGGGCAGCTTCCGCACGTCCGGCGGCCAGTCGCATTCGTGTGACACGCCCGCGAGCCGGTTCGCCGCCCCGAGGGCCGCCACGATTTCCGTGGCGGCGGGGAGCAACGAGACGACGCGCATGGGGGCGGGGGCCTAGTTTTTCCGCAAGCCGGTCCGGTAAAGCATCACACCGAGTATGGTAAACAGCGCGAGGCCGACGAGGCTCGACGTCGCGATGCCGCCCAGCGAGTGGTACAACCCGACCGCCTCGGCGAGCCAATCGGCCGCCTTGCCGCGGGTGCTGCCCCAGCCGGCGATCGCCGCGACGGCGATGCCACAGATCGCACCGCCGGCGATGAGGCCGCTCGCGAACAGGACGCCCGGACCCGATTCCACCTCTGCCATCGAGCGGTTGTCCGACCGGACCCG
>Ga0209382_10013587_pt1 | contig 10005 bp, 8 predicted proteins | sample SoiMetdeltSBSDD5_FD_187599 | JGI IMG/M metagenome (GOLD analysis project Ga0209382, IMG submission 187599) | Bulk soil microbial communities from a Populus tree surrounding site in Tennessee, USA - Soil MetaG P. deltoides SBSDD5 (SPAdes) (version 2) | ecosystem: Environmental > Terrestrial >...
GGGACGTAGTGGTCGGCGGTGGCGACGATGGCCTCCGGGCGCCGCACCGCGCGGCCGCTCGCGCGCAGCCGCCCGAAGGTGTGCACGGCGCCGTCGTGCATGAGGAGACGGTCGATGTACAGCAGGTTCATGTCGCCGGCGCCCTCGGCGACGACGTGCCGGCTCCAGATCTTCTCGAACATCGTGCGGGGCGCGGCCATGCCGGTCACGCCCCCGTGTACTTCTCCTCCACCGCGTGCCACCAGTCGAAGCCCACTTTCCGGAAGATGTCCATGGGGGCGAGGACGGGGCCCTCGTGCCAGTCGGTGCCGCGCTCCTTGAGGAGGCCGAGGGCGCGCTCGATGGCGGGCACGGCGGCGGCCATGCACACCGCCGGGAAGATGGCGATCTTGAACCCGAGGCGCTCCAGCTCGTCGGTGGGCACGCGCGGTGTGCGGCCACCTTGCACCATGTTGGCGAGCAGGGGCGCTTTCACCTCGCGCGCGACCCGGTGGATCTCGTCCAGCGTCTGGGGCGCCTCCACGAAGATGACGTCCGCGCCGGCCTCCGCGTAGCGATTGCCGCGGTCGATGGCGTCGTCGAGGCTGGTGACGGCGCGGGCGTCCGTGCGGGCGATGATGAGGAAGTCGGGGTCCGTGCGGTGCTCGGACGCGGCGCGGATCTTCTCCGCGAATTCCTTGGTCGGGACCACCTGCTTGCCGGCGATGTGGCCGCACTTCTTGGGCGCGACCTGGTCCTCCATGTGCAGGCCCGCCACCCCCGCCTTCTCGTACTCGCGCACCGTGCGCACGGCGTTCAGCGCGTTGCCGTAGCCGGTGTCCGCGTCGGCGATCACCGGCAGGGATACCGCGCTCGCCAGGTGCGAGGCGTGATTCGCCATCTCGGTGAGGGTGGCCAGGCCGAGGTCCGGCTGGCCCAGGTGCGACGCCGCGGTGCCCGCGCCCGTCATGTACACGACCGAGAAGCCGGCCGCCTCGATGAGGCGCGCGGAAAAGCCGTCATAGGCGCCGGGCGCCACGATGAGGCCGGGCGCGGCGAGAAGCTGGCGGAGGCGGGTGGTCGTGCGCATTGATCGTCCTTTCGGTGATCGCGATCTCGAGGCGGACGGGATTGTTCCGCAATCGCGCGGAACTGTCAACATGGTACGCTAGATTCCAATCACAGGAGGAGCCTGAGCGATGGCCTTCGATCTCGCCCCCTTCCTCGAGCGCCAGCGCCGCTTCGCCGAGGCCGTCGGCGACTCGCTCGCCATCATCCCCGGCAATCGCGAGGCGTCGCGGAACGCCGACACCGACTACGAGTTCCGGCAGGACTCCGACTTCTACTTCCTCACCGGCTTCGACGAGCCGGATGCGGTGGCGGTGTTCAACCCCTCCCACGCGAAGGAGCGCTTCGTCCTCTTCGTGCGCCCGCGCGACCGCGAGATGGAGATCTGGACGGGCCGCCGCGCGGGGGTGGAGGGCGCCATCGCCACCTACGGCGCCGACGCCGCCTACACCATCGACGAGCTGGACGCCCGCCTGCGCGAATACGCGATCGACCGGCCGGGCCTCGTCTATCGCCTGGGCAACCCCCACTACGACGCGCGCGTCACCCGGCTGCTCACGGAGATGCGGAACGTCCGGGTGCGCGGCGGCTTCGTCACGCCCGCGCGGCTCGACGATCCCGAGCCCATCCTGCACGAGATGCGCCTGCGCCGCCTGCCCGAGGAGCTGGCCCGCCAGCGTCGCGCGTGCGAGATCAGCCGCGACGCCCACATCGAGGCGATGCGCTTCGCCCGGCCCGGCCAGCACGAGTACGAGGTGCAGGCGGCCATCGAGTTCGTGTTCCGCCGGGGCGGCTCCTCCCGGAACGCGTATCCGTCGATCGTGGCCTCCGGCCCCAACGCCTGCATCCTCCACTACAACGAGAACGGGCGGCGGATGGAGGACGGCGATCTTCTGCTCATCGACGCCGGCTGCGAGTGGGGCTATCACGCCTCCGACATCACGCGCACCTTCCCGGTGAACGGGCGGTTCACCGCGCCGCAGCGGCGAGTCTATCAAGTGGTGTTGGACGCGCAGCTGGCCGCCATCGCGGCGGCCCGGCCCGGCCAGCGCTACGACGCCATCCATGACGCCGCCCGCCGCGTCCTCACTGAGGGGCTGGTGACCCTCGGTCTTCTCCCGCGCGGCGTCGACGAGTCCCTCGCCATGCACCACTACCGCGAGTTCTACATGCACGGCACCGGGCACTGGCTGGGCATGGACGTGCACGACGTCGGCGACTACCGCGTGCGCCGCCAGTCGCGGACGCTCGAGGCCGGCATGGTCCTCACGGTGGAGCCGGGGCTCTACGTGGATCCCGAGCGCGAGTCCGTCACGCTCCATCTCCGCGAATACAGCGAGGAGGAGATGTGGGAGCGCCGCTTCCGCCTCGGTATCGCCGCCGCCAAGAAGATCGAGGACGAGGAGAAAGCGCGGGCGGAGAAGATCGTCCACCCGATTCCCCGCGAGTATCGCGGCATCGGGGTGCGCATCGAGGACGACATCCTCATCACCGCGCAGGACCACGACGTGCTCACCGCGGGCACGCCCAAAACGATCGAGGAAGTCGAGCGCACCTGCGCGGAGCCCCCGCGGCTGCCCAGCTAGCCGCCGGGCGGCGAGAAGGGGTCAGGGGCGAGGCGCCGCCCGCACCCCGGGCGCGAGGCGTACTCCCTGTACGTTGAGCGCCCGGGTGCGGGCGGCAACGAAGCCCATGGCCCCTTATCGTCGTCCGGCTAAGGGACGGAGAGGCGGCCGGCGACGGTGAACTTCTCGCCGGGGCGGGGCGTCACCACGACCATCTCGGCGGGGGCGAGGCTCACGCCGGTGAGGGCGAGGATCGTCGAGCCGTGGGAGACGAGCACGAGGTTGCCGCCCTCGCCCTCCGGCCGCCACGCCCCGATGAGGGCCTCCAGCTGCCGCACCTGCGGGACCGAGGCATCCGGACGCCCGTAGAGATTGGAGAGCGGCGTCGAACTCTCCGCCTTCCCGAAGGCCAGCCGGGCGGTCTCGAGGCATCGGCACCACGGGCTGGAGAGCACGCGGCCGACCGGCACCCCGCGGGCGCGGAACGCCTCGCCGAGACGCCGGGCGTCCACGCGGCCCGCCTCGGTCAGGTTCCGCTGCGTGGCGCAGTCCTCGAGCTGGAATCCCGCGGGATCGCCGACACCGGGCGTGGTAATCGCGTGCCGGATGAGCACCACCTGCGCCCCGCCCTTGAGGAGCGCCCACAGCGGCTCGCGGGCCTCGGCCGCGCCGGGCAAGACGACAGCGATGACGGCGACGAGCAGCGCCACGAGGGCCCGCCGCATGGCTAGGACGTCGCTCCGCCGTCCACCGTGTACACCCCGCCGTTGAGGTAGGACGCCTCCGCGCTCATGAGATAGGCCACCAGGCTGGCCACCTCCTCGGGCTTGCCATACCGCCGCATGGGAATGGTGGCGGCGAGCCGGTCGCGGGTCGCGCGGGGATCGCGGGGGTTGAAGCCGCCCTCGAGGGCATCGACCATGGCCGTCTCGATGGGCGCCGGACACACCGCATTGACCCGCACCCCGTGGCGCACCAGCTCGATGGCGGCGGTGCGCGTGAGGCCGATCACGGCGTGCTTGCTCGCGGTGTAGGCGACGAGATTGGGCGATCCGCGCAGCCCGGCAACGGACGAGGTGTTCACGATGGCCCCGCCGCCCCGGGCGATCATCGCGGGCGCAACCACCTTCAGCCCGAGCCATACGCTCTTGACGTTGACGGCGAGGACCCGGTCGAAGGTCGACTCGGGATAGTCCACGAGCGGGCTGACCACGCCGAGAATGCCGGCGTTGTTGAAGAAGCCGTCGATGCCGCCCCAGCGCTCGACCGCCGCCGCCACGTAGCGCTGCACCTCGGCGATGCGCGTCACGTCCGCCTCGACCACCAGCCCCTGGCCGCCCGCGCGCTCGACGGCGGCGAGGGTCTCGGCGAGGCCACCCACGTTCACGTCCACGAGCAGGAGGCGCGCGCCCTCGGCGGCGAAGCGCGCCGCGGCCGCACGGCCGATCCCGCCCGCCGCGCCGGTGATGACCACCACCTTGTCCACGAAGCGCCGCTCCATGGCGCTAGATACGCTATGCAATACCGGGCGGGATGTCCAGGGTCCCTAGGCGCCCAGCAGCAGCGCCACCCCCGAGCCGAGCAGGATCGCGAAGATCACCCGCCGGAACTTCACCGCGTCGACGCGGTCGAAAAGACGCATGCCGGCGACGAGACCGAGGGCCGCGGGGAGCGCGAGCAGGGCGGCGAGACGCCAGACCTGGGCGGTGAGCAGGCCCGCCCATCCGTAGCCGACGAGGATGACGAGCTGGTTCACGACGAGGAAGGCCTGGAGATTGGCCTTGATCGTGCGCGGGCTCCAGCCCTGCGCGGCCATGTAGACGATGGCGGGAGGCCCCGGCGTTCCCACCGCGGCCCCGACCACGCCGGACAGCACCCCCGCGCCGAGCCCCCACGCGCGTCCGGGCAGCCGCCGCGGACTGAGGCCGCTCCACTCGAGGGCCACGATGACAACGAGCACGGCGCCGATGAGTCGCGCGAGGAGCGTCGCCGACACGCTCGCGAGCACCCACACGCCGAGCGGGGTGCCGAGCACGCTGCCCACGACGAGGGCATCGACGCCCGAGGGCAGGAAGTCGCGCCGGAGGGGCACGAAGATCACCGCGCAGAACACGGTGGCGTAGAGCGTCATGAGCACCACCGCGTCGGTGGGCGACATGACGAAGGGGAGGAAGGCGAGGGAGACGAGCCCGATGCCGAAGCCCGCCAGGCCCTGCACGAAGCTCGCCGCCGCGACGACGACGGCGCCGACGGCGAGGGCGTAGGGCATCGGGAGACGGTAGCACGAGATGATAGACTTGGGCGGGCCGTCGGCCCAAACCCGTCCCCATGCCGGAGGCTTCGAGATGAAGCGTCGCAACGTCTACCGCACCGAGCTCACGCCCCTGAGCTTCCTGGAGCGCAGCGCCTACGTCTTCCCCGACAAGGTCGCGGTGATCCACGGCGCGCGCCGGTACAATTACCGCCAACTGTTTGAACGCGTGAACCGGCTGGCGTCCGCGCTGCGCGGGGCCGGACTCGCCAAGCACGATCGCGTGGCCTTCCTCTGCCCCAACATTCCCGCCATGCTCGAGGCGCACTACGGCGTCCCCGCCGCCGGCGGCGTCCTCGTCGCCATCAATATCCGCCTGTCCGCGGACGAGATCGGCTACATCCTCAAGCACTCCGGCTCCAAGCTCCTGTTCGTGGACGCCGAGTTCGAGCCGGTGGTGAAGCCGCTGGACCTCTCCGGCCTCCGCGTGGTCCGCGTGGACGACACCGGCGCCGCTGGCGACCCCTACGAAGATTTCCTCGCCACGGGATCGCCCGCGCCCGTGGAGAGCTGGCTGGAGGACGAGGAGGAGACCATCTCCATCAACTACACATCGGGGACCACCGGGCGGCCCAAGGGCGTGATGTACAGCCACCGCGGGGCCTGGGTGAACGCGGTGGGCGAGGTGCTCGAGGCGGGGATGGGCTTCGACACGCGCTATCTCTGGACGCTCCCCATGTTCCACTGCAACGGCTGGTGCTTCACCTGGGGCGTGACGACGGTGGGCGGGACCCACATCTGCCTGCGAAAGGTCGAGCCCGGGCGCGTCTGGGAGCTGATCGAGTCGGAGGGCGTGACCCACTACAACGGCGCCCCCACCGTGCAGATCGGCGTGGTCAATCACCCCGCGGCCCATCGCCTCACGAAGCCGGTCACGGTGACGGTGGCGGGCGCGCCGCCCTCCCCCACCCTGCTGGGCAAGCTCAAGGATCTGAACTTCCGGCCCGTGCACGTCTACGGCCTCACCGAGACCTACGGCCCCCACACCGTCTGCGAGTGGCACGCGGAGTGGGACGGGCTGCCCCCTGACGAGCAGGCGCGCCTCGCCGCGCGCCAGGGTCAGGGCTACGCCATCTTCGACCTGGTCCGCGTGGTCGACGAGCAGATGCGGGACGTGCCTCGCGACGGCGAGACGCTGGGCGAGGTCATCATGGTGGGCAACAACGTGGCCAAGGGCTACTTCGACAATCCCGAGGCGACGGCGGAGTCCTTCCGCGGCGGCTGGTTCCACTCGGGCGACATCGGCGTCTGGCACCCCGACGGCTATATCGAGCTTCGCGACCGCAAGAAGGACATCATCATCTCCGGGGGCGAGAACATCTCCACCATCGAGGTGGAGCAGACGGTGGCGCGCCATCCCGCCGTACTCGAATGCGCGGTCGTCGCCATCCCGGACGAGAAGTGGGGCGAGCGGCCCAAGGCGTTCGTGACGCTCAAGATCGGCGCCGCCGCCAGCGAGAGCGAGATCATCGAGTTCTGCAAGCAGCACATCGCCCACTTCAAGGCGCCGGCCGCGGTGGAGTTCGGCGATCTCCCCAAGACCTCCACGGGGAAGATCCAGAAATTCGTCCTGCGCGACAAGGAGTGGGGCGGGCGAACCAAGCGCATCAACTAGCCGCCCCGGCGAGACTCAGCGGTCGATCGGCGTGTCCTCGCGTCCGCCCCACTCGGCCCACGAGCCGTCGTAGATCGCGACGTCGCGGCGGCCGAGGGCGGCCAGGCCCAGCGCGAGCACGCAGGCGCTGACGCCGGAGCCGCAGGTCGCCGCGATCGGCCGCCCCAGGGTGAGACCCGCGCCCTCGAAGGCCTTCCGCAGCTCGCCCTCGGGGAGGAGTGTGTCGTCGGGGGCGAAGAGCTGGGGGTACGGCAGGTTGCGACTGCCGGGAATGTGCCCGCCCCGCAGCCCCGCGCGCGGCTCGGCCTCGGTCCCGGCGAAGCGCCCCGCCGAGCGCGCGTCGACCAGCTGCTCGCGCTGGCTCTGCACGTTCTCGCGGACCTGGCCGAGGTCGCGCACCAGCTCCGGGCGGAAGTGCGCGGTGAAGCGCCGCGCCGGCGGCGCCTTCTCCCCCGATTCCACGGGCCGGCCCTCCGCGCGCCACTTCGCGAGCCCGCCGTCGAGCACCGCCACGCGGTCGTGACCGAACACCCGGAAGGTCCACCACGCGCGCGCGGAGGCGATCATCCCCTTGGCTCCGTACGCGATCACCCGGTCGCCGGCCCCGATCCCCAGCTCGCCCACCGCCTTGGCGAAGGCGTCCGCGGGGGGCAGCATGTGGGGAAGCGGCGACGACCGGTCGGCGATCTCGTCGATGGCGAAGAAGACCGCGCCCGGGATATGCGCCTGGCGGTACTCGGCGTGGGCGTCGCGCTTGAGGTGCGGCAGGTAGTTGGTGGCGTCGATCACGCGGAGGTCGGGATCGTGGAGATGCCCGGCCAGCCACTCCGTCGAGACGGTGAGCGGGAAGGCCTCCGGGCTCATCGGGTCGCGGGCGTGCCGGGCAGCAGGGTGTGGGGGCTGCGCCCGTCCTGATCGAGCGCCTCCTCCCACCGGAGATAGGCCTCCATGGCCGCGCGCCCGCGCTCGTAGGGCTTGAGCACGACGTCGTCGACGTCGTCGGCGAGCCGCGTGGGTCCGGCCTCGACGGGGCGCCCCGCGGCCTGCCAGCCCCGCACGCCGCCCGCCAGCACGCGCGCCTTCGCGTAGCCGAGCCGGCCGAGGGTGGCGGCGGCGAAGGTGGACTGCGCGCCGTCGGCGCAGGTGACCACGAGCGCCTGGCTCTTGTCGGGCGCGAGCGCGCCGATCTTCTGCTCGAGCCGGCTCCGGCAGATCCAGGCCGCGCCCGGCAGGTGGGCCTTGAGATACACGTCGCTGGGATCGACGCTGAGCACGAGGGCCGTCCCCACCTCGCCCGGCGTGACCGTCGCGGCCTCGGCGCGCGCGGCCTCGAGGCCCCACGGCACAGGTGAGGGATGCCCGGACTCGAGCGCGCCGCCCGCCGCCTGCCAGGCGGGCAGCCCGCCCTCGAGGAAGGCGATCCGCGGGAAGCCGAGCCGCTGATACCACGCGGTGGTCAGCGCGGCGCGGCTGCCGTCGTCGCACACGAAGACGATCTGCGCGCCCCGCACGGCCAGATAGTCGTCGATGGCCTGCACCGCCTGGCCGCCCGGCGCCCACACCGCGCCCGCGACGTGGCCCGCGGCGTATTCCTCGGTGGTGCGCACATCGAAGACGTAGAGGTTCTCCTCGTCCCGGCGCGACTGCATGGCCTTGAGGTCGGCCGCGCTGATCCCGCGCAGCCCGTCGGTCTGCACCACGCGCCGGGCCACCTCGGCGGCCACCGCCCGGCCCTTCGCGGTCGCCGCCGGGGCCCAGCGCTCGGCGCCGCGCTCCAGCTCGAGCCCGGCGAGGAGCCACCCCATGGTGCCGTTCTCGAGGGCGATGATGGGATTCGGCAGCCCCATGCGCCGCAGCGACTCCGCGCCGATGTAGGAGCGCGTGCGCCCGCCGCAATGGACGACGATGGTCTGATCCGGGCGCTCGACCAGCTCGCCGATCCGCAGCACCAGCTCGCCGCCCGGCATGCTGACGGAGCCGGGGATGCAGCCCCGGTGATACTCCTCGGGGGTGCGCGAGTCCACGATGACCATGTCGTCGCCGTTGGCGATGCGCTTGGCGAGCTCCGGGCAGGACACCTGCGGGGTCTTCCACTCGTGCAGCGCGCGCTCGCCGAACACTTTGCTGGGGACGTTGAGACCCTGCACGGTGGGCCGCCCCGCCGCGCGCCACGCGGCGAGCCCGCCCGCAAGCGGGCGGACGTCGGTGTAGCCCATGGCGGCCAGGGTGGGCCGCGCGAGGTCCGCCACGGTGCCATCCGCGTCGACCAGCGCGATAGGCGTCCGCTTCGCGGTGACGAAGCCGGGCAGCCGGGCCTCGAGCAGGCGGCGCGGCAGCGAGGTGGTCCAGTAGATGTGGCCGCGCTCGTAGGCGGCGCGCTCGCGCACGTCGAGCACGGCATGCGGCGTGGCGCCCGCCATGAGGGCGGCGAGATCGGCCGGCGTCAGGCTCACCGCGCCACCGGCTCGGCGGGCGTCCCGAGGCGCTGGAGCTCGGGCATGACCTTCCTGGCGAAGAGGTGCATGCTCCGCTCCGCCTCGTCCCCCGGCATGCCCGCGTACGAGAAGACTCCCACGTAGTGGGTGTTCCCGGTGCGGCGCTGGATGTCGAGGATCTTCTCGTAGCACTGCTCGGGAGTCCCCCACACCTGGAGATCCACGAAGAAGTCGATGATCTTGTCCTCGCCGTAGGTGTGGATCTTGTCCGTCATCTTGCCGTAGTACTCGTAGCCCTTGGTCTTGGCGAGGTGGTCGTCGCCGAACCGGTAGTGCGCGAGCACGGTCTCGAAGTACCCGCCGATGTACTGGCGCGCCAGCTCGCGGGCCCGCTCCGCGCTCTCGTCGCAGAACGTCCAGCCCGCCGAGATGGGCGGCGGCGCGTCGACCCCGTTCACCTGACGGTAGATTGCGCGGTAGTCGGCCAGCTCCTTGGCCACCTCGGGCCAGGGCTTCTGGGGGATGATGAGGATGCCCACGCCGAGCTCGGCCATGATGCGCGCCGACTCCGGCGATACCGCCGCCGCGTAGGTGCGCCCGCGGAAGGACTTGAAGGGCGCGGGCCGGACCGCCACGCGCGGCTGCTTCACGAACTGGCCGTCGTGCTCGCAGAAGCCCGACTCGAGCCCGCGGAGGAGCATCTCGGCGCTCTCCACGAAGCGGGCGCGCGAGTCGTCCATGGATTGGCGGAAGCCGTCGAACTCCACCTTGCCCGCGCCGCGCCCTAGCCCGAGTATCAACCGGCCACCGGAGAGGTTGTCCAGCATCGACACTTCCTCGGCCACGCGCAGGGGATCGTGCCAGGGCAGCACGACCACCATCGACCCGAGCTGCACACGCTCGGTGCGCCCCGCCATGTAGGCGAGGAACTGCAGCACGTCCGGGCACATGGTGTAGTCGGTGAAGTGATGCTCGACACCCCAGACCGACTCGAAGCCCAGGGGCTCGGCGAGATCCGCGAGGCGCAGATCC
>Ga0209382_10013588_pt1 | contig 10004 bp, 9 predicted proteins | sample SoiMetdeltSBSDD5_FD_187599 | JGI IMG/M metagenome (GOLD analysis project Ga0209382, IMG submission 187599) | Bulk soil microbial communities from a Populus tree surrounding site in Tennessee, USA - Soil MetaG P. deltoides SBSDD5 (SPAdes) (version 2) | ecosystem: Environmental > Terrestrial >...
GAGGTCGGCACCAAGCTGAAGGCGATGGGCCGGCCGTTCGGCTTCGAGTACGGCTACGGCTTCGGCGACAACCACGGCTGGATGTACCCGCTGCTCTGGTCGTACGGCGGCCGCGAGGTCGACAAGGACGGCAAGACCGTCGTGCTCGACTCGGACGAGACCGCGAAATCGGTCGACTTCGCCCGATCCTTCTTCGAGAAGACCCAGCTGCCGGACGTGCTCGGCTGGACCGACGTCAACAACAACCGCTCGTTCCTGGCCGAGCAAGTCTCCTGCACCAACAACGCCACCAGCATCCTTCAGGTCGCCAAGAACGAGTTCAAGCATCTGGTCGACGTCATCGGGCACGGCGCGAACCCGAAGGGGCCGAGCGGCGAGCGCTTCGCGCTGCTGAACGCCTGGTCGTTCGGCGCGTTCACGTTCTCGCCGGACCCGGAGGCCGCCAGGAACCTGGTGAAGTGGCTCGCGCGCGAGGACAACTACACCGACTGGCTGAACGCCGCCGACGCCTACTACGCCCCGTTCCTCAAGAAGTTCGACACCCATGCGATGTGGGACAAGGAGGCGAAGTTCAAGCCGTTCAAGGATTCGCTGCCGACGGCCCATGCGCCGGGCTGGCCGGCCGCCAACAGCCGCGCCGCCGCCGAGAGCCTGGCGAAGTACGTGCTCGTCAACATGTACCTGAACGCGGCCAAGGGCATGTCGACGAAGGAGGCCGTCACCACCGCGACGAACCAGCTCAAGGAGATCTACGGCAAGGCGTAGGCACGCCCGGGAGATCGGACGATGGCAGTACGTTCCCAATCGATCGCGGCGGGCGGGGCGATAGCCCGTCAGGGCCCGCTGGGCCGCCTGCTGGAGCGCGAGGCGATCTTCAGCTGGCTGATGCTGGCGCCGGCCCTGCTCTTCCTGCTGGCGTTCGTCGCCTACCCGTTCATCTACGGCATCTACCTGAGCCTCCAGCAGCGCGCCGTGGCCCAGGAGGGCGTGTTCGTCGGGCTCGACAATTACGTCGACAACCTGAAGAACCCGATCTTCTGGCAGGTGGCCAGAACACGTTCGTCTTCACCTTCGCGGCCACCATGTTTAAGCTGATCGGCGGGATGGGCCTGGCGCTGGTGATGAACCAGCAGTTCCCGTTCAAGAACTTCGTCAGGGCGGCGCTGCTGCTGCCGTGGATCGTCCCGACCGTCCTCTCGACGATCGCGTGGATGTGGATCTTCGACCCGACGTTCAGCGTCATCAACTGGTCGCTGGTCAACACCGGCCTGATGGAGCGCGGCCCCTCGTGGGTCGGCGACGGCTTCTGGGCGATGGTGATGGTGATCATCGCCAACATCTGGCGCGGCCTGCCGTTCTACGCGATCACCCTGCTGGCCGCGCTCCAGACGATCTCCGGCGAGCTGTACGAGGCGGCGGCGATCGACGGTGCAAACGCCCGCCAGCGATTCTTCCGGGTGACGCTGCCACTCTTGAAGCCGGTCCTGATCATCACCACCATGTTCTCGGTGATCTGGACGTTCTCGGACTTCCAGCTCGTGTACGTCCTGACGGCCGGCGGCCCGGCCAACGCCACCCACCTGTTCGCCACCTACGCGTTCAACATCGCGCTGGGGGCGGGGCAGCTCGGCAGCGGCGCGTCGGTCGCCCTCTCGATGCTGCCGCCGCTGCTGATGGTGATCGCCGCGCTCAGCCTCTACCTGCGGAGGACGTAGCCGTGATCGGCAGTCGCGCGTTCGGCTATCGCCTCACGACCGTCTGGATCCCGCTCGTGTTCTTCATGGTGGTGACGCTCTTCCCGTTCTACTGGATGGCGATCACCTCGGTGAAGCCGAACTCGGAGCTGTACAACGCCCGGCTCTTCCCGATGATCGTTCGGGCGCCCACCCTCCAGCACTACCAGGAGCTGCTCTCGCAGACGGCATTCGTGCAGTGGACGCTCAACACCCTGATCGTCGCCATCGTGACGACGGCAATCTCGCTGGTGCTTGGTACGATGGCGGCGTACCCGCTGGCGAGGACCAACTTCCCGGGCGCCGCCCTGATCGCGCTCTCGATCGCCGCGACCTACCTGGTGCCGCAGACGGTCCTGTTCATCCCGATGGCGGACGTGATCCTCCGGATGGGGCTCCAGAACTCGCTCTGGGCCGTCATGCTGACCTACCCCACGTTCCTGATCCCGTTCTGCGCCTGGCTGCTGATGGGCTACTTCAAGACGGTCCCCCGCGAATTGGAGGAGTCCGCCCGGATCGACGGGGCCTCCCGGTTCCAGGCGATGCTCAAAGTGGTGCTCCCGCTCTGCATCCCGGGCCTGCTCTCGGCCGGGATCTTCGCCTTCACGCTCTCGCAGAACGAGTTCCTGTACGCGCTGATCTTCCTGACCAAGAGCGCCATCAGGACGGTGCCCGTGGCGGCGATCTCGGAGCTGGTCCGGGGCGACGTCTTCTACTGGGGTCAGCTGATGGCGGCTGCCCTGCTCGGGTCGGTGCCGGTGGCGCTGATCTACTCGTTCTTCGTGGAGCACTACGTCGCCGGGCTGACGGCCGGCGCGGTCAAGGGGTAGATGCGCTACGTCGCCTTCCTGCGGGGCATCAACGTCGGCAAGCGGCGCGTCAAGAATGACGCGCTCGGCAAGGTCTTCACGGGCCTCGGCTTCGAGAACGTCAAGATCCTGATCGCCAGCGGGAACGTCCTGTTCGACGCCGAGGCGACGTCCGAGTCGACGCTGACGAAGACGGTGGAGCACGCCCTCGAAAAGGCGCTCGGCTTCGACGTCAGCGTGATGCTCCGGAGCATCCCCGAGCTGCAGGCGATGCTCGACCGCGACCCGTTCAAGGGCGTCGAGGTTACGAAGCAGACGCGGCTCTACGTCACGCTGCTGGCCGAGAAGACGAAGAGTACTCTGAAGCTGCCGTATGCGTCCGAGGATGGCCGCTTCCGCATCCTCTCCCGCTCCGACCGCGAGGTCTACAGCGTCCTGGCGCTCGAAGAGGGCGCGCGGACCGTCGACCTGATGGCCATCCTGGAGAAGGAGTACGGCAAGGGCGCGACGACCCGCAACTGGAACACGATCCAGAAGGCCGTCGCGCCTTGACCGCGACGCGAGTCCGACCCGGTCATCGCGTCGTGCGCTGATCGGCGGCGCGCCTCCGCTCTCAGAACGCCACGAACGCCAGACGCGCGTCTACGCCGACGCCGGGCCCCGTCAATACCCGTTCGCGCGGGTATTCGGCGCACCAGCACGGAAGTGGGTGAACCTGCGGGAGCGCGGCTGGTACAATCGGCGCGCAGTATGCCGGCCCAGGGCCTTTCGCGCGCCATGCCCGTCAAGCCCGCTCGCCCTGCGCGAGGAGGGCGTCAGGCCATGTTCGCTCGGGCGCCGCTCTCGTGGGGACAGCTCCTCGCGCTCCTAATGGTGGGCGTGGTCATCGTCTATCTGCTGATCGCGGCCCTCAGCCCCGGCTACGTCTCGGACATCAACACCAACAAGGTCTGGGGGCGCCACGCCGCCCGTGAGGGCATCCACACCATCTACCGCATCCCGACCGACTATCCGCCGGTGCTCCTGTACTTCTTCGGGTTCGCCGGCGAGCTGTACGAGCGTTTTGTCGACTCGTCGTTCCGCGAAGACCCGATGCTGGCCAGCCAGATCTACACGTTCCTGATCAAGCTGCCGGGCATTCTGTTCCATCCGGTCGTCGCCGCGTCGATCTACCTCCTCGTCAGGAGGTTCGGTCCCGGCATCGCGTTCGGCGTCGCGGCGGCCTACGCGGTCAATCCGGCCGTCGCCTACGACGTCGCCCACCTCGGGCAGACCGACCCGGTCCACGCCGCGTTCACCCTGCTGTCCGTCGGAGCGCTCGTCTACGGCAGCCCGCTGTGGGCCGGCGCCCTGATCGCCCTGGCGGCGCTGACCAAGCCGCAGGCCTGGGTCCTGCTGCCGATCGTCGGGCTCGGCCTCTGTTTCTGGTACGGCCGGCGCGGGGCCCTGCGCGGCACGCTCGGCGGACTCGTCGCCTCAGCGATCGTCCTGCTGCCCTGGATCGTCACCAATCGGCTCCATCACGCCGAGCGGTTCCTGGAGGCGCTGGACAACAAGTCGGTGAACGCCCAGGCGTTGTCGGCCCAGGCCCACAACCTCTGGTGGATCCCCACACTGCTGGAGTGGCGCTTCATCAACGACTGGGAGCCGCTGGTCGGCCCGCTGAGCTACCGCGTCGTCGCGATGGCGCTGGTCCTGGCGCTGGTCGGGCTGGTCGTGTCGCGGTTACCGGGCCTGCGCCCTCGCGACCGCCTGTTCTCGTTCGTCGGCATGCTGACGGTTGGCTGGTTCGTAGTGACGGTGCGCGCGCACGAGAACCACCTGTTCATGGCGCTGCCCTTCCTGGCCGTCGCCTGGGCGCTGGATCGCCGCTACGGTCTGCTGTTCGTCCTGGTCTCGGCCAGCTTGCTGCTCAATCTCGCCCTCCACGATCCGCTGCTGGTCGCCAACTGGGCGGCCGGGCCCGATCCCGACCAGCCGCTGCCGGGCTGGGTGGTGGCGGGCCAGGTGGTCAACGTGGTGATAAACCTGCTGGCGTTCGCCATCGCGCTGGTGGTGACCCTCGGCCTGATGCGCCACGAGGAGCCACGCCACTACCCCGCGGACCGACCTCGGGCGCCCGGAGTCGGACGGTAAGTCGGCCAGCAGGTCGCCGGTGCACGGTGCGGCGGTGGACGCCGCTGGCGGTGGTCACGCTGCTGGCGGCCGTGCCCAGGCTCTGGCGCGTCGACCTGGCGCCGCTGCGCTACGACGACGTCGACGTCCTCTGGCGCGCCCGTGACGTGCTGGCGCGCGGGCCGACCCTGACCGGCCCGCTGACCTCGTGGGGCGTCCCGGACCCGCCCGGCTCGGTCTACCTGATGCTGCCGGCCGCCCTCGCCCCGACGCCGCCCACGGCGGCCGTGGTCTGGGTGGGCCTGCTCAACGTCGCGGCGGTCGTCCTGACGTACCTCCTGGCCGAGCGGTACCACGGCCGGGCGGTGGCGTTCGTGGCCGGGCTGCTGTTCGCCGTGAATCCGTGGGCGGTCTACTTCAGCCGCCGCTCATGGGCCGAGATCGCGCCGCTGTTCACGGTCGTCGCGCTCTGGGCAGCCTACGAGGTTGTCGTGGCCGGCCGGGCGCGCTGGGCTGTCGTCTTCTTCGTGGCGCTCGCCGCCCAGGTCCAGATCCGGATCCTGGCGCTGATCTTCGGCCCGGCCGCCCTGCTGACCGTCGCGCTCTGGCCGTGGCGCTGGGGGATCCGCTGGCCGGCGCTCGGCATCGCACTGGGCGGCCTGCTCACCGTCCCGTACCTGACCTGGGTCGTCCTGAACTGGGGCGAGATCGCGGCGAAGCTGGCAGAGGGGAACCGCGGCGTGGCCGTCGTGCCCCACCACGGCGCCGCCGAGCTGGTCCTCTGGGTGGGGGCCGGCTTCGGGCTACTGCCCGCCAGCAGCGACGTCGCGGGCTGGCTGGCGCCGCTGGGGCTCGTGGGCCAGGGCGTCGTCGCCCTCGTCGGGCTACTCCTGGTGGGCGGCTGCGGCCTGGCCGCCCTAGGCGCCGTCCGGCGCGCCCCGGGCTGGGAGCGGGCGCTCCTGCCCGTCCTCTGGCTGATCCTGCCCATCGGCGCGCTCGTCGGCCAGTCCTCCTCGGTCTACCTCCACTACCTCGTCGCCCTCTTCCCGGCGATCTTCCTGGTGACGGCGCTGCCGCTCGGCTGGCTGCTCGGCCGGCCGAGGCTGCCGCTCGTGCTGCTCGGGGCCGTGGCCGTCGGGCTGCTGGCCGCGTACCAGCTCACGGTCACGGCCGCGGTCTACCGCGTGACGGAGGCCTGGGAGCTGGAGGAGCCGCCGAGGGCGCCGCCGGCCCTCCGCTTTGCCGCCGTGGGCATCCCGCGCGAGGTCTCCGACCTGCTCGGCACCGGCGAGCGGTACGGCGTCGAGCCCCCGATCCGCTACTGGCAGGCCATCGCCGACCGCGCCAGCGCCGAGGCCAGCGCGTCCGGCGCCAGCCAGGTCTGGATCCTGGCCGGCGACACCGACCCGCTGATCGCCGAGGTGCCGGCCGTCCTCGACTACCTGCTGCGTCCCCACGTCGAGCCGCGCTTCCTGCCGGCCGACACCCTGATCTTCCGGATGCTCCACCCGTCCGTCGTCGTCGAGCTGCCGGACCTCGACCCGATCGAGTCGCTGGACCGGTTCGGCGAGCGGCGCGGCAGCGTGCCGGCCCCGAGCCGGAACAACCGCGAGGGCCTGGCCCGCGCCCGGATCACCCTCATCCCGTCCCGTGGTCCGCAGGGCTGGGAGGCGCTGGCGCCGTCCCGCCTGGTCGCCCGCTACGACCGTCAGATCCAGCTCCTCGGCTACCGCGTCGAGCGCCAGGTCCGAGCCGGCGACGACCTTCCCGTGACCACGCTCTGGTGGCTGACCAGCCGCTCGGACGCCCGCCCGATCGTCTCGCTGCGCCTGGTGGACGCCAACGGCCAGGTCGTCAGGTCCGAACAGCCGGAGCGACCGCTGCCGGTCATGGACGAGGGCGATTGGATGGTGGCGCGTCGCGACGTCTTCTCGGTGCCCTCACGCACGCCGGCCGGCCAGTACACCCTCGAAGCCGCCCTCGTGGACGAGGAGACCGGCCAGCCGATCCGGCGCGTCGAACCGATCGGTGCCGCCATGCCGCTCACGACCGTGCGGGTGAACGCCCGCTGACCCGTCCGGCCACTACTACGGTATCTCGGAAGCACCGGACGCTCGTGCGGCTCGCCGGTGCTGCCACGCCAACAGTTCAAGCGTATCCCGGCTGATAGTGCCGCCGGGGACATCGCACCTACGCTAGGGCCATGACCGACGGGTCATGCGCGGATCGATGCAGATCGCGGCCGAGGCCCCCGATGCTCTCGGCTCGCCGGACCAGCGTAAAGGGGACGGAGCGATGCCTACCCTCGTTCGCGGAATCGACGTTTCCAGCCACCAGTCGCGCGACCTGGGCAGCCTCATCAGGACGCACGGGCCGAAGCACGTCGTCGTCAGGCTGTACCTGACGGAGGAGACCCCCCCGCAGGACCACACCCGCGCGCAGATCGCGTCCGCGCGGGAGGCGGGCTGCACCGTCGGTGGCTACGTCTGGTGCTACCAGGACCTGGACCCCCGGCAGACGGTTCGCGACGCCATCGCGCTGGCGCGGTCGGTGGGCCTGGACCTGCCGGTCCTCTGGCTCGACTGCGAGACCTACAAGAACAGCGACGGCGTGACCGAGCGCGGCCCGGACGCCACCTGGATCCGCGCGGCCGTCGAGGAGTGTCGGGCGCTGGGCGTCAGGCCCGGCATCTACACCGCCGGCTGGTGGTGGCGCGAGTTCATGGACAACACCCGCGAGTTCGCCGATGTGCCCCTCTGGGCCGCCGAGTACGACGACAACCCGGACGTCGCCGACGTGACGTTGTTCGGCGGCTGGACCCGCGCCTGTGGCAAACAGTACGCCGAGAAGCTGCCGTCCGGCGCCGGCCTCGATCAGAACGTCTTCCTGCCGGAGGTCTCCAGCGACGGCGCCGCCCCGGTCGCGCCGACCCGGCCGACCCTCGCCGAGCTCGAGGCGACCAGGCCGAGCTTCGGCCAGAACGTCCTGGAGTGGCAGCGCGCGCGCTACCGCAATGGCCAGAACCCGAACGACTATCTCGCCTGCCGAGCGCACCTCCAGGCGATCGGGGTGGTCGACCCCGGCGAGGTCGAGTTCGTCGGCTTCCGCCGCTCGACCATCGAAGAGGTCGAGGCGACGAACGCGAACATCCGCCTCCAGCTCGCCGAGTGGCAGCAGGCCCGGCGCCAGAACGGCGAGGACCCGAACGACTACCCGGCCTGCCGGCGCCACCTCATCGCGATCAGCCTCGATCCCGGTCAACTCGAGTTCCTCGGGTTCTTCAGCTAGCCCGAGGGCGACGGGCTGGTCCGGACCGCGAGCCCATTCGCAGCGTTCAGGGTCAACTCCGAGACCGGACCAGGGCGGCATCAGCGACACCCTCGACCGGGCTGCATACACGACCGGAACGCACACACGAAAGGGATGCATACACCGATCCGTATCGCGAGCGTCAGCGAGCCGGACCCCGGCGGGGTCCACCGAGCGAAAGGCAGGGCATCATGCCGTACGATCCGACCATCCCGGCCGTCACCCAGACCGGCGACTGGCAGTGCAGCGCGGCCAGCTCCGCATGGGTCCTCCGTAGTGTCGGCATCAACTGGGGCCAGGACGACGTGGTGGACTGGCTCGGCCCGAACATCAACTCGGACAGCGGCCTCCAGGAGTCCAGCGGACGGATGCTGGCGGCCCTCTTCCGCTTTCACGGGCTGGACGCCAGCCACGGCGACATCACCTGGGAGCAGGCCCTTGACCGAGCGACGCGCCAGCCGTTCTGCCTGGGCGGCCGGGGCTGGAACCACTGGACGGCGGTGCGCGGCACGGACGGCGAGCGCCTGCTGCTGGCGAACCCGGCCGGAAACTGGAGAAGCGTTGGCCAGGAGCTGGACAGGAGCGAGTGGGACACCTGGGGCAGTTGGAGCGCGGCCTGGGTGAACGTCACCACGACCCTCGACGACCTCGAAGCGGCCAGCCCGGGCATCACCCGGGCGATCCTCGAGTGGCAGCGGGCCCGCTACCGGAACAGCGAGGACCCCAACGACTTCGGGGCCTGCCGCGATCACCTCATGGCGATCGGCAAGCCCGACCCGGGCAACGGCGAGCCCGACGGCTTCCGCCGCTCGACCATCGACGAGCTTGCGACGGCGAACCCCGGCCTCCGCCAGCAGGTCGCCGAGTGGCAGCAGGCGCGGCGCCGGAACGGCGAAGACCCGAACGACTACCCGGCCTGCCGCACCCACCTCCAGGCCCTCGGGGGCGCGGACCCCGGCCCCACCGAGTACCTCGGCTTCTTCAGCTAACCCGCGGCTGCCAGACAGATCCGCACCGCTGGCGTTGCCGAGCGGACCTTTCGGCCGGGGTCTGGCTCGCCGACGCCAGCGGTGCGGAACGGTGCCTGACGACGAGCCCGTCAGAACTTCGCGGCCGTCCGCTCCTTGACCTTCTCGGCCAGGTTCAGCTCACGCGTCGCCGGCTTGCGATCCCACTCCGCGCGCGGCAGCAGCCAGAAGATCTCCAGCTCGTTGCCGTCCGGATCGTTGATGTACAGGCTGAAGCTGGCGCCGTGGTCGGTCTCGCCGACCAGAGCGCCTGCCGCGATCAGCTTCTCGCGCGCCTCGGCGAGATCCTGGATCGTCGCGACCTCGTACGCCGCGTGGTACATCCCGACCTGCTTTCCCTTGGTCGGGCCCGGGGCGTCGGCGCCGATGGTGAACAGCGCCAGGTCGTGGTGGTTGTCGCTGCCGCTGGCCCGCAGGAAGACGCCGCGGTCGGTCGGCTCGGAGGTCGGCTGGAAGCCGAGGACGTCCCGGTAGAACGGCAGCGACTTCCGAGCGTCGCGGACGTAGAGCACGAGGTGGTTCAAGCGGGTGATCGTGACCATCGGTCTCCTCCCGGGCGGTTCCGTGCGGCTCCCTACGAATGGTAACCCAGGAGACCCAGAAGCAGTCCGGGCACCTCCCGCATGTCGACCTCGTCGGTGGACGGTCTTGCAGCCCCAGGCTGCGCCACGATCAGCGCCGGGCGCCCCGACTCCAGGTCCGGCGGCCGGCCGTGCGAGCCCCGCACCAGTTCCGGCCGCAGCGGGATCGACTTCGTGGCCGGATCGAAGAACAGCTCGACCGGGTCGTAAGCCGGCTTGCGATGGATGTCGATCTCGCGGGCGTACGGCGGCGCCAGCGCGTCGTCGAGCCACCAGTAGTAGGCGAACCAGGCGTCCGACTCGGCGACCGCCACCAGGTCGCCGCTCGACGGATGGTCGATCCCGTACGCCGCCTGCTCCGCGCGATCCAGCATCCGCTCGACGCCGTCGATCGACTCCAGGACGGCCCGGACCCGTGCCAGCTCTTCC
>Ga0209382_10013589_pt1 | contig 10002 bp, 9 predicted proteins | sample SoiMetdeltSBSDD5_FD_187599 | JGI IMG/M metagenome (GOLD analysis project Ga0209382, IMG submission 187599) | Bulk soil microbial communities from a Populus tree surrounding site in Tennessee, USA - Soil MetaG P. deltoides SBSDD5 (SPAdes) (version 2) | ecosystem: Environmental > Terrestrial >...
CAATAGTAATAGCCGTCGACGCGCGCCCCACCCGCCTCGAGCATCGCCGAGAGATGCTGGTGCGTCGCCTCGACCAGCGCCTCGTCCAGGATGCCGCGCGCGACCCCGGACTGATTCGTCACCACCACGACGATGAGGCCGGCACGGTTCAGCGCCCGGATCGAATCGATCGTAAAGGGATAGAACGCCACCCGCGCGATCGCGTCGAGATAGCCGACGTCCTCGATCATCGTGCCGTCGCGGTCGAGAAAGACGGCCGGCTTCATAGCGTGCGACGCGCCGCCTCGGCGACCGTCGGCGCGTGAATCCCGCGCAGGCAGCGATGATCGATCGGGCACTCGCGAAGCATGCAGGGACGGCACCACACCGGGTTCGTCAAGACCACGTGCGCATCGCCGAGCGGCCGCGTCGCTGTTTCGTTGGTCGGGCCAAACACCGCGGTCACGCTGGTCCCTGCGGCCGCGGCCAGATGCATCGCGCCCGAATCATTGGTGACCAGCCCGCGGCACTGCGTCATCACACCTGCCAGCGCCGGCAGATCGGTCTGACCGACGATGTCGAGGGCGCCGGAGCACAGGCGTTTGATTGCCATCGCGGTCGGCGCGTCGGCCGAGCTGCCGACCAGCACGCAGGTGACGCCGTCACCGGCGAGCAGTGTCGCCAGCTCGGCGAAATACGCCGGCGGCCATCGCTTCGCCCCTCCGTACGCCGCGCCCGGCGCGAGTGCGACGAGCGGCGCCGCGCCGTCCCAGCCGGCGATCCTCAAGATCCGCGCCCCCGCCTCGCGCGCGGCATCGGGCACGACAACGCGCGGTTCCACCGGTCCGTTGGGAAAGCCCAGCGCTTCGACGAGGTGCTGGTAATACGCCGCCTGGTGCAGCTTCGCGGGGCGGCGAACCGCACGCGTCAGCAGCCGTCCGCGCCAGCCGCTGCGGTATCCCCAACGTTCGGCAATATTGGCGCGCGCCGCCACCAACGCCGCATGGATCGAGTTGGGCAGCAGCAGCGCGGTGTCGAAATTCCGGCTCGCGAGCTCGGCGCCGATCGATCGCCAGCCGCCGATGCGTCCAATCGTCGCCGCACGCGGCAGCACGATCGTCTCGTCGATGCCGGGGACGAGCGAAAAGAGCGGCGCGATCGCCGCCCGCGCCGCCACCGCGATCGATGCGCCGGACGAGGCGCGGCAGACGTCGGCGATCGCGGGCAGCGCCATGACGGCGTCGCCAAGCCAGTTGGGCGCGAGGATGACCAGATGCTTCATCGTATGTTACGGTCGAAAGATCGCGTCCCCGGAGCGTAACACGCATGAAGATCGCCCTGCTGCAAGTGAACCCGACCGTCGGCGACATCACCGGCAACGCGCGCTGGATCCTCGATGCCCTCCGGCAGGCGGCAGCGAAAGGCGCCGATCTCGCCGCGACGCCGGAGCTGGCGCTGGTCGGCTACCTGCCGCGTGATCTTCTGCTCAACCCCGGATTCGTCCGGCGGAGCTGGGACGTCCTCGAGCAGCTCGCGCACGACGCCGCCGATCTGCCACCGCTACTCGTCGGCCTGCCGGAGCCGAACCCGTCGGACACCGGCCGCCCGCTGTTCAACACCGCCGCGCTCCTCCGCGGCGGCCGCATCGAGGAGCGCTTCCGCAAGGCGCTGCTCCCGACCTATGACGTCTTCGACGAGGACCGCTACTTCGAGCCGTTCCACGGCCCGCAGGTGCTCGACATCGCCGGCCAGCGCGTCGGCATCAGCATCTGCGAGGACATCTGGAACGACCGCGATTTCTGGAAGCGGCGCCGCTATCATCACGACCCGATCGAGGAGCTCATCCGCGCTGGCGCGAACATCGTCCTGAACCTCTCGGCGTCGCCGTTCACTGCCGGCAAGCATCGCCGTCGAGAAGAGATGCTGAGCAGCATGGCGACCAAGCATCGCATCCCGATCGCCTACGTCAACCAGTTCGGCGGCAACGACGACCTCGTCTTCGACGGTCGCAGCTGCATGTTCAACGCCGAGGGAGCCGTCTTCGCTCGCGGGCGCGCATTCGAGGCCGACATCGTCGTCTGCGACATGGACGATGCCCGTCCGATGGCGCCGGCGTCGGACCTCGGCATCGAGTCGGAGATCTGGCGGGCCCTGGTCCTCGGCACCCGCGACTACGCCTGCAAGTGCGGATTCACGTCGGTGGTGCTCGGCCTGTCCGGCGGCATCGACTCGGCGCTCACCGCCGCGATCGCTGCCGAGGCGCTCGGCGCCGATCGGGTTCTTGGCGTGCTGATGCCGTCTCCGTATTCGAGCCAGGGCAGCCTCGACGATGCGCACGAGCTGGCACGCAACCTCTGCATCGAAACGATGACGCTGCCGATAGCAGAGTTGATGCGCGCCTTCGACGGCACGCTGCGTGATCAACTTGGCGCGGATTTGTCCGGCGTCGCACAGGAAAACATCCAGGCGCGGATCAGGGGCAACCTGCTGATGGCTCTCTCGAACACGCGCGGCGCCCTGCTCCTGACGACCGGCAACAAGTCCGAACTGTCGGTCGGCTACTGTACTTTGTACGGTGACATGTCGGGTGGTCTGGCGGTGATTGCCGACGTGCCGAAGACGATGGTCTACCGCGTGTCGCGGTGGCGCAACGAGTCTGCCGGGCGGTCGATCATCCCCGAGGCGACGCTGACCAAGGCGCCGTCGGCCGAGCTGCGGCCGAACCAGACGGATCAGGATTCGCTGCCGCCGTACGAAGTGCTCGACGACATCCTCCAGCGCTACGTCGAGCGCCATCAGACGGCAGACGAGATCGTCGCCGCGGGGTTCGAGCGCGCCACCGTCGAGCGGGTGCTGCGTCTGGTGCGTATCGCCGAGTTCAAACGAAAACAGGCCGCGCCCGGTCTGAAGGTCACCGATCGCGCCTTTGGAACGGGATGGCGCATGCCGATTGCAGCAAAAGAGTCATGACGCGAATTCTGGTTACCGGCGCCGGCGGATTCATCGGGCGCCATCCGGTCGCCGACCTCAAGTGCCATGGGCCTTGGAACTGAAAGTCCCGCCCTACTCGTCCTGGGCCGGGTCTCCCTCCCGCGCGGCGGTTGGAAACAACCCCGGCACTGAATCGGCGGGCGCGCCGTTGTCGCGCCAGCGGCGGTGCATCCACAGCCACAATTCCGGACGGCGGCGCACGTGCATCTCGAGCACGTCGGTGCAACGCTGCGTGAACTCGCGCAGCGGGTCGATCGAATCAGCAGCGGGTGGCTCGACCGGATGCTCGTACACCATCCGATAGCGTCCGCGGCCAAGCGGCAGCGCGAACACCGGAACCACCGGCGCGCCGGTGCGCAGCGCCAGCGCCGCGACCGCCGAGGTCGTCGCCGCCGGGCGCTCGAAGAAGTCGACGTAGACCGCGTCGCGGCTGATGATGTGCTGATCGATCAGCACCGCCACTCCCTCGCCGGCCTGAAGCGCCCGCATCACGCGGCGAATCGTTTCGCGGCGATAGACGACCGTGTTGCCGGTGCGCTGGCGGATGCGTTCGAGCAGCCGATCGAGGTGCGGATTGTCGAGGGCACGGGCCAGGACGCTAATCGGCGGCATGCGCAGCGCATGCACCATTGCATGCAGCTCCCAGAAGCCGAAATGCCCGGTGATGAACAACACCCCCTTTCCCTGAGCATAGGCGGCACGCGCGCGCTCCTCGCCGTCGAACTCGACGCGCTTCAGCATCTGCTTCGGCGACAGCGTCGCGAAGCGCAGCAGTTCGAGCGTCAGGCGTCCGAAATGGGTGAACGCGCGGCGGGCGATTGCACGGCGCGCCGCTGGCGATCGCCCGGGAAATGCCGCCGCCAGGTTGCGCTGGGCGATGCGGCGATGCTGGCGGTCGAGCGTGTAGAACGCCAGGCCGAGCACGCTGCCGCCGGCGCGGACGAGCGGACCCGGAGTGATCCGCACCAGCGCGATCAGGACACATACGAGCAGGTACTCGATGCGATACCTCATCTCATTTGCGGATTGCGGATTGCGGATTGCGGATTCGAACGCCGATCCAGAGACCCGGGATGGGCGTGCAGCCGTTCGAGCAGCCAGCGCCGGAACGCTCCGGCCGGCTCGATGCCGACGACGAGCGGCACCGACGCGATCGGCAGGTCGCGGAGATCGCAGACCGCGAGCCGCACGGCATCCTTCTCGGTCGTCAGCACCAGCGCCGATCCGGCGGCCTCGGCTTCGGCGGCAATCCGATTGACGTCACGCCTCGAGAAGGGGTGATGGTCGCGGAACTCGATGATGCCGGACATCTCCCATCCGACCGACGAAATGTCGGCGACGAAGCGATCGGGCCGGGCGATGCCGGTGACGACGAACACGCGCGAACCCGAGGGGACGACGACCGAGTCGCGCGCGCCGGCGACATTCCTCGGCGCCCCGATGGCGCGGGTGACGCGAAAGACCGGCGAGACACCGAACCCGCGGCCAATGCGCTCCGCAGCCGTGTCGTAGCCGGCCGTGATCAACGCGGCGTCGGCGGCGGTCGCGGCGCTGATCCGCTCGCGCAGCCGGCCGGCAGGCAGCGGCTGGTCCTGCAGGTCGTCCTCGGCGACGAGCAGCAGATCGACGTCGCGCGCCAGCTCGAGGTGCTGAAAGCCATCGTCCAGCAGGTGGACCGTGGCGTCGAGCCGCCGCTCGGCGAGCAGCCCGGACAGATATCGACCGGGGCCGACCAGCACGCGGACGCCCGGCAGGGCGCGGGCGAGCATCAGCGCCTCGTCGCCCGCCTGATCGAGATCGACCAGTACGCGCTCGCCGTCGGAGACCACGGTGACGCCGTCGCGCGGCTTGCGCCTGCCGTAGCCGCGGCTGAGGATCGCCGGGCGCTCCCCCTGCTCGAGCAGCAGCCGCGCGATGTATTCGACCATCGGCGTCTTGCCGCTGCCGCCGACGCGGAGGTTGCCGACGCTGACCACCGGCCGGGTGAGACGGCGCTGCCGCGACGGGTCGCTCGTGTACCACGCGCGCCGCTTCGCCGCCACGGCGCCGTAGGCCGAGCTCAGGAACTGAATCAATGCACCCGGCGGAACGGCCGCACGACGGCGCGTCGTTCGACGTCGCTTGTCGGCAGCAGCCCGCCGATGACTTCGAGTGTCTTGGTCTTGGCGCCGCGATTGGCCGCGACCAGCGCCCGCGCGGCCGCGCCGAGCCGCGCGCGGCGCACCGGATCGGTGACCAGCGCCAGCAGCGTCGCGTCGAGCTCGCGCTCGGACGGCACCTGAATCGCCGCGTCGTTGCTGAGAAACGCCTCGGCGATCTCCTTGAAGTTGTGCATGTAGGGACCGAACACGATCGGCTTGCCGAAGATTGCCGGCTCGAGGATGTTGTGCCCGCCATGGTCGACCAGGCTGCCGCCGACGAACACCGCGGTGGCGAGCTGATAGAGCTGCGCCAGCTCGCCAATCGTGTCGAGCACGACGACGTCGGCGCGCGGCTCGGCGTCGATCGGCAGGTCCGAACGGCGGACGGTGACGAATCCGGCGTCGCGCGCGAGGCGCTCGACCTCCGGGAAGCGCTCGGGATGTCGCGGCGCGAGAATCGCCATCGCGCCGGGCATCGTCGACTTGATCTGCGCGAACGCGCGCAGCACCGCGGCTTCCTCGCCGCGCAGCGTGCTGCCGGCAACGACCACCGTCCGCGACGGCGGCAGCTGGAAGAAGCGCAGCACCCGCTCGCGCGGGCGGCCGTGCGCGGTCGCCGCGGGCAGCTCCAGCGAATCGAACTTCAGGCTGCCGGTTACCGTGACCTGCGCCGGGTTGGCGCCGAGGTCGATCAGCCGCCTCGCCGATTCCTCGCTCTGCACGCAAAAGCGATCGACGTCGCCGAGCACGCGCCGGATGAACGGCCGGATCATCCGGTAGCGGGGATAGGAGCGGTTCGAGATGCGGCCGTTGATCATCACCGTCCTGATGCCGCGGCGGCGGCACTCGCGCAGCAGGTTCGGCCAGATCTCGGTTTCCATCATGATGAAGAGCCGCGGCCTGACCAGCCGAAGCGTGCGCCGGACGATGAAGGTCCAGTCGAACGGGAAGAAGAAGACCGCGTCGACGTTGGAGAGGCTGCGCCGCGCCACCTGCTGCCCCGCCATCGTCGTCGTCGACAGGAACAGGCGCAGGCGCGGGTAGCGGGCCTTGAGGTCGGTGGCGAGCGCGCGCGCGGTCAGCGCCTCGCCAACCGAGACGGCGTGAATCCAGATCGATTCCTCGGCGTCGACGTTGAAGGTAATCGGGAGGACGCCGAGGCGCTGGCGGAGGCTGCCGATGTACTTCTGGTAGCGTATCGCCTGGTAGAGGAAGTAGGGCGAAACGAGCACGAAAAGCAGCAGCGTCAGCAGGCTATAGGCCAGGTACATCGCAGCGGCCTTATTGTAGAATGAAACGTTTGCCCGGGAGGATTGCATGCCGGTGAAGGTAGGGATTAACGGGTTCGGCCGCATCGGCCGCAACATCATGCGGGCCGCGCTCGGCGACAAGAACATCGATTTTGTCGCCGTCAACGATCTGACCAGCGCCCACACGCTCGCGCATCTCCTGAAATACGACTCGGTGCTCGGCAACCTGCACGCGAAGGTCGAGGCCAAAGCGGACAGCATCTCGGTCGACGGCGACGTGTTCAAGGTGCTGTCGCTGCGCGATCCGGCGCAGCTGCCGTGGAAGGATCTCGGGGTCGAGGTGGTGTTCGAGTCGACAGGGCTCTTCACGGATCGCGACTCGGCGGCCAAGCACCTCACCGCCGGCGCCAAGAAAGTTGTGATCACCGCGCCGGCCAAGAAGCCCGACGTCAGCGTCGTCCTCGGGGTGAACGACGACAGCTACGATCCGGCGAAGCACCAGATCATCTCCAACGCCTCGTGCACGACCAACTGCCTGGCGCCGCTGGCGAAGGTGATTCACCAGACGTTCGGGATCAAGAAGGGGTGGATGACGACGATCCATTCCTACACCAACGACCAGCAGCTGCTCGACCTGCCGCACAAGGATCTGCGCCGCGCGCGCGCCGCGGCGCTGTCGATGATTCCGACGACCACCGGCGCCGCGGTCGCGGTCGGCGAGGTACTCCCGGAGCTCAAGGGCAAGCTCGATGGCATCTCGATGCGGGTGCCGACGCCGAACGTGTCGTGCGTCGACCTCGCCGCGCTGCTCAACCGCACGGTGACGGCCGAGGAAGTGAACGCGGCGTTCCAGAAGGCGGCGGACGGCACGCTCAAGGGCATCCTCGCCTGTTCGGGGGAAGCGCTGGTGTCGATCGACTTCAAGGGCAACCCGCACTCGTCGATCGTCGACACGCCGTACACCAAGGTGATGGACGGCGATTTCCTGAAGGTGCTGTCCTGGTACGACAACGAGTGGGGCTACTCGAACCGCTGCGTCGACCTTCTGCGCACGCTGGTCGCCAAGGGCTTGTAGCGGGAAGGCTGTAGCCGAGCGACGATGAAGCTTTCAATCAGAGATCTGGATCTCGAAGGACAACGCGTCTTCATCCGCGTCGACTTCAACGTGCCGTTGAAGGACGGCAGGGTCGGCGACGACACGCGCATCCGCGCCTCTCTGCCGACGATTCAGTACGCGCTCGATCGTCGCGCGACCGTCGTGCTCGCCAGCCATCTCGGGCGGCCGAAGGGGAAGGTGAACCCGCAGATGAGCCTGCGGCCGGTGGCCAATCACCTGGCCGAACTGCTCGGGACGGCCGTCACCTTCGCCACCGATTGCATCGGCGACGAAGCGCGCGACACGGTGCAGCAGGTGCACAACGCCCGCAAGGGGCTGGTGCTGCTCGAGAACCTCCGTTTCCACCCGGAAGAGGAGAAGAACGACCCGGGATTCGCGAAGGAGCTGGCGTCGCTGGCCGATCGCTACGTCAACGACGCGTTCGGCGCCGCGCATCGCGCCCACGCGTCGGTCGAGGCGATGACGCACCTCGTCAAGCGCCCGGCGGCCGGCCTGCTGATGGAGCGCGAGCTGAAATATCTCGGCCACGCCCTCGAGTCGCCCGACCGGCCGTTCGTCGTCATCCTCGGCGGCGCGAAAGTGTCGGACAAGATCGATGTCATCACGAACATGCTCGCCAAGGTCGACCGTCTGATCATCGGCGGCGCCATGGCCTACACGTTCTTCAAGTCGCGCGGCCTCCCGATCGGGAAATCGCTGGTGGAGGATGACAAGCTCGACGAGGCGCGCGCGATCTCGGACGACGCGGCGAAGCGCGGCGTGCAGCTCGAGCTGCCGGTCGATCACCTCGTCACCGATCGCGTCGAGGTTGGCTCGGCGAACGAGGTCCTCGAGGTCGGCGACGCGCGGATCGGCGACCGCTACGGCGTCGACATCGGGCCGGCGACGATCAAGGCGTACGCGGCGGCGATCGCCGGCGCCAGGACGGTCGTCTGGAACGGGCCGATGGGTGTGTTCGAGATCGAGGCGTTCGCGGCTGGCACCAATGGCGTGGCGCGCGCGGTGGCCGGCGTCGACGGGACGACGATCATCGGCGGCGGCGATTCGATCGCGGCGGTGAACCAGGCCGGAGTGGCGGACAAGATCACGCACATTTCAACCGGCGGCGGCGCGTCGCTCGAGTTCCTCGGCGGCGAGACGCTGCCCGGAGTAGCCGCGCTCGCCGAGAAAGGATCAGGCGGGTAGGGGAAGCCCCACCAGCCCGAACAGCGCATGAGAATTCCGTTCATCGCCGGCAACTGGAAGATGTACAAGACCGTCGCCGAGGCGGTGGTGTTCGTCAAGGAGCTGAAGCTGGCGGTCAAGGATTTCGGCAAGGTCGAGATCGCGATCGCGCCGCCGTTCACCGCGCTGCACGCCGTCGCCGAAGCGGCGCGCAACACGAACATCGGCGTCGCGGCACAGGATCTCTACTGGGAGCGCGAGGGCGCGTTCACCGGTGAAATCTCGCCGCTGATGGTCAAGGAATCGGGGGCCGAGTATGCGATCGTCGGCCACTCGGAGCGGCGGCGGCTGTTCGGCGAATCGGATGCGATCGTCAACCGCAAGGCGATGGCCGCGATCGGCGCCGGGCTGACGCCGATTGTCTGCATCGGCGAGACGCTCGAAGAGCGCGAGCGCGACGAGACGCTGGCGGTGCTCGATCGGCAGATCAAGGAGGGCCTTGGCGAGATCTCCTCGGAACAGCTGGCGGAGATCGTCCTCGCCTACGAGCCGGTCTGGGCGATCGGGACCGGCCGCACGGCGACCGCGGCGCAGGCCGGCGAGGCACATGCGCACATCCGCAGGCGGCTGCGGCAATGGTTCGGCGCCGATGCCGCCGACCGGAGCCACATCATCTACGGCGGGAGCGTCAAACCGGACAATATCCGCGAGCTCATCGCCGAGCAGGACGTCGACGGGGCCCTGGTCGGCGGCGCCAGCCTCGACGTCCGCGGCTTTACCGAGATCATCGCTCGGAGCCGCCAGGCTGCGGTATAATCACCGTTTCCCGCACTGAGCAAAGCGTAGAGCCATGATTCTGTATTACCTCTTCTCGACCTTTTACGTGCTGACCTGCCTGATTCTGCTGCTGGTCATCCTGCTGCAGCAGGGCAAGGGCGACATGGCGGCGGCGTTCGGCGGCGGGAGCAGCCAGTCCGCGTTCGGCGCGCGCGCCGGCGCGACGGTGCTGTCGAAGGCGACCGCGATTCTGGCGGTGCTCTTCATGGTTGGCGCGATGGTCCTGTCGGCAATCGGCCAGCGCGGCCCGGGCTCGCTGCTCAGGGGCACGCCGGGAGCGGCGCCAGCATCCGCGCCGGCAGCGCCCGGGGCGACGACGACGGCACCGTCGGGAGCGACCCCGCCGGCGAACACGACCCCGCCGGCCGCAACACCACCGGCAGCGACTCCTCCGGCCACGCCTCCCCCGGCGCAGCCGCCCAGGTAAGATACACAGCACGCCCACCCTCGCACGCGGAAGTGGCGGAATGGCAGACGCACCAGCTTGAGGGGCTGGCGGGGGCAACCCCGTGGAGGTTCGAAT
>Ga0209382_10013590_pt1 | contig 10002 bp, 12 predicted proteins | sample SoiMetdeltSBSDD5_FD_187599 | JGI IMG/M metagenome (GOLD analysis project Ga0209382, IMG submission 187599) | Bulk soil microbial communities from a Populus tree surrounding site in Tennessee, USA - Soil MetaG P. deltoides SBSDD5 (SPAdes) (version 2) | ecosystem: Environmental > Terrestrial >...
TGGCGCCGCAGTGACTCGACTCCGAGGTCGAACGTCTCGGTCACGTCCACCGCGTGGGTGGGCTGGGGCGAGGCGATCACCGCCAGGTGGCGCACGCCGCCCCACGGCTCCAGCCCCGCGTCGCGCAGGTCGGTGAACACCCAGCGGTTGGCTGCGTCCCGCACCGCGTCGATGGTCGCCAACCCACACACCCGATGGTCGGCCATGTTGAGGAACGTGCCGCCGTAGGTCTCCCGGTGGTTGACCGCCACCACCACCTCGGGCCGGTGGCGCCGGATGGCGGTGGCGATGTCGCGCCGGAGTTCCAACCCGTACTGCAGCACGCCGTCGGCGTGGTCGAGGAACTCGACGTCGTGCACGCCGACCACCTCGGCGCTGGCGTGCTGCTCGGCCATGCGCACCCGGGCGGCCTCGGCCGGCTCCATGCTGTCGATGCCGGCCTCGCCCTTGGTGACGAGCAGGTAGGCGACCTGGCGCCCGTCCCGGGTCCAGCGCGCGATGGCGGCGGCGCCGCCGTACTCGAGGTCGTCGGGATGGGCGACGACCGCTAGGGCGCGCTCCCAGTCCTCGGGGAACGGCTCCAGCGGGGAGTCAGCCTCGGCCACTGGGCTCCGGGCGGCGCCGGGCGATGACCCGGAGGCACAGAACCTCGTCGGCGCCCTCGAAGATCGACAGCACGCGTGCGTCGACGAAGTAGCGCGACACCGCGTACTCCTCGGCGTAGCCGTAGCCGCCGTGGATCTGCATCGCCTCCCGCGTCACCCACTCGGCTGCCTTGCACACATACGCCTTGACCAGGGCGGCCTCCATCGACCCGCCGCCCGTCGCCATCATCCGCGCCACGGCGTAGCTGAACTGGCGGGCGCCCTGGATGGTGATGGCCATGCGGGCCAGCTTGGCCTGGGTCAGCTGGAAGTCGGCGAGGGTCTGGCCGAACATGCGGCGGTCCCGGGCGTACTGGCGGGCATCCTCGTAGGCGGCCTGCATGACGCCGATGGCCCGGGCCGCGGTCTGGAGCCGGCCGTTCTCGAACCCGGCCATCTGCAGGTAGAAGCCCTGGCCGAGCCCGGCCTCGCCGCCCACCAGGCAGTCGCCGGGCACGAACCAGCCGTCGAGCGCTATCTCGTAGGAGTGCATGCCCCGGTAGCCGATCGTGTCGATCGGGCGGCCCTCCAGCTTCCCGCCGCCGGGCGCGCCGTGGTCGCCGGCCTCCTGGACCAGCTCGAAGCCGTGGCCGTCGGCCGGGGGCTTGGGCACCACGAACAGCGAGAGCCCGCGGTGGCGCAGCGACCGGTCCGGGTCGGTGCGGGCGAGCAGCATCAGCACGTCGGCCCGGGCCCCGAACGTGCACCAGGTCTTCACACCGCTGATGAGCCAGCCGCCCTCGGTTCGGGTGGCCGTGGTGGTGACCGCGGCCGAGTCCGAGCCGGTGTCGGGCTCGGTCACCGCGACCGCCGCCATGGCCTCGGCCGACGCCAGCTTGGGAAGCCAGTGGTGCTTCTGCTCCTCGGTGCCCCCCTTGACCAGCGCCCGCGTCAGGATCTCGGGCCGGGTGATGAGCGAGCCGCCGACGCCCAGCGAGCCCCGGGAGAGCTCCTCGGTGGCCACCACCATGGCGATGTAGTCGCTGTCGCCGCCGGCCGCGAAGCCGCCATACTCCTCGGGCACCGACAGGCCGAAGGTGCCCAGCTCGGCCAGCCCGGAGATGACGTCCTCGGGGATGTCGGAGTTGGTGCGGTGGACGTGCTCGGCGACGGGCCGGATCTTGTCCTCGGCGAAGCGCCGGAACGTGTCCTGCACCAGCTCGAAGTCGCCGTCGAGGTGGCGAGGGCCGGGCCCGTCGATGGTGGCGAGGAACTCGGGATCCCGGTAGGTGGCCACGAACTCGCGGGTGCCGTCGAGCGCGCCGGCCTCGACGCCCCACGCCGCTTCCCGGCCGAACAGCTTGGCGGCGACGTCGGCCACCGCCTCGGCGGCGAAGGCGCAGCTGATGCGGGCCTCCTCGTCACCTCGGGGGCCGTAGTCGGCGACGAGCGTGTCGGCGATCTCGACCCCGGCCGTGGCCTGCGCCAAGTCGTACGCCACCACCTGGGCGGTCTCGACCGCTCCGGTGGTGGCCAGATGGGCGAAGCCCCGGTCGACCACGTCCCGGGCTGTCTTGACGGCCGAGGCGGCTGCGTGCAGGTCCGGCGCGTTCATGGCGCCACAAGCTAGAGCGGAGCGCTACGCCTGGTAAATCTGCGCGAAGGCGTCGGTGATGTCGACCGCTTCCGGCGGTGCCTCGAACGTGAAGGTCTCGCCGTAGTCGAACATGTCCATCGAGTAGGCGTACTGCAGGTCGCCCATGCCGACGCTGTCGAGCTCGTCTCCCATGCCCATGGCGTCGAAGACCTCCGCCATCGAGAACCCGTAGGTCATCCGGGCCAGGTAGCCGTCGTCGCCGATCCACACCTCGACGGGCACGGTGGTGTCGTACAGCTGCTGCGCGATCTCTTCGCCGGTAGCGCCGATCCCAGATGCTTCCGCCAGCGCGTCGGGATCCTGCCCGCTCGCGACCATCATGTCGCCCAGCGTGACCTCGGCGCGCAGGCCGTGGACCGGAGCGTCGCGGATCGTGCTCGTGCCGAGGTCCTCGACGCCCTCGGTGTTGGTGATGAGGTCGATGATGGCGCTGGGATCGGCGGCCGCCCCGCCCACGAGCGAGCTGGCGACGTCGCCGGGCAGGACCTCGCCCAACTGCTGGAGGTCGACGCTGCCCCAGCCGTCACCGATGGCCGCGAGATCCTCGAAGCCGGGGGCCGAGCCGCCGACGAGGCCACCCAGCTCGGCGAACATCGGCGCCCGCAGGTACATGGTGTCGCCGGTGCCGATCATCTCCATGGTGAGATCCATGGCGCCGAACACGTCACTGGCGTCGCCACCGCCTCCCCCGACCTGCGCCATGACCCCTTCCATCAGGGGCGCGAGATCCATGGTGAAGTGGAACTGGTCGCCGTCGATCTCGCCCTGCATCATCGGCGGCGCGTCCTCGGGCACCGTCTCGCCGATGGCGAAGCGCATCTCCATGCGGCTGGAGGTCGACTCCGAGCGGGTGGCCGACTCCTTGAGGAACTCGCTCGTCGCCTCGAAGTTGGCCGGCGACCCGGAGGTGGAGTCGCCGCCGGAGCCTTCGTTGTCGACCGGCTCGATCTGCACCGAGCTGTTGTCGGCCTCCTGCGCACAAGCCGCCGCTCCCGCGGTCAGCAGAGCGAGGGCGAGCAGAGAGGCGGCCGCCCGCCGGGCCCGCCGGGGACCACGTTCGCTGTCTGTCATCTCCGCCGTCATCGTTCACTCCTGCGAAATGGGGCTGCCCAGATCTTCCCATCCGCGCCGACGGTCTGGCCGTCGGGCCGTGGTGCTTTCTAGCGTGTCGCCATGGCAACGATCGACCGGCCCTTCGGGCGGCACCTGGAGGACTTCGAGGTCGGTGACGTCTACCGGCACTGGCCGGGCAAGACGATCACCGAGTACGACGACCACCTGTTCTGCATGATCACCATGAACCACCACCCGCTGCACACCAACGCGTGGTACGCGCAGAACGAGACGGTGCAGAAGCAGAACGTGGTGGTGGGCAACCTCGTGTACTCGCTGGTGCTGGGGATGTCGGTGCCCGACGTCAGCGGGGCGGCGGTGGCCAACCTCGAGGTCGAGTCGCTCAAGCACGCGAAGCCCACGTACCACGGCGACACCATCTACGCGGTCACCAAGGTGCTCGACCGCAAGGAGACCTCGGACGGCAGGCGGGGCATCGTCACCGTCGAGACCAAGGGCTTCAACCAGCGCGAGGAGGAGGTCTGCTCCTTCCGTCGCCGGCTGATGGTGTGGAAGCGGGAGTTCGCCCCCGCCCGCCAGTTCCCCTACGGCGACGACGTGTTCGCCGGGGAGGGCGAGTAGGTGGCCGAGGGCATCCGCGAAGCCGCTCTCGGCTTCGACCAGAACGCGGGCGCCTACGAGGCGGCCCGGCCCTCGTACCCGGCCGAAGCCATTGCCCACATCGTGGGCCACGGGGGCATCGGGCCCGGTCGCCGGGTGCTCGACCTGGCCGCCGGCACCGGCAAGCTCACCCGGCTCCTCGTCCCCGCCGGGGCGGATGTGGTCGCGGTCGAGCCGGTCGCCGGCATGCGGGACCAGCTCGTCGCGCTGCTTCCCGAGGTCGAGGTGCACGACGGCACGGCCGAGGCGCTGCCGCTGGCCGACGACTCGGTCGACGCCATCACGGTGGCGCAGGCCTTCCACTGGTTCGACGCGCCGGTCGCGCTGGCGGAGATGCGGCGGGTGCTGCGACCCGGCGGCCACCTGTTCCTGGTGTGGAACATCCGCGACCGCGACGAGGACTGGGTGCGCCGGTTCGGCGACCTGCTGGTGGACGGCCCGGACTGCGAGCGGCCTTACGACAGCTACTACGACGTGGACTACCCGGGCGTCGTGGCCGCGGCGGGCGGGTTCGGCCCCGTCACGCTGTGGACCCACGCGTGGGACCAGCCCTGCGACCCCGAGCTGCTGGTGGCGAGGGCCGAGTCGGTCAGCGTGGTCGGCTCGCTCCCGGCCGACCGGAAGGCGGAGGTGCTGGACCGCATCCGCGACCTCGCCCGTACCCATCCCGCTCTGACCGGGCGGGACCGCTTCCCGTTCCCCTACGTCACCCGGGTGTACCACTGCCCGGGCTGATCGACTGGGGCGAGCGCCACCTGCGGCCGCTGCCATGGCGGTCGACCCGCGACCCGTGGGCCGTTCTGGTCTCCGAGGTCATGGCCCAGCAGACCGGCGTGGAGCGGGTGGTGCCGTACTACCGGGCGTTCCTGGCCGCGTTCCCGACCCCGGCGGCCTGCGCGGCGGCACCGGTGGGCGAGGTGGTGCGCCGCTGGCGGGGCCTCGGCTACAACCGCCGGGCCGTCAACCTCCACCGGGCCGCCCAGGCGGTCGTGGAGCGCCACGGCGGCTGCCTGCCCGCCGACGTCGCCGCCCTGCGGGCGCTGCCCGGCGTCGGCCCCTACACCGCCCGGGCCGTCCTGGCCTTCGCGTTCGAGCGGGACGTCGGCGTGGTGGACACCAACGTGGGCCGAGTCCTGGCCCGCTGGGAGGGGCGGCGGCTGCGCCCGGCGGAGGCGCAGGCTCGGGCCGACGCGCTGGTCCCCGCCGGGCGGTCGTGGGCCTGGAACCAGGCCGTCATGGAGCTGGGAGCCACCGTGTGCCGGCGCCGGGCCCCGGACTGCGGTGCATGCCCTGTGCGGGCCGGGTGTGCCTGGGCGGCCGCCGGCCTGGCGCGGCCCGACCCGGCCGACGGCTCGGCCGGGGTGGGGACCGGCCAGCCGCCGTTCGAGGGCTCCGACCGCCAGGGCCGGGGGCGGCTGCTGGAGGCGTTGTGCGCCGGACCGGTCCCGGTGGCGGCGGTGGCCGCCACCATGGGCTGGCCCACCGATCCCGCCCGGGCCGATCGGGTGGCGGTGGGCCTGGTGGCCGACGGCCTGGCGGTGCGGGCGGGCGACGTCCTGCGCCTGCCCTAGGCCTTAGTCTCCGCCCGTGCCCCGAGTCCGCGACTTCGTCGCCCGCCTCCGCAGGCGGCCGCCGCCATCCGGGCCCGAGATCGTGTACGCCCCCGAGCGCGACGGCGATCCCGACCCCGGCGAGGTGGTGTGGGCCTGGGTGCCGTACGAGGATGATCCTGCCCAGGGCAAGGACCGGCCCGTGCTCGTGATCGGCTACGAGGGCCCCGAGCTGCTGGGAGTGCCGCTGTCGAGCAAGGACCACGCGGCCAAGCCCGACGCGGCCGAGTGGGTCGAGGTGGGCCGCGGCGGCTGGGACGGCCAGGCCCGGGTCAGCTTCGCCAATGCCGACCGGGTGTTGCGCTACCGCCCCGCCGAGGTGCGGCGCGAGGGGGCGGCGCTGCGGCGCGACCGGTTCGACGCGGTCGTGGCGGAGGTGCGCCGGCTCAACCGCTGGATTCGGTGACGAACCCGACGACGAGGTCGTTCACCAGCTCGGGCCGCTCGAGGTGGAGGAAATGGCCCGTGCCGTCGATCAGCTCGACCCGGGACCCGGGAGTCGACAGGGACGCGCCCGCCGCGCCCGCCAGGTCCGCACCCATGCAGCCGTCGTCCCGGCCGTGCAGGTAGAGGGTCGGGACCGGGACCGACCCGTTGACGGCGGCATCGATGGCCTGCACCTCGGGCCGGTCGTCGAGGCCGACCCCGCCCAGCGTGGCGCGGTAGTACCCGATGGCGGCGGCCAGGTTGGCGGGGTCGCGCAGCGCGTCCTTCACCCGGGGCAGGTCGTCGCCTGCGTCGTAGCCCGGCGACCAGTCGGCCCACAGCCGGTCCACGAAGGCGAGGTCGGCCAGCGGCACCGCCAGCTCCGAGAGCGGGTGCTGGAAGAAGAACATGTACCAGGACCGCCGCAGCTGGTCGTAGGAGAAGAAGGCGGAAGCCAGCCCCGCCGGCGGCGGCACGGCCATGGCCACCAGCCGGCGCCACGGGGTGTCGGGGTGGTGCATCGCGGCGTAGCCGGCGAGCGCGCCCCAGTCGTGGCCGATGAGCACGGCGTCGTCGCCACCCCCGAACGCCTCGTGCAGCGCACACGCATCCAGGCCCAGCACCGCGGACTGATAATGGCCGTCGCTGGGTACCGTCGTGGGCGCATACCCCCGCATCCAGGGCGCTACCGCCCGGTAGCCCGCCGCCGCCAGGGAGGGCAGGAGATGCCTCCAGGTCCACGCCGAGTCCGGGAACCCGTGGAGGCACACTGCCAGGGGTTTCGCGGTGTCGGCGAGGTCGCCGGCGGACAGGTGGCCGAACGTGAGGCCGGCGGCTTCCACCGCCCCCTGGGTGATCGTCGCGTCGGTGCTACCCGTCATGCCGGGTGAAGCTAACCGACGCCGGCCGGGGGCTCCGGAACGTGCGCGGCCGGTGATTGTGGTCACACCCAGCGCTTGGCGGCGCGCCCTTTGGGTAACGTCGCTCGAGCGCTCGTGGCGCGAACAGGGGAACACTTGCTGAACGTCTCCTTCTTCGGTGTACGGGGCTCGACCCCTTGTCCGTGCGACGAGAACCGTCGTTACGGGGGCAACACGTCCTGCGTGCAACTCGACGCGCCGGGGCACGATCCGATCGTGTTGGACCTCGGCACCGGGCTGCGCCAGCTGGGCCACACCCTGCCCACCGACGGATCGTTCCAGGGCTCGGCGCTCGTCACCCACATGCACTGGGACCACGTGCAGGGCCTGCCGTTCTTCGCTCCCATCCTGGCCCCGGGCGCCTGCCTCGACATCTACGGCCCGCCGCAGGAGGCGGGGTCGCTGGCCGAGGCCTTCCACCAGTTCGTGCGGCCGCCGTTCTTCCCGGTCACGGTGGAGGAGCTGTACGGCCAGATCGCCTTCCACGACGTGACCGACTGCGACGTCGAGATCGACGGCGCCAAGGTGCGGGTGCGGCCCGTGCCCCACATCGGCGCCAACAACGGCTACCGGGTGGAGATGGGCGGCGCCATCGTCGCCTACGTGGCCGACCACCAGATGCCGCACGACGGCAGCCACGAGGTGAGCGACGCGGTGCTCGAGCTCTGTGACGGCGCCGATCTCGTCATCCACGACGCCCAGTACACGGTCGACGAGTTCGCCCAGAAGTACTACTGGGGGCACTGCACGGTCGACTACGCGGTGTTCGTGGCCCACGAAGCGGGCGCCAAGCGCCTGGCCATGTTCCACCACGATCCCGCCCACGACGACGCCGCGGTCGACCGGCTGCTGGAGCACGCTCGGAACAAGGCGGCGAGCACCGGGCTGTCCGAGGTCATGGCGGCCTACGAGGGCCTCACCGTCAGCTTCGGGGGCTGACCCGCCGGACGCGGTGTCTGACGGACCGTCACATCCGTCGCTAGGGTGCCCGTCAATGACCGAGCCGCCTGCCACGTCGACCTCGTCCGCCACCGACGGCGCCCGGTTCCGGCAGGTGCTGGGACACTTCCCGACCGGCGTCACGGTCATCACCGCCAGGGGCGCGAACGGGCCGGTGGGCCTGTGCGTCGGGTCGTTCGCCTCGGTGTCGCTCGATCCGCCGCTGGTCATGTTCTGCGCGGGCAAGTCGTCCACCAGCTACCCGCACATCGAGGCAGCCGGCCACTACTGCGTCAACATCCTGTCCGAGGACCAGGAAGAGGTCGCCCGGGTGTTCGCGGCCAAGGGTGACGACAAGTTCTCGGGCATGGGCTGGCGTCCGTCCATCGCCAACGGGGCGCCGGTGCTCCAGGGCGTGCTCGCCTGGATCGACTGCAAGATCGACGCCGTGCACGAGGCCGGCGACCATTGGATCGTGGTGGGCCGGGTGGTCGATCTCGAGATCGGCCACGAGGGCGGGCCGCTGGTGTTCTTCCGGGGCGGGTTCGGGCGCTACGGGTCCTGACGCCGTGGCCATCTACGCGCTCGGCGAGCTCGTCCCCGCCATCGACCCCACTGCCTACGTGCACCCCGAGGCGGTGCTGATCGGCGACGTGCGCCTCGGGCCCGAAGCGTCGGTGTGGCCGGGCGCGGTGCTGCGGGGCGACAGCTCCGCCATCACCATCGGGGCCCGCACGTCGGTCCAGGACGGCTCGGTGCTGCATGTCACGGACCGGCTCCCGACCACCGTGGGCGAGGAGTGCGTGATCGGCCACCTGGTCCACCTGGAGGGCTGCACCATCGAGGACCGGGCGCTGGTGGGATCGGGCGCGGTGGTGCTGCACGAGGCGGTCGTCCGCTACGGGGCGCTGGTCGGCGCGGGGGCGGTGGTGTCGGGCGGGACCGAGGTGCCGTCGGGGGCCATGGCGCTGGGGGTGCCGGCCCGGATCCGGCCCGACTCGGTCGACCCCGCGACGATCCGCCGGGGGATGCTCAGCTACGTCGAGCGGTGCCGGCGCTACCGCGAGCAGCTGCGTCGCCTCGACTGACCGGGGTCCCCATGACGCTGCGCCGGCTGTGTGTGTTCTGCGGGTCCAGCCTCGGGGCCCGGGCCGCATACGCCGAGGCGACCGCGGCCCTGGGCGCCGAGATGGCCGCCCGCGGGATCGGCCTCGTCTACGGCGGTGCGCACGTGGGGCTGATGGGCCTGCTGGCGGACACGTGCCGGGCGGCCGGGGGCGAGGTCGTGGGGGTGATCCCCGAGTCCCTGGTCGAGGCGGAGGTGGCCCACACCGACCTGGTCGACCTGCGGGTGGTCGGCTCCATGCACGAGCGCAAGGCGCTGATGGCCGAGCTCTCGGACGCGTTCGTGGCCCTGCCCGGCGGCTTCGGCACGCTGGAGGAGTTCTGCGAGGTGCTGACCTGGAGCCAGCTGGGGCTGCACGACCGGCCCAAGCCCTGCGGGGTGCTGGATGTGGCCGGCTTCTTCGAGCCGCTGCTGGCGCTGTTCGACGCGGGTGTGGCCGAAGGCTTCATCCGGCCCGAGCACCGGGGGCTGGTGCTGGCCTCGACCGAGCCCGCCGAGCTGCTGGACGCGCTGGCCGGGTGGGTGCCCCCGCCGCCGGTCCGCAAGTGGGTGTGAGCTGGTCAGCTCGCGCCTGAGGCCAGGTAGTCGAAGCCGGGCAGGTTGCGCGCCAACGTGAAGGTCACGACCACCGCGACCGCGCCGAGCACGGCCCACCGGGGCAGGCGCACCCGGGGCGCTTCCCACCCGGTCAGCGGTAGCAGCACGTAACCGACCCCGAGGACGGCGGCCGCGACCAGGTACGCCGGCAGCAACAGGTTGTGGTCGAGCGCGCCGGCCAGGTCACCGTGGAGTAGGTCGTGCGTGCCGCGCAGGCCGCCGCAGAAGGGGCAGTCGAGGCCGAGCAGCAGCCGGCTGGGGCAGCGTGGGTACAGCCCGCCGCGGGCCGGGTCGACCAGCGCCACGTAGGCGAGGAGGCTGAGCCCGACGACCAGTCCCGTCCAGCGGGACCGGGCGGTGTCCAGGTGCTCCATCCGGCGCCCACGCTAGCGTCGGCCCGATGGACGTG
>Ga0209382_10013591_pt1 | contig 10002 bp, 6 predicted proteins | sample SoiMetdeltSBSDD5_FD_187599 | JGI IMG/M metagenome (GOLD analysis project Ga0209382, IMG submission 187599) | Bulk soil microbial communities from a Populus tree surrounding site in Tennessee, USA - Soil MetaG P. deltoides SBSDD5 (SPAdes) (version 2) | ecosystem: Environmental > Terrestrial >...
CAGGCCGATGGTGTTCCAGGTATCGATCAGCGTCGCCTGCTCGGCGGGGAACAGGAGGGTGCGGATGGTCGGCTGGCCGCGGCGATTGCGGCGCAGCGAGCCGTCCGGCTCGACCACATGAGCGTGCGCGCCCATCCATGTGGCGTTGCGGCAGCCGCTGGCGAAGTCCCAGGTGCCGCTGAGCCGATAGCCGCCGGCAACGCCCGTCGCCCGCGTGGCGTTGGGCGGTCCCCAGGCCATGAGGGCTGTCGGGTCGGCGAAGATCGTCCGGGCAACGGTCTCCTCGAGAAAGGCTGCGATCAGCGCCGAGCTGTTGGCGACGAACACATTCCACGCCAGCGAGCCATCGTGGCGGGCGACCTCCTCGACCGCCCGAAGGTAGGTCCCCGGCTCCGTCTGGTCGCCGCCCGCCGAGCGCGGCAAGAGCATGCGCAGGAGCCGCGAGTCGTGCAGCCGTGCCAGCAGCGGTTCGGGGATGCGGCGCGTGCCTTCGATGGCGTCGCACGCCGCGGCGATCGCCGCGCCGAGTTCGCGGGCCCTTGCGACCGGGTCGAGACCATGTTGGGTATCCATGCGCCGCCCCGTGGCTGACACGCCATTGCGGCCGAGTTGGCTGGCGCTGTCAATATCGCCGTGGTGCTCGGTGATGGACCGGAGGTCCCGCCAAATGGGGTCTCGGACTTCCCGCAGCGTCGCTCCGCCAAGCAACGGCTGCAGCGGATACCGCGACCGAAAGCCACAACCATTGCATCCGCCAAAACGGCTCCTATGCAATACCGCCTCACCCGTGTCGGCCCTTGGATCAGCTCCGACGGCCACGCTCACACAGGGGCGTTGCGACCTGCCATAACCAACGCTCGATTCTGACCACCGACCCGGGAAGCCTGTCGGATAGGGTGTCGTTTACAATTCCACACGAAATCTGTAGCTTACCAGCTAGGTTTAGCTACCATTGGTTGCCCGGGTAACACCTTCACTATGATAGCCGCTCCCCCATTATTGGTAGCAAGCAAAGTTTTTGACCGATGCGCGTTGCAAGCCAAGACAAAATTGGCTCCTGCAAATTCACGCATGCGCCTCGTCGCGCGGAGGATAAATGGCAGTTGGAGAGCAAAAAACCTGCGCCTCCGAATGGGTTTATTCGGGGGCTCGCGAATTGCCGATCATTGGCCTCGATGGTGACGTTACAGGCGCGAGCTAGCGATCCAGGAGGATGGAAGCATGGCCGAGCCCACCCCAGGAGGTTCCACCGCTGTCATCATTCAGGATGAGCAAGGACACCTCTATAAGATTCCTGTCGATGTGTTGGCACAGTACAAGCTTTCCGACGACCAGGCAGCAACCGAACTGCAGGCCACGCAAGCGGACTCGCAAGATGCGCTCGTAGGACAACCTGCAACGGCGACGGGTTTCGTGAGAGCAGCGCCGTTGGGCTTCGTGGCAACCTCGGCCTTTGTGCGGGCCGTACCTTCCGGCTTCGTGCGGGCCGTACCTTCCGGCTTCGTGCGGGCGGTGCCTTCCGGCTTCGTGCGGGCTGTGCCTTCCGGCTTCGTGCGGGCTGTGCCTTCCGGCTTCGCGCGGGCTGTACCTTCCGGCTTCGTGCGGGCGGTGCCTTCCGGCTTCGTGCGGGCTGTACCTTCCGGCTTCGTCAGAGCCGTTCCATCTCAGTATGTTCGCGCCGTGCCGTCGGGATTTGTGCGAGCCGTGCCGTCCGCATTTGTTCGTGCGACGCCGACCCCAACCTTCAGGGCATGGCCGAGCAAGACGTAGGTCCTGGTGGCAAACCTGAGAATCCCTACCGGCATGGAGTCGCCCCAGTGGGACAGAACAGCTCACCCGTAACGCGCCCCTACGCATCTGAGGACATCGTCAGTGTCCCAATCGTCACCGCCGAAGGCAATAGGTATCAGTTCAGCATAGATCCGGGTACGCAGCGCTGGCTCATTCTGCGACCCGAGACCCTCGCAGTGCTCACCTTGGCAAACGGAAGGAAGACCGTCCCGACGATCGCGGAAGCCGCTCTCGCAATGTGCCCGGAATTTGGGTCCCGCGAGACTATAGTCAAATTGATCGAGGAATTGCTCGCTCATCAGCTTCTGTTTCCGGATAAAGCTCAACATCGGGTGGCGTCCACACCTATTTACAATGCCTGCGAGCCTGTTGGCGTGCACATAGAAATCACTAATGCTTGTAATATGACGTGCACTCACTGCTATGTCGCTTCTGGATCGGCATTGCCCAACGAGATGACCTGGGAGGAAATACGCACTGCGATCGACATGTTACCGCCTTTTAGCGGCAAGCAGGTGGCCATTTCGGGCGGTGAGCCGATTGTGAGAAAGGGTTGCATGGAGTTTATCGAATACTGTGCCGTCGACTGCGGTCATCACGTGGACCTCTACACGAACGGGCGGAAGTTTCCTCGAAAGTTTGCCAAACAAATCCAATCGATAAATCAGCAGCAGCTTGGGAAGGTCCGAGTTCAAGTAAGCCTGGAAGGAGCGACAGCGCCGACCAACGACATCGTTCGCGGGCCCGGCTCGTTCGACGATGCGCTTGCAAGCCTTCGGATGTTCAAAGAAGTCGGCCTCGGCCAAGACCTGGTCGTTTTTGTTTGCCTGACAAAGTCGAACATCCAGGAAGTCGATGACCTGATCCGCCTGTGCGAATCCCTCGATGTTGGAATGCTCGTGTTTTCACAATGGCAACGCCAAGGTAACGCGAAGGATATTCCCTGGTCCAGTATCGCCCCGTCTACAAAACAGTGGGTGGATACAGGCTTGAAGCTGTTGAATTACTCGAACCCTCGCCTTCGTGTGTTTGGTAATTTCTACGGAGACCTCCGCAACAACGAGGCCGGTCGGCTATGCCTCGAGTCGCCGATGTTCCCGAAGCACGTGTATTTCTACAATGCGTTTCCCCGCATAACACCTCAGGGTGATATCTTCGCGGATCAACTCTGGGTGAGCAAGGATTGGATTCTCGGCAATATTCGGCGAGGGGATGACCTTGACGGGTGCTTTCGGAAAGCAAGATTCTTTGCACAACTGGAGGCCATGGAGGGGCGGGTTTCGAATATTGTCGAGTGCGACTCCTGCTGTTGGCGTGATCTTTGTGGTGCTGGTTCGGCAGGCCATACGTTCGCAGAGCACGGTCATATGAATGCCAAGGACCAATTTTGTGAGAGCAGGATTTGGTGGTTCGAGAAATACGTTCGAGATCGGGCGCAACGGGCTTTGGGGCAAACCGTATGGCCTGAGTTCCAAAACTGGTCGCGGCTTGGGCGGGGATCTTCGCAAGGCCGAGAGATGGGTGCGACGTCCGAGCTGACGGAGCCGCAGATAGCATAGAGCGGGCCGGGCAGGCTCGGCTCCATGCCAGGCAAAGCGGCGAATATGCAAGCTCGGAGCATTGCAAACGTCGAGTTTCCCCACCGAGTGGCTGCTTGAGATTGCGCCACCCCGGACCCTGCCTGCAGAGACGCCTTGACGGTGCCATGGTGCTCGGTGCGGCTTGTCAGCGACCCATGTGCTGGAAGCGACGCCCGGTCCGGGCGATGATGATGGCGGCTTTGCGCCCCGTGTGGCAACGCGAGTGCGGGCATCAGGTCGGAGGAGCTATCGGTGGCGAAGCGAACGATCTCTCGGCGCGCTGTGGTCAAGGGTGCCGGAGCGGCGGTTGCGGCCGTTTCCTCGGCCGCGCGCGTGCTGGCGCAGGCCCCGCCGGGCGAGGCCATCACGCCGGCTCTGATCGAGGCGGCGAAGAAAGAAGGCAAGGTCAACTTCTACACGGCCATGGAGATCGCCGTCGCCGAGCAGTATGCCAAGGTCTTCGAAGGCAAGTTCCCGGGGATCGCCGTCAGGGTCGAGCGCTCGGGTGCGGAGCGCGTCTTCTCGCGCATCGGCCAGGAGTATGCCTCGCGCATCTACAACGTCGATCTCGTCAATACGACCGATGCGGCCCACGCGCTGGCCTGGAAGGGCGAGGGGTGGCTCGCGCCCTACCGCCCGGCAGACGTGGCCGAGCACTTCGCCCGCGAGCACGTCGACCCGGATGCAATGTTTGCGACCTTGCGGATCCTGTTCAGCGTCGTTGCCTACAACACGCAGCTGGTGAAGGCGGAGGACGCGCCCACGGGGTTCCTGGATCTCCTGCACCCGAAGTGGGCGGGCAAGCTCGTGAAGGCGCATCCGGGCTATTCCGGCCTGATCCTGACCGCCACCTATGCCATGGCCCGCGACCTCGGCTGGGACTACTTCGAGAAGCTCGCCAGGCAGAAGGTGATGCAGGTGCAGTCCGGCGTCGATCCGCCCAAGAAGGTCGCGCTCGGCGAGCGGGCGGCGATGGTCGACGGCGCCGACTACATCGCCCTCCAGCAGCAGGACAAGGGCGCACCGGTCGAGGTGGTCTATCCCGTGGAGGGCGCGCCGCTGGTCAACAGCCCCAACGCCATCTTCAAGGCCGCGCCGAACCCCAACGCCGCCCGGCTGTTCCAGGGCTGGATGTACTCGGGCGAGGGCCAGCAGGCGCTGGTCGACATCAGCGGCCAGTATGTGCCGCATCGGCAGACCAAGCCGAAGCCGGGCCGCCGCCCGCTCGCCGACATCAAGCTCATGAAGGACGATCCCGCCGCCGTCCTGACGCAGGCCGACGACATCAAGGCGAGGTACACGGCAATCTTCAAGGTGTGAGTCTGGGGCGTGAACCCTATAAACGGAAAATCGCTGTTAGCGCTTGTGGCCCCGCAGTTGGTCCCAGCTATCACTTGCTCATGGCGTCTCGAATAAAACTCTTCAGCTTAGTTTCAAACGCCGTCCGCTTCGCCTCCGAGGTCCCGTATTCAATATACCGTCTTTGCTTCAGGTCAAATGGGACATCATCACCGCCTTGAGTAAGCAGTATGACTGGCTTCCCTAAAGCATGAGCAATGCCCAATTCATAAAAAACATTGGGGTTGCGGAAAGTGCAATCCGCAACGATTACCTTGGCGTGAAAAATGCTGGACCAGATGTCGTCAATAATGTTGTTGGTGGTGAATAAGTCATCCCCTCTGTGGCAACTTACGCCGATCTCAGCACATACCTTTTGGATGTGAATATTGTAGACGTCGCTTAGATGCCCGTCGAATGGCATTATGACAAAAACATCAGCGTCAACTGCTTCGGGAGAGCCAAAAACAGGTTCTACAGCTATGGTGTGCGCTTTCGCAGCGATAATAGAGCGCAAGCTGAATCCAACTAGGTATTGGATGTCTGCAAATCGCTCCGCAATCCGGTATCCTCTCGGTCTGATGCCAAGGCCTGACCTCTGCTCAATGAGTCCACACTCATGCATTGCGGTCAACTGTCGTCTGACTTCGTGAGGGTTCACGCGCTGGTACCGTCTTCTGATCGTTTCTGAGAAATCTTCGTCAGTCTCCAAGAAGGCCAAGACTTCTTCTTCTGTAGCCCATGGCTTTGCCTTATCTCTCAAGAAAAAGAGGATAAAAGAGGAGAGCTTCTGCTCGAAAGGCGGTACGGGATTGCTCATGGTAGACAGGCTCCGAGCTAGCATCATCACCAGACCTAGTTTTGAACATGCTTGCCCTCAACCGGGTGGTCTCCTCTGGGTCAGGAGTTCGCCTGGTCGACGCGGTCAAAACCCGTGAGCAAGATGCTGGTCGAGCATCGCACCACCGGCGGATTGACCGTGCCGACGTCGCCATCTCGGCCCGTGCAGCATGCACCAGTGGCGTCTTTTCCCGATCGCTCACGGCGTTGAGCTCCTCATGTTTCCAATCCGGTCGTGGGGACTACGGGCGCATGGGGAAAGCCCGCGGCCCGGGCGTGCGCAGCGGCTCGGCGAGGCTGGCAAACTCGCACAGCAGCTTGCGCGTGTCGCGCGGGTCGATGATCTCCTCGACCCAGAACGGCTCGGCGGTGCGGAAGGGCGAGCGCAGCGTGTTGAGGCGGGCCTCGATCTCCGCAAGCTTGGCCTTGGGGTCGGCTGCGGCGTCGATCTCGGCGCGGTAGGCGGCCTCGATGCCGCCCTCGAGCGGCAGCGAGCCCCACCATGCCGACAGCCAGGCATAGCGGATGGCGAGCCGCCCGGCCGGCACGTGGGCGGCGCCGGCGACGCCGAACGAGCTCCTGACGATCACCGTGCACCACGGCACGCTCGACTGGTTGATGGCGGCCATGGCGCGCACGCCGTGGCGGATGGTCGCCGACTTCTCGGCCTCGAGGCCGATCAGGAACCCGGGGCAGTCGCAAAGGTAGACGACAGGCAGATGGAAGGTCTCGGCGAGGTCGACGAAGCGCACGGTCTTGGCGCAGGCATCCGCCGTCCAGGCGCCGCCGTAGTGATAGGGGTCGCTCGCCAGGATAGCCACGGGGAGCCCATCGAGGCGGGCGAGGCCCGTGATCATTGGCCGGCCGAACATCTGGCCCATCTCGAAGAACGTGCCCTTGTCGACGACGGCGTCGATGATCGAGCGCATCTTGTAGACCTTCTGCCGGTCGCGCGGGATCACCGAGAACAGCATCTCCTCGCGTCGGTCGCTCGGATCGCGGCACTCACCGCGTGCCGGCACGCTGTAGACGGAAGGGGGCAGATACGACAGGAAGCGGCGGGCGCATTGGAAGGCTTCCTCCTCCGTCTGCACGGCGTGGTCCACCGCCCCCGCCCGGCACTGCACCTCCCAGCCGCCGAGCTCCTGCTTGCTCAGGTCCTGGCCGACGCGCGCCACGACCGGGGGGCCCGCCACGAACATGGCGGAGGTCGACTTGGTCATGACCGAGTAGTGGCTGGCGGCGAGCCGCGCCGCGCCGAGCCCGGCCACCGAGCCCAAGCCCAAGGCCACCACCGGCACGAGCCCGAGGTTATCGGCGAGGTACTGATAGTGGTGCTGGGAGATGCCGAGCTGCCCCGGCAGGTTGGAGCGGCCCGTCGTCTCGATGGTCTTGACCGAGCCGCCGCCGCCCGAGCCCTCGATGATGCGCACGATCGGCAGGCGCAGCTCGTTGGCCATGCGCTCGGCGAGGATCGGCTTCATGGGGATGGTGGCGTCGGCCGAGCCGCCGCGCACCGTGAAGTCGTCGCCAAGCACGACCACGGGCCGGCCGTCGATGCTGGCGCGGCCCATGACGCAGTTGGCGGGCGTGAGCTTGCCGAGCTTGCCGTCGGCATCGTAGTCGGCCTTGCCGGCGATGGCCCCGACCTCGTGGAAGCTGCCCTGGTCGACAAGCTTGTCGATGCGCTCGCGCACCGTGAGTCGCCCGCCGTCGTGCTGGCGCTGCACCTTGTCCGGCCCGCCCATCTCGCGCGCCATGCGCTCGCGCTCTCTCAGCTCGTCGAGCTCGCGTTGCCAACTCATGGGCAGATCCCCGGATGATGTTGCCGGCGCATCAAGGGCTCATATCACTCCGCGGCGGAGGCGGGGCGCAGCGCCTGCTCGATTGCGGGCGACAAATAGGCGCCCTGGCGGAGGAGCTCGCGCTGGATGGCGCTGGCCTCGACGTCGCGCGGGCGCCTGCCGCTGCCGGCGGCGAGAGCGGCGGCGATGCCGGCCGCCTGGCCCGTCAGCCAGCACTGCGGGATCTCGCGCAGGAAGGTGTGGGAGCTGGCGTCGCAGGCGACGTGCCGGCCGGCGCCCAGGATGTTGTCGAGATCGGCCGGGATCAGCGCGCCGTAGGGCACGGAGATGTTGGGGAACTTGGGCGACAGCGAGGTCGACACGCCGATCTCGTCGTCCCAGACGCGGCCCGTGGGCCACTGCTCGCGCGTGACCTTGGCAAGGCCGCTGAGGCGTCGGCTGTGGCGCACGCCGATCTGCGGGGCCCCCAGCATCAGGAAGGCGTTGGCAAAGCCCGGGGCCGCGGCCCGGTAGACCTCGAGGTGGCCGACGGTCAGCTGGCGCGAGCGCAGCTCCACCGCGGTGAGGTCCTCCACGTCGACGGCGCTGTAGCCCGAGAGACGCGGACCCATGAACAACGCGATATCGTTGCGCCACGACACGAACGGCTTCTCGAAGTATTTCACCTTCTGCCGCCCGTGCGCCATGAACTGCGAGAAGGCCTCCGGCTGCTCGCGGCGGAAGGCGAGCCATTGCTCCATGTCGACGCCACCGAACAGGAACGCCGTGTTGATGCAGTGGTGGATGTCGCCTGCATCGATGTCGGACTCGAAGGCGGCGGGCGTGCGGGCGATCAGGTCGGCATCGCCTGTCGTGTCGACCACCACCTTGGCGAGGACGGCGTGGCGGCCCTCCTTGCTCTCGAAGATGGCGCCCTTGACGGCATTGCCCTCCAGGATCGGGGCAGTGGCCCAGGCGTGCAGCAGGAGGCGCACCTTGGCCTCCGCCACCATCTGCAGGGACAGCGTCTTGAGCGCCTCCGGATCGACCGTCGGCGACCAGGTGACGATGCCGTGGAACGCCGAGGTCCGCTGCGCCCAGTAGGCTGCCGTGGCCGCATCCTTGGTCCCCCAATCCGCGCGTTTGGGCCCCTGGATCGCCTCCTTCGGCAGCCGATCCATCAGGTCCTCGGCGAGCCCACGGATGATGTGGCGCCCCGACCAGTCGGTCATGCGATCGATCCAGATGACGAGGCCGCCGGTGGAGAGCCCGCCCAGGTGATTGTAGCGCTCGACCAGCAGCACATTGGCGCCGAGGCGGGCGGCGGCGATGGCGGCAGCCGTCCCGGCCGGACCGCCGCCGACGACCAGCACATCCGTCTCGGCGAACACCGGGATCTCGCGGGCCGGCTCCAGATAGGTCCTGGCGGGTCGCCGGCGCCGGGCCGGTGCGGCCCCGCCGCCGAACACCTCGAGGCCCTGCTCGGCACCGATGCTGGCGCTGTAATTGCCCGGGGCCTTGGGACCGTCCTTGAAGATCTCGGACTGGTAGGGACGGCGGTCGCTCTGCTCGGCGCCCTTGTCGTTCGACATGCCTTTCCCCGTGCCCTTGATCTTTGCGGATGCCGATGGCCGAGGCCAAGCATACGCACTTCGGGTGACGTTCGCTACCTGGGTCGCCGGAGCCTTTCTTCTCCTGCTCGCTCGGGGTTTGCACCTTGACCAAACGGCCGACGCATCACACCCTTCGGCCATGACCAAGCTGCAGACGCCACGCGCCGAGACGACCGAGGCATATCTTGCCAAAGCCGGACCGGAGCTGGCCGCACTCTGCACGGCCTGCGGCGCCTGCTTCGCTGCGTGTCCGATGGTCGACCACATCGGCCTGCGCGCCGCCGACAGCAAATCCGCGACAGATGGGTTGCGCCGGCTGGCCCTGGGCGAGGCGGCACCTGCCGAGACGATCGCCTGGGTAGGGGCCTGCGCCAAGAGCGGCCTGTGCGTCGCCGCCTGTCCCGAGAGGGATGCGGGGCTCGACGCTATGCTGCTGGTCAGGATCGCCAAGCAGCAGGCGCTCAATACGACGCATCGGCCAAGCAGGACCCGACGCTGTTCCCGCGTGTCAAGATCTTTGCCCGGCTGCAGCTCAGCGACGAGGAGCTCCGAGAATGGATGTAGCCGCCGACCGAGTCACGTTTTGGTTTGGCTGCAACATGCTGCGCCACGCCGAGATGATCCGCTTGTCGATCATGCTGCTGGAGCGTGTCGGCTACGACGTGGCCGCAGCGGGCGGGCCGGCCTACTGCTGCGGTACCGCGCACGATCATCAGCCGCGCGGGGCGAGCAACATGGCCCAGCGCACGGTGGCGCGCTTCAATGCCGCCGCCGACAAGGAGGGACGCGGCACGGTCGTGACGTGGTGCCCGTCCTGCCACCTGCACATGTCCGACATCATGTCGCCCGGCAACGCCGCCGCATTCGAGATCGCGCATATCACGGAGCTTCTCGCCGACCGCGCCGAGCGCCTGGCGCCGCTGCTGCAGGTTGCGGTAAAGCGGCGCGTGCTATTGCACCGGCATGTGGGGCTTGCCACGCACGTTGCCGTCAACGATCGCGTCGCGGGCCTGCTGTCGCGCATTGCCGGCCTGCAGCTGGTGCCGGGTCCGGCGC
>Ga0209382_10013594_pt1 | contig 10001 bp, 2 predicted proteins | sample SoiMetdeltSBSDD5_FD_187599 | JGI IMG/M metagenome (GOLD analysis project Ga0209382, IMG submission 187599) | Bulk soil microbial communities from a Populus tree surrounding site in Tennessee, USA - Soil MetaG P. deltoides SBSDD5 (SPAdes) (version 2) | ecosystem: Environmental > Terrestrial >...
AGAACCTCTCCCGCTCCAGCTTCCGTTTTTCGCCCGAATGGAAACGTACCCCCGCCCCCGATAACCTAGGTCCACAGATTGACGCGCGGCTGGCCGGGGTCGAGCGTCAGGGAGACAAAATCCTGGTCCATTCCCTCAACGGCAACGAACGCAACCATTACTTCGCCAACCGCGGCGGCCGCTCCTTTGACGACATCTCCGCCCTGTCAGGGTTGGATAATCCGGCGGACAGCCGGGGCTTCGCGGTCCTCGACTATGATCGCGATGGATGGCAGGACATCGCGTTGGTCAACGCCAACCAGCCGCTTTTCAATCTCTACCACAACGAAATGCCATCAGTCGGAGTAACCGGCGGCATGATCGCCATCCGGTTCGTCGGCGGGAACCGCACCGCCGGTCCTTCCAAGGAATTCGCCTGCCGGGATGGCTACGGCGCGCGCGTGAAAGTGGACCTCGGCGAGACCAAACTCATTCGCGAACACCGTTGCGGCGACGGTTGGTCCACCCAGAATTCCGCCACGATGATCGTCGGCATCGGGTCGCACACCAATGTTGCTTCGATCACAGTGCAATGGCCTTCGGGGAAGACCGCGTCCGCCCGAGCGATTCCCGAAGGGACTCACCTTACCGTGTACGAAAACCGCGCCGACTCTCCTTCGAAGACGGCATTCGTGGGTGCGTACTACCGGGCAAAGCCAAGGTAAGTCGGGCGTGTCGAGCGTTTGGGGCGGAGGAAAATGCTGGGGCTGGATCGTTGACAGGGTAAACGAGAATATTTCCCCCAAAGGATTTCCCAAGCGGAACGTGGCAGTCGCCGCGAGGAGGCTCTGACTCAACCGCGAATGAACGCAAATGAACGCGAATCAGATCGCAAACGCTGACGCAATCGATCAACTGCCTCCAAGGGCTGAAAGCCCGGCAGACAATAGCCCAGGGCAAACCCGCGAATGCGGGTGCCGCCCTGGGTCAACGAATCAAAAAACAATTCAAGCCCTGAAGGGGCGGCAGAAGCGTGCCCAATCGTGGCCGCAAGAACTGCACGACGCCGACGAACCACCGCGAACGGGCCGCTGGCGAAACTCAACGGCAATGCGATCTGAGAGAAAGCGTCTTGTGGATTAGGTCAAGTTCGTGCCCAATCATTGGTGTAGAGCATAAACATTCTTCAGGAAATGCCAGACGACTGGTCACGTGAAGAAGTTGAAGCATGTGTTGCTGATTACCTGGACATGCTGCTGATGGAACTTCGTGGTGGGGAGTTCAACAAGGCGGAGCGGAATCGGCGTCTGCAACAGTTGCTACCGCAACGCAGTAGAGGTTCGATTGAATGGAAGCATCAAAACGTCAGCGCTGTCCTTGTGCAAATGGGCCTGCCCTACGTAAGGGGTTACAAGCCCCGTTCTAATTACCAAGAACTCCTCCGAGTCGTCCTTGAGGAACGACTGAGCGCCGCAAACCCTTTGTTCGAAGCAGCAGAGAGTGTTGTCGAACGAAACATCCTCGCACCTCCATCGGTGACGGACATCCTTTCCGTTCTCGTGCCACCGCCTGGTCGTGACGATGAGCCGCGCGGATTGCGTGAAATGCCTCGTATTGGTCGCAGGTCTGTCAGGCGAAACTATCTCGAAGCTGAGGCCCGCAATCGTTCGTTGGGGCTCGCGGGTGAACAATTCGTTCTGCGGTATGAGCATGAACGTCTATGGCGAGCGAACGAAAGAACGTTGGCCGAGCGCATCGAACATGTTGCAAACACCCAAGGGGATCATCTTGGCTTCGATATCGCATCATTCGAGGTCGATGGCCGGGAGCGACTGATCGAAGTGAAGACTACACAGTTCGGCGCATTGACTCCGTTCTTCGCATCGCGCAATGAGGTGGATGTGTCCGAATCTCGCTACGAGAATTACCACCTCTATCGGCTCTTCGACTTCGTCCGCGAGCCAAAGATGTTTGCTCTCGCCGGTTCACTTGGACGCACGTGCGAATTGAATGCAGTTCAGTTTTCCGCCCTTCCTAAATCATCGGGATAGGAGTTGGAATTGATCAAAGATGGGGGCACCGGTACTGCGCCTTTTGCGGTGACATTATTTCGTTTTCGGCCGTGCCCGACGTCAAATACCCGACTCGCGTCGAACTGCACCGACCCGGGTCGCTCCCCAATCCAAATGGATCCCTCCGGCTCATTGCTTCGCGGTTTGTTTGAGGACTCTCCCTTCGACCCAGCGCGTGTTGTATTTGCGGTGCAGGGCATCGCTCGGGAATTGAGGCCGCTTCTCCCGGCCATAGAGCTGATCGTTCATGCCGTGGAAGGGAAGGGGCTCTACTTCAGTGCCGGCCGCGACGTGAAAATCGGAATCCTTGTCCCAGCCGTCCACGTAAAGGAAGAATTCGCGAACGGTCCCAGCCGGCTTCGGCGGCAGGGAAGTCACTGGGAATTTCAGGGTCAACGCATCCCCGCCATTCAGCAAGGCGAGCCCTTCGTCGCGCGAGGCAATCAGCTCGGAGACGTCCCCATAGCGCGTACACCAACCGCCCGGCGTTATCGTCCAATACGAGTTCGGGCTGACTGTGTCGTAGTCCGGTGTGAGCGGCCAATCGGGCGGGAGGTTTTGGATCGGGCTGAAGCCGCGGAAATGCAGATCCGCTTCGCTGGGTGTTATGAATGTGATTTTTGTACGCGCGTTTGGTTTCTTTTCCATTAGCGCGATGCGGTCCCAATGAATTTCGAAGGCCTGCGTCAAACGCAACCGGCGCGTGCCCGGCTCCAATTTCCCTTCAAGATCCACGAGGATTGTTTTGGTCTTTCCAGCCGGCGCGCCCACTGTCACGTCCACCGGTTTCCAACTTCCGGGAGCGACTTCGGCTTCCAGAGACGGAAATGGAAACGGAAGCGACGGATCGTGTGAAGCGGCGATATTGGCCATGCCCCCGCCAAACCGAAGCCAGCCATTCATCACCAGCACCAGGGGTTTGCTCGCGTCCAACGGTCCGAAATCGAGGACCAATCCGTGAGGCTCGGCGAGGCCGCGGAGTTGCGGAACGCGTAATTTGGGCGGCGAAACGCGCCGGCCATCCACGGTCTTCAAAGCAGAAGTGACGCCCTGTTTATTTAGCCGTAACGATTCAGTTAAGATGGGGAACGCGACCGTCTCGGTCGCTGTGTTCGGAGTCTCGCCGAACATAGGGCCGCCGACGAAACTGTCACCATTGAGTGGCTGCCCAACCGCGCCTGTCCAGTCAGCGAGACGCTGACTGGTGCGACCGGGACGGTCGCGCTCCCCTAGCATCTCGGCCCTTTGCAACGGATGCTCATTGTACAGTGTTATGATCGCGCCCCGGGGAAATGGTTTGCCAGGTAGCAATTTATCCGTGGAATGCACCTCCGTGCCTGGCTCATGGTCCACCACCACCAGTTTTGCTTCGTCCAGGTAGAGCACCTCGCGAAGCTCTTCAGTGATCTGAAGCTCGTAATTCCCGTCCCTTGCGGGGAAAGTCTGCTCGTTTCCAATCCAAACGAACTCTTCCGGATCGGCCTCGATATAGCGGCCTTCCGCAATGGGCAGGCCGAGGGGCGCTGCTCCCAAAATATCGGTGACAAACCGAAAACGCTTCCCATCCCACGCGTACAGGTATGGGCAGGAGCCTTCCTGAATCGTCAATTCCAGGGCCAAGAGCGGCTCCTTGCAATTGAAAGTCACGTCAGCGGAGCCCTGGGGCCAGTTGAACCAATGCACCAGGAATGAATCGAGCTTCTGATATTTCCCCACCCCCACCTCGACAGGCAAGCGATGCACCGTTCGGATCAGGCGGAGTCCGCCCGTTTCGATCTCGACCTTGCAACCGATCCCACTGGCGTTGGAACGGTTCCCGAACATTTGCACCTTCACTTGCGAATTCGCGTTGCCACCCTCATTGCGCAGGTAACGCAGACCCCCATTCGCGAGGGCGACAATCACATCCGAATCGCAGTCCATGTCGAAATCGGCGAAGTGGATTTCCGATACCGCGCCGCCATCGAATCGATCAAGGCCCAATTGGGTTGTTTGCTCCTGAAATCCGGAAAGACCGACATTGCGCCATGCCCGGATTGTTTCTCCAATCGCCCAGAGGTCCAGCCATCCATCATTATCGTAATCGACTGCCACCAAATGGGTTGAGGGTTGGGGGTTGAGGGTTGAGAGGTCCGGAACTGCGATTTCCTTTCGCTCACCACCATTGAAGCAGATGGTGATCCTCCCGTCGCTCACCACCGCCAGGTCCGGCCGCAGGTCGTTGTCGAAATCGCCGGTGCAAAAGACGGCACCTGCAACCCAATTGGTTTGCTCGCGGGGAACCAGTCGTCCGCCGCGCTGTTTTTCCAGGAGCAACGGCGGCCCTTCCTTCCGGCTCGCGATCACATCCATATTCCCGTCCCGGTTCCAGTCGTCCATCGTCACCGCCTGTGCATCGTGAAGCGAGGCCGGTATCCCGGACGTGCTGGTGATATCGGTGAAAAGCAACGGACCGAATTGGCGAAAGAGCCGCACGTCACTTCGGAGGAGTGTTGGAGTGTTCACCGCGATCAAATCCAGTTTCCCCGTGAAATCCAGGTCCATCAGCGTTCCGTCAATCGCGCTCAGGGAATTGAAGTCCAAAGTCCTGAGTCCAATGTCGGACTTTGGACCTCGGACCTCCGTCGCCAGCCCATTCGTCGCGAATTTGAAGAGATGACTTCCCTTGTCTCCGAGCACGATAATATCGTCGAAGCGATCATTCTGGAGATCGCCAACCAACATTCTTGAATAGTTGGCCGCGGGGATCGTCGGGTAACGCTCGCCATAGGGACGGAACGTGCCATTGGTATTCCAGAGCAGGCGAAAGGTGCGACCCGCACCTGGCGTGCGGCCCGCACCTGGCAACGGCCCATTCTCGAGTACGAAGAGACTGTTCCAACCTGTACGGTTCGCATCAATCACCGCGATCGGACCTGAGAAATTCCGTGCGTCGTCGCCCAAGGTCTCTTTGGTCGCATCGACAAACCGCACTTTGATTCCTTCTTTCTCCGGTTGGTCCAGCTTGAACGGCACGCGAGCTTGCGTGAACCTGCACCTCTCGAACGTGGCGGCATGGATTGCGGGCGCTCCGCCTTCGACGTTGGCCTGGTGCAGTTGAAGCTCCTGCTGCGCCTCATCCTGCCGTCCCGCGCGGAGGAGCGCCTGGGCCAAGAGGTAATGCGGCGCGGCATGGAGACGGTTCGGGTCCATTGCAATGCCCTCCCGGAACGCGGCGATCGCTTCTTCCCATTGGTTCAACCCCATCCTGGCCATCCCAAGCTGAAAGAGTGTCGCCGTTTCTCCCGGATCAATCTTCCTGGCGTTCTCCAGCGCCTTCGCAGCGTCCTCCGGATTCGACAGACGAAGGTAGGCCGACCCTTTGACGAAGTAAGCCGCCGCTGAATTGGGCTCGAGTTTTAGAACTTCATCAGCTTCTCGAATCGCCTCTTCCGCCACTCCGCCGATCAAGTAGGAATTGGCCAGGTTCAAATGCACATCGGCGTCGTTTGGCACAATCGCCTCGGCTTTTTTATAGGTGGCCAGGGCATTGGTGGCGTCACCCTGGTCCAGATAATTCTTTCCAGCATTCATCAGGCTGAGGAACTGCTCAGAAGGATTATCCGGCGCGGCGGGTTGGTTCGAAGAACCGGATGGGGTGCGGTTGCAACCCGCAAGGCAAGACGCCAGCAGAAGCAGGCACGCTGATCGAACGAGGCGCTTAGAGCCGGTCTGAAAACTCCGACGGGTCGAACAGGATGGCAAGGCGCGACGAGGGAGGATACCCGCCAGCGGTCTCCGACCGAGAAGCAACGAAGCCAGCCGGTTCTTTCCGCGAAAACCCTCCGGGCGGCGGATCTTTTGCCGGTAGCCTTCGTTGGCTCGGTCCTTACAGCCCGCTGCGGGGATGCGCGGACCTCGCCGCCTCGGCGACCGCCAAAATCCCTCGCCGCAGGACCCGTCGCAATTTTCAGACAGGCTCTTGGGCACGGGGCGCATTATAGGGGCCGAGGCCTTCGTTGGCCAGATGTGTGATGACAAGGTTGTGTCGTAATCTTAATCAGCCGGGGAGGGGATTATGATTAAGAGAAAGATTAAGATTAGGACAGCGGTACACTCTGCAACTTCAGGGTAGGGTCATCGCGCAGCGATGACCGCGCCGCGTTCAGCCGCGCAACGGAAATGTAAGCAAAACAAATGGATTAAAGAGATTCCGCCCGCTGGACGCGGGCGGTGACGCCGCGGCGCGGCGTCCCTACCAACGCAAAATGTACCGCCACCCTCTTTTCTTCATTGACGGTCGCCGCCTCACTGCCCGGTTACCCGCAGCCGCATGAAGACCCGCGGCTCGTCGCGGAGCAGTGGTTTGACACGCCATGTAACCAATGCCCTGCCATCGCCGAGTTGTTGCATTGACACCGCCTCAAGGTGCGGGGCGGCGTCCTGCCATGCGACAAGGTCCGTTGAATAGAGCACTTCAATCCTGGCGCGTTCGGCGCCAAGGCTGAGCGGGTAGGTCAGCAGAAGAGTGGCGGGTTCCCCAAGGACGGCCGGCTGCAGGTTGAAGGCCATGAAAATAGGCGGCAGTCCGAGGTCATTGCCCAACGCGAAATCGATGAGGTCGCGCTCGCCGTTTCCGTTCGCGTCGCCCATGGGATCGGCCGGAAATGGCGGGACATCCGTCCCGCCCGGGCTGCCGCCCGGCAGCGCACTGGAACGCCAATTCGTGACAACCGCATGATCGGGATTGAGGTGAGGCGCGATCAGGACGAGGCTGTAGCCGGACCCGTCAGCGCTCGCCGGCCACGGCGGCGCGTCGTCGTAAGCGAACTCGCGAATGGTTTCGTCATCGGCATCCACGAGTCTGATCGTTTCGCCGCTGTTGCTGAGAGCGGAGGCATTCGTGAAAACACCCGCGACGGGAAGGCCGGACCCGTAGGCGGCATTGAATGCGGCGCGGTCGCGCACGATCAACACGCGCCCGCCCGGCGGCAACGACGTGATGGCGCTGCCGGTGAAATTGAATTCCACACCTTGCGTGAAGCGCACATCCGTCAGGTTCAACGTAACCGAGCCGCTGATGTTCAACAGCTCGATAAATTCAGCCAGCCCGTCGCCGGATGGATTATACATCAGCTCGCTGACCACGAGATAGCGCTGGGCGTCGGAAGGCGGACCCTGGTAAGCGGCCGTGTTGTTCGTCGCGCCGGAGATATCGATCAGCGTGACTGTCTCTCCACGGCTGGCAAGGTGTCCGATGTAGCCGCCTTGCACGAAAAGCCCTTCGCCGCCTTTCGGCGAAACGGCGCGAGCGCGGAAGGCCGCGGCGTTCGGGCAAACGTAGAGCGAGCCGTTGGGCGCGAGGACCGTGCCGGGCGCCAACGTGTGCTCGACGCCGCCGGTCAGCCGCCAGTCGGAAATATCCACCGCAATCGAGTTCGGATTGAGAAGTTGGATGAATTCCGCGTCCTGGTTTCCCGAAGCGGGGCCAGGATCGATTGCGCCAAAGTTGATCACGGGCTGGATGGCGGTCCCGGGGGCGAGCGTGCCGCTGTAGAGTTCCGGCACGATAATCATGTCGCTGCTGTTGGTGCTGTCGTTGAAGCCCTGTATCGCCAGGATATTTCGTCCGGCCCGCAGACTGGCTTTCTTGTCCGTAACGTCGTAGATGTCGAAGACGGCGGCATTGGCTTCACGCTGCGCCGTGGCGGCGGAGTTCCATTGGGGTGAGGCCGGTGAATTCGAGGAGGTCAGCACCGTTCCGTTGAGGAAGGCCACAAAGCCGTCATCGAATTTCATTCGCAATTCGAGCCGGTCAAAGGCGGCCGGATTGGTCACGTCGAATTCGACACGGATATAGACGCTGTTGTTGCTCCGCATCGGCGTGTCCACGTTCAGGCCGATGAGCGATTCATAACCGGTGCCGCGTTCGTAGCCAACGCCCGTGGTGCCGCTGATCCAGTCCGTGGTATTGAAAGGCTCGAACGATGGGATTCCGATCCAGGTCGCGCTCAGATTGCCGTTGGTGGGCACGAGCGCCCTGGCGGGCGCTCCCGTCACCAGCAGCGGCGTGTAATTGTAGGCCGGACCGCCGGTCTGGGGCAGTGGGATTTGGCCGCCTTTGCCGACGACCTGGGTGTTGTAGATGTAGTTGCGGCGCGAGGGCAGATACTCGCTCTTCCAGCGCTGGATGGCTTCGGCCATTGTTTCCACAGCCGGATTGGAATTCGTGTAGGAGACGGTGCTGCCGCCATGCAGCCAGGAACCCCATTTCTCAAAATCACGCCGTGCGTCGGATGGCACGATTGCAAGGGGATCGATGAGCGCCGACTGCTCGTTGAGCCGCCGTTCATAATACAATTCGTTTTCCGGCGTTCCCGGCGCAGGCGGCGGCTGAAGGAAACGATCCGTCAGCGTGCGGATGCGGCGCATGATCATGGTACGAATGGCGGGATTTGCGAAGAGGTGAGAGATCAGTCGGATCGACGTGCCGGTGATCACGTAACCGTCGGTATAGAGCCCGTTATCGAAATAAGTGTTCTGTTCGTTCCAGACGCGGCCATGCGAGAGGTCGAGGTCCCAGGGCAGGATGGCCCACTCGCCGCTCCGTCCGGTATCCCGGTAGATATACCAGTTCTTGGCGTGCATATCGATGTTTCGGATGACCGAATTGGCGGCGAGCATGTTGACGCATCGCGGGAGGTCGATGTTGTCGTAAAGATAATTGACGAGGGCCGGTCCGGTCAGGTCGAGGCCATTGATGAGCGCCTGGAGGTCGGTGTTGTTTTCCAGGCGACGAGTCTTCTTTTCCACGCCGAAGGTGCTCGTGTCGCCGGCATCCTTGTTGAGGAGGTTTTGGTAAACCTTGTAGAGCGCACCGGCCGGGTTGAGCCCGGCGCGTTCGAGGTAGATTTCGTCCGCGTCTTCGATGAAATCAGCCGTGCTGAAAAAATTCCCGTTCTGTTCGACGCGCACGGTGTAGGCGAAATGCGCGGCCACTCCCGATTCGCGCATCACTTCGTAGCCCAGCACGTGGCGCACCTTCGATTTGTCCGCCCAATTGGTGAGCAGGTCGACGTCGGCCACGCGCGGCGCGTTCGTGCTCCAAAGGAAGCGCTGGGTGCGATTGAAATCGATGTTGTAGCTCTTCTTGGGGAAGACCGTGGAGGACTGTCCGTGCAAATTGAACAACACGTTGTCGTAAAGCTCGCCATTGTAATAAACCGCGCCGCGCGAGCCGGTTATTGTGCCCGCCCCACCGGGGTTGGTCGTGAACCAGTGAAACACCGGCAGCGCTGATTGCACGCCGGCATCCTGCGTCACCGTGCCGAAATATTGATGAGAGTCCAGCGGAGCGCGGTAGGCCGGCTCTTTCGTTTCCGTGCCTGTGCTGTCGGCGGCGAGGAATCGCCACCGCGTCATTTCCCCAGGGGCAAACGCCGCGCCTGGGATAATCGCCGTCCAGATGCCATCGCCCGATTGCGCGTCGCCACCTGTTCCATCGTCCGTCATCGCCGCCAGGGTCTCGGCGGCAAACATCCGCCGGTAATAAAGTTTCACCGTCGCCACCGGATCGTTGGCCGCACGAACGGTCGCGGTGATGGTGAGCGGACCGGCCACTGGCGGCGGAGGATTTTTTACCGCGGCGTCAAAAATCGGACCGGCGCGGGTGCCGGTTCCATTCGCAGCGCCCGGCGTGGGTGTCGAAAAGAAGCTCCACACCGAAGCCGGTGGCGGCCCGCCGAGACCAAAGGACACGTTCTCGAACTGCTCCGGGTAGCCGGGTGCGAAGGCGCTGATCACCGTCACTCCGTCCGGCGCCACCAACCCCAGGTACCCGCCCGCTGCCGAGAGTTGGAAATCCGTGTGCAGCCGGCCCGCCGGATCAAGGCGATTCTTTCCCGAGGCGAAAACGACCAGATAGGCGTCGGGGTTCAGTGTCATCGCGGGAAATGTCCACTTGTTAAGGTT
>Ga0209382_10013595_pt1 | contig 10001 bp, 8 predicted proteins | sample SoiMetdeltSBSDD5_FD_187599 | JGI IMG/M metagenome (GOLD analysis project Ga0209382, IMG submission 187599) | Bulk soil microbial communities from a Populus tree surrounding site in Tennessee, USA - Soil MetaG P. deltoides SBSDD5 (SPAdes) (version 2) | ecosystem: Environmental > Terrestrial >...
CTATCGTTTGGGCGCACAGTGCGGGGTCTACCTACGCACCAAACCGACGCAAAACCGGGATTTTTTCACTAAACACAAATGCGATTGACGACTCGCCGGTTTGGCGATATAGCTCCCGTCAAAAAAAGGGCGTCTAAATTTCCTATACGCAGCTGTAAGGGAGGCAACCGATGCAACGACTATTGAGCGGCTCACTGATCGTTTGCGCATTGGCGCTGGCGCTGTCGGCGGCGGCGCAAGTCGAGCACCCGCCGGTGCCGGTCGAGAAGGCGGCCTATCACTGGCCTGTATTCAGCAATGAGCATGTGATGGTGCTGCGGGTATATTTCCCGCCCGGTCGCGGCTCGAACTACCATATCCACTCGCTCGATCAGATCAGCGTGCAGGTCGAGGCAGGCGCGAACGCGGGTCAGGTGTGGGGCGAGGCGCCGACCCCGGCCCGGCCGGGGACCAAAGGTCAGGTGGGTTTCACCGCCTATTCGAAAAAGACGTTCATCCACAAGTCGACCAACACGGCCGCGACGCCCTTCCACAACATCGTCATCGCACTCCTGAAGCCAAAGCCAGCGGGTCTTGCGCCGGCGGCGCGTCCTGACGGCTATACGCAGGTGTTCGACAACGAGCGGGCCCGCGGCTGGAAGCTCGCGCTCGAGCCGGGCCAATCGGTCGGCCCAGTCACCCAAAGTGCGCCAGGGCTGCGTGTCATCATCGACGGCGGCGAGATCGCCGAGATCGTTCCCGGTCAGCCCGACCGCGGCTTGGCGCTTAGGCTCGGTGACTTCTATTGGCAGGAGCCGGGCACGACGCGCGGCATACGTAACATCGGAACGACCCGCATCGAGATCGCCGAGTTCGAATTGAAATAGTCCGGTCGGACCGTTCTTCTGCCCGCCGGACAGCCAAGCCACCGTCGCCTTTGCGCTATTTCTTCTGCGTCAATTCCCTGGCCGCCTCCGCGGCCAGGGAGAAATCGAAGATCGATCCGGCCGCAACATCTCCTTTCAAACTCGCCGTCGAGCTGAGCATCGCGATGTAGGCTTTCGCCTGCTCCTCGGTGGGCACGCCGATTTTGGAGAACGTGTCGCGCACGGAGTCATACGCCTTGGCCGCTTGTACCGGATTGAGCTTCATCCACTTGGCGATGATCTCGATGGTCCCCTCGCGTTGACTCCACGTGTAGTCGATTCCTTCGATCGTCGCCTTGAGGAGTTCGACGATTTCCTGGCGTGCGGTCTTGATCTTTTCTTCGCTGGTGGCGAAACCGGCTTGTGGAATCGGCAGTATCGATCCCATCTGCAGCAGCCGTTTCAATCCCATCTCTTCGGCCTTCAAGTCGGACGGTACCGGCACCACGGTGGCATCGATGGTGCCCCGTTGGGTCGCAATCATCCGATCGTTGGTCGAATTCAATGGGACGATGATGGTGTTCGCGCCTAAATGATATTTCTCGATGAGCACCCGAACCTCGTAGGCCGGAAGAGTCCCAAAGCTCCCGGCGCCTATCCTTTTGCCGGCGAGGTCGCTCACCGCCGGGATTTCCGGCCGGGCGACCAGCACATGCTGGAGTTTCACTGATGTAAAGCAAATAACTTTCAACGGCGCGCCGCGCGCGCCCGCCGTGGCCGGCCCGCTCGGAATCGTGGTGTAATCAATCGCCCGGTTGAGCAGCGCCGGCGCTACCAAACCCGCGGCCATCTGAATGACTTCGATATCTAAGCCCCGTCTGGCGAAGAAACCCTTCTGCAGCGCCACATGGATGGGCAAATAGCTGAGCGATGCCGACGGCGTGGCGAGCCTGATCTTGGCGCCTGAGCTCTTGCCCTGGGCTTGCACGCCCGTCGCCCCCAACGCTGCCAGCCATACAACAGCGAGAATAGACGCCGCCCAATATTTTAGCGATTTGACGAGAAGTCGGGTTGCCATCGATCCGCTTCCTCCGATTTCCGGCGACGATGCGGGATCAAAAAAAAATGGGACGCCATCGAGCAAGTAAGCCGGTTTCGGCTGCGGCAACATAGAACAAATCTAATTCGCCCCGTCAAGCGAAATATCGGTCTCACCACGTGTTCAACGTGGAGCGCGGTCCTGTTGATTTCAATTTGGACGAATTATTCGGGATTACCCACCGAGCCCGCAGTAGGCCTCACGAGTAACCAGAAATCGGTCGCGTTAACTCTATTGGAAATTTAAAAACGTTAGCCCTTGGTCCGCACCTGCGGGAAAAAAGAGACGGCGTCAAGCCAATTCTACGCCGCGCGTACTTTCAAGCGCACACCTTCTCTTTTCTGTAAATAGGCGACGATCTCAAAAAAATTGCGAGCTTGAGGATTGCCTTTCGGGCCGAGCATACGCATGAGGCTCTTTGGCGATTTCTTAGTGACGGTCGCTAGTTTGTCGAATCCGACTGTTGCGTTAATGTAATTCCGGAGAACGGTCTTGCCGGTTTCCACGTCCCCTGAGAGCAAGGCGTCGACGGCCTCTTTTAAAAGCGCTTCGCGGAAGCCGGCGTCTCGGCTCGCACGCTCCTGAATGGTTTCTTTGAAGTCCCTGGTCAATGGCATTTCACTTCTCCTCTTTTTTTCGTCGTCTGTAATCAGCCCATAGGTTCTGGGCTCTGTGTATATTCTCCTGTTGGCGTTTCTTAGTCCCGCCGCCAAGCAAAATTACAAGGCGCTCACCGTCACGGCCAAAATAGATTCGATACCCAGGGCCGAAGTCGATGCGGTATTCCTGAATGCCGCCTCCAACTCTTTTTGTATTGGAGAGGTTGCCCCGTGCCATTCGAGTAATCCCGATCGCCACTTTCGCGGCGGCCGGGGCGTTCAGAGCGTTGAACCATTTCCCGTATGGAGAACTCCCGTCTGCGGCGAGGTATTCGCGTACGTCAATCACCGCATATGGTAACACTTAAGTTACTACATTACCAGGCTGGGGACAGGCCACTTTCGTCTTCGGGCGGGATGCCGATCACGCTGTGGGAAAAGCCGAGCGGGATTCGCTCGCGTTAACTCGATTAAAAGCGCTAACCTTTAGCCCGTGGTGTGCCAGTTTAGGCTTGATTCCGAAACGCTACACGTAGGTGGTTCTTACAAGGTTTACTGGATTCTTTTCCAAAAACGCCAACTTTACCGCTTCAAACTGGTTACGTTCCTGCAACGATGGTTTTAACGATTCGTAGACGGCCGCAGCCAAAAAAATCTGGCATGGAAGGCGTTGAAGGTGGTAGTTTGAAACCGTTGAATCTCGGGAGTCAGCATGACTATGTCCGCCCTCCAAGCGAATGGAAGGGCATCGGGACGCTGGAAGCCGCCGTCGGCCACCCGGTGGTAGGCCAGGATACGGACATTCAGAAGTAGCCTCACTCCACGAAAGGAGTTTTTCTACAATGGAACAAAAGAAAGACCGGCGCGCGGTAGGCGTGAAAGTCCTGCCCGAAGGCGTCGAAGAGTATTGCGAGCGGCATACCACGGCGCTAACCGAACTGCACGAGCGGCTGCTCAAAGAGACTGAAGAAAAAACCACCACGGCGAATTTCCTGGTGGGCGAGATTGAGGGTGCATTTCTCAAGATGCTGGTGCGCATGACCCAGGCCAGAAGGATTCTCGAGGTCGGCATGTTTACCGGCTACAGCGCGCTGTCGTTCGCCGAGGCGCTGCCCGCCGACGGCTCGATCGTCACCTGCGAGTTAGATCCGCGGGCAATCGAAATTGCTCGTCAATTTTTCGCTCGCAGTCCTCATCGCGACAAGATCGCAATTCGCGAAGGCCGGGCGGGCGACACGTTGAAAACATTGCAAGGTCCTTTCGATCTCTGCTTTATCGATGCCGACAAACCGAGCTACGATTATTATTACGATCGCTGTGTCGAATTGGTGCGCAAGGGCGGCATGATCGTGCTCGACAACATGCTGCGCTACGGCCGGGTGCTCAATCCAACCGAAGAAGACGCACGCATTGTCAACGCATTGAATGATCGGATTCATAATGACCCGAGGGTCGAAAACGTCCTGCTGCCCTTCCGCGACGGCATCATGCTGGCCTATAAACTCTAGCCAGAGGTATTTGAAATTCTAAATTGAAGAAGAGATCGGAAAAACAATGTCTCGCGCAAAGACGCAAAGGGCGCCAAGGTTCGGAATATGAATAGGAGTTTTCTTTGCGTGCTTGGCGTCGCTTCAGGCAAGAGGTAAAACATGAGTCAGTCAAAAGTGATCGATGCTGATGGCCATATCATCGAGCGATCCGACGAGCTGCGTCGTTATTTGAGAGCGCCGTTCAACAAACGGGGTGGTCCTCTTACAGCGTCCGAACCCTGGGATAGGGACCTGCAAGAAACTTTACCCGCGCACCAAAAAATCTTTCCGCGCGCGCCGCGGGCGGAGGACTGGCTCCGTATCATGGATGAATACGGCATCGAGTTGGCGTTTCTTTATCCGACATCCATGGGCAACGTGTCCCGCGTCCGCGAGCCTGATTATGCTGTGGCACTCTGCGAGGCTTACAACGACTACGTCTACGATCACTACGTGAAAGTTTCAGAGCGTCTCAAGCCGATCGCCATCATTTCGCCCCAAGATCCAGAGCGGGCCGCGATGGAATTGCGCCGTGCTGTAAAACAACTGGGCTATCGCGCGGCCGTCGTGCGCACGACGGGGCTGCGCTTGCCGCTCGGACATCGATTCTACGATCCGATTTACCGCGAAGCGGAGAGTCTAGATTGCGCCATCGCCGTGCATGGCACGAACGGCGGCGACGAGCTTGCTTCAGGCGCCTTTGAGACGTTCACCGAAGTTCACACGGTATCCTTCGCGGTCGGAATCTTCGTTCAGTTCTCCAACATGATTTTTCAGGGAGTCCCAGAGCGATTTCCAAAACTGCGCCTCGCTTTTCTGGAGATCGGTTGTACCTGGCTACCCTATTGGCTGGACCGCATGGACGAACACTGGGAGAAGCGCGGCAAAATCGAAACGCCGCTTTTGACCCAGCGTCCTAGCGACTGCGTGCGCCAACGCCCTTTTTTCTTTAGTGTGGAGTCCGAAGAGGCTCTCCTGCCGGAAACTTTCCGCTACGTCGGCGACGACCATTTCTTATACGCCACCGACATTCCGCATTGGGACAGCGAGTTCCCGGAAAATCTGCAGAAGATACAAAAGCGGAAGGATCTCTCCGAAGAGACCAAGAACAAGCTTTTGTATAAAAATGCCGAGGCGCTCTACGCGATCTAGCCGGACTTCTAGTGATCGCGCGCAAGGGAGTCCTTCAAAACAAAGCGCTGTATTTTCCCCGCCCCGGTCATGGGCCAGTCGTTTACGAAAACCACTCGGCGCGGGACTTTGAAGCTGGCAAGGTGCTGGCGGCAGTAGTCCATGATTTCTTGCTCGCTTGCCCGCTTACCTGTTTTTAACTCGATAAACACCGCCACGACTTCCACCAGACGATCGTTAGCCATACCGACAGCGACGGCCTGCTTCACGGCGTCGTGCTTCAAGAGAACCGCTTCCACATCCGCAGCCGCGACGTTTTCCCCGCCGACTCGAATCATGTCTTTGATGCGGCCCACCAGTCTCACATAACCGTCGCTACCGATGACACCCAGGTCGCCGGTACGAAACCAGCCTTCGTCATCGAGTGCTTCCGCAGTTTTTTGCGGATCGTCGAAATAGCCTTTGGTGATGCACCAACCTTTGAAGCAAACTTCACCGGGTTCCCCGGCCGGTAGGAAATCTTTTCCTTGGGGTTGGCGAATGCCCATTTCGACGCCGGGCATGGGCCGTCCTACTGTGGTCATGCGGAGCTCCAAAGGATCATCCATCTCGCACACGGTTCCGCCTATGTGGGTTTCGGTAAGCCCGTAGGGGCTGATGAGTTTCTTGATGCCCATCTCATCGTAAACCCGTTTGTTGATCTCGGGGCTGGCGAAGATCATGCCTTTTTCCAGCACGAGCTTTCGCTTCTTTAGGTCGGGATGATTTAAGTACTCGATATAGTGGGGCTGATGTCCCATCAGAACATTACACTGGTGGCGCTCCATCAGCTCCAGCGCTTCGCCGGCATCAAAGTACGGCTGGACGATCATCGTGCAGCCAGAGACGATGGGGGCCAGCATGACTTTAATGGAGCCGCCGACATGGAAGAAAGGTTGGGGACTGAAGAAACGGTCGGCTTCGGTGAGCTTGAGCACCTGGCTGCCGTAGAATGCACCCCGCAGCATGGCGGCGTGATAAAGCATTGCGCCTTTGGGCATGGCGGTGGTGCCGGAGGTGAATTGGATCATCGCGATGTGTTCAGACGTTACTTTGCGGGCGGCTTGATTTAGCGTTGCTTCGGAAACGCCTGTGCCGAGGTTCTTCAGGTCATCGAACGACAGGCAACCGATCAAACTTCGCTGCGATGAGACCACGATTTTTCGCAAATGGGGCAGTTTTTCATTGGGTATGGCAGCGGCTTCACCTGTACCGGGGGAAAGTTCCTTGAGGAGACTCAAGTAGTCCTTGTTCGGTTCTTCCTTGAGGATAAGTATCGACGCCTTCGATTTGTTGAGCACATATTCGACTTCTTCAGGTCGGTAGCGGGTGTTGACCGGCACCATGATGGCGCCAATGCGCGCCAGCGCGAAATACACGTAAGCCCACTCCGCATAGCCGGCCATCCAGATGGCGACCTTGTCGCCTTTGCCGATCCCCAAGCTGAGAAACCCGCGGGCGACGAGATCCGCCGTCTGCTTGAGTTGGTTGTAAGTCACTTCGCTGTTTTGAAACACCGTGGCAACCTTGTCGCCATAGCGCTCCGCCGCCTCGTCCAGCGCAGCGCCGATGGTTTTCCCTGTCCACTTATCGTCCCACATGTTCATTCCTAGGTTGGTTTCTGTTTCGGCTTCGCGCGCGTTGATCACCTACGTAGTGGGGCTATGCGGAATTGTGCTCCCTCTCCCCCTGGGAGAACGTTGGGATGAGGCACTACCATTACCCTATGAGTCGAGAGCTAGATGAATCATAAGCTCATCGATGCTACTCAACTTCTCCAGATCTTGAACCAGCGAGATAATCTTGGTTTGCCGCGCTTCGGATAATACCGCGCGCGTGCAGCCTCTGAACTTCCCTTCCACCTCCGCGGATGACATGCGGTTTTTCGGATGTCCTTTAGGATAGAAAACTTCCACCGTGCGGCTTTCGCCGTTCACCGTGGTCAAGTGTAATACACAGGGGAAGCTCCCGGGAGTGTACTTGTTCAAACTGGCGTCGGTGCGAATGGTCATCCGCTCCATGAGCGACTTCACCGCCGGCTGCATCCAGCGCTCGCCTTCGAATTGCGTTTGCGTCATCTCGCCATCCATCAGCGCTGCCGCCGCCAGATAGTAAAAACTGTGATCGGCCGTCTCGCGGCTCGTCGGATAGCGGCGATCCTCGTCCTCGACCTGGCCACGGACGAAGGGAGTGTCGGCCATGCGCACTTCGAGATGTTTAATCTCTTTTGCCGGATCCGCGATATTTTGCCGCGCTTGAATCACGCCGGCAACCATCGCCTGAGAAGTGCCGATGCACGGGTAAGCTTTGATGCTGACGTCACTGATTCTGAATCGATCCCGGATCGGTTCCGTCAGCAAGTTAAGATCGGCCCCGGCCAAGAATGCCTTATCGAGACCCCCTTTACCTTCAAAGATCGATAGAGGCCCCGTGGCGCCCCGGGATGCGAGCAAGCTGCAAAGCGTCCCTTGGTAAGCGACGAAGGCGTTGGCCATGGCCTTGGCATTCGAAAGTTGTCCGGAACGAACCGCAGACAAGGTATTGCCTTGGGCGGCCGATAGCGCCATCGCATTGGCAAGTTGGTCGGCCTCTAAACCCAAGAGCCGGCCGGCGATCGCCGGAGCTGCCAAAGCCGACGCGGTGACGTGATCCCACGGTCCTCGACCGACGATAATGTCCTGAAGGCGGCAGTAGAGCTCGTAACCTGCGATGACACTCGCCACCACATCTAGACCGGAAGATCTTTGCTTTTCACCGACGCTAAGCGCCACTGCAATGTTATCGCTCGGATGGCCCATTTGTCCCGGGCCAACGTAGGCGTCATTCAGGTCCAGCTCGCGAATCAGAATCCCATTGAGCATCACCGCGGTGGTAACCGGCATCCGGTGCCGAGATCCGATGATCGTGCACTCGCTATTGCCGCCGATCGCTTCAAAGGTTTGCACGGCTCGCTCGTAAGCGTGTTCTCCGCCCGCCGCCAGGGCGCAACCGATAGAGTCCAGAATAAGACATTTTGCGTGTCGCAACACATCGTCGGGAATGGACTTGGAATCAAATTCGAGAATCCGCTCGGCGATCTGCTTCACCAGCGGTGTCTTGCCAGTCTTTAACCTTTCGCTTGTTACCATAAATCCTCAGAAATTATTTTTTATTGCTATGCCTAAAGGATTTTCGCTGCTTGTTTGTTCACCTTAAGATCAACAATGTTTCGTGTCATCCTGAGGTTCACCGAAGGATCTCGCTTTCAGTTGCGGGCAACAAAGAACGCCACTCCACCCCAACTAGATTCTTCGCCTGCGGTTCAGAATGACACAAGTATCGTTCTTGATCTTTTTACTTTTGCGTCCTTTGCGGCGAAATGTTCTTCTCTCTGGTCGCCGCTTCGGTGCAAGAGGTTCTTTAGTAGTTGAGAATCGTCAAATCGGCGCGAGTATATGCCACGGTTTTGGTGCGCGCAACTTAAAATATACTACGCAAAGATCACAACGCTTTCTGGACATTCCAATCATCTCCTGTTAAGGAACGCTTTGACTTAACGGAGGTTCGCTCCGTGAAATCGGAGGAGTCCATGCCATCTTTTGTTGACAACGTGGAAGTAGTCTTGTTGAGCATTCCGCGCAAACGCGGCATGGCGCCGGCTGAAAATTTGCTCGTGCGGATACACGCTAATGACGGCGCCAGCGGCGTCGGCGCATGTCAATATGAGTCCCGCTACGGCGAGACCGCCGCGGAGGCGGCGCTGGTTGTCCAGAAACACTATACACCGCTGCTCTTGAAGGAAAATCCACTGAACATTGAGACCCTCATGGCCAAGCTCGACGCCTTCATGCCTGAACATCTCGCATCGAAGGCTGCCATCGACATCGCGCTCCATGATCTCAAAGGTAGAATGCTAAACGTTCCGGTTTACGAATTGCTCGGCGGACGCGCGCGGGACAAAGTGCAGCTACTGGCGCCCCAGGTGAGTCGCGGCGAACCTGTGGAGCAAGCAAAAGAGGCGGCGCGTCTGATGGGTGAAGGATTCAAAGCGCTGAAACTTCGCGTTGGCGGCGCCGATGTCGAAAAGGACATCCAGCGTGTTAAAGAAGTCAGGCAGGCCGTGGGTAGTTCGGTTGAAATACGCATCGACGCCAACGAATATCACACCCCAGCGTCGGCCGTCGGCCTGATCAGCAGACTGGAGCCCTTCGATCTCGCCTGGGTGGAAGTCCCTATTCCCGGTGGCGACATCGAAGGTTTCGCCTACCTTCGCAGCAAAATTCGTGTTCCACTGGAGGCCGGACAGCTTGGATCGCCCTTCGACCTCTTGCGCTATATACGCATGGGCGCGGCCGACTGTTTCAAGATCAAAGTCGTTCGCGGCGGCGGATTGCTCAAGCTCAAAAAATCTCTCGCTATCGCCGAAGCCGCCAACGCGTCGGTCGTCTCGGGTTCCGGCGGCGATAACGACATCAACTTCGCCGCCGAAGTCGCCATCAACGGCTCCACAAGGCACATGCGGCACGCTTGCGAGAGCACGGGCGCATGGTTCATCTATCCTGAGGAATCGAGGCTCGTCAAAGAACCGCTCATAGTAAAGGAAGGTTATGCTTACCTTTCAGAGAAGCCCGGACTGGGCGTCGATCTGATCGAGCCTGACTTTAAAAGGCTCGCGGAAAAGTTTCCGTTCTAGCAGCACAATGGAGAGTTCAAAGTTCAATGTTCAAAGTCGGAGGCGGAGTTGACACCTTGAACCTGGAACATTGAACTTTAAACCGCC
>Ga0209382_10013597_pt1 | contig 10000 bp, 5 predicted proteins | sample SoiMetdeltSBSDD5_FD_187599 | JGI IMG/M metagenome (GOLD analysis project Ga0209382, IMG submission 187599) | Bulk soil microbial communities from a Populus tree surrounding site in Tennessee, USA - Soil MetaG P. deltoides SBSDD5 (SPAdes) (version 2) | ecosystem: Environmental > Terrestrial >...
TGTGGGCTCTGACGGCCTCGGCCACATCGTCGGCGGTGATGTGCGGCTGATGCGACACCGCCCGCAGCACGGCCAAGCGCTGCGCCGTGACCTGGATACCGCGTTGACGGAGGAGATCCGCGGGCGTCTCGGGCATAGCCCACTAGACTAGATCAAAGTTTGGAGTGATTCAAAGTGGCCCGCATGGGCTCTCAGCCGTCGTTGACGTGGTGCCAGCTAGTCGTCCCGATGACGGGCTCGATGTCGAGCACAATGGTGAGCTGGCAGACCGAAGATCTGGGCGTCACCGGTGTGCTCGAAGTGCGCGGCATCGATCGCTACACGTCGGTGCGGCGCAACAACCAGACGCTCGGGCCGAACGACTTTCAGTACGACGCGGCCACTCGAGTGCTGACAATGCCACTGAGCGGCGCGACGTCCGTCCAGATCCGGCGCTGAACCCGCGCCGCTGCCTACGGCCAGTTTCAAGTCCGGTTTCTCTTCTAGTGCGCCTTAGCGTACTGCCGGCCGAACAATGGCGTCGAGCGCGAGTAGGAACTCGCGATGGACTTTTTGCAGGGCAGTCGGCGATTTTACGGTAGACGGATCTAACTGTTTGAGAGTTTGGGCGGCACCATACTTCTCGGCGGCTTCTTGCAGTGCACCATCCAACGACGTCAAGAGGGGGGCGAAGCCCTCGACGCCGACCTTCTTCCGCTGAAAGTCATTCAGGAATCGCGTCGAGGATTCGACGACCTCCTTGGCGCGCGGCGTCTGCATCGCGAGGAACAGGTCGCGCTGCCAGCGCACGTTTTGCGGAATATCGGCGGCATCGCCGCTCGCTTTTTGCCGCATGGTCTGAAAAGCATCCAGCTTGTTCAGCAACGAGAGATGTCGCGGCTGCATCACCCCGGCACTCGTGGCGGCCGCAAGTCGTTTGATTGCCGCGGCAACACCAAAGGGATCGTCACCTCCGGCAGTTTTGAGAAGCGCCACAGCGACTGAGCCAACCGCCGGAGACTCGGTCTTGACGAACGTCTGATACGTCGCTGGGGTGATCTTCGAGAGCTCGAGCACCTTCAGCGCGGCAGCGGCCTGAGCCTTCGCCCCGTCGATTCCGAATGCCGCGGCGATGCGGTTGAACGTCGCCGCATGCTGCACCAACGTTTCGCGAATCGCCTGGTCAAAGGGCATCGGTGTGGGCGCGAACGCGTAGCCGTTGACGGGATGGCCATTCACGAGCTCGAGAATCTCGACCCGAGCCGGGCCCGCGCTCGCACCCGGCGTGAAGGAGAGCTCCACCCACCGCTTCTCGCCAGGCGCCATCTTGGGGAGCGTCAGCACGTCTCCCGCTCTCACTGGCCGCGGCTGACCCCCGGTGCGCCCGAGGATGCGGAGTGTGGCCACGCGAAGCGGACGCAGCAGCCTCCGATCCTGGCCGATGCCAATCTGCACGTCCCGCCACCGCGTCGCGGCGTTCTGGACGATCGCATACATCGACATGCTCTCTTCGGCGCCCGACATGCCGCCGAAGCCGAACACATGCATGTTCCGCTGGGCCTTATTGTTGTCGGCGACCACAAGTAAGTCCGTTGTCGGCCAACCTGGTGCGTGTCCGAGCAGCGAAGGCGAGAGGAGTGGATCGCCTGGCGTCGCGATCTCGACCGCGAGGCAGACATGATTCGACGCGCCCGAGGGTAATTCCCACTGATACCCGGCGCCTGCTGCGGGGGTCACGGCGGTGTCTCCCGCGGCGAACGAGACGGATGTCGATGGACCGGCTGAGACGTACGGCACACCAACACCACCATCGGAGTACAAGTAGGAAAGGGTCACGGTGGCGGCAGATCCCGAGGCCTCGCGGGTCACGCGCGTGAAGGCGAAGTTCGAGCCCATCGACGTCGGTTGAGGATCTTGTACCTGAGGCCGGTCGTTGCCGTCGAACGGCTGCGGATCGTTCGTGCGACGATTCCACACGTCGCTGGTCGAATAGAAATCATTGCGCACCGACGGCTCCTGGCCGTGATCGCGCGTCGTCGCGTTGTCGGTCCAGTCGCGAACGTAGAAATCAGCGTCGGCGGCAATCTCTGTGGTTCGGAAGAAGAACGGATCGATCGATGGCGTAACCGTCGTGACGCCGTCCACGCCAAGGAGCCGCGGCATCGGATCACCGTTTGGCGCGCGATTGCGAAGCCACGTGATCCCAGCCGGAAAAGTTGCGCTGACCTGGTCGTTGTACGACGAGAAGACGCCGTAGAAATGTTTGCCGACCGCCACCATATTCAAATAATCGCCGATGATGCGGCTGCCAGTCGGTGATCCGGTACCCTCGGCAGGGAAGTCTGCGAGCAGCTCGTCGTTCCATGTCGCGCCGTCGTCGGTCGAACGACGCAGCCGCGTTTCCCAGCGGAGATTCGGCGAGGTTCCAGCCAACCGCTGATAGAGATACGCGATGGTGCCGTGGCTGTTGATGGCAATTGCCGCGTTCTTTGCGCTCGCGATGGTGAGCAGATCCGCACTCCACGTCTGGCCGAAGTCTGTCGAACGCCGCAAATGAATCGTCCGTGCGGCGCCGGACTGACTGTCGGAGTACGAGATGTACACGCGTGCAGCGTTGTTGGGGTCCACGCTCAAGTAAAGATCACCGCCCCACCACTCCCTGCCGAGAGCGGTGCTGCTGCCCATCGTGTCCGATACCGGAATGTTTGACGCCACGTGCTGACCGGCGACCATGGTCGTGGAGTCCAGGAGATCCCGGAACGGATTCATCCCCTTTCCCCAGTCGTCGTCTCGCACCACGACGACGTCCACGTTGTAGCCGCCAGTAATACTGCCTGTCCGACGGTAGAACGCGCCGTAGACGTGCCCATCAGGGTGCGCGACAGTGCGAACCTGGTAGTTGTCTCTGCCAACCGGCATGCCCGCGTCGATCCGGATCTGCGTGACCGTGGGCATCGCGATCGCCGCGTCGAGCGACTGATCGAGCGTGGCGCTGTTTGGGTTTGCTGCTGCGTCGTTATTGCCGATCCAGATACGGTCCTTTCCAGGATCGAACCAGCCGGTCACGGTCCGCGAGTAGACATAGGGTTGATCTGTGAGACGAGGCGTATTGAACGTCGTAAACGGCGTTGTCAACGTCATGTCGGTCGTGCGATGGATCTCGAGATTGACGCTGCTGTTGCGCAGAAGCGCCGCATATAAGGCTGTGCCGGCCGAGTTGAAGCGCAGCGTGACGTCGAAGGTGTTCAGGCCCCCCGACGATGACGGAATGACGTTCTGGGTTACCCAGGAAGTGCCGCCGTTGGTCGACACCAGCAAGGGGCCATTCGAGGAGCCTGATGGCGTGATCATGAAGGCGGTCGCAGCGATCAGTTGCGGGTTATTCGGATTCACCGCGACGTAGGGCTCGCTGTCCCGATTCGACTCGTCGCTCATCGCGGCGGGAATCATATTCACCACCTGCACTTGCGCCGACGCAGCAGACGCACCAAAGAGCATGATTGCGGACACGACGACGCGCACACGACGGCTCACATGGATTTCCATGACGCACTCCGTGACTAGTGGTTTCGCCGCTCTCGACGTGCAGTGATGTGGTCAGCGCGGGGCTTTGAGTAGCCGCCGGATGCGGTCCAGTTCCGCTCTCGGCTGCACGTCCAATGGATCGATCAGGAACAGACCGGCAATCCCGAAGCGCTTGTCGCGATCGGGCTGCAACAGGAACACACCTTCGAAGCCTGGGTTCGGCTTCGGCGACCGTTCCCACACGACGTCATCGCTGCTCGCGTAGATGGCGACGGCCTGCCCATCGGCCTTGCCCTTCAGGACGGTTTCCACTTTGATCGGGGCCGCCCACGGCATTGGATCGTGTTCGCTCCTGCGCTCGCGTGCGACCTCCGTCGGCTTCCCCTCACCGAAAACGCCCACGACAACGAGCTGCGCCGTGGCGAGTCGAGCGGCGAGCGCCCGGTCCGCGAGCGTCGAACGTGCGTCTTTGACACGCGAGTCGACGTTGTCTTGCGGTCTCACAGGCTCGGAGGACACCTCCACCACACCAAGAGTGGCGCCAGCAGCTTTCACGAAGGTGTAGAACACAGCCCGGTCGCCAGGCCGCGTTTTCTCCGGATTGCGCAGCCAGACGGTCACTTCCTTGCCCGTGAAGTTCCCGAATGGTTTCTGCACTTCAATGATCCGGTCGACCAGCACCACTGCGGTATTCGGCGCTTTCGTCATCGTCGCCGTCGCGGCGCCAACAGCTTTGACCGTCCCTTCAAAGATGAACCCCGAGCGAGCGACGACGTCCGCAAACGTAGGTTGCTGCGCGTGAATATCCATCGGGCAGAGGGCGAAAGCCAGCGGGGCGAGCAGGACCACCGCGCGGCTGAATCCGGTGGGTGAGCACATAGTTCCCTCGGTGTGTAAAACGCATGAAACGCGGGAACCGAACAGGTCCAGTGTACAACCTCGGGGACTCGTACTGCGGCTGAGGACCGCGCGAAAGGAGAGCAACGATGGCAATCGAAAACTGGTTGCCGGCAAGGCTGACCGGACGCGCAAGGTTTCAATTCGCGTGCGGTTCGCTGCGTGCCGACCGTGCCTCTCCGTTCGACTGAGATTGCGTGAGCGTCGCAAGCAGGTCTTCCAGCATCGCCGGCGCGAGCGGCTTCGTGAAGTGACTGTCGCATCCCGCTTCCTGCGCCTTCTGACGGTCCTCTTCCTGGCCCCATCCGGTCACGGCCGCAATATGGACGTGATTGAACTCCGCCATTCCTCGTAATGCCCGCGCGACAGCGTAGCCGTTCATCACCGGCAGGCCGATGTCCAGAAAAATCACGTCAGGTCCGAACTGGGTGGCTGTCGTGATCGCGGTAGCGCCATCATGAGCCAGCCTGGTGACGTGGCCGAGATGCGACACCGCAAGCTCCAACATCTCCGCAGCATCCAGATTGTCTTCGACAATGAGGACGCGAAGATGGCGCCCCGCCGCGCCATGGGGCCGCTCAGCCGGCACGGCCGCCACGACCGGCATCGCCGTCGCCGGCAGACGGATTTCGACCTCCGTTCCCTGGCCCGTTCCGGGGCTCTTGATGTCGATTTTGCCTTGGTGCATCTCCACTAACCGTCGCGCCAACGTCAAGCCGATACCGAGGCCGCCGGTGGATCGCTCGAGAACCGGCTCCGACTGATGGAACATGTCGAACACCCGCGGGAGGACGTCGGCGGCGATTCCCGTCCCCGTATCGCGGATGCGCACGATCGCCTCATTGGACTGTTGGTCGGCAGTGAACCAGATGTGGCCGCCCGGAGGCGTGAATTTCACGGCGTTGTTGAGAACGTTAGCAAAAACCTGCACGAGCCGCGCACCGTCACCGTTGACCTGAACAGGCGCGGACGGCAGTTGCACGTGCACCGTGTGCTCCGCTGCTGCGGCGGCGGCCGTGATCGATTCGACGGCCGTCCCCATCAAAGACGCAAGATCGAGCGATTCACGACGCAACTGGATTTTGTTCGCCGTGATACGAGACACATCCAGCAGGTCATCGACGAGTCGCACGAGTTGTCCGACCTGCCGGTCGATTACGTCCCGAGCGCGTGCCGCGGTCGCGCGAGGACTGTCGATCTTCAGCGCCTCCAGCGCGAACCGTATCGGGGCGAGCGGGTTTCGGAGCTCGTGCGCAAGCGTCGCAAGGAACTCGTCCTTCCGTTGATCCTGTTCGAGGAGTTTAGCGGTACGGTCACGAACCCGCACTTCCAGCTCTCGATTCAGCGCTTCCGCGTCACTCTTGGCGGTCTGGAGACTTTCGATGAGATCGTGCTTGTCGAATCTCAATCTGAAGGAGGCTGCAATCGCACGATGGAATCGCCACGCGGTCAGGACCACGGCGACAGTAAACACCGCAGCCAGCAGTCCCATGATCAGGTGGTCTTCATCTCCCATGCTCGCCAGGCGCAAGGAAGTGGGAACACCTATCGGCAACAGGAACGAGAGGAACGCCTCCGGTCTTGCCGCCATGGTGGAGGCACCACCGAGCATGACACCGCCCACGGCGAACACCAGGAGGATCTCGTTCATCGGTCTGGCTGATGGGTAGAGCACGATCGCACCGCCACCCCAACCAACAGCCAGCAACGCGGCGCCGACGACGAACAGCGTGTTCCATCGACGATGCTCTGTGTCTCTCGCGGCTGCGCGCCAATACCGGTGCACAATCAGGGACCTCGCCGCGGATACAAGCAGCATGTAGACGACCCACGCCGACACAGCGACACGCTGACCCAAGCGCCAGTGGGCGTAGGCCACGACCGACGCGATAACGACGGTGACTGCGATTCCAGTGGTCGCGTTCTCGTAGAGCAGGCGAGTTTCCGCCGCGTGCACCTGGCGGTTCCGTTGATCTTCAGCCGGGCCTTGCATGCGAACCGTGGAATTAATCGTAAGCGATCGCGGATCGAACGTTGATCGTGTTTCGGATGCTGTGGGTGTGCGGACTGCGCACAAGGCGGCGAGCATTTCTACGGCCCGGCTTGGGCGATCGCAGCCGCAGACAAACGTACTTATTCGACGCGAGCGCCTATTGCTTCACCCAGCGGCCGTCCGCGACGAACCTGACGCCATCTTTGGCGACGAGCATGACCCGCGACATCGCGAACGGTCCTTGGTCGACTCGGCCTCGGTACAGGATGAAATCGGCCCGGTTGCCGACCGCAAGTCGTCCCACGTCGGGCGTCCGGAGCAGGCGCGCGCCGTGCTCGCTCGCCGCGGCCAGCGCCTCGCGATGCGTCGCGCCGAGTGCGCGCCAGGCCTCGAGCTCCCACCAGATCGCGCCTGACGGAAAGTGCAGCGTGGATCCGGCATCGGATCCGATCGCCATAGGCATCTTCAAGCCTCGCAGCTGGCGGAATTTCGTCGGTAAAGACGCCATCACCTCTTCAGAACGCGGTCCTTCAGGACCGGCGAGATCTTTTCTGGCGTTGGCCATCACGAATTCGCGATCCGTGGTGGAGAGGAGCTCGAAGTTGTCCGGTCGTTCGAGGAGTGCTGGACTCCTCCGGTACGCCGTGGTGCGATACGGAACGCCGGGAGTCGGAACGAGCACGAGATCGCGCTGAGACCGGATCCTGTCGAGGATCTCATTCGAATAGCGCGGCGAAGCCGAACGATCGAAGTAGTCGAGCGTGTCGGGACGGAGTGTCAGCGCGGCGGCGATCTCGGCCGGGGTGTTGCCGGCGGACATGAGGCGGACGCCCGCCTTCCGTGCCGCGGCGGCAATCGCGGTCAGGACGTCCACCGGGAACTTGTCCGCGTCGTGGATCGCGACCCACTCGACACCGGCCTTGCCGAACTGCTCGATTCTTGCCGTCGCGGCGTCGGCGTTCTTCGCGCCTTGAAAGTTGCCGGTGTCGCGATTCGACGCACCGCTCAATCCTGGCCCGCCGATCTGCAGCCTCGGCATCGCCGCACACGGCTCCCTAGATTGCGCTTTCAACCGGACCGCAACGTCCAGCGTCGCGAGATGCAGGCGTCCAGACGTCACGCCCGATCGAAGCAGCTGTTGGCCAGCAATGGATTCAAGTTCGGTGCGCGGCCGCTCTGGCGCGAGACCGCCCGGAATCGTGAGGTGCAGGTGGGCGTCGACGAATCCGGGGAGCAGGGTGTGACCGGTGCCGTCGATCCTTGCGATTCCACCGGCGTTGCCGCGGCGTGTTGGCTCAATAGCGGCTATACGGCCGTCTCGAACGAGCACATCGCGGCGCCTGAGCGTGTTCGCGGCGGTCCACACGTCGACGTTCTGAATGCGCAGTGGCGAGGAGTCACACGCCTGCGGGACCGGTCGTGCCGGTATGAGCGAGGCGTAGAGAGCGAATCCGCCGGCGGCAAGAAGCGTCGAACGCACAAGTGATTATTTGCCGCGCGCCAGCGAACGTATCACTGCAGCCTCAGATCCTTTGCCTTCAGCGCCCGATAACAGTCCGGCAGGTCGAAGCTCGCCAGCACACCGGGCGGCATGCCGGACAACGGCCACTTGTAATCGCGTGATTCGGCGATTTCAGCGTAGGACGCCGGCGCGTGTTTCAGTGTCACTCGCTTGACATGAGGCGAGAGCAGCGCAGCGAATGCGGCCGGCGCGGCGCTCTGACCGCGCGCGGCAAGATGCACCTGGTCGTAGCCCCATGACGCGAGCCAATCGAGTACGCGCAGGACATCGAACGTTCGCTGGCCGATGTAGGGATAGTCGATGAGGAGTCCGTGCGAAGAGTAGAAGTAGTCGGTGTTGTACTCGTCGCTGTTGTTCAGGCTCGTCGTCTGCGGAGCCGACTCGCCGATGCCGCGCACGTCGCACGTGTGGAACGCCGCTTCGGGTTCCGCGTCGATGAGCTCACGTACGAGCGATTCGCTTCGCAGTTCGCCGTCCGCTGACTGATCGGAGACATAGAGGATCGCGTTCTTGGTCTCGCGCGGTGGCCTCGAGAGAAGCGGCTCCTTGGTGAGCCTGTAGACCAGCGCGTGCACGCCTCGATCGGTCTCCACCATGTAGGGCAGCGCGTAACGCATCGGATACTTGCGATCGGGCAGCGGGCGCAGGATGCGGAACTCCGGCACACCGCTGCGTTCGGGAAGTCTGAGCGTCTGCGCGATCGCCTGACCGAGCGCTGCTGGGTCGAGACTGCGTCGTCTTGACGCGAGCAGCTTCGACTTCTCGCGGGTGAACGCATCAATCGATTTCGATCGCAGCTCCGCGACCTGGCCGTTCGGTGTGCACCAGAGCGTTTCGTCTTTCTCCAACACCAGCTTCGGCTCGGTCGTGGCGTTGGAGATCCCTGTGCAGCGATTGAACCATCGGTACATCGCCTCGCGGTTCTCTTGCGAATAGCCGTGGTAAGTCGGTCCGACGAAATACGCGATGTTGTCCTCCGCACCGAGCAGCCGGTAGAGTCGTTTCAACCGCTCGTACGCGGCTTCGTTTCCGCGCGCATCGAAGTAGTCTTTCTCCTTTGCCAGGATGATGATTGGCTTTGGTGCGAGCGCGGCGAGAAAGTCCTCGTGATCGAGGCCGAGCGCGAGCGCGCGCGGTGGCATCTGCTCCATATCGGCGCCGAGCTCGTTCTCCATGTTCCGGCGCAGTTCCGTGACAAAGCAGCTCGGCGCGGCCATCGTCCACCGATTGTCGAGGCCGCACAGCCACGTCGTCATCGTGCCGCCTCCCGAATTGCCGGTGATCCCGAGATGGCGCGTGTCGACCTCTTTGCGCGTGACCAGGTAATCGAGCGCGCGAACGGCGTCCCACGCGCGCCACGTGCAAAAGCGTTCGTCGACCAGGACCTGCTGAATGCCGGCGTAGTTGTGCTCGGCGGTGCCGGTCCCGCGGACCGGTTTCCAGTTCGCATCCACGTATTGCATGCGCTCGCCCTGGCCGATCGGGTCGAAGATCAATACGACGTAACCGAGACGCGCGAGCCCCTGGCAGAACGACTGATACGTGTCGATCGCCTTGCCGTTCGCCGAATGCCCGCACGAGCCCACCACGCCAGGCAGCGGGAACGGGCGTCCCTTGGGGACATAGAGGTTCGCCGACACCAGGAACCCCGGCCGGCTCTCGAAGACAACGTTCTCAATCTTGTAGGCATCCCGCTCGACGACCTTCGTGACGCGCGCGTTGAGCGGCGTCTTCTCCGGGAACGGTCCGAACGACTCACGAATCTTTTGGCGGACGGCTCGTACGTACGACTCTGCGTCGGCCTTCGTCTTCAGCGCCGCGAGTCGTTCCAGCCGCTGCTGGTGCAGCGCGTTCTCGCGCGCCACGAAGAACTCCTGGACCATGCGCGGAAAGCGGTTCAGCGGTGGGAGCGGTGACATACTTGTCGCAGATACGGCCTGCGCCGCCCAGGCCGGGAGGTGCCAGTCAAACGCGGTGCCCACGCCGCCGATGGAGAGGGCGTACAGCAGCTGGCGCCGTGAGAGGCGCGCGGGTAGGGCAGAACTCGCTGGACTCATCCGTGTTCCTTCCGCTTTCTTGTCCAC
>Ga0209382_10013598_pt1 | contig 10000 bp, 7 predicted proteins | sample SoiMetdeltSBSDD5_FD_187599 | JGI IMG/M metagenome (GOLD analysis project Ga0209382, IMG submission 187599) | Bulk soil microbial communities from a Populus tree surrounding site in Tennessee, USA - Soil MetaG P. deltoides SBSDD5 (SPAdes) (version 2) | ecosystem: Environmental > Terrestrial >...
GATCGCGTGGAGAACGGCCTTCTGGTACTGGATGACGCAGAGCGGCCCGGGAACTCAACCGGCGCACAGTTGCATCATCAACAACGCCGGCTTCGGCTGCACGATACGCTCCATCAACGGCGCGTTGGAATGCAACGGAGGCAACCCCGCGCAGGTGCAGAGTCGCATCAACAGCTTCAACCTCTTCAAAGCGATCATCGGGGCCACTTCAGTGGGTCCGGACGGATGTTAATGGGACAGACTAATGGTCTTTGAGAATTAAGTCCGGCTACTCGAAGTTGCGACAGCCCTTGTCGCGACGAGCGTGAAACGCCACGGGACAAGCCCGTGGCGCCTCACGCTGTGTGGCCGAGAACAATTCTCAAAGACCATTAGTCCATCTCACCCTGGCTGTTTCGATTTAACCGCCAACAGAAATGGAGGATCAATAAGATGCCGCGTCAACACGCAAGACCGCTTATAGCGCTTTGCGCGTCACTGCTCGTCATCGGCGCGCTGGCATTAGCGACAACAACCCCGTCCGCCGCTCAAGGTCCTTGCAGGGGAGATTGGGCGGAAGGCAATACGTACAATGCGGGTGACTCCGTCAGGTACAACGGCGCTACCTACACCTGTCTTCAAACCCACACGGCCTTTGTCGGCGCAAATTGGAATCCGGCATCGACGCCGTCGTTGTGGCGCACAGGCGGATCGTGCGCCGGCGGCACACCAACTCCAACACCCGCGCCCACTCCGACACCCGCGCCAACGCCAACACCAACACCGACCCCGACCCCAAGCCCGGGATGCAGCGGTGTTCCGACCTGGACTGCGACCGCGATCTTTACGGGCGGCCAGCGCGCGAGCCTGAACGGCGTCATCTACGAAGCCAAGTGGTGGACTCAAAACCAGAATCCGGAAACCAACTCCGGCCCGGACGGCCCATGGCGGCGTATCGGCCCTTGCTCCACGCCGACGCCGACGCCGACGCCAGCTCCTACGCCAACTCCGGCGCCTACACCGACCCCAACACCGCTGCCGATCGGGTCGCACAAGACAATCACATACTTCACCCAATGGGGCATCTACGGCCGCAACTTCAAGGTGAAGGACATGGACACCACCGGGATGGCGAGCAAGTTGACGCACATCCACTACGCCTTCGGCAACATCAACGAGCAGGGGCGATGCTTTGAGGCGAACCAGCTCGGCCAGGGCGACGCCTGGGCCGATTACCAGCGCCGGTTCAACGCCGACGAATCGGTTGACGGCGTCGCTGACACCTTCGACCAGAAGCTGGCCGGCAATTTCAACCAGCTCAAGAAGCTCAAGCAGAAGTACCCCAACCTCAAGATTATTTTCTCGCTGGGCGGCTGGACATGGTCGAAGTTCTTCTCCAACGCGGCGTTGCCGGCCAACCGGCAGGCCTTCGTGGCGAGTTGCCTCGACCTGTTCATCAAGGGCAATCTGCCGGTGTTCGGCGGTGAGTTGCAGGGCGGCGCCGGTTCCGCTTTCGGGGTCTTCGACGGCATAGATATAGACTGGGAGTGGCCAGGCAGCGAGGGCAACGTCGGCAATGTGATCCGGCCGGAGGACAAGGCTAACTTCACCGCGATGCTGGCCGAGTTCCGCGCCCAACTCAACGCCTATGGCGCGCAGGTCGGGCGCTCCTACACACTGAGCGCCTTCCTGCCCGCCGATCCGAACAAGATCGACGCCGGCTTCGAGGCGAACAGGATCTTCGCTTCCCTCGACTACGCCACCTTACAGGGATACGACTTCCACGGCTCGTGGGAGAGCCAGACCAACCACCAGTCGCAGCTCCACAGCCCGCCGGACGACCCGGCCCCGAGCAGGTTCTCGGTCCACAACGCGGTCACCGCCTGGGTCTCGCGAGGCGCGCCCGCCGCCGAGCTCGTCATAGGCGTGCCTGCATACGGGCGCGGCTGGACCGGCGTTCCAAGCGACCGCAACGGGCTATACCAGTTGTCCGCCGGTCCGGCGCCGGGCACGTTCGAGGCGGGCAACGAGGATTACGACGTGCTCAAGAATCGCCCCGGCGCCCGGTTCCGCGACTCGACGAATGGGGCATTCTGGCTCTACGACGGTAATGTGTTCTGGTCGTATGACGACCCGACTCTCATCGGGGTCAAGGGCGCATACGTCAAGGCCAACGGCCTGGGCGGCTTGATGATGTGGTCCGCAGACGGTGATGACGGGTCACTGGTCACCGCGATGTTCAACAGCTTGAGGTAGCTGTAGTTTGACAATAAAGTTGCAACCTTGACAATAAAGTTGCAACCTTGACAATAAAGTTGCAACCTAATGTTTCAATAATGACACACGACTGAAGATAAGGCGTGTCTCTCGGCGCATTAGCGGCGAGAGACACGCGATCCTTAAGGGTTCTGGTGCAAATCTGATGATTATGGATAATCCTCGGCATGACCCAACTCCCTTCCGAGAAGCCCGAACTCTTCAAAGGCCGCCATTTCAATCATCTTCTTATCATTCAGGCCGTACGATGGTATATCACTTACAAGTTGAGTTATCGCGATGTGTGCGACCTGATGGCGGAGCGCGGTGTCACGGTCGTACACACCACCGTTTTGCGATGGGTCCAATGCTTTGTCCCCGCCTTTGAGAAAAAGTGGAAGAACTACGCGCGCCCCGTCGGCTCATCCTGGAGAGTTGATGAAATCTATATCAAAGTGAATGGTCAATGGCGCTATCTCTACCGCGCGGTCGATAAGCAAGGTCAGACAGTCGATTTCCTCTTGACTAAGAACCGGGATCAAGCGGCCGCCGTACGCTTCTTCAAGAAGGCGATCTGTAATAATGATGTCCCGGAGAAGATCACACTCGACGGCAGTCGGGCGTCTCATCAAGCCGTCGCCGAATTGAAGGCCGATGGCGTCTTGCCCGCTCAAACGCTCGTCCGGACCAACAAGTATTTGAATAACCTGATTGAGCAAGATCACCGGAATGTGAAGCAGAGGTGTTATCCGATGCTGGGATTTAAGACATTTGGGAATGCGGAAGTAACATTGAGCGGAATCGAGTTGGCTAACAAAATCAAAAAAGGACAGTTCGACACATCGGAGATCACCAGCCCGAGGGCCATGATCCTGCATGTATGGGAAGCAGTGCTTGGCGCGTAGGGAGATGTTGAAATAGGCTCAGTCTACCTTCCCTCGAAAAATTGCACCAGAACCCGTCTGAGGCTGATGCGGCCGCGAAGGTTGATACGATCACCCTGGACACGCTCGTTGACGATATCGAGCAGGTGCGCAAGGCATTGGGCTTCGACCGAATAGCCGTGATAGGCCATTCCCTGCCGAGCCTCATTGCTCTCGAGTACGCGCGCAAATACCCCGAGCATACGTCTCACCTGATCCTTGTTAGTGCACTACCCTTCATTATACCGCCGAAGGAGCGCGAGGCGTTCTGGGAATCGGATGCGTCGGAGGCGAGGAAGTTAGCTGATAAGCGCAACCTTGAGAGGATTACGGATGAAGATTTGAAGAAAGCGTCACCGGGCAGGGCGTGGACGCTGCAGTACGTCAGAATCGGCGCACGATACTGGTATGACCCTTCCTACGATTCTTCATGGATGTGGGAAGGCATTGCCCCAAATCTGAATTTCATGAGGCACGTTACCGGTCTGCTCAGAGACTATGATGTTGGCAAAAGAACGCCGCGCGTGACGAGGCCAGTATTTCTGGCCATGGGGCGCTATGACTACGCTGTTCCTTATTATGTGTGGGATAAACGAAAAGACTCCTTTCCCAACCTGTCTTACAACCTGTTCGAGAAGAGCGGCCATTTTCCAATGTTGGAAGAGCAGGTTCTATTTGATAAGAAGCTCATTGAATGGATGAAGGGGAACAAGTAATAGCGTCGGGAATATGAAATTTCAGCGGTAGCCCGACCTAGCAAGGTGTCCTTGCGGCAAGGCGTCCGTGTTGCCGCAAGGACACGATCAAGAGACCGCTGATGCGGTTTTGGTGATAGTGAAGGCAACAAGGATGATTTATGACCAGCATCCCAAGGTTCAACGGACGAGGGAATTGGTCCCAGAACTGGCCAGATCACTAAAACAAAACGCTGCCACACTGAAGGATCAAAACATCAGCCCTTTGATGGCCCTCCTCGAAACAAGATTCAAGAAACTTCTCGAAGCAGAGATGCCAAGCCACCTCCTAGACCATACAGGATCACCAGATAGTGGTCGTGACAGAAAGCAATAGTCGAAGCCGGGGTCCTGACGATGGAGAGGCCGACTATGGTGGCGAAGACCAAAGGATAGGAGCAACACATGAAGATAACGATCAGGATGGTTCTACTAACTCTGACTTTATTGGGAAGCTACCTGACAGGTCAGGCTCAGACACCCAAGATCGAACAACATGGGTGGAAGCTGGTCTTTGTGACTTACAAGGACGAGAAAACTTCCACACAGGGAGATGATAAACAGTATGGGGATCCTAGTGTCGCCCTCTTTGTAAAGGATTTTCCTTATGAGGACGGCAAGGAATATCCTAAGTTGCTAGTCAGATATTTGTCAGAGGACATTGGGGGCGATGATAAGCAGCCAAGGGTGCGTAAAACACTAGACGAGTTTGATTGCCCTCGAAGGTTACAGCGCACTATACGATGGTTCTGGAGCGACAATAGAGAGGAGAATAGGAAGAAGATATCAGAAATAACCGAGTGGGATGAAGTCCCTCCGGACACGCCTGTCGAGGCCGTCTATAAGTATGCCTGCCGTAACTGGTGGGCTTCTCCAAAGAAATGATCAACTGATCCGTTGTGAAGGTTATGGGGACATAGTTGACTGGATGTGGTGGTTGGTCGAACCGGAGTCGTTGTCGAAATGCCCCAAACATGACGTGTACGTTCATGCATATGGCGTGAGCTTTCGGTGGGCTGGTACATTTGTATCCTTGTGTCAACGCAGCACAGTTGAGAAGCCAATATGCGCTACGCCGCGCTGCCACAAGGACACAACCATCCGACAACGTCCCTCCCCGTCCCCGGGTTGCGCACAACAATGTCGAATCTGGTGTTTGTAGTGTCCCTTCTGTAATCAAGCTTGACTTCGTTTCAACAGTCAAGCTTGATTACAGAAGGGACACGGATGATTTCGGGCGAACGGGTTGATCACTTATCCATCGTCTTAGCCAGCGTCTCTTTGGCCATCTCTTTCGGCACTTTGATGACGGCCTGGATGCGGTTGCCTGCGTGCTTGATGTCCAGATTGTTGAGCATGACCATAGCCGCCGGGTCGTCACCCTTTTTGCGCTTCGAGGCAAACACCGCGATGTCGGCCAGATTGCGTAGGTTGCTGGCGTCGGTCTCGGTACTGGTGAAGCCAATGACGGTCAACTGCGCCTCCTGGTCAATATCCAGAACCATGGTGATCGAGGTCAGTTTGGAGAGTGGACCTAGCGCGCGGCTTTCACTGACCGCCGCCAGGATCGCCATCGCGGAATCGTCGATCTCCGGGATGCCTGAGGGAATGTGCACGCGATAGTCGGCGAGCGTGCCGTCGGGATTGATCGAACCTGAAACGCCAACCTTGAATTTGCCATCGGGAATACGCAGCTTGCCATCCTTCTTCGCCTGGTAGAGCCTTTGAATCTGATCTTTGATCGGCGCCGTGTTGATTTTGCCGAAACTGCCGTAACCGCTCGGCGATGGTGTGGGCGTCGGCTCGGCTTTGGCCAACTTGGCTTTCGCCTCCTCTTCGGCTTTGGCTCGCTCCTCGGCCTCGCGTTTTTTAGCCAATTCCTGCTCACGCTTCATGCGTTCTTCCAAACGGCGGCGGCGCGACTCTTCTTTTTTCATTTCATCGAGCGATCTGGTCTTTTTGGGCCGGCCGAAGCCGAGGTAGCCGTCCGGGTATATCAGCCATTTGGAGGTATCGATTATGATCGCCTTGTTATACTTCGGGTCATCAACCCATTCGATCCCGCCGAACCCCATCGCAATGCGGGCGATCGGAGCGACTCGGATCGCCAGCAGAATCGCCGCATGCGCGAGGATGGAAAAGAGGACCGCCGCCATCAGGCCTTTTGCGCGCGAAGGATATTTGATCTGGGTAATCATTTGACTTTGATCCACCAATTGCCTTTCATCTTGTAAAACGTGGCCCGATTCAACGTGAGCCTTTGGTGATCAGGATACTGTTGGCGAACTCCAAAGCCAAGCAGATCAAAAGTAAGCCTTCGGTGAGCAGGTTTGGTGAATCACTGGATGTCAAACCTGCTCACCGAAGGCTTACTGTTTGTATGACTTTGAATAGAAAAGGAATGAACTGACGCCATCATCCCAAAAGAGCCACAACCTTTTATCAGGGCCAGATAGGTGGCCGAAACGATGATCATAGCCCTACTTTGATTTCAAGATCTCTAAAATCCCTTTATGATGATACTTTCGCGCAATTTCTAAAGCTGTCCTCCCATGTTGATCCCTCAAATTGAGGTCTGCGCCCCTCATCACAAGTGTCTTCACGATCATAAGCCGAATCTCGTCCGCTCGCCGAAGTCTTTCATTCAACTTCTGTGCTTTTGTCTTTCTGGAGGATGGAGGACTTGGCGGCATTGGCGGTGGAAAGTCAACGGCCCTTATCAACGCTGTATACCCATCTATGTCCTGGGCATTAATATCGGCCTTCTGATCTAGCAATAAATTGATGATTTGTACTGCTTTCTCATTCCGCTTAACGACCGCTTGCATAAGCGCTGTGTACCCATTCCCTGATTTAGCGTTTACATCAGTGGGGTGGTCCTGTTTTAGTGGACACCAGTGTTGCTTAGCTTTTACGTCCTTTCATCGTTGATTGTCAAAAGTTTCACACCGCGCCGATAGAGATCGTGGTGCAGATTGAACGTGCGCTTTTGGGAAGCGGGCTTGACTCTGGATTTTCATCAGTCAAGCCCGCTTCCCAAAAGCGCACGTTCACCTCGAAGGGAAAATTTATTGCGCCAGGAATCGCTGAAAGAAGGCAATGCTTTGCGCCATCGCTTGCGGCACGTGGGTGACGTGATCTCCCTCAATCTCCACCGCCTCGACATCCAAACCGCGCATCCGCGCCAACGCAGCTGTGCGTTGACTCATCAGGCGAGCTACATCGAGCGATTGTGTTGAATGATAAAGTCGCGCAGGACACTTGAAACTACCAGCGTAGGCGATCGGCGAGCGCAGTTGTATTTCGCGCGGGTCATGGCGGTCGAAGGGCAACGATTCAGGATGATTGACGAAATCAGGCCGATACGTCGCGCCATCAAACGAGGCCGCAGCCCGAAAACGCCGCGAGGCCATTGCGGCCAACAAAGTCAGTGTTCCGCCATTGCTATGACCTGCCACGAACAGACGGCTCGCATCCACATACGACTGCTGGCCCAGATACTCGGCCGCTGCGATCACGTCGTCCACCTCATCGTAGAAATACGACCACGAACCCGGCTGTCCGTTCTCTGCTCGCAGGATCGGAGTCAACACCACGAACCCGGCATCGCGGTAAGGCTTGGCTTGCTCCCACGCGACGCGGTTAAAGGCAAATCCGCCGTGCAGGAAGAGCACTGCCGGATGCTTGCGGCTCGTATCCGCTGGGCGATTGACCCACGCTTTGAGCCGCAACTCGCCGGAAGCGTATTCAACCTCGGTGACGCCGGCGGGCGGCTGTACTAGCGGCCACTCGTGCGGCGAAGCCCCTTTGCGCAAGAGTTTGGTCTGAAACCGGCTCCGCGCCTGCGCGTAATCTTCTGGCTGAACTTCTACCTCCGGGGCAACCGTCAAGTGTTTTTCAATTCCGCTTAGCTGACGCTGTTGTTCAGCCAACGCAGCTTTGAGTTGACGAATCTCTTCGCGCAATTGCTCGACTTCTTTCTGCAAGTCCGATGGTTCGTTGTTATTGATTGGGGCGGACGGTTGTTGCGCTTGCGCAGCAAGGAATGACAACAGTAGCCAGATGAGGCACAGCGCAACGAGAGAGCGTTTGCGCTTCAACGTTCGTAATATCACTTTACGTTTAAGCATAGTTTTCTCCACTACTCGTAATGCACCGCAACGAGCGGATCAACCTTCGTCGCTTTTCGCGCAGGCAGATAACAGGCCAGCAGCGCGACGACGAGTAACAAGACGGCAATCGCAGCAAACGTCATCGGGTCAGTTGCGCGCACTTCAAACAACAAATCTGCCGTCAGGGTGGTCAGCCAGCGAGAGAGCGCCAAGGCTCCCGCCAATCCAAACACGACGCCGAGCACAGCCGGAGCGATGCCGCGTCCAATGACGAGCTTGAGAATGTCGCTTGCTTGCGCGCCCAAGGCCCTGCGAATGCCGATTTCCTGCGTGCGTTGCCTGACCGAATATGCGACCAAGCCATAAATACCGATGGTCGCCAGCAGCAGCGCCAGCAACGCAAATGCGCTGAGCAGGCTGGCCGTGAGGCGGCGGCGCGCAATTGAGGCTGAAAGCGTTTCTTCCACACTGCGGGCTTGCTGCAACGGCAGCATGGGATCAACATTCAGCACGGATTGGCGAACGGCTGAAGCGAGGCTCAGCGGATCAATGGCGGTTCGCACCATCAGCGTCGCTTCGCGCCCAACGCCGGGGAAATAGGATTCCGGCTCGACGGGAGCGTCCAGCCCTACATCTTTGATGTCCGCAACGACGCCGATAATCGGAAATGCAATCGGCTCACGTTGCGGGCCGCGTATGAAGATGCGCTTGCCTATCGGTTCCTGCTTCGGAAAGAAACGGCGCGCCAGCGTCTCGTTCACTACCACGAAATGACCGGGGTTATTCGTAATCTCCGCTTCACTGAAAAGTCTTCCGCTGCGCAGCGGGATTCGCATCAACTCGAAAAAGCGGTGATCCACTGACCGTGTTTGCATGAGCGGTTCTTTGCCTGCGTCCGGTTGTTGGCCTTCTGCCCAGAAAGGCGTAATTGCGCCCGATGGCGCAAGCGGCAAACGATCAATCACGGCTGCTTGCCGCACGCCGGGCAAAGCCCAGATGCGCGGCATCAGTTTCTGATAAAAGTCGTTGATTTGTGTGTCCCCCTGTTCATTCCCCCTCTCAATACTTGGATAGCGCGTCGCCGGCAAGTTGATCTTCAGACTGAGTAAATGATCGGTGGGGAAACCCGGATCAACGCGCAGCAAGCGTTGCGTGCTTCTGACGACCAAGCCCGCGCCAAGGAGTACGATGACTGCCAGCGCGACTTCAGCCACCACCATCGCGCTGCTGAAATTGAGGCGCCTGACACCGGTTGAACTCTTCCCGCCTTCTTTCAAAACCTGATTGAGTTCAATGCGTGAGATTTGTAGCGCCGGCGCCACACCAAACAGAACGCCCGTCAACACACTTACGCCGAAGGTAAACGCGAGCGTAGTCGCATCAATCCCCAGCAAATCAAGCCCCGGAATCTTTGCCGGCGCCAGCCCTGACAACCAGGCGCGTAACAGAGGCAGCGTCCATCTCGCCAGCGCGAGTCCGGCCCCTGCGCCCAACAGCGCCAGCAACAGGCTTTCAACCAAAAGCTGCCGCACTAGGCGGCCACGACCGGCCCCCAGCGCCGCGCGCAGCGCCATTTCCTTCTGACGGCCCGACGCTTGCGCCATCAACAAATTGGAGACATTCGCGCAGGCAATCAACAAAACAAGCGCGACTGCGGCGAAGATCAGCAAAACGACAGGCCGCAAGGCGCCGACCAGTTGATGGCGGAGCGGTAGCAATTCGACGCCGATGTTCTTGTTGCTGGCCGGATATGCCTGCTGCAGGCGCGCGGCGATGGCTTCCATCTCGCGGCGCGCCTGTTCTATTGTCACGCCGCGCTTAAGCCGCCCGATGACCGAGAGCCGGTGATAATTTCTGGTCGTAAAATCCTCTGCACGCAGATGCGACAGCGGCAACCAGACATCCATCTCAAGCGGATACGGCTCTCCCATCACGCCAACGACCGTGAAGCTGCCGCCGTTGAGTTGAATGCTTTTACCGACGACGCCCGGATCAC